>SXGS01135838.1_pt1 | contig 24387 bp, 21 predicted proteins | sample 3174681 | NCBI WGS metagenome assembly SXGS01 (sample SAMN11356861, study PRJNA531348) | freshwater metagenome | isolation source: freshwater sample F1-80 | place: China: Fuxian Lake, Yuxi | collected 2017-12-25
AACGAAGAGGTAGTCGCTCAAGCGATTGATGATCACGAGATTCGCTTTTGTGATCGCCTCGGTTTCATCCAATGCAACGATGAATCGTTCAGCCCTTCTGCAGACTGTTCGTGCGAGGTGGAAGTGCGCCCCGACCGAACTTCCTCCGGGCAGGATGAACCGCGTGAGCGGAGAGAGTGACGTTTCAAGCTCATCGATCCAGTCTTCCATTTGTTTTGCAGGCGCTTCGTCCATCCTGAGGATGACGGCGGAGCTCTCAAGAGGAGTGGCGAGATCCGCGCCCATTTGGAAGAGGAGCGATTGAATGCTTTCGATGTGGGCAGGCAGGGGTGAGGGTAAATTTTTATCGGATGCGATCAAACCGAGACAGGCGCAGAGTTCATCCAGAGATCCATACGCATGCAGCCGCAGTGCGGATTTCGATATCCGTTTTCCGCCGAAGAGCCCTGTTTTCCCTTTGTCGCCGGTCCGGGTGTAGATCTTCATAAGTCGTGTTTTATTTTCTCAATTCAAGCAGAATTTTCCCGTGTACTTTCTCCACTTCTTCCTGCGTAAGCGTTCGATCGTCCGCACGGTAGGTGAACCGAAGAGTCAGAGTTTTGAGTGTTTCTTTCTCGTAGAGGTTGATGGTTTCCACCTCGCGAAGAAGGGGGTCGATTTTTCGGAGGGATTCCGACAGAGTCGCATACGACCTTTTCTCCGTCAGCGAAACGGTTTCGTCGAATGTCACGGATGGGAAGACGGGGAGAGGCTTTGTAATGATGACGCTCGAGGGTAGCGGGAAGAGACGGTGAAGACCAATGGTGGCTACTGCCGTTCTCTCGGGGAGTCCGAGCGAGCGAAGCAAGGTTGGATGCAACTCGAAGAGGTGCCCGACGAGCGTTTCTCCAACTCGGATTTCAGCACTTCTGCCTTCATGCGCGACGCCTGGAAGCGAGACCGTGCCCTTGCAAACGGTCGCATCGTATCCGGCAGCTTTCAGTGCGCGGAGCACATCCGCTTTTGCGATCAGGAGAGGAGCATCTTTGATCGTTGTTTTCCCTCGGGCAAGCACGGTAAGCGCAAGGCCAAGATGTTCGTTTTTCTTCAGAAACACATTGCCGACTTCGTACGCCTTCAGGATTGATCCGTCGATATTCTTGAGTTCACTTGCCGAAGTTTCGATGAGTGAGGGCAGGAGGCTCATACGCAGAAGAGACAGCTCTTCCCCGATCGGATTTTCGAGAGCGACCGCCTCAGTCGGTTGCAGGTGCCAGCGCTTCAGTTGTGCGGGACTTGTGAATGCGAGATGCAGCATCTCTATGGCACCTGATTGTGTGAGAGCATCGCGTATCGCATGCAGGCGCGTATCGCGTGCGGGTGGCTGGATGGATGCTTCCGGCATCAGCGGCGGAATATTCGCGTAACCGAAGATACGCGCGACTTCTTCTGCGATGTCCTGCGCGTGAGACAAATCCCTGCGCCAGACGGGAGTGGTCACCAAGAGAGAATCTTTTGCAGATTTTTTCACCGTGCAACCGAGGTCACTCAGAATCTTTTTACTCTTCACTTCCGGAATCGCTACGCCGATAAATTCCTGCATTTTTTCCATGCCGATTTCGATGCTCTTCGGGCTTTCTTCCCTCCCCCACGTGACTCGTTTCGATGCGACATGTGCTCCCGGAGAAAGCTTCTGGAAGAGTTCGATTGCCCGAAGTAGGCCGGTTTCGGACGTCATCGCCATTACGCCTTTCTCGTAGACAGTTGCGGCATCCGTTCTGTGTCCCATTTGAATCACCGTTTTGCGAACGGACATCGGGTCAATGATGCCGGCCTGAAGGAAGATTCTGCGCGTGGATTGTTTCGTGGACGTGCGCAGTCCTCCCATGACTCCGAAGAGATCGAAGATACCCTCATCATCGCTGATGACAACAGTTCCTTCGGGCAACGTTCGCTCCGTAGCATCCAGCGTTTTCACTTTCTCTCCTTTCAAACTCGCTCGGATGCGAAGACCTCCCCTAAAATCCGACACGTCGAATGCATGGAGCGGCATTCCCGTTTCCATCAGAATATAATTCGTGATGTCGACGACAAGGTTGATGGGGCGGGACCCGCAGGCAATGAGTCTGCGCTGCATCCACTCGGGGGACGAATCGACGGATGAAAGGGTGATCTCGCAGCCGTTATAGTATGGCACTGCATTCGGTACCTCGTTTTTCAGCGCAAACGACGGAGCTGTTTTCGGGAATGTTATTTTCGGAAGTACCGGCTCCTTTTTCCATTTCGCGATCCCCATGGTCACCAGTTCTCTCGCGACTCCGATATGGGAGAAGAGATCGGGGCGATTGGTGATTGCGTGGTTGTCGATATGGAAGACAACGTCCGTGAGCCCGAGAGCTTCCTGAAGCGGGGTGCCGACTTTGTACTTCCCGTGGGTCAGATCGGCGATTGGCCGCGTGCCATCGCTTTGCGTCGAAGGAAATAGTTCTTCGATGCCGACTTCTTCAGCCGCGCAGATCATTCCTTCGCTTTCCTCGCCGCGAATTTTCACTTTCTGCAGCGTCAGCAGTTCTTTCCCTCCCGCCTTCACCGTTGCTCCAATGTGAGCGAATGCGACGAGCATTCCTTCTTTCAGATTCGTTCCGCCGCAGACCACATGCTTCGTTCCGCGGTCGGTTTCGAGCGTGCAGACGGACAATTTGTCGGCATTCGGATGCTTGCCGAGTGTTAGTACTTTGGCCACGACGCACTCTCGCATGAGTGTTCCCTGCTCTTCCACTTGGTCCACTTCCCCCATGCATCTCGTCATGCGGTCAGCGATGATCGAAGGATCAGTTTCGATCCAGTCGATAAAATCCGAAAGCCAATCGCGTGAGATCTTCATGGTACGAGAATACTCCTGTGTTACACTATCCTCCACTTTACTTCTCTTCTCTTCCATCATCTATGGCTCTCCTCAGCAAGAAGCAGTCCAGTTGTTGTAGGACGGGTTGCACGACCGCAAAGTGGATCGTCTGCGCCCTTCTCTTTCTCGTCGCCATTGCCGCGCTCTTCGGGGTGTATCAGACACACGTGATTATCGGCACGGATCCGGCTCGCTTCGCGATTCAGTTTGGTTCCACGTCCGGCTCTCTTTCCATCATTGCTTTCGTCGTCTCCGTGATGGCATGGTGCAAGAAGATGTCCTGCTGCATGAGCGGGAGCTGCGAGGTGTGTAAATAAGAGTATTTGAAAAAATAGAAGAGACGCTTCGTAATCCGGAGTGTCTCTTTTGTTATGGCCACGTACCAGTCGCCTTCGGCTCCGGTACATGGCGGAGAGGGGGAGATTCGAACTCCCGAGACCCTTTCAGGTCTACTCGCTTTCCAAGCGAGCGCACTAGGCCACTATGCGACCTCTCCATAGTTCTCAGAATGATGCAGAAGGATCAATGCTCGCTTGCAAGCGGTGCTCTGTGCCACGATGCGACCTCTCGGCGCGTGCGACGGCTAGTGAACACTGAAGCAGCCCATCCCACAAGGGGAATGAATCCTCTATACTAAGAAGGTTCTTCCTCCCTACTGCCATTTTTACAAGCATTCAGATGCTCTATCGTAGGTTTTTCACTCGATATTTTCAGTTGGGCATGAAGCTTGCAAATCCGCTGCTCGATGCATTGGTTCTTAGCTTTCTTCTCATACTGCTCATTATTCTGCGGTGGCAGATGACTCCTGTTCTTACGGACGTGAGGTATGCACTCGGTGACAATGAAGGGCAGGCGAGCGAGGAGGTCGGGGGACTCCCTGTTGGTTTCGACAGAAGAGATGATCTTCTGACGGTCTCTTTCATGCTCCATCGGAGCCGATGGATGCACCCGTTGCTCTACACCGTCCATGCGGATGACTGCGTCAAAAGTATTACGATCAACGGTCAGCTTGTTTCTGAAGAGGTGATTGGTTCATGCGAGGTCGACACGGCACGGGATATGCGCTTGGGGTCGTTTCTTGCACCGGGCTCAAATGAAATCGTGATGCGCATCCCCGACACCGGCGGCTGGCAAGGTTTGCGAGTGGTGAAGGTATCGAATGCAGACACACTGTTTTTGGTCGTGCGTTTGGTGACGGCGCTGGTATTTTCCCTCCTCTGGCTGATACTGACCGTGCATCTTCTGAAGCCCGGAGAGAAGCGATGGATCTCACTCCTGTTCCTCGTCGGAGTCCTGCTTCGGTTGCTCTACTTCGAAGTCACACCATTCACCGTTCGATCATATGATGCCGATGGACATTTGGAGTACATACGGTACATGTCCGAGCATCGGAGCATTCCCCTCATCCGGGAAGGATGGCAGTATTACCAGCCACCTCTGTATTACGCGCTGACCGCACCGGTCTACGCGCTTTCGGAATATCTGCAGCCTCAGCCAATGTTCTCGATGCGTGCTGTGCAGCTCTTCAGTCTTGCATTGTCTCTTCTCACGCTTGGAGTATGTGTCTGGATTTCGCGAATGATTTTTCTCAAGAAGGAAGAACGAGTCGAACGCCTGCTCTTCGTTGCGTTTTTTGCGGTGTTCTCCGGAGTGATCATGCAGTCGGTGAGGATCAACAATGACATTCTGGCTCAATGCCTGAGTTTTACCGCCATCGCACTCTGTCTTCATTTCTGGCAATCCGGCTCCGTCCGCTCCTGGTACTGTCTGATCTTCGTTCTGGCTGCAGGGATTCTGGCGAAGGCGAATGTCCTCCTGTTACTTCCCGTTGCGTTTCTGGCCCTGCTTTTTCAAAGGTCCCATACGGTAAGAGAGAGGGTTGTCTTGGGAGGCATCGGTTTATGCATTGTTCTCAGTTTGACCGAATGGTTGTACGTCCTTCGGATGTTTCAAGACTTCAATACCGATCTCGTCGGAAATGCCGGAAATCTGAACGGAGGACTCAGTATCCCGAATACTCTGTCGGCATACACCACATTCAATCCTCTGCAGATTCTGCGTCATCCCTATAACGATGCGTTCGGGGACGAAGCGCGTCGCATGTACTTCCTCGAATATCTCTACCGTTCCGCATTCTTCGGAGAGTTCGATCTGAGTCGATCACTGTACAGATTTTCACAGTGGATGCTCCTTTTGGGATTCGGCGTTTCTGCAATCGCTCTCACGGGTTTTCTCACCGGGTTGTGGCGTTTCCGACATGAGGTCATGCCTCTCTGGCTTGCGTTCTTTGCGCTTCTTGCAGGTCATGCATTCTTCCGTTTTCTCTATCCGTTTTCTTCGTCGCAGGATTTCAGGTATTCCATCCTTCTCCTCGTGCCCGTTGCTTACTTCGCTCTTTTGCAGGTACGTCGATGCAAGCATGCAAGGCTTCGCACTGCTCTCCTGTGTTTCTTTTGGATCTTCATCGTTCTTGCAGCGATGTACACCGTGATGCTTTCGGTTATCAATCCTCACTGAAGTTTCTATTCTTTTCCGGCACTCGATCTTTTTAAAGACCAGAGCTCACGGAACATACGCAGGATGACGGAGAGATTCGCCCCTGTTTGTGCTCCGAATTTTCGTGGAGCGTGGTGTACATCGACGACAATCCATCTGATTCCTGCATTCTGGGCTCTCAGGAACATTTCGGCGTTCATCAAAGCTCCGGTGGAATGCCTAGGACGCATGATCCCCCACGCCTTCCTTGTGAAGATTTTCATTGCACAGTTGATGTCACGGACCCAGATGCCGAGTGCGATCCAGCTGAGTAGGCCGAAGAGCTTGGCGTTGAGTTTTCGGAGGAAGGGATCCGCACGCTTACGTCGTCGTCCGGTGACGAATGACGTTTCAAGAAGTTTCGGCAGCAGGAGGTCGAAATCCCGAGGATTGAATTGTCCGTCACTGTCCATGAATCCAATGACCGTGCCTTTTGCGGCATCGCATCCCGATATCACCGCGGCTCCGTATCCTTTGTTTCTTTCATGTGTCACGACGCGCAGTGTTGGAATTTCCTGCACCAATCTTTCGAGGATTGCATCCGTGCCGTCCCTCGATCCGTCGTTCACGATGACGATTTCCCATGCTTCATTTTTGGTCTGCAGCCATGCGATTGTGTCACGCACCGTACGCTCGATATTCTGCGCTTCATTGAAGCAGGGGAGGACGATGGAGAGCATGCAGTTTTAGTGTAACAATAAAAAAACCCCGAGCACAGCATGCACGGGGCTTTCAGCATTCATTATTTCCCGCTTCCGAATCCGGTGATGAGACAGACTGCAGCGATTGCAAGATGCAGGTAGTTGTCGGCGTCGTTGACATGGAAGAGGCCGAGAATGTCTCCACCCATCGTGAATCCTACGATGGTCACTGCGGCGTACACGAGACCGAAGATGATTAGGAATGAGCGCGAAGCAGATTGGCTCGAGTTGAAGGCGAAGAGACCAAGGAGTCCGCTCGCGAGGTGAACGATATTGTGGGTGGTATCGACCTCGAAGAAAAGCAACATGCCCGAGGTGAAGAAGCCTGCGACACCGACGATGGTGAGCACGAGTCCGAGGATGCCGGTGAGAGGCTTGACGAGTAGATTCATGGAAAAGAAGGGAGAAGAAAATAGATTAACTTCCATTCTACCATAGTGCCGAGTACTGCAAGCAATGACCGCCGCTTACTTCCCTGCTGACAATCTCTTTGCCAGAGTTCTCAGATATGCCGTCGAGACTTTCATGGTGACGTACTTCCCCGTTTTTGCGTCGAATACGCGCTTCTTTTGGATATTGGCACGGAATGTTCGTCTCGTCGCACGGTTGGAATGGCTTCGTTTATTCCCCGTCGATCCCTTTTTGCCGGTTATTGAGCACATTCTTGACATGAGCTGAAAGAGTGTACAGAAGAGGGGAGAAGCCGTAAAGGGGAAGTGGTGGTACTCTTTACCCGTGCTCAATCCCCCTTTCATCATTGCGATTCTCGTTGCGCTGACGGTGCACGAATGGGCGCATGCATTCAGCGCAGATCGCCTTGGAGATCATACGGCGAGGGATCAGGGGCGCATGACGCTCAATCCCATCGCACACCTGGATCCCATAGGAACGCTGATGTTCTTTCTCATTCATTTCGGGTGGGGGAAGCCTGTACCCGTTGATCCGAGGAATTTCCGCAACGTTCGTCGCGACAGCGCACTCGTCGCTCTCGCTGGGCCTCTTTCCAATCTCATTCTTGCGATTTTCTCATTTACCCTCCTCATTCTTATCGCACCGCAGATCATGCATGTGTCCTCAGGTGAGGAGTTGCTGTTTACTCAGGGCGTCGGAGCACGATTGCAGGCATTCATTGTTCAGATTCTCACGAACTCCCTTTTCATCAATCTGGGCCTTATGGCATTTAACCTCATTCCGATCGCACCGCTCGACGGAAGCAAGATCCTCGAGGCGTTTATTTCGTATCGTCATCAGCATGCATATGAAGAATTCATGCAGCGCGGACCGATGATCCTGATCGGACTACTGGTCGCCGAGCGTGCATTCGGCATCCCTATCCTCGTGACGTGGATTTCCTTCATCATGGACGGCGTACTGCAAATCATGACGGCGTTTCTGTAGCGCTGCAGATGCTAATTCCCAAGGAAGTAGAAGCCTGTTCCTTGCAGATTTTTGATGGCTTCCGGTCTCTCATCCAACATTTTTATTCCGACGAATACCATGGCGATGTTTCTTTCCGCGATGAGCAATTTCAGATTTTCCTCAAGACGGCCCTGCTTGCAAACGAGTTCAAAACAGAGCGAGCGACTGCCGTGGTCGGCGAGAAATTGTCTCATGAGTTCAAATTGTCGGTTTGCCCGATTCGTCACTTCTTGTACAAGTGCTTCGGAGTATTTCTTCTCTGGGCAGTGCAGGAGCACGACGTTTGGAACATTGTTGTGTTCCGCGTACTTCACAACTTCCTGCAGGCGGTCTTCGAAAGAATATCCTCTTGAGCAGAGGACCACGCAGGGTCCCGCATGCGAATGAAGTGTTGAACCCCGATCATCAGTTGTGATACTTGGCATATCGCTATTAACGCAGAACCGGTCGCTTTCAGCAAGTTAGCCCTTGGATTATTACTCAAAAATAATGCGCGCACCCCCAAGCGAATCGTACTCAAAGTCATGATGGCCGTGGATGGAACCAATCAGGACTCGGTTTTTTCGTACATCCAATTCCTTGGAAACAGAATCAATTGCCTCGGGACCGAACGGAATGTTTTTCTGGATTAGATTGATTCTGAAGTACGGAAAAAACCCCGCCTTCTGAAGAACGGGGATTGTTTTACGGATCTCCTCGAAGATTTTTTGGGACGCATCCGTTCCGTCATTGCAATAGACAAGAATGATGTTCCATCCGGTTTCGTTACGGTCGATGTAATGCAGGATGGGTCTCAGCCTTTCCACTTTATGGATGAATGCGACGAATTTTCCACCCGTCATATCGCTGAAATGTTTCTCGATGTAGCGGTGGATTGCAGGGGCAGATGTGCGAGTCACTCGCAGTAGAAATTTGGCGATGTAGTCTTGGTAAATGACGATGAGGACGAGCGTGACGCAGGGGAGGAAGTAGATCTCGAAGAAAGTGAGGTTTCGCGGATCAATGCGGATGTTGCCGATCATTCCGAAGATCGTAGACAGGAGAGCAACGATGACTGCAAAGAGAGGGGCCGAGTACGTGCGTTTCAGGTCCGATCGTGTTTCTCTCAAAATAAGATTGCCGAGTGCGAACAAGCTCATGACTCCGAGGAACGCGATCGTATACACGCCCGCAAGAGAGAGGAGATCGCCTCCGGTCATCAGGAGAATGGAACTGCAGAGTAAGAAGAAGCTGACGATGATCCTCGGGAACGATCCTCTGCTGTTCTCCTTGCTGAAATAGGCGGGGATACAGGCATCGCCACTCATGCGATGCAGGAGGCCGGACACTCCAACGTACGACGTGAGGACTGCGCCGGAGAGAACGAGGAACGCATCGATGACAACGAGGTAGACGAATGGGCTGCCTCCGATGGCATGTGCGGCATCCGCCAGAAGGAAGTCTTTCGCACTCGTGATCATCTCGTACGGCATGACATTCAGTACGACGAGGGCAATGAGCGGATTGAAGATGGCGACTCCGAGAAGCATGTTCCGAAGGGTCAAACGGAAGACGCCTCTCTTCTGTTCTTCGACAAAGTTTGCGGAACTCTCGAACCCGGAAACACCGAGGAGCGAAGCTGAGAATGCAAGATAGAGCGTCAGTGCCATCCCTCCCTTTTCCTGAAAAATAAGGTCGGTCCGGAGAGCATTCTCCATGAAGAAAGATTCCCCGCCACTCAGGTAGTGGTACGCACCAAGGAGAAGGAAGAGAGAAATGGTGACGATGTGCGTTGCGAAGATACCGAAGGCGACTTTTGCCGAATCTTTGATTCCCGAAATGACAAGGAGGGCGAAGAGGCCAAGGAGCACGATGGTCCCGAGAATCACCGGTTCTGGGAGGTATTCGCTGTGTGGGATGATGGTACTGAGCGGGAAACTGCGATTCAGATACTCCATGCCCACCTTTGCGGAGATCACGGCAGTCGCAATGTAGGAGAGGAACGTCATCACACCCGCGCAGGCAGCCACGGTCTTCGAAGTGCCGTTGAGCAGGCAGTTATACGCACCGCCGTTTACCGGCAGAGCTTCCACTACTTCCGTGTAGACTTTCTTGTAAAGGTAGAGAATGAAGCCGATGAGAAGGAGGATGAGCGGCGCGTAGACTCCGGAGAAGAGAATTGCGATACCGGAGACATAGAGACATGAACTGAGGATGTCATTGCCACAAATTGCAGTCGCGTAGGCCTGACCGAGCTTGGTGTGTTGATGGGCTTTTTCTGTCATACATGGACTATGGTACGCCTGAATAAAAAACGTTGCGGATTTGTAGCTTTTTACTACAAAAAAATCAAGGGTGCCTTTTGAAGGTCATGCATATTTCTTCCGATGATTGTATGCCCTTTCTGTCGCGCTGTAGCACGCTAATTCCCGAGGAAGCAGAACGTCGCCCCCTGCAATTCCTTAATCGCCTCCGGTCGATAGTCGAGCATCTTCATTCCGAGGAAGACCATTTTTATTTCTCCTTCCGCGATGAGAGAAGCAAGATTGTCTTCAAGAAGCCCCTTCTTGCAGACCAATTCGAAACAGAGAGGTGCGCTTCCCCGCTGCGCCAGAAGATTATTCATGGTGCTGAAAATTTGCTGCGCTCGGATCGTCACTTCCTGCACGAGAGCATCTGAGTACTTTTTTTCGGGGCAGTGCAGGATAATCACATGAGGGATCTTCTCGTGTTCGGCATATTTCACCACTTCCTTCAGTCGTTTCTCAAACGAGTAACCGCGAGAACAGAGAACGATGGACGTTCCCGTGTGTGTCCGCATTGCCGACTGCATCACCTTGGCTTCTTTGCGGGGCATGATGGTAGTATACCACACAAGCTTGGAGCATAATAATTGAGGAAGTCAATACAGTATCAAGTCCTCTTTCCTTGGCTCCAGAGGGCTTCAAAGAGCATCCGATGCGCGTACGTCAGTTCGGACTATGCCTCGGCGAAGCGCAAACTGATTGCCATTACCTCTAGCTTCTCGCAGTTCAACGACAAGGACATCAATGAATTTCATGCAAGTGAGATCAAACAGAAAGCGATGCCGAAATTTCTAGCACAGTACCGCTCACGTACGCATGCAACGAATTACATTCTGAGTGCGAAGGAAGTGGCTACGCTCTACCACCTTCCGAATGCCGACGAGGTTCCGCATATCGTGCACGTGCTCGCACGCAAATCGGATCCTCCGCAGGATCTCCCGAAGGCGGGAGAGAACGATGTGAGTGCGTTTGGTGTCACGAACTACCACAATAACTTCGTGCCGTTCGGTATTCGCAGAGCGGATCGCCGGCGTCATCTTTACACCGTCGGTAAATCCGGTTCCGGAAAAAGCAAGATGTTGGAACTACTGATCAATGCTGATATCCAGAACGGAGAGGGGATCGCCGTCATCGACCCGCACGGCGATCTGATCGATAACATCATGCGCTACATTCCGGCACATAGAATCAACGATGTGGTGCTCCTCGATCCCAGCGACATCACGTTTCCGATCGCCTTCAATCCGCTCGAGAAAGTTCCCGAGGAGCAGAAGATGCAGGTGACGATCGGCTTCCTGCAGATCTTCAAGAAGCTGTTTGGGAGCAACTGGTCGGATCGATTGGAGCACGTGCTTCGCTACACCACGCTCGCACTTCTTGATAGTCCGAATACGACGGTGCTCTCGATTCTCAAGATGCTGACCGATAAAAATTACCGCCAGAAGATCGTGTCTCGTATTCAGGATTCCGTCGTGAAGAGCTTCTGGGTCAGTGAATTTGCCGCATGGAGCGAGAAATTCGATGCGGATGCGATCACGCCGCTCCTGAATAAGGTCGGACAGTTCGTCGCGACGAACATGATTCGAAACATGATCGGTCAGCCGGTCACGAAGTTCGATATCAGGGAGATCATGGATAAGAAGAAAATCCTTCTGATGAAAGTGAGCAAAGGACTCCTCGGCGAAGAGAACTCGTCTCTCATTGGTGCGATGTTCATCACGAAGCTCTATCAGGCTGCGATGAGCAGAGCGGATACGCCGGAAGACCAGCGTACGGATTTCTATCTCTACGTCGATGAATTCCAAAACTTTGCGACCGACACCTTCACCGAGATCCTCTCCGAGGCACGCAAATATCGACTGAATCTTACAATCGCGCACCAGTACATGGGACAGCTCTCGGAGACCGTTCGGAAGACGGTCTTCGGTAACGTCGGATCGATGATCAGTTTCCGTGTGGGCGCGGAAGACGCGGCGATTCTTGCTGAGGAATACAATCCTGTCTTTAAAGAGCGCGATATCATCAACCTCGGGGTTCGTGAGTTCTATGTCAAAATGTCCGTGAGCGGCGAACTGCGTGAAGCGTTTTCCGGTCGCACGCTCGACGCGCCACGCGTGGAGTATGACAACACCGAGGCGATCATTGCGGCTTCACGCAAGAAGTACTGTATGCCGCGGAGCGACGTCGAGACGATGCTGAAGCAGTGGGACGAAGCGGCAAGTGCTCCCCCGAAGCCTGAGGAGATTGATCAGAGTGAGGTCTTTGAGGAGCCGTTGATTTAACGAAGGATTGTTCTCACCTTTTCAACAATATCTTGGATATCGTTATCGCTCTTGACCATGAATTCGATAGCACCGAGCTTTTCGCATTCCCTCCTGTCGATCTTCTGGCTTAGATTGGTCAAAATTAGAATCGGGAATGTGTATTTTTTCTCGCGTGCATGGATCATCACACCAAAGCCGTTCACCTTTGGCATGAGAAGATCGAGAAGAAGAAGATCAATTTTCTTCTTATCCATCATGGCAATTGCTTGCTCTCCATTGAGTGCCGTCTCTACGTCGTATCCGGCTTTTTCTAACTGATCCCTATTCATCTTCAGAAGCTTTTGATTGTCTTCGACAATGAGAATGCGTGCCATGCGAAGGAGAGTACGTAGACCACAATCATACCTGTATTTCCCCACTCTGCCATTCGCTTCTTTTGACTCGAGTTTTATTTATATAGATAAGAATAGTAACCGATGACGCACCTTTTCTGTCTATGGAAAATACGGTACTTTTACAGGAACCATGTCGTTTTATCGCTCGAAGCTCTACAGCGAAGACCAATGTTTACAGCGTCTCTTTGATTTGCGGTTTGCCAAGATTCGATGCCCCCAATGCGGCCGAAAAAATGCATATCATCGCAATAGTAAGAAGCAGTGTTTTTCCTGCAATTGTGGACGATCGCATCTTTTCCCCCGCAAGGGAACGATCTTTGGGTCGTCCCATCTCCCGCTTCTGACATGGATCCACGGTATTTTTCTCCTGACGGGTTCAGCAAAAGGCATGACGGTTCATACGCTTGCAAGCAGGCTGAACATCGCCTATCCGAGTGCGTGGCGGATGAAGAGAATGATCGCTGATGTCCTGGGTGTTCGGAAGGACAGCAAGTTTCGACAGTGGACGTTTGAATCAATTCTGAAAAAATGTGTAAAGACAGTGGTGATGTAGATTTCCTACGGTCGCAATGCACTTTTTTAAACTATTCCTAAGCATATAAACCCGCTACCATATCTCGAAGCGTGTTTTATGCGTCAATAATGGCGTATTGTAGCAGCGTTCTCCTTCCCGCTCTTGATGCAGAATTTTGCTTTTAGTAAGGCGCAGCGATGCATGATCGGAGTCGGTTTTGTGCTGGTTGCGGCGGCTCCATTGTGGACATGGTTTCTTGCACCGCAATTCACAGGAATCCCGCAAAATTTTTCGTACACGGCGGATATTGTTTCTCTCGATAATTTCTACAATGAGGAGACAAAGCAATACTCCGGTGAAACGCGCTCGGTGACAAAATTTTCATACGATGTTGTCGGTTCTAGCGGCGACGCGCTCATCGTGAGAAACACTTTTGATGTTCGTACGGTGACGAACAAGAATATTTTCAAAGTAGAAAGACTCTACGCCATCGATTCGAGGACAGGAAAACATGTTGCGGGTTTCGGTGACAGGAATCGTAGCGGATACCTCTTCGCTCCTCGTCATCTGAAGAAAGGCGAGTCCTTCACGTACTGGCATATCAACTACGACGGTCCGGCGCATATGACTTTTGCCGGAGAAGAAGCTATCGATGGGCTCCCTGTCTTTCGGTATGAGACCCGTTACGAAGGCGTGCGTATCGATCAGACGAAGAATCTTGAAATTCTTCCCGGAGTCGGGACTGTGCGTGGAGTTGAGATCGAGCCCTCTCTGCAGATCTGGATTGAGCCCATCAGCGGAACCATGGTCAAATACAGGGATGATACGGTTGCATATTTCTATGATCTCAAAACTGGCAGGAGACTGAATCCATGGAATCATTTCAGCAACACATATACAGCCAGAAGCATCATGGAGCATGTAGAGGAGGCGAAGCAGGCAAAAATGTATTCTCTCGTTATCGAAAGAACGATTCCATTCGCCTTGATATTTTCAGGGCTTCTTCTTTTTCTTCTTCTTGGGTCTTGTAAGAAGTCTGTAGGCAAATATTGCTTGGCTGCAGCTCCAGTCATTATGCTTCTGATTCTCTGGAGAATGTGGGTTGTGCCTATGCAAAAGGTGCCGGTCTTGTATGAAGGTGGTCCTATGGAGACGATACGTCTTGGAGCTGAGAAGGGTCTCCTGTCTTCACCTGTGTGGGTAGCAGAGCACAACGGATATTTTTTGAAGCATGGGCTCGATGTCAAGATTGCAGAATTTCCTTTCGGTCGTTCTGCCATCACGAGTATGTTTAATGACGGCAATTTCGATATGGCGATTGTCAACCAGACTCCTATTGTTCTCAATAGCTTCCTTCGTCACGATTTTGCAGTGATTGCGGGGATGGTGACATCTACGAGTGATGTGAAGATCATCGCGCGGAAGGACAGAAATATCGGTGCTCCATCAGACTTGAAGGGTAAGAGAATAGGAATAACGAGAGGATCGGTCGGACATTATTTTTTGAGTCTGTGTTTGGCACAACATAGCCTTAGTCTTGAGGATGTCATTCTTTCCGATGTCGAAGCATCAAATATTGCCGGTGCTCTGGAGGATGGGAGCGTTGATGCGATTGTCAGTTGGGAACCACACATTTTTCATGCAAAGGTTTCTCTTGGGGAGAATGGACTGGTTTTTGAAAGTAAGGGCATATTTCGTGAGGATTTTTATTTTGTGACTTTCAAGGATTGGGCGGTGAAAAATCCTGCGCGTCTGCAAAGATTTTTGATGGCAATTGACGAAGCGAATGCTTTCATTCGAAAAAATGCAGAAGAATCGCAGCGTATCGTTGCAGCGAGACTGAAATTTGATCCCGCCTTTATACTCTCGCTTTGGGATGATTATACATTCAAGTTGTTTCTCGATCAGGCCGTGTTGCTGACATTTGAGCAGCAGGCTCGTTGGATGATTGGCAACAACATGACGGACAAGGCAGATGTCTTCAATTATCTTGATTATATTTTCTTTGAGGCGCTGGAGGCAATCAAGCCCAGTGCCATTACCATCCTTCATTAGCGTCATGAAGATTTCTACCAAGCTTCGCATCGGCACAATTACCATCGCTTTCTCGATTGTTGTTTTCAGCATTGTCATCTTTTTTCTTCTTTCCACACAGCAACGTTTGTTTGAGAAGGTGCAGATTATCGAGGAGATTACTGAGTCTTCTTTCCAGTTGGCATTGCTTCGGAGCGAATACATCGCTCACCCTGGGGATCGACCGAAGATCCAGTGGATCAATATGTACGAAGTGCAATCGAGTCTTCTGAAGAAAGCAGAACCTCTCTTCACGACACCAGAGGAAAATCATCTCTTCGATGAAATACGCCGATCATTGGAGGAGAATAAGGTTCTCTTCGGAGCGCTCATTGACAATATCGAGCGTCATGCGGAGTCGTTGATTATTGAGCAGATCAATATTCAAATGATCCAGCAGGCACAGTTGCGCGTTGCGGACGCGTTACAGCTGGCGTCTTTCGCTCGTGAGAAAATGGAGGATATCGGACGCAAATCTTTGTTCGTGGTCATTCTTCTCGGTAGCATCATCTCTTTTCTTTCTATCGGTTTCTTTATTCTTGGGAATGACATTACCTCCTCTCTCCTTGCACTGAGTGAAGGAACAAGGAACATTTCTCGGGGAGATCTCTCCCATCGGCTCGATCTACGCAGTCATGATGAAATCGGCGAATTGGCGCTGCTCTTCAATGATATGTCCATCAAGCTGAAAGAAGCACGTGGAAATCTGGAACAGAAGGTGCGGGAGAGAACCATGAAACTTGCAGAAAGCGAATCACGCCTTGCTCTCGCCATGGATTCCGTTCTGATGGGAGCATGGGATCTTGATCTCGTTCACGATACGGCCGTCTGTTCACTGAGGCACCAACAGATCTTCGGCTATGAGTCGTTGCAAGGATCGTGGGGTTTTACAAAATTTGTGGAGCACGTTATTCCGGAAGATCGAGCGCATGTGCGGCAGTGCTTCGAGAATGCCATGAGGACAGGCAGGCAGGAAGTACAGTGTCGTATTCTCCGGAAAGACGGTGCGATTCGCTGGATCGATGCACAGGGACATGTCCAGTACGATGGAGGCAAGAAGCCCATACGAATGCTCGGAATTATTGTGGACTGCACTGAGAAGAAAAATGCCTTGGATGAGGTCGTTCAAAGTCGAGAGCAACTCCGTCAGACGAATGCTTTCCTCAATGCCATCATCGAAAACATTCCCAATATGATTTTTTTGAAGGATGCAAAGGATTTGCGATTCGTTCTTTTCAACAGAGCAGGAGAACAGCTGCTCGGTTATGATCGGAAAGATTTGCTTGGTAAAAACGATTACGACTTTTTCCCGAGGGAGCAGGCGGATGCGTTTACCGAAAAAGATCACAAGGTACTGGAGAAAAAAGAACCGGTGGATATTCCATGCGAGCCGATACAGACTCGTCTGCAAGGTCAGCGTTTTCTCCATACGAAGAAAATCACGATTCGGGATGCGCAGGGCAATAGCCAGTTCTTGCTTGGTATTTCATCGGACATTACCGATCGGAAGAAGCAGGAAGAAGAATTGAGAAAATACAGACTTGCAGTGGATGAATCGACCGATGGTTTCATCATCACCGATCATCAGACTCGTATCCTTTACGTCAATTCTGCGTGGACTCGTTTGACAGGATATTCCCTTGCAGATGTGCTCGGGAAAAAAGCCAATATTCTGAAGACCGAGAAGACGGATACGGCGATCTTCCGGCTACTCCATCGATGCATCGAAGAGGGTCTTCCTTTCCACTCGGATGAGTTCGTCAATCGGCGCAAGAATGGAGAACAGTACAATGCCGAGCTGACGATGTATCCTCTCTATGATGATGCCGAAGACGGCGCTGTCCCCCAGAAGAGAAAGACGATTTTCTTTGTCGGCATTCATTCGGACATCACGAAGAGAAAGAATGTAGAGAGAGCGAAGTCCGAGTTCATTTCCCTTGCATCCCACCAGTTGCGCACTCCACTTACCGAGATTCGGTGGGCGCTCTCCAGTTTGAAGAAGAAGAAACTCCCCCGGGCGCAGATGACAATGATCGAAGGGGCACACAGGGCCTCCGGTCACATGGCAGAAACGATCAAAGCCATGCTCACGATCTCTCATATCGAGACGGGGGAACTTAATCCGGAGCCGCAGGAGATTGTCCTGAAGCCTCTCATAAAGGCTGTTGCCGGTCTCTACGAAACGTTACGAGCGAAAAAGAAGATCGTGCTGAGCATTGATTGTCCGGTCAAAGTGACGATTCATACCGACGAGCAGCTACTAAAGGAAATACTCAGCAATCTTCTCACGAATGCCTACAGGTACACTCCGGACGGGGGTAGCGTGCATCTGTTCGTGAAGCAGAACAAAAATTCTGTGAGCATCGCAGTCGAAGATACGGGTTATGGAATACCGCAGCATGATCAAGCGAGAATCTCCGAGAAGTTTTTCCGTGGATCGAATGTTGTTGACAAGGACGAGGAGGGCAACGGTATCGGTCTGTATATGGTGTATTCTCTGGTCAAACTTCTTGGAGCGAAGATTACTTTCGTTTCCAAGGAGACAGTCGGCACCACCTTCACTCTCACTTTCCCTCGTTCCGTATGATCAAGCGCAAGAAGAAGCACATTCTCGTTGCAGAAGATGACACCTTTCTTCTCGAGATCATGAAGAAAGCATTATTGGAGCAAGGGGTGCGTGTCAGCACGGCAAGGAACGGACAGGAAGCGATCGATATCATCGATGAAGATGCTCCTCAACTACTTTTTCTTGATGTACTCATGCCGCATATCGACGGATATGGGGTGCTACAGCACCGAAAGAAAAAAGGCTTGAAGTTCCCGGTTGTTGCTTGCTCCAATCTCGGTGACAAGGCCAATCGAGACAAGTGCAAGGCTTTGGGTGTGAATGCGTATCTCATCAAGAGCGATATCGATGAAGATGCCTTATGGCCTCTCGCTGAGAAGTATCTCAAGTGACCTGTGTGGAAGCACATTCTTTGATACCATAGAGTTGTGCAGACGATTCTTATTTTTAACATTGTGGTTCTTGCTGGATTGATTTCCTTCTTTTTTCGCGAAGAATGTCGCTTTCGAAGACTTTCGAAGAAGATTACGGAGACGAAGAACGATTTGACCTCCATCGTGCATCAGCTTCGTTCGCCGATTGCCAATCTTCGCAAGTACAGCGAATTTCTGCAGAGCAAGGAGTTCGGTACGCTCTCCTTCTCACAGCACGAGGCGATGAACAAAATTCAACTGTCGCTTGGAGAGTCTCTCATACTTCTCGATCGTCTTCTTGCACGCTCACGTCTGGATGAAGGCAAGGTCACGATGCAGTCAGCACCTCTACGTCTCAGTGACATCGTGCAGGGAGCAGTGGACGCTGTCATGCCGATTGCGCTGGAGAAGAAGCATCGTATTTCTATGAGTGGAAACGGAAGGATCACGATCTGCACCGACCCACTGCTGCTTCATGGCATCTTCGATGAAATACTCTGCAACGCCATTCACTACACATCAGAAGGAGGAGAAATATCCATTATTCTGACTGAGAAGGGTACGTCTGTGGAAATCCAAATCGTCGATACAGGTATCGGAATTTCCAAGGAGGAGAGTCCTCATATCTTCGAGAAATACTTTCGAGGTGAACGTGCGAAGCCGCTTTTTGGAGGCAATGGATTAGGGCTTCCCTTTGCTAAAAAATTTACTGAACAACTTGGTGGCGACATTCGATTCAGGTCCAAAGAGGGCAAGGGAAGTACTTTTACCATCTCCCTGCCGAAAAAGATGGGCTGAAAATAAAACTATACATTTCAGTATTTTGCCACCCCTGCTTCCGATTTGTCTTTCTCATCTTTCAACGTTCTTCTTAGAAGTCTGATATACTATCCTGATATGTATACAAAAATACATTTATTTCTCATGATGGTCGCAATACTTTTTTGTACCCCCCTCCATTCTTTGTATGCAGAGGAGCTTCCTTATCTTCTGCGTGATACAGCAGTACGTATGTCGTCTTCCAAGCCATTTGAACAGGATGTCATCGTCACCGCGTACTATTCGCCTTTGCCTCGGCAGTGCGCGTATGTGATGGGGGATCTTGCCTCTGACATTTACCTTAACGGTAGGGGCACCAATGGTGCGGACGGAACTCCCGTATACCCGGGGATGGCTGCTGCTCCTCCGACGTACCCTTTTGGGACGCGTTTGGTACTCCCTGGGATAGGATCTTTTACTGTCCACGATCGCGGTAGTGCCATTCAGGAAGGGACGGGGGCATCGCTGCAGGTGCACCGTCTCGATCTTTGGGTAGGCACTGGCGAAGAAGGACTTTCACGGGCACTGGAATTTGGCGTTCAGCGCATGCGTGCAGTGGTGTATCCGATTGGATCTGAAAGGCCTGCTGAATCCATCGATCTCTCTGCATTAGAAGCCCCTGTCAAAGTTTTAGAACCGTACTTGATGGATGATGTAACTATTCTTGACTGCGGTGCAATGCTTGCATTTGGTCATGTGCTGGAGGCTCAGATTGTGGATGAGCTTGATGCTTATCATTTTCTTCCAGCACTGAATTTAAGAGAGAGGGAAGAGGAACTGAGTTTCTTCACAGGTGATTTGCAGGTGTAATTCTGGTCAGTATTATCGGTTGAACAAATGTATCCATGAAAGATCTATGGTGTTTTTGAGTGCAAAAGCTCTATATAGACAAATATTTATAAATATGTTATAATGGTACATAAAACAAACATTTATGAAGGGCCTCTCTTTCATTACTGGCATACAGAGAGCTGTACCAGCATTTCTCGGAGTGACAATTTCTATGGTCGGAGCAGTGACGGTACAGGGTGCTTCTTTTCAACTTGATTACGACAGTCTGCAGGCAGATACCGTCATCATGGCGGGAGGCAACTATCAGATGCAAGGCGGGATCGGGCCGATGGTATCAATGACACCGGATTCCTTCTCTTCTTCTGCTTCTTCCGCTCAAGATGACAGTGACTCTGCAAACGGCACCAGTGCCGGCATCAAGCATGGAGGGGGCTATCGAGCTATTCCCGAGGGCGCCGGGCAGGATTTGTCTGAGCGTTTTTTGCCGGTCGTATCACTCAAGCCATCGGCACCGAGGGGCATATCTTCTTCTCGGTTATCCAGATCGTCACCTGCCCTCATCTATCAGGAAGCTGAGAAATCTTCTCCGGTGGCAGTGACGATTGCAGAAAACGTTGCTCTCCCTAAAACGGTATCGACTGAAGGTGATGGAACGTTTGTAGATCTTCCAAGACCGCTGGCACCTCAAGAGCCTGCTTCTGCTGCGGCAACTGCCCTTGCGCTTGGGAGCGTCGGTCTGACGGAAGCAGGCATTCTTTCGCGTCTTGCTTGGATCGCACGCATAAAAAGTCTGTACGGAACAATTCCTGCTTTCATTTCATGATGCTGCGTCGCCTTCTCGCATCGGCAGTCTTACTCACTCTTGTGCTGGGGGTTCTCCCCGTACAGGCATCGACGGTACCGGATACTCTTTTCTATGAAGGAAGGATGCTCGATAGTGCCGGCTCTCCTCTCACGAGTGCGTTCATTCTGCGTTTTTCGCTTTGGAAGTCTGCGGATTGGGTCGCCGGTGATGTGTCTGCGGGAGCGGTGAATACCGGTGCTGCCAATTATGGAGGATGGTTTGAAGTGCAGACGGTAACCCCCAACAGCAACGGAGTCTTTCATGCCGAGCTCGGAAGCAGCACAGCACTGCCTACGATGGATTTCAGTCAGCATAAGTACTTACAAGTTGAGGCAAAGGCTGTTGGTGAACCCGATACAAGCTATACATTGCTTGATCCTACTTCGGATGGCGGAGCAGATACGAACGATCGTAAAACGATCGGTTCCGTGCCGTATGCGAAGAATGCGGAGAGCGTTGGTAACCGGACCATCGGCACCGCTTCGGGCAATCTCGTTCTGCTTGGTCCGGGTGGCAAAGTGAAAGCGTCGCAGGCCGGGAGCGGTACGACGGCGCAGAACTTTCGCATTAATACCGATAATGCCGATGCCGATGCCATCCTGACCTTCGGAAGTTCTCTTGGAGCAAAAACCCTCCAGTACTCCTCATCACGTCGGCAATTCGAATTCAATGACAACGTTTCGATTGCGGGAGATCTGACGGTTTCCGGACGGATCAACGGCGTCAGCCTGAGTGCGATAGGTTCGTCTCCTCTCTCTGTGACTTCGAGTGGGGGGCTTTCTGTCAGTATTACTTCCGGGAATTATCGTATTGGCAACGCGATGGTTACCTACGCCGGAAGCAACACCGTTGCTGTGCTTCCCAGCGTTACAAATTACATTTTCTTCGGTTCCGGTGGATTGACTGTACGGACGGCTTCTTTTCCCGCAGATGAGTCCTTTATCCCTCTCGCGGCGGTGGTGACTTCGGCAACCAATGTTACAGGTGTCACCGATAAGCGCGTCCTCCAAACCGATACCAGGCAGCATGATACTGTGAAGGTTCTTACTCCCGAATTTGAAAAAGCCATATATAAGGGGGATGGCAGTAATAATGTTGGGATACTGTCTCTCAGCCAGGATGCTTCCACGAAGCAAAGCTACTATCTTTGGACAAGCAGCCGATCAACCCTCCAGGATTATGACGTCTTTGTTCATGTTCTTTTGCCTGCAGACTTCGTGGGCTGGAAATCGGGGTCACTCAGATTAACGTATCGCTCACTGTCCGCGAGTGCGGCAGAGAACGCACTCGATCTGTCGGTCTACGATACGAGTGGTGCTGTCGTATCAGTCTCCGGTACGGCGACGGGACTTGCATCGACGTCGTGGGCAACAACAACAATCAATTTTGTCGGGAGTCCGACGTGGACCGCAGGACAGGAATTCGTCCTGAAGTTTCACCTATCAGCAAAGAATGCATCTGAAATACATCTCGGTTCTCTGGAACTTCATTCAACGGAGCTGATCGGTCAGTAGGAATATTACTATTCTCTTGTATATATTCCATAAGAGTGGTAAGATGTGGAGATTTATCTCCTAATAATTCTTTGTATGAGAAACTTTTCTCTCTCCCGTTCTCTCCAATTTTTTGGAGGGGTCGCGCTTACCACCCTACTGTTGGTAGTTCCGGGACAAGTGCTCCATGCAGCATCAACATGGAATCCTACTGTTCTCGTGAATACAGAATCGTTCCAGACGATCGACGAAGGGGATAGTACGACTGATGTCGAAGTGCGCTTCGGTCAGACGCTGAATAAGAAGCTTATCTACAACCGAACGGAGAACTCCTTCCAGTTCAATGATAAGTTGAGTGTGCAGGGGAACCTGTCCGGTTCGACACTTCGCGTCGACGGTAATGCGGATATCTGGGGATCACTTGGAGCATCCGGTGCGTTGACAATCGATGGCGCCTCCACACTGAATGGAGCGACAACGATCAATGCCAATGCAAAGGTGAGAGGCAGTTTGTCCGGTTCGACACTTCGCGTCGACGGTAATGCCGACGTGCAGGGAGGGCTCTCAGCTTCGGGTAGCGTTCGTACAGACGGTGAACTGACCATCAACGATGATCAGACGGCGGCGGACGCAGTACTCACATTCGGTCAGCCGACGACCAATCAGACCCTCAAGTATCTGAATGCCTCGGGCAGATTTCAGTTTTCCAGAGGTCTGAGCGTCATCGGGACTCTCTCAGGTTCGATTGTGCAGGCCGATCAGCAGCTGCGTTCCTCAGGCTCACTCATCGTTGAAGGAAATATGTCCGGCGCCACCTTGGAAGGAGCCGGTCTTGGAACCTGTAACGGATCCACGCAGAAGCTTTTGTATAATCCGAGCACGAAGAAATTCGAGTGTGGAACAGACTTGAATACCCCAGGAAACACTAGCGGAGGCCTTCTTTCCCTTCATCCGCAGTATGCGAATTCCGTGTACTTTGCGAGCGGCAGCACGATGGTTGGTCAGCTGACCGGAACCGGCGGCACGTCGAGTCTCGAGAACCTGTATCGATGGGTTTCGACCAAGTCTACGATTCAGGATTATTGGATTGGCGTTCGCGTTCGTGTCCCAAATAATTTCAGCAGCTGGGATCCGGTGAAGCCGATCGAGTTCCGCTATCGCACATCTGACGGAACGACGACCAATAACCATCTTACGATTCGCATGAAGGATACGACTGGTGCCAATGTCTCATTGACCGGAGGCAGTGCGCTTGCGAATGCTTCATACACGACAGCCAGTATTACAGGCCCCGAGTCTTCCGGAACATTTACGGCAAAGGGATACTTTACGATCTTTATCAAGATGGCTGCGAAAACTGCCGGGTTTGCCGAGGCCGGCTTCATTAACTTCAACTACGAAACGACATTGCCATAGCATCCGAATTCCTAGCACGAATGAACGCCCCGATTCGGGGCGTTTTTTCGTCATGAATATATCAAAAAATCATTCAAAAAATGTGCAAATTAATTCACAAGTAAAACATCGACTTTTCTGCTATAATAAGAGGATTTCCAATGATTTCATTTCATCATTTTCTCGGCAAAAAACTTCAAATGAAACCCATGCGTTTTCGTTCGATCTTCGTTGTCGGAAGTAGCATGTGTTTCCTCTGGATGATCGCAGCGATTTTTTCTCTGCAGACGGTTTTCGCAAGTAGCTTCAATCCGACAGTTTTGGTGAATACTGAAGCGTTTGAAATCATTGATGATCATGATACGACCGCAAACCTCGTTCTCCAGTTCGGTGATACGCTTTCGAAAACCATTACCTATAGTCGCGTTAATACACGTTTTGAATTCAATGATAGCGTTGCAGTCACAGGCAATCTCATTGTTACGGGGACAGCGTCCGGTAAGAATCTTCATGCGGAGCAGGCACTGACGAGTTCTGGATACCTCAAGGTACAGCAGACAGTTCTTCAGGGGTCCGGTGCGCTGGTTGTTCATCAGCTTACGAATTCGACCGGTGCAACAATCAAGGGTTCTCATGCACAGATCAGGAATCCTCTTTTATCTCTCGACAGCTTCACAGGCTCCACGAGCGCTCCGCATATCGTTTTCGGTTATCAGGGGAATTTCGATGTGAACCTTTATCGTTCGACAACGAGTACGCTCAGGACGAACGGTTCGTTGATTGTCACGAATACACTCTCTGGTACGACGATCAATGCGAACATGCTCCTCACAGGGTCTACGGTGCAGGGTTTCGGTCTCTACAACTGCCAAGGCACCGCAAACAAGCTGACCTACGATGCTGCGACGAAGAAATTCCTCTGTGAGGGAGATCAGACCGGTGGAGCAGGAGGAGGTCTTGCCTTCTCGAACGCCGAGGGGATCTACGTCAATCAG
>SXGS01723622.1_pt1 | contig 24384 bp, 23 predicted proteins | sample 3174681 | NCBI WGS metagenome assembly SXGS01 (sample SAMN11356861, study PRJNA531348) | freshwater metagenome | isolation source: freshwater sample F1-80 | place: China: Fuxian Lake, Yuxi | collected 2017-12-25
ATCTCGGCGAGACGCTCGCGCGGTGGTTGCCCGACGAGGTGCCCGTGCGCGTCGATGCGCTCAAGGCCCAAGTCGGCGACGACCCGGCGATGATCAATCGGCTGTTGGCGGACTACGCGAAGAGGCTCGCGCCGATGGTGAATGCGATCGTGCGCGATGTGACAGAGGGCAACCTTTCTGCGGCGAAGGACATCGCCCACAAGCTCAAGTCGTCGTCGCGTGCCGTCGGTGCCGACCAACTTGGATCGCTTTGCGAGGAGATCGAAGGTGCATCTCGCGCGGGCGATGTCGTCAAGGCGTATGCCGCGCTCCCACTGCTCAGGCTCGCGGCCATCTCGGCGGGAGAGTTCCTGACGCAGCGCGCCGATCACCCAGCGCACGCGCTGTAGGTCGCTCAGCGATCTCGCCCTGCCAGCGCCGCTCCTCCCCGCGGTTCGGGGCAGATTGTGTGCCCTAGGGCACACAATCTGCCCGGAACTGAGGGTTGGAGGGTCCTACTCGTGCGTCGCGGGCCGAACGATGATCCGCTCCCCGTGCGTCAGCGACGGACACGTCTTCGCGATCGACACCGCGTCGTCGAGTGACATCGCGCGGATCACGAAGAACCCGGTCAGCACATCCTTGGTCGGCGCGTGATCGATTGCGGCGACCGTCCCCGACACCGCATCGCCCGAGAGCAGCACTTGCTTCGCGCCGCACGGCGCGCCCGACTTGAAGATCCCGCGAGTGCGCAGATCACCGACCCAAGCCATGTACCTGCCCATCAACTCGTCCTGTTGCGTCTTGGGCATGGACGCCCACGCGTTGTCATCCTCGTACATCAGGATCACGAAGTCGCTGCCTTCAGGCGTGCTGTCCATTGACTTCTCCTTGGCTCGTGTCATGCGGAAGTCTGCGTGCTCGCCCTCTACGCCGTTCTCGCGCGAGCTCCACTCGGTCGTGACATGATCGGCATCGATGAACTCGAATCGCACGCCGTCCATGCGCGACGCGCCAGGGCTCGCAAGATTCGTCACATCGATCATTTTGAATGAGACGCTGCCAGGCAGAATCTCCGTCGCTTCCATGCGCGGCTGGTTCCCCGCGGCGCAGTAGTGCGTGCAAAGGAGCCGAGGCCCGTCCATGTGGAACACCGTCACCATTGAGTGTGGTGTGCCTTCGAAGAGCCGTTCGACGACGCACGAATCCGAGGCGATGAGGTCGTAGGTGACTTTCGCATCGGTGGTGCCGTCCAAGTCGAAGTCGGCGTCCCACTGACCCTTCATCGCCTTGAGCTTCTCGAAGGCGGCCGCAGCATCGGCAGCGCTGCGCGTGTCCTTGGTGGGTGGGGTCGCGGTGCAGCCGGCGGCAACGGTGGCAGCGAGTACGAGCAGGAGCGTGTGGTTCATGAATGGATCCTTGGGGAGCAGTCGGCGACGCGACGGTACTCGCAGTCGATGAACCGCTGCCAGGGGTCCGCGTCGCATCGGATGTCCATGGAGTAGAGGATGGTGCCGTCGCCGGTCAGGTCCCATGCGGCCCGCGCGGCGAAGGCTGGCCAGATGTACTCCAGCGTCATGCGGCGATCCTTCATCGCTCCTCGATAGAGGATGCCGCCTTGGCCGATCGAGTCGAACCAGTGCAGATGATGCTCTCCCGAGGCTTGATCGAATCGAAAGACCCCGTGTCCACGGAAGGTGACCGTGCCCGCGCGAGATTGCGTGTAGTCCTGCACGACGGCGAAGCCGTCAAGCGCGCGGACATTGTGAACGGTGCCCTCGACGGTGCCGCCCTGCGGCGCGAACGGTACGGGATGCATGCGCTCGGTGCCGCGCCAGGTTCCGACGAGACAATCGAGCGCGAGATCCCCGGCCGAAGGCATTGGCATCGGCATGGACATGTGGAGCATCGTAGAACCCCTGCGCACCCCCGTGGGGCTACCGACCGCGGACCGATTCGCTACATGCGGAGCATGCCCGCGAACGCAAGCGAGAGTGCCGCGCTGGCAAGTGCACTCGCCGTGCCGCCGATCGCGAGCCACCACCAACGCGCGCGTCGGGCGAGCAGCGCGATGCCGCCGAGCCATGCGGTTCCAATCACACACGCCGCGACGACCCATCCCCAATCGCCGACTCCCAGGAGCGCCCCTGCCGCCGCGAACGGTGTGATCGGGAACCACCAGAGATAGGTCTCCACGCAGTGCGGACATTCCATCAGCGGCCCGACTCCGAAGAGCGGAATCGTCGCGGGCAAGTAGACGGCACACAGCGCGACGAGCGCGCAGATCCACGCTGGTCGTGATTTCGACTGCATATGAGGATCTTCCCACGGCGGCCCCGGTTACGGGCAGATTGCGCTCCCTAGCGAGCGCAATCTGCCCGTAACTGCGGGGGGGGGCACACGCGGGATAGCCTGCGGACATGCCGCGATCGCTCGAAGAAGGCCAGTACCTCCTCGGCGACGAATCGCGCGAGCTCGCACGGTTGGGCGAACAACACGCGCTCTGGCGCGACCGGGTCTTAGAAGGCTGGCGCCTCGCCGGCATCGCCGCAGGAAGCCGCGTCGTCGATGTCGGCGCCGGCCCGGGCTGGGCCACCGAAGACCTCGCCGCCGTCGTGGGTCCCACGGGCCATGTGACCGCCGTCGAACGATCCGACGAGTTCGTCGCCGCGCTGCGCCAGCGAGTCGCGCGCTCGCATGCGAATGTCTCGGTCCATCAAGTCGACCTCATGCGCGAGCACATCCCCATCGAGCACGGTCTTCACGACGCCGCATGGTGCCGATGGGTCGCATTGTTCGTCCCCAACATCGACCTCCTCGTCGCGCGCATCGCTGCGTCACTGCGCGTCGGCGGCGTGGCTGTCTTCCACGAGTACGCCAACTACCGCACCTACGGCACACTGCCTCGACGCGTTGAGATCGAGGACTTCGTCACGAAGGCGATCCAAGGACTCAAACAGTGCGGCGGCACCGTTGACGCAGCGAGTCCGGTGATGGCCGCGCTCGCCAAGCACCACCTCGAACTCGTGCATGTGCGCGCGCTGCCGGTCGTCGCGCGACCGAGCGAGCCATTCTGGCGCTGGCCCAGCGAGTTCATCCGCACATTCGCGCCGCAACTGGTCGCGCTGGGACTCCTCGACGACAACTCGCACGGCCGACTCATCGCCGCCATCGACGACGCTGCGCGTGACCCATCGAGCGTCTTCATCGGCCCGTTCAATGTGGAGATTGTCGCCCGTTTGGAGCGGCCGCGACCTTGATCTAGACTCGCGCTCCCATGACACAGACCACAACTGCCCCATCGTCGAAGACTGACACCTGCTGCTCGGCCCCCAAGACCGCGACCCCGGGCGCGTTCTGCTGGTGGGAGAACCTCTCGCGAAATCTCCCGGCGTCGCGCCTCTTCTACTCAAAGGTCTTCGGCTGGAAGCTCGATGAGTGCGCTGCGTCGTGCGGCACCTACATCAGCCTCTCCAACAATGCGCGCAGCTTCGGCGGCATGATGGCGATGCCCGAGTGCGTGCCCGCGCAGGTGCCCTCGCACTGGGGTCCCTATGTGAATGTCGTTGATGTTGACGCGGCGACCGCCAAGGTGAAGACACTTGGTGGCACCGTGCACGTCGAACCGCAGGACATCCCCGAGGTCGGACGCTTCTCGTGCATTGCTGATCCGACTGGCGCCTCGCTCTACCTCTTCACGGGACTGCCCGGCCGCGGCACGCAGGGCTACGCCGCCGACAACGGCAGTTTCTGTTGGACCGAACTGCTCACGAATGACCCGGCGGTCGCGTCGAAGTTCTACAGCGCGCTCTTTGGTTGGCAGGCTTCCGTCAATGACATCGGCGGAATGGCATACACGACCTTCACGCGCGAAGGCTGCGACCCGCACGACAAGGCAGGGTGCGCGGGCGGCATGATGAAGATCAAGGCCGAGTGGGGTCCGCACCCGTCGAACTGGCTCAGCTACATCTGGGTCGACAACCTCGACGGCGCGTGCAACGCGGTCGCCACCAACGGCGGCAAGGTGCAGTGCCCGCCGACGGAGATCCCCGGCATCGGCCGCTTCGCGATCATCAACGACCCCGCAGGATCGACGGTCGGGCTCTTCTCGAAGCCCTCGGCCAAGAGCGGATGCTGTGGCTCAGGTTGCGGCTGCGGCGAATGACGGTCCCCCGCTTTCGACAAACACGGTTCATTGCGATCCGCGTGCGCAACTTTGCGCACGCGGTCGCGTTTTATCGTGATGTGCTCGGATTGCGACTTGCGACCGCCGCCGATGCCGAAGCGCGCTTTGAGGGCGACGCCAACACGCTCTTCATTGAAGCCATGCCCGCAAGCGAGTCAGCTTCCGACGAAGCAGTCGCCGCCACTCACGGTCGATACGCGGGCAAGTCGTTCTTTGAGTTCGAGGTCGATGACTTCGCCGCCGCGCGCGAACGACTGCTCGCTGCGGGATGCCGCGAGTCGAGTTCGGGCGTGTGCGGCGCGCAGAGCGCCGACGCCGTCGCGTGCAGCGCGATGTTCAGCGATCCCTTCGGGCTCTCGTATCACATCTATCACCCGAGCGCGGTGCTGCCGGAGATCGACACCATCCGCGTGGAGGCGCGCTTCGTTGGGCGCGTGCAGGGGGTTGGCTTTCGCGCGTCGGTCATGCGACTTGTGACGACCTCGCCCGCGCTCAAGGGCTGGGTGCGCAATGAGCGCGATGGATCCGTCGCGATGGTGGCGCAGGGCAAAGCGACTGAAGTCGACGCCCTCGTCGAAGCGATTCGCGCACGATGGACAAGCAGCATCGTGCAGTGCGAACTCACGCGTACGCCGCTGGACCCGTCCGAAGGCGCGTTCGCGATCAAGTAGTGTGAAGGCCGCATGCCTTGGTTTGCGCCACTGATCGTCGCGGTTGCGTTGGGAGTTGAGGCTCCGCAACTGGCACCCGCACCCGCGCCCGCGCGGCCCAACATCGTGTTCATCATCGCCGACGACTTGGGCTACGGTGAGCTCGGTTGCTACCGCGCCGTCGGCAGCGAGGGGATCGCCACGCCGCACCTCGATGCGCTCGCCGCGTCAGGCACGCGCTTCACTGACGGCTATGTCACATGCCCGGTCTGCGCGCCCACGCGCGCGGGCATCCTCACTGGCCGCTACCAGCAGCGCATCGGTCTCGAGATGAATCCAAGCGGCCAGCGCGACAACGCCACATTCGGTCTGCCGCGGTCGTCACCCACACTGGCCGAGCGACTCTCACTCGCGGGCTACGAGACAGCGATGGTGGGCAAGTGGCACCTCGGTTCTCGCGTGGGCTTCAGGCCGACCGAGCGCGGCTTCGGCGAGTTCTTCGGATTCTTGAACGCGAGTCATGCGTATCGCGCGTCGGGAGAAGGCGTCACCGGCGTTGCAGTCACTCGCGGCACCGACGCGGTCGTTGAGAGCGAGTACCTCACTGACGCGTTCACGCGCGAGGCGACCTCTTTCATCGCGCGCAAGCACGACAACCCCTACTTCCTCTACCTCACCTTCAATGCCGTGCACGCGCCGATGGAAGCTGACGACACTCGCGCGGGGCGCGCCAAGGAACAGGTCAAGGGCAGTGCGCGGCGGCAGACATTCGCCGCGATGCTCATCGCGCTCGACGACGGTGTCGGTCGCGTGATGCAGGCCCTCGATGCCTCCGGCGCCTCCGCGAACACGCTCGTCTTCTTCCTCTCCGACAACGGCGGCCCCACGCGCGCGACCACCTCGCGGAACGATCCACTTCGCGGCATGAAGGGACAACTCTTCGAAGGCGGCGTGCGTGTTCCGTTCATCATGCGCTGGCCCCAAGGCGGCGTCCCCGCGGGCGCGACTTGTTCGCAACCCGTCATCTCGCTCGACATGACGGCGACGGCACTCGCCGCCGCGCGCGCAGAGATGTCCAGCGCCGAGGGGATCAACCTCGTGCCACTGGCACGCGGCGGTTGCGCGGCGCCCGCGCACGAGGCGCTCTTCTGGAGATATGACGACCAGTGGGCCGTTCGCATGGGCGACTGGAAACTGGTCGTCGCGCGCGAGAACCGAACGGCGCAGACCGAGGCTCCATCGGTGTTTGGTGCCGTACCGAAGCTCTTCAACCTGCGCGACGACATCGCCGAGTCGAAGGATCTCGCCGCGAGCCACCCTGAGAAGGTCGCGCAACTTCGCGCCGCGTTCGACGCGTGGAATGCAGGCAATGTTGCTCCCAAGTGGGGCACGCGGCCCGCGGGCGCGAACGCGACGCCCGACGCTGACGCACGCTAGCTGTGCGTTCTCGGGAAAGAACGGCGAGTGAGTCTCACCGATTCTTCCCGAGAACGGGGCGAGCTGCGCAGTACCTTGGCGCTCGCCATGAATCTCCTCGTCCTCGGCGGCACATCGTTCCTCGGACCCGCCGTCGTCGAGAGCGCGAAGGCGCGCGGCTGGACGGTCACGCTCTTCAATCGCGGCAAGACGAATCCCGGGCTCTTCCCAGACATCGAGCAGATCCACGGCGATCGCGACCCGAAGAAGGCGCCCGGCCTCGAGCCGCTCGCGGCGGCGATCAAGGCCGGCCGCACCTGGGACGCGGTCGTGGACACGAGCGCGTATGTGCCGCGCGTGGCGACGGCGAGCGCCGAACTGCTCAAGCCTGTCGTGCGTCACTACATCCTCATCACGACGGTGAATGTCTACGCCGAGGGCATGCCGGCGCACGCCGACGAGAGCGCACCGCTGGCACCGACACCACCCGACGCCGACGAGAAGGTGACCAACGAAACCTACGGCCCGCTCAAGGCCGCGTGCGAGCGAGCGGTGACGGCGGTGTACGGCGATCGCGCGACGCACCTTCGCCCGGGACTCATCGTCGGCCCGGGCGACCCGACTGATCGGTTCACCTATTGGCCCGCGCGGATGGCGCGAGGTGGCGAAGTGCTCGTGCCATCATCGAACTCACCGTGGGCATCCGAAGTGTGCTTCATCGATGTCCGCGATCTTGGCGACTTCTGCTGTACCTGCGCCGACGGCGGCCACGGCGGTGCGTACAACTGCGCCGGGCCTGCGGGGCCGCTCACGATGGACGGCCTCGTGTGGGGATGCCGCGCGGCGTTCGGTGACGCGGTCACGCTTGTGCCCATCGACGAGGACTGGCTCCTCGAGAACGAAGTCGGCCCTTGGATGGGACTGCCGCTGTGGATTCCATCGTCGATGGCGGGCGAAGCGAACATGGGCTCGATGAGCCGCGCGCGCGATCGAGGGTGGGATGAAGTTTCGACCGCTCGCCGTCACGGCGCGCGACACGGCGGAGTGGTTCGCGAAGAAGAGGCCGGACTTCGATTTCGGGGCCAAGCCCGGCGCGCCCGGGATCTCGCGCGCACGAGAGGCCGAGCTGATCACGAAGTGGCGCGCGCGGACTGAACCCGAGCCCACGCCAAAGCCCGCGACATGAGCGACACGCCGTCCCTAGGCTCGCTGGTGTTTCGGGATGCCACTCGCGCCGATGTTGATGCGCTCGTCGCGCTCATCGAGAGCGCGTTTCGTGGGGACGCGAGCCGCGCGGGGTGGACGACCGAAGCGGATCTGCTGGACGGCCAGCGCACGGATGCCGAGGAAGTTGGTGCGATCGTTTGCGGGCCCTTGTCGCGCATGCGCATGGCGTTCGCGGATGGGCAACTCGTTGGATGCGCGCGCGTCGAAGATCGCGGCGACGCCGGGTACATCGGCATGGTGTCGGTGTCGCCGACGCTTCAGGCGCGCGGGCTCGGACGCGAAGTCCTTGCCGACGCCGAGCGCGTGATTCGCGGCGGGCTCGGGCGAAGCAAGGCGCGGATGACCGTGATCGGCCAGCGACCTGAACTCATCTCGTGGTATGAGCGGCGTGGCTACCTCGTGACCGACAAGCGTGAAGAGTTTCCATGCTGCAACCCGCGCGCGGGACGACCCAAACGCGACGACTTGTACTTCGTGGTGATGGAGCGGGAGCTCTGAGATCCCCCCCCTGCGGTTACGGGCAGATTGTGTGCTCTGGGGCACACAATCTGCCCGTAACCGCGGGTGGGGCGTGGGATCTAGGATCCGCGGGCATGTCGCGCATCTCGTTCGTCGCTCGACCGATCCTGCCGCTACCGGATCAGGGCACATGGACATTCGTCACGCTGCCGGGGGCGGTCCACAAGAAGCTCGGCGGCGACCGATCGCGAATCCCGATCGTCGTCTACCTCGGCGCGACCAAGTTTCGCACATCCGCGATGCCATACGACGGCGAACATCACTTCATGTTCAATGCGAAGATGCGTGAAGCGAGCGGGAAGAAGGCCGGGGACAAGTTCCGCATCGAAATCGAACGCGACACCAAGAGGCGCACGGTGACCGTTCCGCCCGCGCTTCGCAAAGCTCTCGCGGCGAGCGGGCTCGCGCCGACCTTCGCGAAGTACGCGCCAAGCCATCGCAAGGCCTTCGTCGAGTATGTCACCGAGGCCAAGCGCCCCGAAACTCGGATCGTCCGGATCGCCAGATGCATCAACATGGTCCGCAAGGGCCAGAAACGGGATTGACCGTGATGAAGATGTGCCTTGCCACCGCCCCTGCCCTGCTGCTCGCCTCGGCCGCCCTCGCGCAAGACGCGCCCAAGGCTGAAGCCTTCGACGCCGCGTGGACCATTCAAGAAGTCTCGCTCTATCAGGGTCGCGCGATGGTGTCGCGTGTCGCGGCGGCTCCCGAACGAGAAGGACTCTTCGAGATGCGCTTCGCGAACCTGCCCGCAGCGGTGGATGCTGACTCGCTGCAGGGGGTCGTCGTGGCCGCACGCGGCGGCGCGCGGCTGCTCGATGTTCGCTACGAGACAACGACGACGCCGAATGATGTCTCGACCAACCCCGACCTCAAGCGCGCCATCGACGAACTCCAGGCCGCGACGCGTCATCGCGAGGCGATGGGACTCCAGTCGCAGCGACTCAACGACCAGAACTCGCTGCTCAACGCGATCGCTGCGAAGACCGCCACCGAAAGCGCGAAGGACTTCGGATCCAAGAGCCTCGATCCCACCGCGCTCGCCGCTCAGGTTGAGTACATCTCGAAGGCTCGGCAGGGACTCATCACTGAGCGGCTCGCCCTCGACGAGGAGACTCGCAAGGCCGAGCGCGCCATCGAGGTGCTCAACGCGAAGGTGCAGGCGCTCGGCGGGAAGTCCCGCGTTGAGCGCAACGCGATTGTCACCATCGGAAAGGCGACCACCGCTCCAGCGAGCGTCGTCCTCAAGTATCTCGTCGCCGACGCCACCTGGTCGCCTCGATACGCGGTCCGCGCCGACCTGGGGGCGGGCACGCTTGTCGTTGAGTACGACGCGCAGATTCGTCAGTCCACCGGCGAAGACTGGACCGACATCGCGCTCACGCTGTCGTCGGCGGAGCCCACGCGGCGCGCGCAGCCGATCTCGGTGTCGCCGATCGTCGTCGATGTACAGCCTCCGCCGCCAGAGACCGCCCGCGCAGAGGTCGATCGCAACGTGTACAGGGAGCGACGCGCTGCGTCGGGCGACAAGGCCGGGCGACCTGGCGATCCCGGAGACGCCTCCGGGGAACAAGGCGAGAAGCTCTACCTCGGTTTCAAAGCGGGTGCCGACCGCGATGCTTTCGACATCGCCACGCAGGTTCAGATTGCGGGATGGGCCGACGCCCCCGCCGTGCAATCAGGCACAGCCGCGACCTTCCCCATTCCGCGCAAGGTCTCGATCCCGACCGATGCGGCGAAAGACCGCTCGCAGCGAATCACCACCATCGACCTCGCTCCCACATTCGTGTATGTCGCGCAGCCCGTCGCCGACACGGGCGTCTACCTCAAGGCCACAGCGGCCAACACTTCGTCCTACCAATTGCTCGAAGGATCGGCGACGGTCTTCCTCGGCACCGAGTCGGTTGGCCGCACCGAGTTGCCCGACCTCTCGCCCGGGTCCGAGATGACCTTCTGGCTCGGCATGGACCGACGACTCGAAGCCAAGCGCACCGTCGTGACGAAAGAGACGCTCACAGAAGGCGTGTTCGACAAGCGCGACCTGACGCGATGGAAGATCCGCGTCGACCTCACGAGCACGCTCGGAAAGCCAACAACGGTCGAACTCTTCGACCGCGTTCCCGTGTCTCGCAACGAGCAAGTGAAGGTGACGATGCCTCGGTGCGTACCCGCGCTCGACACCGCCGCGAAGTACTTGAAGGACCAACGCCCGCAGGGGATCCTCAAGTGGATCGTCCCACTTGCGGCACAAGCCGAGGCCGGCAAGCCAGCCGCGGCGACAGTTGAGTGGACGCTCGAGGTCAGCCGGCCCGCGGGATCGCGATATAGTCGAATCATGCGCCTCGGCGTCGCCCGTACTGCCACCGCCACGATGACTGCCGCGCTCGCCGTGGCGATGGCCGCACCCGCCGCACCGCCGCGGTACATCGCCTCTGCGGTTTCGACCCTCCAACACAACTGCAATCCCGCGTACCCGAATTCGTTCGCCCCCGCGGTCGCCACCGCGATATCCGCCGACGGACGCGTCCTTGGCGAGGCCAACTGTGGCTCAACCACGGGCGGCTCGCGCCCGTTCGTCACGATGCCGTCGGGCCAGATCGACCAGCTCCCCCACGGCACCTTCTCCTTCACGAAGCCGGTCGCGTTTCTCGATGGATCGCGCGTGCTGATGCTCGGCGATTGGTGTCCGCCCGTGACGGGAAGCTGCACGACAGCGCTCGCCGTCGGAACGACCGGCGGCGCGCTCGAAGTGCTCGCCGCATCGAGCTCGCTGGCGTCCGTCGTCAATGCGTCCAATGAATTCGGCTGGGCCGTCGGTTGGGGCGGAGTCTCGGCGACCGACGCGTGGCGATTGAGACCCGATGGCACGCTCGATCAGTTGTCGCTCGCGAATGCTTGGGGGCTAAGCGCCGAGGGCGTGGCACCAAACGGCGTGACGGCCGGCTCCGGCTACCTCGGCAGCCTGGGCGTTGCGATTCGGTGGGACACCGATGGTCACGGCGCCATCCTTGCGAGCGTCGAGCCCGGCACCAGTGCGATGGGGTTGGGCACGGGTATGGATGGATCCGTCGTCGGATCGTCGAATGGTCGCGCCGCCTACTGGCCAAGCGCGGGAGGCGTTGTTTCGCTCATGCCCGTTGGATCGGCGAGTGAAGCCACGCATCTTGCTGGCAATCCACTCGGGGCCGATCCCATTGGCGCGTGGATCTTTGGAACGCACGGGAACCACCAGCGCGTGTTCCGCTCGTCGCTCGGCGGGCAGTCCCAAGACCTCGGCAACGGCAGCCTGCTCACTGTCGTCATGACCAACATGCAGGTCATCAAGGCGCCGCACCCGCTCTTCTGCGTGGCGACCGTGCTCGATCCGTCGTATCAACCGATTCCGCTTGTGTGGACGGCGGACTCGTCGCTCTTGCCGCTGGCCACGCTCGTCGTCAATCCACCAAGTGGACTCGGCCACTTCCTGATCATCGATGCGAACGCGTCCGGCGACATTCTCTGCAACGCGACCTACAACTCGACGCCGTATGTGTTCAAGCGGCTTGCTGAAGGCGACACCGACGGCGACGGTCATGTGACTGGCGCCGACCTGACTCGCGTCATCGCGGCGTGGGGACCTGCGACCTCCCAGCGCAACGCCGCCGACTTCGACGGCAACGGCATCATCGACGCGTCAGACCTCTCAGTGGTGCTCTCCGCATGGGGCCAATGACTTCGCCTCCGGCAACGCCGCTGACGGCGCTTCCTGCAAGCGAGCGCATCGAGGGACTTGATCTGGCGCGCGGCATCGCGCTCCTGGGGATCGCGCTGGTGAACACGCGCTTCTTCTTGTGGCCGTTCCCACAAGCATTCACGACGGATGATCTTCTGCCGGAGGTCGATCGCACGACGGCCGACCTTGTCGTCGCGTCGTTCGTCGAGTCGTTCTGCACCTTCAAGTTCATTACGCTCTTTTCGCTGCTCTTTGGATTTGGAATCGCGACACAGATCGCGCGCGCGAGTGCCGCGGGCCAATCGCGGTGGCGCACGGGCATGCGACGAATGGGATTCCTCGCCGTCATCGGACTGGTGCACGGACTGGGCGTCTGGTACGGCGACATCCTCTTCTTCTATTCGATCGCCGGAGTCGTGCTGCTGGCCATTGGGAATTGGTCCAGTCGCGCACTGCGCCGGGTCTTCGTGATCATTGCATCAATCATGCTGCTCATGGCGTTGGCAGGTAGCGTCGCACAGTTTGTGTTCGCCGATCAAGTGGCGACGGCGATGGCCACCAGCCGCTCGGCCGCGCCCGCTGATATCGCCGCCGCATCCGATTCTCCGCCCTTGCGCGGGCTCGATGCCGTACTCGATGTGGCGTCCAACTCGCCTGAGAGCCAGCAGTGGCTCGACGCGGAGACTGCCGCCTATCGGCAGGGACCGCTCATTGACGCGCTCGCCTTCCGAGCGTTCTCCTTCTTCTTCTTCCTCGCCATTGCGCCGATGGGTTGGGGCTGGACGACTCTCATGTTGATGGCGCTAGGGATGTACGCGTTCCGCACCGGACTCTTCGGGCCAACGCCAGAGGCGACGCCGCGGCGCAGGCGCATCATCCGACTTGGCCTCGGCGTCGGAGTTCCAAGCGGCATCCTGGCTTCGCTTGGATTCTGGTTGTTCGGCACCGAGGCTCCGATCGCGCTCGCGATGCACGGCTTCTTCCTGTCGCTCTCGTCGATTGCGCTCCCGCCGGCCTACGCGTGTGCGGCGGTCGAGTACGCGGGCGCACTCCCTCGCGTTGTCGCCGTCGCTCTCGAGCGAACTGGGCGCATGGCGCTCACGGGGTATCTGATGACCTCGATGCTCATGACCGCGTTGGCGTACTGGTGGGGTGGAGCACTCTTCGCGAGGGTCTTTGATGCGCGTGCGAGTGCGATCGCGGTCTTCGTGTGGTGCATCGTCGTCGGGTTCTCCTCGGTGTGGCTGGGCCGGTTCGCCATGGGCCCCATGGAACGCTTATGGCGGGCTGTTACATACGCGTGATCGACCGCCGGTGCATGCGGGATTAGTGTTCCGACATGCTGACCACACCACTCCACGCCGCCGCCGCGCTCGCTCTCGGCCTGGCTTCTCTCGCGCACGCGCAAACGGTCGTTGTCGACTTCGCGCCTTCTGTCACCCATGTGATCGTCCCTCAGCACCGCATTCTGCCACTGCGACCGGGCGTCGCGCAGGGCATTGTCATCACGCAGGTCGATGCGGCCATCGTGATACGCGATCGCGTGGCGACGACGGCGCTTGACATGACGGTGCACAATCCGTCGGGCTCGCCCGCGGAGGCTGTCGTCCTCGTGCCGGTGCCAGCGGGCGCGTCCGTGAACGGATTCTCGTTCAGCGCCGCGCCCGGGCAACCCACTTCCGGCGAAGGGGTCGCCAACATCATGCCACGGGACGACGCGCGCCGACTCTACGACTCCATCGTGCGCGCGAGCCGCGATCCCGGGCTGCTTGAGTTCGCGGGCGCGACACTGCTTCGCTCGAGCGTCTTCCCCATCGGTGCGGGCGCCACGCAGAAAGTGCGCGTTGAGTGGGAAGAACTCCTTGCCTTCACGGACGGCCGCCTCGATTATGCATTGCCGCGCAGCGAGCACCTCGGACAGACGACGCCGTGGTCGCTGCGTGTGGTGATCGACATGCCGACGGGAATCGCTGCCGTGTACTCGCCCAGCCATGCGCTCGTCGAGTCGCGCGCTGTGGGTGACCCTCGCGTGCGCTCCTTCGCGATTGACGCGGCGTCGCAGCGCGCGCCGGGACCCTTTCTCGTGAGCGTGGTGCCCGCGCAGGGCGCATCAACTGCAGCGACGGTCGCCGCGTATCCGGATCCAACAGACGGCGGCGGCTACTTCATGCTCTTGGGTGGCATACCGGCGTCTGGCAACTCGACAGGATCGATGCCGCGCGAGGTCACCGTCGTCCTCGACCGCTCGGGCAGCATGGCTGGCGGCAAGCTCGACCAAGCGAAGACCGCGATGACGCAGATCGTCGAGGGACTCCTCCCAAACGAGCGATTCAACATCATTGACTACTCCAATGGCGTCTCGCTTTTCGCGCGCGAGCCTGTCCCTGTCGATGGCAAGAACCTCGCCGAGGCGCGCGCGTACATCGCGGCGCTGCGTCCATCGGGCGGCACGAACATTTCCGACGCGCTCGTCGAAGCGCTGCGCCAGCCCCACACGCCCAACACGCTGCCGATCGTGCTCTTTCTGACGGATGGGCTTCCGACGGTGGGCCAGACTTCAGAGCGAGCGATCAAGGAGATCGCCGAGCGAGGCAACCCGCACGGCCGACGCATCTACGCCATCGGCGTGGGCGCGGATGTGAATGTTCCGCTGCTTGACCGCATCGCCGACACCACTCGCGCGAAGGCCACCTACATCGTGCCCGGCGAGAATGTCGAGTTGAAGGTCTCGCATGTGGCGCGCCAACTCGCTGGTCCCGTCTTGGCTGACATTGCGCTCACGGTGACCGACACAGGCGGCGCCGAGGACACGCGACGCATCCACGACATCGCCCCTCGGCGTATCCCGGATGTCTTTGCGGGCGAGCAGCTCGTGGTCTTTGGCGCGTACCGCGGCGACAAACCGACGGTGCTCACGCTTGGTGCCACGACGCCGCAGGGGCTCGTTTCCGCACGAGTTCCATTCGATCCGGCCATCGCCACGACACGCCACGGATTCGTCGCGCGACTTTGGGCGACGCGCCGGATCGCGGAACTTGTCGACGAAGTGCGCCAGCTCGCGGGCGACCGGCCTGCCGCGCCAGTTGGGTCGCCGCCCTCGCTCGACGACCCGCGCTCGCGTGAACTCATCGACGAGATCGTCAAACTCTCGGCGCGGTTCGGCGTCTTGACCGAGTACACGGCCTTCTTCAGCAACGAGGGGACCAATCTCGGCAACTGGAATGGTCTCGCCGGCGGATGCCGCGAACTCCTTGAGAGCCGCGCTGCCGCCACACGCACGGGCACGGCTGCTCTGAACCAAGGGATCAACTTCAACGAGATGAAAGGGAAGGCGCAGGTCGCGTACGACAACCGATTCGTTGACGCGGGCCTGCATGCGCAGACCATCAATTCGGTGCAGCAGGTGAACGACCGCTGCTTCTACAACAACAGCGGCCGTTGGGTCGACTCGCAGTTGGTGGCGTCCGAGCGGGCGGCCGCACCCGGGACCGCTGGCGCCACCACTATGGAGCAGATCACCATCGACGAGACGATCGAGTTCGGGAGCGATCGCCATCTCGCCCTCGTCGCCGAACTCGCCGGCGAGGGTCGGCAAGGCGCGCTGTCGCTCCCGGGCGACACCCTCGTGCGTCATCAGAACAAGAACATCCTTGTCCGCAATCCACAGACCCCCACGCTCTAACCTAGAGAGAGGAATCCACTATGCCACTACTTTCTGCTTCACTCATTGCCGCGTCCATCATCGCCTGTGACGACACCCCCAAGCCAGCCGCGGTCCGCCCCAGTGTCGATCTTGCCATCTGCCTCGACATCTCCGGCAGTATGGATGGGCTCATCGACAGCGCGAAGGCGCGTCTGTGGTCGGTCGTCAATGACCTCGCGACGGCGAAGCCTGTGCCGCAGTTGCGCGTCGCGCTCTTGACCTACGGCTGCGACGCCTACGACGCCAACACGGGCTGGGTCGTCGTCGATTCCGCGCTGACTGAGGACCTCGATCTCATCTCGCAGAAGCTCTTCGCATTGAGAACCAACGGCGGCACTGAACTCGTCGGGCGCGTCGTCGATAAGGCCGCTCGCACGCTTGAGTGGTCGACCGATGCCAATGCGCTCAAGATCATCATCGTCGCCGGCAACGAAGGCGCCGACCAGGACTCGCAGGTCACCTATCAGTCCGCAAGCAAGACCAGCATCGAGAAGGGCATCCTCGTCAACAGCATCTACTGCGGCAGTGCGGCCGATCCGATCGCGGTGGCGTGGGGCGATGTCGCGAAGCGGGCCGACGGTCAGTTCCTTTGCATCGACCAGTCCACGGGAGCCACGGTCGCTGAAACTCCATTCGACGCCCAGTTGAACACGCTCTCGCAGTCGATCAACACCACCTACCTCCCCGTCGGTTCGGCCGGCCGACAGGCGTGGGCCAATCAGTCCGACCAGGATGCCAACGCGCTCAGCCTCGGTGGAGGCGTCGCGGCGCAGCGCTGCCAGACCAAGGGCGGCGAACTCTACGACAACCGGCAGTGGGACATCGTCGATGGCTGCTCGAAGGGAACGATGAAGCTCGAAGACATCAAGGACGAAGATCTCCCGGATTCGATGCGCGGCAAGACCATCGAGGAAAAGCGCGCGATCTTGGCGCAGAACGAGTCCAAGCGCAAGGACATCCAGAAGGAGATTCAGGAAGTTCAGTTCAAGCGCGACCAGTTCGTTGCGGCCGAGGCGCTGAAGCGGACTGCCGCCACCGGTGCCACCCTCGACGATGCCCTCAAGTCGGCGATTCGCACGCAAGCCACGCAGAAGGGCATGACGTTCCCAGTGCCTGCCGCGGTCGCACCTGGAACCTGATCCCAAGAACGCGAGAACTTCACGCATGACCGCCGCACAGCCCCGAGTGATGGTCGTCGAGGATGATGACGCCATTCGCGAGGGGCTGTGCGACGCGCTCCGCTACGGCGGGTATCAGCCGCTGTCATGCGCGCGCGGCGACAGGGCGCTGCGCGAGATTCTTGAAGCGTCGCCGGATCTCGTGCTGCTCGATGTGATGCTGCCCGGGCGCAACGGGTTCGAGGTGCTGCGCGACCTTCGTGCGGCGAAGCCGACGCTGCCTGTGGTCATGGTGACCGCGCGCGGCGATGAACGCGACCGCGTCGACGGGCTTGAGCATGGTGCCGACGACTATGTCATCAAGCCATTCAGCGCGCGTGAACTGCTTGCGCGCGTCGGCGCGGTCTTGCGGCGCAGCGCCGAACGCCCCACGGCGGTGGCGACGATTCGACTTGATGCTGTGACGATTTCGCTCAGCCGCTGCGAGGCCAAGGGCACAAAGAAGTCTGTGACGCTGACGCAGCGCGATGTGGAAGTGCTGCGGACGCTCGCGGGGGCGCGCGATCGAGCGATTTCGCGCGACGAGCTCTTGCGCGTGGTGTGGGGGATCGACCCGCGTGGCACCGACTCGCGCGCCGTCGATATGCAGATCATGCGCCTTCGGGAGACGCTCGGCGAGGTCGGCGCGGGTGCGCTCGTCGAGACTGTGCGCGGCAAGGGGTACAGGCTTGCCGATGCCGCGACGGTGAGTCCATGAGACTGGGTCGATATCGGATGGCGTGGGTGGTGGCGCTCGCGGTCGCGACGATCGCGACGATTGCGGGACTGTCGCTCGTCACTCGAGAAGTCAGTCGGCTCGAAATGCGTCAGGCCGAGACGCTCGGCGCAATCGCTGAGGCCGAAGTCGTGCGGCTCGCGCTGTGGCGCATGGATAGCTGGATGACGCCGCGCCTCGCGCGCGAAGCGGCGCGCCCGATCGGCGAGTACTCGTCGTTCTACGCGCCGCGCGGGGCGGTGAATCGTCTCTTGCAGACGGTCCCACAAGGTGAGGTGATGTCGCCGAGTCCCCTCTTGATCTCGACGCCAGACTGGATCCCCATCTACTTCGAGTCCGACGATCGCGGCGCGCTCACGAGTCCGCAGATTCCCGAGGGAAACCTGCGCGATTTGGCCGAGGGGCAGTACCTGTCGGAGAAGGCGCTTGAGCAACGCAAGTCGTCGCTGGATCGATTGCATCAACTCATCTCGTCGGCACCACAGTCGCTTGACGCGTGCACGACACAAGCCGAACTCGCCAATGTCGTCCTTGAAGAAGCGTGGCGGAGCCAGCGCAGGGCACCCCCGCCGTCGGCACCTTCCGACGGCAAGATCGGGCTCACACGCCGCGACATGAAGAACGAGGGAGAGTCGGGTCGCGCGGCAGGACTCGGCGGCGGCGCGGGTGCGCCTGCGCCCCCACCCGCGCCTGCGTCTGTGCAGTCGGACGGACCCCTTGGCGACCTTGCCACCCGTGCGCGCGCATCGAACGAAGCACAGCAGGTCGCGCAGCAGGCAGAGGCCTTCGTCGACGACACGATCCTGACCAAACAAGCGCGCCCCGCGACAGCGGCAGAGGCTCCGTCCGCGGCGGCTCAACTGCCTCCACCCTCCTCCCCCATCGAAGTCGCCGACGCTAAGGACCCCGAGGCAGGTGCGCCGGGACGACAGACCATGGCGCCATCTCACGAATCGAAGCTCGACGCTGAGGTCAACGACGAGAGCGCCACCGCAGAAGCACCCGGGAGCGCATCGTCGATCAGTCCGTTCGTCCCGGCGTGGCTCTCGACGAGTCCCCCTGAACTTGTCTTTGTGCGGCGGGTGCGCGAGAGCGGGCGCGAGCGGATTCAGGGATTTCTTGTGGATTGGCCGACGCTCTCGACGCACCTCGTGGCGCAGATCACGGACATCGCCGTCGATGCGCGGCTTGTACCGTCGAACGCGGGGATGGACGCATTCGGGCCAGCGCGACTCGCGAGCATTCCGGCGGACCTCGTGGCCGACAGCTTCGTGACCGTGGCCCCCGCGGAGGTTGCCTCTGGCACCACCGCGGTTCAGTTCGCGTGGGTCGCGGCCATCCTTGCACTCGTGGGCGCGGGTGCCGCCGCGATCGCAGGGGTCTCTTTCGGCGACAAGCAAGCGCGCTTCGCTTCGAGCGTCACACATGAACTGCGGACGCCGCTCACAACCTTCCAGCTCTACGCGGAGATGCTGCGCGACGACATGATTCCTGATGCCTCGCGGCGGCAGGAGTGCCTCGACACGCTGTGCCGGGAGTCGAAGCGGCTCTCGCATCTGGTGGAAAATGTGCTGAGTTTGGCGCGCGTCGAGCGCGGCGCGAAGCCGCGCCAAGGACCCACAACGATGGGAGACGCGGCGCTGCGCGGCGTCATCGAGGCCATCGCGCACGAACGCGCCCCCGCGAGCGCAACCACGGTGTCGAGCACGCTCACGGATGCCACGATTCGCATTGACCACGACGCACTTTCGCAGATCGTCGCCAACCTCATCGAGAATGCCGCGAAGTATGGCCGTGCCGAGGATGGCACCAGCGTCGTCGCCGTCGCCGTCACCAGCGAAGGATCCACGCTCGTCATCACGGTTCGCGACCGCGGGACGGGCATCGCGCCACGGCACGCGAATGCGATCTGGCGACCGTTTGACCGCGCCGGAGCGGAGGGGTCGAACCAGCCCGGCCTTGGACTTGGGCTTGCGGTGTCGCGAGCCCTGGCGGACGGAATCGGCGGAACGCTGCAGTTGCGGCCGACTCCCGATGGCGGCGCTGGAGCGTGCTTCGAACTCAGAGTGCCTGGGGCGCTGGCGTAGGCTTTCAGGAATGCCGCGACGCTGACCCAACATTGTCAGATATTGAGAGTAGAATATCCGTGATAGGGCTCACACGCGACGGGGCCTCCGGAGTTCACCTCCGGTCACGAGAAAGGACCCCGATGGCAACCCGAAGAGCGCGCCCAACACCCGCAACGCGTAGGGATGCCCCCCGACGCACGACGGCGCGAGCACGCTCCTCTCCCCCACCGACATTTCGGGAGTTCGTGGCCGCGTTCCCCGCGCTCGGTCGCGCGCATGAGAGCGTCGGGCGCGCCGTCGACACCGCAGGACCGCTCGATGCCAAGACGCTCGCACTCATCAAGATTGGAATCTGCGTCGGCGCCGGACTTGAGTCGGCGCTGCGAAGCCATGTTCGCCGCGCGATGCAGCACGGTGCCATGCGCCAGGAAGTGGAGCAGGCGATCCTGAGCGGCATGAACACGGTCGGATTTCCGAGGACGGTGGCAGCGTGGGCGTGGGCCCGCATCCAGTTTGCCCGTGACAACGGCTGACACCACGCTCCCGATCCTGCGCAGTTCGGTCGCGACCGACCGAACCTTGGCGCCCATGGTGCGTGCGCCCGACGGCGTGCGCGGGGTGCGCCTTGTGGATGCGCATGGCCGCACGATCCGCGACCTTCGTCTGAGCATCACCGATCGGTGCAACTTTCGCTGCGTCTACTGCATGGATCCGTCGGCGCGGTTTGCGCCCAGCGAGGCGCTCCTTTCGGTCGCGGATTTCGTGCGCATCGCGCGCATCGCCTGCGCGCTCGGCGTGCGCAAGATTCGCTTGACCGGCGGCGAGCCGACTCTGCATCCGCGCCTGACCGAACTCATCGAAGCGATCGCTCGCGAGTGCCCGGCGGAGATTGCGCTCATCACGAATGGTTCGTTGGCGACGCGGTCGACGCTGCGGCGATGGCGCGACGCGGGCCTGCGCCGCCTGACGATCAGTATCGATTCGCTTCGCGACGACCGGTTCGCTGCGATCACGCGCTCACAGTGCAAGGTGGCGACGGTACTTGATGCCATTGAGGCGGCGATCGCCGAGGGTCTCACGCCCGTCAAGGTCAATGCGGTGCTCGTGCGCGGCGTCAACGATGACGAAGCGCCGGACTTGGCCGGACTCGCTCGCCGCTACGGGATCGAAGTGCGTTTCATTGAGTACATGCCGCTGGACTCCGGGCACGAGTGGGACGCGTCACGCTGGGTGTCCGCGACCCAGACGCGCCGAATGATCGAGACGAAGTACGCCCTGCGGGCCTGCGACGACGATGATGCATCATCGACCGCGCGCCTCTATGAGTTCGCCGACGGCGTGCCCGGCCGAGTCGGGTTCATCGCGCCATTGAGCGCCCCATTCTGCGGGGCGTGCAGTCGCCTTCGGCTGACGGCCGACGGGATGATTCGGCCCTGCCTGTTTTCGCAGGACGAGTGGGATCTTCGTTCGCTGCTGCGCGACGGTGCCAGCGACGACGCGATCGCCGAGTTTCTGACCGACGCTGCGTGGAACAAGCAGGCTGGGCACGGCGTTGATTCGCCTGACTTTCACCAGCCGTCGCGATCAATGTCCGCCATCGGCGGGTAACCGGCGCGCCATGGACGAGCCGTCGATCTGGATCCTCGCGGCGTCCTTCACGATCGTTGGCGCGCTCTATGCGAGCGTCGGTCATGCGGGCGCGTCGGGATACCTCGCGGTGATGGCACTCATGGGAATCGACGCGGCCACGATGCGACCGACCGCGCTGGCCGTCAATGTGCTTGTGGCGGCGATCGCCTCGGCGCAGTTCTGCCGGGCTGGGCACTTCTCGTGGAAACTCGCGTGGCCATTTTTGGTCGCGGCGCCACCGGCAGCGTTCGCGGGTGCCGCGTTGCACCTCGATCCGCGCGCCATTCGCATGGCCATTGGGGTCGCTCTCATGTTCGCCGCCTGCCGCATGGCGATCAGTTGCATGCGAATGCGCCGCGCGGAGGCGGTATCGAAGGGCGTGCGGCCACCATCGCGGCCGATCGCGCTCGCGTCGGGGGCCGTGATCGGCGCGTTCTCAGGGATCACCGGGACCGGCGGCGGGATCGTGCTCAGTCCACTGATGCTGCTTCGGCGCTGGGCCACCGTCCACGGGGTTGCCGCCGTGAGCGCGGTGTTCATTCTCGCGAACTCGATCGCGGGGCTTGGAGGTCTTGCACTCGATGGATGGCGGCCCGACGCGAGCCTGGCGTCACTCGCGTGCGCAGGCTGCATCGGCGGCGCCATTGGAGCGCGAATCGGAAGCCGCCACTTGGGCATCGCATGGATGCGCGGCATCCTCGCACTCGTCCTTGTGATTGCTGCGACGAAACTGGTGCTGTCGTGAACGCGACGAGACCGCTACGCCCAGATCGGACGCTTCCAGATGGGCGCATCGACCTTCAGCGCGTCGATGAAGGCCTCCATCGCCACGAGGGCTTCGGCGCGATGCGCGGCCTCCACGATGAGCACGAACGAAGTGGCGCCGACTTCGACGCGGCCGCGGCTATGGATCGCGGCGATGCGCAAGAGCGCATGCGTCTCCAGAATGCGCGCCGCGAGTGCGGTGAGCTCGCGGTCGGCCATCGGGTCGTAGGTCTGGTAGTCGAGCGCCACGAGCGCGCGGCCTTCGCCGCTTGCATCAACTTCCATGCGACGCACGACACCGTCGAAGCGCACGATCGCGCCGGTGTGCGCGCCTTCGCGGCCCGCGCGCCAGGCGGGCGTCGCGAGCGCTTGGGTGACGACTTCCGAGGTGACCGGACCGTCGACGATGTGCGCGAGCGCCGTCATCCGCCGCCGACAAGTGCAATGAGGGCGAGCTCGTCGCCGGGTCCCACGGCCGCGGTCGAAGCGGCGAATGCGCTGTTGATGGCCAGTCGCGCGCTCGGCAGCGCGAAGCGGAGCGCCGGGTGCTCGGCCGCCAACGCCGCGAGCACATCCGCCACCGTCGGCGAGGATGGCACCGCCACCGACACCGAATGCGCGTTCGCAGCTGCCGCGATCGCCCCGAACACGAGCACCTGAACCGTCATGCGGAATACTCTAGCGACGATGACGCAAGCGACGCGAGCACTAGGGTTCCGGGGCGAACGATTCGCGTTCGATGCACCGCAGGCGGCGCTCGATGCGGTCGTGGCGAGAATTCACGCTCCCGCCGCGACCGAAACGCTCGCGCTGGCCCTCGCGGGGGGTCGGATCCTTGCCGAGTCAGTCGCGCTCCGTTGCGACAGCCCGCCATTCGATCACTCAGCGATGGACGGCTACGCGATCAGCGCGAGCGCTGGCGATTCTGACGCGCCGCTGCAGATTGTCGGCGAGTCGCGCATCGGCCGTGCGAGCGTGGCGCTCACCAACGCGCGCGCGGCGATTCGCATCTCCACGGGTTCGCCGCTGCCGCAGGGCTGCGATCTCGTCATCATGCGCGAGGATGTCGAGGAGATCCACGACGCCGTTGGTGCCGCCGTGGCGATTCGTCCCACACTCGGAGCGCTCGCGAAGTTGACGACTGGGGCCAATGTCAGGCGCCGCGCAGAGAACGGGCCATCGGGCACTGTCGTCGCGGAAGCGGGATCGACGATCACTGCGGCATCGATTGCCGCGATCGCGACCGCAGGGGTCGCGGAGGTGCGCGTCGCCTCGCGCCTGCGTGTGGCGTGCATCACCACCGGCGATGAACTCTGCGAGTCTGGCGCTGACGCGCGCGGCTGCATGATCGCCAACAGCAATCTCCCGGCGCTCTCGGCCGCATTGCGTGCCAATGCGTGGGTGGACCTCGCCGTTGAACGGGCGGTTGGAGACGCTGTCGATGCGGTCACCACCGCGCTGTCGGACACGCTTTCACAGAGCGATGCGGCCGTGATGACAGGCGGCGTGTCGATGGGCCACCGCGATCCAATGCGAGAGGCGCTCGCGCGAGTTGGCGCGACGGTGCTGTTCCACGGACTGCCGCAGCGACCGGGCAAGCCGATGCTTGTGGCGAGCGTCGAGCGGGCGAGTGGTGCGGCGCAACTGGTTTTTTGTCTTCCGGGCAATCCTGTTTCTGCGCTCGTCACCTTCGTGCGCGTGGCGCTTCCTGCGTTGCACGCGCTCGCCGGCGGTGCTCGCGCCGACTCGAGCGCCTCGATCGCGCTCAGCAACGACGATGGCAAGCGACTCGAACTCTGGTGGCACCGACTGGTGCGGCTCGATGCTGACGGTCGCGCTCGGCTCGTGACGCAGCGCGGCTCAGGCGACCTCGTGGCGCTCGGCATGAGCAGTGGCTTCGTCGAGGTCGCGCCCGGTTCCGCCGTCGCCCCCAACGCCCCCGTCGGTGAGTTGTTTCGATACTTCCCCTGGCCACACTGAGGTTGCACACATGAGCACCCCGAACCCACTCTCGCACATCGACGCCACCGGCAAGGCGACGATGGTCGCCGTCGGCGAGAAACCCATCACGCCGCGCATGGCGAGGGCCGAGGGATTTGTCGTCATCAGCGATGACTTGGAGAAGCGCATCCGCGAGAACTCGCTTGAGAAGGGCTCGCTCCTCGAAGTCGCGCGCATGGCGGGCATCATGGCGGCGAAGCGCACGGATTCGCTCATCCCACTGTGCCACCAACTGCCCCTCGACCATGTCGATGTGACGGCGACGCTCGAGCGCGGGCGCGTGCGCATCGAGGCATGCGTGCGAGTGCACGCACGAACCGGAATCGAAATGGAGGCGCTCACCGCCGTGGCCGTCGCATGCCTGACCGTCATCGATATGGGCAAGGCGATCGACCGCTGGATGCGCATCGACGGCATCCGCATGATCGAGAAGCACGGCGGGCGCTCGGGTTCATGGAAGGCGGAAGCCGCGCGAGAGCCCGCGTGAGCGCGCACGCAATGGACCGCCCGATCACCGCCGCAGTGCTGACGGCAAGCGATCGCTGCGCGGCGGGGACGGCCATGGATCGCTCTGGCCCGGCCGTCGCGGAGTTTCTGCGATCGAGACTCGACTGCACAATCGTCGCGCAGTCCAT
>SXGS01230465.1_pt1 | contig 24382 bp, 18 predicted proteins | sample 3174681 | NCBI WGS metagenome assembly SXGS01 (sample SAMN11356861, study PRJNA531348) | freshwater metagenome | isolation source: freshwater sample F1-80 | place: China: Fuxian Lake, Yuxi | collected 2017-12-25
TGCGGGATCGGGTCGAACTTGTGCTCGTGGCAGCGCGCGCAACCGAACGTCAGACCGAGGAACGCCGACCCGGTCACCTCCACCGCGTCGGCCTGCCACTCCGACCGGTACTGGTCGCCGTAAAAGGTGTACTCGGCGGCCATCGGGCCGATCGCGTAGAGCGAGGTGCCGATCCACTTGTGCACCAGCCGCTGCTTCTCCTTCGGCATTTCATAGGCGCCTTCCAGATCCAAATCCACGCCCCAGATCTCGTCCGCCGCGATCTGCTCCTTGACGAACTCGTCGTAGGGCTTGTCCTCGTTGAAGGACTGAATGACGTAGTCGCGATACCGCCACGCGTTGCGAATGTGCTGGTCGGTTTCGAATCCCGCGGTGTCGGCGTAGCGAACCACGTCGAGCCAGTGGCGTCCCCAGCGCTCGCCGTAGCGGGGCGACGCGAGCAGGCTATCGACCAGTTTGCTCCATGCGTCCGGCGACCGGTCTTCGGCGAAGCGCTTCACCTGATCGGGCGTGGGAGGCAGTCCGTGAAGATCGAAGTACGCGCGGCGAACCAGGGTCTGCCGGGAAGCCTCGGGAACGGGCCGCAGTCCCTTGGCGCCCAGCCCGGCATCGATGAAGGCATCCAGAGGATTCGTTGCGCCCCGCGGAACCGCCGGACGCACGGGCTTGCGGAACGACCACCAGGAAGGTTGCGCTTTCGCCGTTGCCTTGTCCCACGCGGCTCCAGACGCGACCCAGGATTTCAAGACGTCGATGTCCCCGGCGGCAAGCCGGGCCTTGCCGGGCGGCATTTGCAGATCGCCCTGCCGCAGCACCGCTTGGATCAGCGGACTCTTGGCTGGATCGCCGGGGACGATCGCCGGTCCGCGCTTGCCGCCGCGCAGAGCCGCTTCGCGCGAGCCGAGATCGAGCCCGCCCATCTTCGCCGGACCGTGGCAACCGAGGCAGTTGGCTTCCAGAATCCGCCGCGCGTCCTGCGCCCACACGGCTCCCGTCAACGCCAAAAGCGAGAGAGCGGCGCGCATCTCCCTGAATGTAACAGAACGTGCGAGCCATCGGGTCCGGCGTCGGTAGTGGACTTCGTGAGAGAATGCCGCTGATGCGAATTTGCGCGATTCTCGCGGCCGCGGCGGCCTCCGCCGGCGCCGCCATGCTTCCCCACGTCGAGCAGGTGGGCCGTGGAGTCTGGGCCGCCGGCTTCGACGCCAAGCGCCAATGGGCCAACTGTGGCTTCGTGGCGGCCGCGGACGGAGCCCTGCTCATCGACCCGCCCCGCGGCATCGGCGCGCGCGAGTACGTGGCCGAGGTCGAGCGGATTTCCGGCAAGCGGCCGGCCGGCTTCCTGCTGACCTCCGATGCCTTGCCCACACAGGAGCTCACATCGCTCGGCGTGCGGAAGCTCGAGGCGCATCCCGCCGTCGAGATCCTGCCCTACGACAAGGGCCGCCGCGCCATCTTCGTGAAAGCCTCCAAAACCATGTTCGCCGGACCCGCCGTGGTCAACGGTCCGCGCGCCGACGTCACCGCGCACGATACCGTCGCCTGGCTCGACATGCTGGCGTTGATCGACAGCCGCCGGCCGGAGTCGGTGGTGCCGGGGCAAGGCTCCTGGGGCGGCGCGCAACTGATCGCGCGCCAACGCCGCTTTCTCACGGAACTGCGGCGCCAGGTAGCGTACGCGATCACCATGGGCAGGCCGATGGACGCGATCGTCGCGGAGTTCCTGCTGCCCGCCTCCTATTACACGTGGATGCCGTACGATCTGCCACAGCCCGCCGATCTGAAGCACGTCTACGCCGAACTCACCGCCCCGCGCGCGCCGTTCCGCGAACTGGCCGCTGGCAAGCCGAACGCGCTGGTGTTGATTGGCGACCGCTTTCACGAACCTGAGCATCTGGAAGCGGGGCTGCGGCCGGCCCTTGAAGCGGCCGGCGTGAAACCGCACTTCACCGTCGACGTCGCCGCGCTCACGGCCGCGAATCTCGCGCGCGTGGATCTGTTGGTGATCCTGCGCGACGGGATGTTGTGGCCGGGAGGCCCTTCCAAGCCCTACACGATCTGGATGACGCCGGAGCAGGAGAAGGCCGTGGTCGATTTCGTCGAGGGAGGTAAGGCGTTCCTGATCCTGCACAACTCGATGGGCTTGTATCCGGAGAAGGGGCCGTATTTGAACCTCGCCGGAGGACGCTACATCGGCCACGGGCCGCTCGAACGCTTCCGCGTGGAAGTGGTGGACCGCGATCATCCCGTGACGCGCGGCGTGAGCGACTGGTCCGCCGCGGACGAACAACACACGCCGCCGCTCGACCGCAAGGAAGCCACGCTGCTTCTACGCAATCGTTCGGACCAAGGCACGACCGCCGCCGCCGGCTGGGCCTACGAACCGGGCCGCGGCCGTCTGGTGCATCTCGCCAGCGGACACACGCGCGAAGCGCTCGAACATTCGATGTATCAGCGCCTGCTGCGGAATTCCGTGGGCTGGCTCCTGCGGCGCGAGTAGCCCGGCCAAGCTGTATCATGGTGCGAATATGAAGCTCCGGTCCATCATCGCGATCGCCGCCATCGCCGTCTGCCTGCAGGGCGCCAAGATCCAGCAGGGCAAGCCCGAGGACGTGGGCATTTCGTCCGAGCGTCTGAAGCGCGTCCACGAGGCGATGCGGCGATACATCGACGCGGGCGAGGTCGCGGGAACGGTAACGCTCGTCGCCCGGAAGGGCCGCGTGGTGCACCTCGAGGCGCAGGGCGTCTCCGACATCGCCACGAAAGCGCCCATGAAGACGGACCACATCTTCCGCCTCGCGTCGATGACCAAGCCCGTCACCAGCATCGCCGCGATGATGCTGCACGAGGAGAGCCGGTTCCTGCTGCACGATCCGGTCTCGAAGTTCCTGCCCGAGTTCAAGGACATGAAGGTGGCCGTGGCGAACCGCCCGCACGAACGGCTTGCGCCGGGCTATGACCTGATTCCGGCCGTGCGCCCGATCTCGATCCAGCACATCCTGACCCACACCGCGGGGCTCGCCAGCGGCACTGCCGGCCCGGCGATCGACCTATCGAAGAAGTTGGCCGCCGAGCGCAAACCCGGCGACGTCCTCGGCGATCACATCGCGCGGCTGGCGAAGCTCCCGCTCAATTTCCAACCGGGCGACGCGTGGGAGTACGGGCCCGGCACCGATGTGGTGGGGCGGCTGGTGGAGGTGGTGTCGGGCCAGACGCTGGACCGGTTCTTCCGATCGCGCATCCTGGATCCGCTCGGAATGAAGGACACCCACTTCTACCTGCCGGACGGCCAACTGCCGCGTCTGGCCGCGGCCTACGAAAAGAAGGACGGCAAACTGGCGAAGCTGAACACGCCGGGGCCCGCCGCGCGGGACGGCCGCTTCTACTCCGGCGGCGGTGGATTGGCAGGCTCGATCGAGGACTACTATCGCTTCACGCAGATGCTGCTCAACGGCGGCCAACTCGACGGAACGCGGCTGGTGAGCCGCAAGACCATCGAACTGATGACGGCGAACCACATCGGCAAGGTCCCGATGTGGCGCGATTCGCTGCGAGGCTACCGGTTCGGACTCGGGTTCCGCGTGATGGCCGATCCCGGCGAGGCGGCCAAGCTCGTCTCGGTGGGCAGCTACGGTTGGGGCGGTGCGTATGGCACGTACTTCTGGGTCGACCCGAAGGAGGACATGATCGGAATCCTGATGGTCCAACTGATGCCCTACGCGCACCTGAATCTCCGCTACGATTTCCAGAACGCGGTGACGCAGGCTCTGATCGATTAGGCTTTCTCGAGCTCGGCGTCGAGATGGCGGAGGGCGGCCTCCAGTTGCTCGCGATGGCGCGGGTGGCGCGCGGCGGTGAGATCCTTCTGGACACGCGCGCGAGTGAGCAGCAGGCTCTCCCGCCGCCCTTCGCGCGCGATCTCTTCCGGCGTGCGAGCGGGCGTGGATCGCTGCCGCCGGTCGGCCTCCCGCTGCTCGATCTGCGATTCGACGTCCTTGCTGTCGAAGCCACGCGCCATGACTTCCCGATTCTACCTCGCGTGGATTCCTGGAACTTTCTTCATGAATCTCCGTCATTATTGTGCGAAGGAGGATTCCATGTATTGCACGGCTTGTGGTCAGGAGATTCCATCGACGGCGCGGTTCTGCGCGCAATGTGGAGTGGCGGTTCCAGGAGCGGCGGCGGCCTACGAGGGCGCGCCGAAGCGGCTGTTCCGTTTGAAGATGGACGCCAAGATCGCCGGAGTTTGCGCCGGCTTGGCGAAGTACGGCAACGTCGACGTGACGTTGGTGAGAATCGCCGCGGTGGCGGCTACTTTGATGACGGGCGTCGCGCCGGGGACGCTCGCCTATGTCTTCGCATGGATCATCATGCCGGTGGAGGAGTGGACTCCGAAGCCGTCCATCGTGATGCCGTCTCCGGAATCCACTCGCGCCTGACGAACGCTACCGATTGGCCAACTGAATGACGGCGAACGCCGCGCCTTGCGGATCGATCATCGCGCACATGCGGCCTGCGCCAGGCACATCCATGGCCGGCATCAGTTCCTGGCCGCCGTTTTCCTTGGCCACGGCCACGGTGGCGTCGCAGTTGTCGACGTCGAAATAGAGCACCCAGTTGGGCGGCACTCCCGGCATGTCGTCGCCGAGCTTCATGCAGCCGCCCACTGGCTTGGCGCCGTTGACGAACATGGTGTACTCGCCTTGTGGCATCGGCATGGTCTGCGTCGTCCACCCGAACACGCCGCTGTAGAACGCCTTCGCGGCATCGGTGTCGGTGGTCATCAGTTCGACCCACGTCATCGTGCCGTGCACGCCGAGAATTCCCACACCCTTGTGGCCGCCGGGTTGGAACGCCGCGAACACAGCGCCCTGCGGGTCCTTCAGCACCACCATGCGGCCGACATGAGGTATGTCCTCGGGACCCCAGATCGCCTCGCCGCCGAGTTCCTTCGTCTTCGCCGCCGTCGCGTCCGCGCTCTCCACGCCGACATAGGTGAGCCAGTGCGGCGGCACGCCCTTGTCGAGCATCATTTGCGGCATCGAGTAAAGTCCGGCCGCGTTGCGGTCTTCCAGGTTGGCGATCGTGTAGACCATGTCCGGGCCCATGGGATTGTCGGTGCAGGACCAACCGAAGATCGCCGAATAGAACTGCTTGGCGCTTTCCGCGTTTGTGGTGGCGTGCTCGGGCCAAACGAAATTCCCAGGGGGATGGGAGTCGTAATGTGACATTGGATGGTCCTCCTTTGGACTTGGGGAATTATAGCTCGGGGCGCGCGCCGCCGGCTTCGAGCGCCTCCACCAGCGCCAGCAGCCTCGGCGCCTCTTCCGCGCGGCCGCCGAATCGAAACGCCAGGTACCCGTGAGTGAACTCGCCCACCAGCGCCGCCTCGGGTCCGGTCACGCATTCCGCGAACTCGCGCGGCGTCATCCATGCCGGCTTCTCCACGCCCCGGCGCCGCAGTTCCGCGAGCATCCGTTCGTAGAGAATCGACGCGTCGGATGCATTGCCGCGGCCCGCGCGGAGGAGTTGCTCCCTCCGCCGCGATTCCCACCAGGAATGCAGCCGCGGCGCGAACCGCCAGATCGCCAGCAGCAACGCCAAACCCGCCGCCAGCCAACGCGCCGCTCCCCAGTCGACCGCGCGCAAGTCCGGCCGCGGCAGTGGCGTCAATTCCCACCAGTCCCACGCACCGGCGCGCCCTCCGCGGCCCACTCGATCCACCAGCGCCAGTTGTCTCTCGATGTCGTAGTTGACCACCCACTCCTGCCACAGTACGTCGGCGGCGTCCAGATACAGTCCCGCCCGCGACAGCCATGTCACCGCCCGGGCTCCCGGATCGGGCGGCGTGGGATCGAACGTGACCCACCCGTAGCCGTCCAGGAACGCCTCCACCCAGCTATGCGCGTCCGACGAGCGCACCAGGTGCCACCCCGACATCGGATTGAACGTGCCGCTCTGAAATCCCGTTGCCACCCGCGATGGGATCTCGATGGAGCGGAGCATCACCGCCATCGAGGAGGAAAAGTACTCGCAGTGGCCCTTCTTTCTTTCGAAGAGGAAGTGCGCCACCGGATCGTCCACCTCCTCCATCGGCTCGATCGCGTACGGAAACGTGGTTCTCAAGTAATGTTCGATCGCCCGGGCCTTGGCCAGCCGCGCAAGCGCGTTCGCGGTCAGTGACCGAGCCAGTTCCGCGACGCGCGGGTCGACGGCCGGAACCTGGAGGTAGCGGCGCCGGTCGGCCTCGCTCAGCGCCGCGGCGGGATTTCGGGACGGATGCTCGTCGTTGGGCAGGAAGGCCCGGTACACCTCGTACCGCGCTCCCCGCGCGCCGCCGCCCGGCAGCCGGAACGAGTCCACCGGCGTGCGGAAAACCGCCCGCGCTTCGATACCCACGGACTCGGGAATGCCCGCGAAAAACAAAACGTCCGTCGACACGTTCTTCAACTGCACTTCGTACGAGATGCGCATTCCCTGCCGGAACAGTTGCTGCCGGTCCGCCGGCTGGAAGCTGCGCCCTTCCACGTCGATGCGCTCGCCGGCCGATGGCGGGTTGAACCAGCGTTTGCCGTCGAAATTCGCCAACGCGGAACCGCGCCATTTCAGCGCCCATTCGCGCGGCGGCCCGTCGATGCGCGCATGCAGCACCGGCGTGCTGGTCATGCGGATCTGGCCGATCTCGCCCAGGCGGATCTCGCTCGCGAATCCCGGCAGCCTCACTCCGGCGCGGCCCAATCCCTGCAACGCGGCGCTCGCCGTGCGCGGCAGCACCAGGAACAGCGCTCCACCGAGCGACAGGATCGCCGCCAGCACGCACGCGGTCAGCGCCGCCAGCCGGCGCGAAATCGCGAACGAGCCCGAGCGGGCCACGCGCGCCGGCGGGTCCATGTTCGTCCGGATCTCGCCGCTGGTCTGCGCGGCCAACCCGAAAACGGCGAACGCGGCGAAGCAGAGCAGGAACATCAGGCCCGCCTGCAAGACGCCCGCGGCCACCAACTGCATCAACGCCACCAGCTTGACGAAGAAGTAGTCGCGGCCGGTTCGCGCGCGGACGATCATCGCCGCGGCGAGGAATCCCGCCAGCCGTAGCGTGGCCTGCAACAGGTCGCGGGAGAAGTACGCGTAGTCCAGCGCCCAGAATCCGGCGAGCAGAATCGCCGACACGGAGAAAGCGGCATCCGGAATCTCGAGCCGTATCCAACCGGCCAGTTTCGCGCCGCGCAACAGAATCGCCAGCGCCACCGCGATCGACGGCGCCTCCAACAAACCCGACGATGCCACGGCCAGCGAACTCGACGCGAGCATCCCGAGCAGCGACCATTCGAAGAACCAGTGCGTTTGCCGCATACGGGATAATTAGAGTTTACCGTCCCATGGAAAACGCCGAATTCGCACGCCTGCTGGCCGAAACCGCCGACCTGATGGAGATCGCGGCCGAGGACGGGTTTCGCATTCGCAGCTACCGCAATGCGGCGGCGGCCATCGAGGGCTATCCGGAGCGCGTCGCCGACATCCTCGCCAATCCCGCGCGCAGCGTCACCGAGATCCCCGGCGTCGGCAAGGGACTGTCCTTCGTGCTCCAGGAAATCCGCGAGCGGGGTTCGTTCGAACGGCGCGACGAGATGCTGGCGCGCTATCCGCCGACCGCGCTCGAGATGCTGAAGATCCAGGGGCTGGGGCCGAAGAGCATCGCGCTCATCATCGAACACTACCGCGTCAGCACGATCGACGGGCTGGAGAAGCTCGCGCGCGAACAGAAGCTCCGTGAACTTCCCCGCATGGGCGCCAAGCTCGAGGAGAAGGTGCTGCGCTCCATCGCCGGCTACCGGCGGAGCGCTGGCCGTTTTCTGCTGTCGTTCGCAACCGAAGCAGCGGACGAGTTCAAGGCGTATTTGGCCGAATCGCCCGGAGTGGAACAGGTGGAATCGGCCGGATCGGTCCGCCGCGGCAAAGAGACGGTGGGCGACGTGGATCTGCTGGTGTGCGGCGGCGATCCGCAAGAGGTCCTGAGCCGGTTCACTTCGCATCCCCGCGTGACCGAAGTGCTCGCCAAGGGCGGGAACAAGGCGAGCGCCAAGATCGGGCTCGAGGGATTGCAAGTGGATGTCCGCGTGCTGCCCCGCGAAAGCTACGGCGCCGCGATGCAGTATTTCACCGGAAGCAAGGTCCACAACGTCGCGCTCCGCACGCGAGCTCTCAAGTTCGGACTGACGCTCAACGAGTACGGATTGTCCAAGGTCGAATCGGGCGAGCGCGTCGCCGGCGAGACGGAAGAAGAGATCTACCGCGCGCTCGGCCTGGATTGGACGCCTCCCGAGCTCCGCGAGAATCACGGCGAGATCGAGGCGGCGGAGAAGCACGCGCTCCCCCGGCTGGTGGAACTGGCCGACATTCGCGGCGATTTGCATATGCACACACGCGAGACCGACGGCCGGGCGACACTGCTCGAAATGGCCGAAACCGCGCGCCTGCGGGGCTACGAGTACATCGCCGTCACCGATCACTCGAAGGCTCTCGCCATGGCCAACGGCCTGGACGAGGCGCGCGTGGTGGCGTTCGCCAAACAGGTCCGCGCGTTGAACGCCGAAGGCAAAGCGGGCATCCGGGTGTTCTCCGGCCTCGAATGCGACATCCGGCGCGACGGGACGATGGACATCGAATGGGACGCGCTCGCCGAACTCGACCTGGTGATCGCCAGCGTCCACAGCCACATGAACCTCGAGTCAGCCGAGATGACGGACCGCCTGCTGCGCGCGCTCGAGTGTCCGCACGTGAAAGTGCTCGGCCATCCGACGGGGCGCATCCTGCTTCATCGCGAGGGCTACGCGTACGATTTCGACAAGGTGGCGGCGGACGCGGCGCGGCGCGGCGTCGCGCTGGAGATCAACGCGAGCCCGGAACGGCTCGACGTGCACGCGGCGTTGATCCGCGCGGCGAAGGCGAAGGGCTGCAAGTTCACCGTCGCCACCGATGCGCACCATCCCAAGCATCTCGCCAACATGCCGTTCGGGGTCAAGATGGCCCGGCGCGGATGGCTCGAGGCGGGCGACGTCTTGAACACGCTTCCCAGCGGCCGGTTTCTGCCGGCGTTTCGAAACTCCTGAGGTAACGATGAACGCTCTCACGGGAACTCTGTTGGCGGCCGCGGCGCTACTGCCGTCCGCGGCCGGCGCGGGTCTGACCATTCCGTTCGCAAAATACCGGCTCGGCAACGGACTCCGCGTAATCCTCTCGCGCGACACGAGCGCCCCGGTGGTGGCCGTCTACGTCATCTACGACGTGGGCGCGCGGCACGAGGAGAAGGGCCGCTCCGGCTTCGCCCACCTGTTCGAGCACATGATGTTCCAGGGCTCGGCGAACGCGCCCAAGGGCGTGCACTTCCGCACGGTGGAAGCCAACGGCGGCGACCTGAACGGCTCCACGCACGCCGACTACACCGACTATTTCGAAACGCTGCCGTCGAACAAGCTGCCCGTCGCGCTGTGGCTGGAATCGGACCGGATGCGCTCGCTGGCGATTACCGATGCCAACCTCGCCAATCAGAAGGAAGCGGTGAAGGAAGAGCGCCGCATGCGGATGGACAACCGGCCCTACGTAACCGCTATCGTGGATGCGTTCCCCAAGCTCGTCTTCCAGAACTGGCAGAACTCGCACACCATGATCGGGTCGTTCGAGGATCTGAACGCGGCCGGCACGGCCGACGTGGCGAAGTTCTTCAAGACGCACTATGCTCCGAACAATGCGGTGCTGGTGCTGGCCGGCGATTTCGAAGCCGCCGAGGCGAAGCGCTGGATCGAGACCTACTTCGCCGATATCCCCGCGCAACCGCGGCCGAAGCTGCCCGATACGTCGGAACCCGCGGCTGCCGGACCGCGCTGGGAGAAGTACGACGACAAGCTGGCGCAGGTTCCCGGCGTGATCGTGTCGTGGCCCGGGCCGAAGCGGCGCTCGCCGGATTACTACGCGCTGTCGATGCTCGACGCGGTGCTCACCGCCGGCAACAGTTCGCGGTTCAAGCTCGAACTCGTCAAGGGCAAGGAGTCCGTGGTGTCGGTGGAGGCCAATCTCGGCTGGCCGTACGGCAGCGCGCGCGATTACCGCGAGCCCGGGGTGTATTCGATCTTCGCGGTCCACAAGCCGGCCTTCACCGCCCGGCAGGTGGTGGAGCAGATCGGCGGCGAGATCGATCGCATCCGCAAGGAGGGCGTGCCGGCCAAGGAACTCGCTCGCGTCAAGGCGTACCTCGAGTCGAGCGCCATCCTCGAGTTGCAGGGCGTGATGCGCCGCGCGGCGGTCCTCGGCCAGTACGAGATCTTCGACGGCGATCCGTCGTTCGTCAACACGGAGATGGACAAACTGTTGGCCGTCGGCGCGGAGGAGGTGAAGGCCGCGGCGGCGCGCTACCTGACCGCGCGGAGGCGTTCCGTTCTCGAGATCGCCGTATCGCCGAAGAAGGAGGGCAACTAACATGCGCGCCGCCATCGCCCTGGCCGCGTGCGGCATGCTGGCCGCGCAATCGATCGACCGGACCAAGCCGCCAGAGACCGGCCCGCTACGCGACTTCAAGCTGCCCGCCACAACCGACGGCACGTTGCCGAACGGATTCAAGGTGGTGCTCGTCGAGGACGGCCGCTACCCGATGGTGGAGCTGCGGCTCGGATTCTTCGCGGGCTCCCGGTACGATCCCGCGGATCTGCCCGGCCTTTCCGAAACCGTCGCGTCGCTTGTGGTGGAAGGCACCGCGTCGCGCACCGCGCGCCAGTTCGCCGAGGAATCCGCCGCCATCGGCGCCGGCATCTCCGCGTCGTCGTCGAGCGATTCGCTGATCGTCACCGCGAACTCGCCGTCGGCGCAATTCGGAGCGCTGCTGGAGCTGATCGCCGACATGGCGGTGAACGCGTCGTTCCCCGAGTCCGAGGTCCGGCTGCGCAAGCAGAACCGGCTCGAGGAGTTGAAGGATCAGCGGTCGCAGCCCGATGTGCTGGCGAACGAAAAGCTCCACCATGTCGTCTTCGGCCGCCATCCTTATTCGAAGACATTGCCCACCGAGGCGTCGATCGGAAAGCTGGATCGCGCGGCGATCCTGAAATTCCGCGACGCCTACCTGCGTCCGAACAACGCGGCGATGGTGCTGGTGGGCCGGTTCGAGAACACCAAGACCGTGTGGCGCATGCTGGAGCAGAAGTTCGGAAAGTGGGAGCGCAAGGACCCGCCCACCGAATCGAAAGCGGAGATTCCGGAGCCGGCGCGCTCGATCTCGCTGGTGGACCGGCCCGGCTCGGTGCAAGCCGACATCCAGATGGCCCGCGTAGCGATCCCGAGGACCCACGCCGATTGGTTCCCGCTCGTCGTGGCGAATTCGATTCTCGGAGGCGGAACCAGTTCGCGCCTGTTCAACGATGTGCGGGAGAAGCGCGGGTTCGCCTACAACGTCCACAGCGAGGCGGAAGCGCTGCGCGACTCCGGGATCGCGGGTGCGCTGATGCAGGTTCGCAACGAGGTCGCCGAGCCCGCCATCCGCGCGATGCTCGAGCACTTCGAGAAGATGGGCTCCGAACGCGTCACCGCGCAGGAACTCAGCGACGTGAAGAACTACCTCAGCGGCACGTTCGTGCTCGGCTTGGCCAAGCCATCCGGCGTGGCGGATCAGTTGTTGAAGACGCGGCTAAACGGCTTGACCAACGCGTACCTCGAGACCTATGTCGACAAGATTCGCCGAGTGGAGCCGGACCGGATTCAGGCGGTCTCGAAGAAGTATTTCGATCCGTCGAGAGCGTCGATCGTGGTCGTCGGCGATGCCAAGGCGATCAAGGCCGCCGTGGAGAAGGTGGGCCCCGTCACGATGGACGAGGCTCGCTAGCGGTTCTTCGGCCGCGGTCACGCCTTCGGCTTCACCGTGCCCCGGTACGGAACGTCGATCGCCATTCGGCCGCCCCAACGGCGCGGAGCCGGCATGCCGAGGCACCAGAGGATCGCGTTCGCGCACAGGCGTTGGAAGGGCTCGACGCCGAAGTCCTCGGGGTGGCCCATCGTCGTGAAGAACGTGCGCGCACCGTGCGCGTTGCGCCAAGTCCAGGCAACCGGATTGTCCTCGGCGGCCTTGTTCGGCTTGATGCACTTGCCGGTGAGCAGATTCTCCGCGTCCGGCGGTGGCCACTTCGGCAGCACGCGATAGAGCCACGAGCGCACGTGGAACTCCTTCGCCACTCCACGCAACACCTCGTGCCGCGCCTTCGCGGGATTGACGCGGACATCGGTGCTCGCCTGATGTCCGAAGTGCGTGTGGCCGTCTCCGCCCCAGCCCGGCGGCGTTCCGAACGCTTCCGAACCCCAACGGTTCCACGCCGCCAGCGGATGATCCTTCGGATAGTTGAACGAGTGCGACGTGGTGCGAAACCCCAGCATCGGCCGGCCCGACTTCATGTATCTGTCGATGTGCGCGACCTGCTCCTCCGGCAACCGCCGCCAGCGCAGATAGAACACGGCGAGATCGGCGTGCGCGAGCGCCTCCATGCCGGGCAGATCGGTCTCGCCATTCTGATCGGGCTTCGACGTCAGCAGCGTGTGGCGCAGTCCGTACCGCTTGTCCATCTCGGCCGCCATCGGCGGCAACGTTTGTTCGCCGCCGTACTCGTGGTCGCCGCAAACGTAGACCACGTGTTTTGTTGCGGCGGCGTGCGTCACGCCGGGAACAAGGAACGAACTGGCGGTTTGAATCAGGCCTCGGCGCGTCCACGACATCGATGCCATGCTACCACCCAGGCGAGCCACGCGAGCAGACTCACCGCACCGGACCACTTGGAGATCCAGGGGTCGAAGATCCAGCGCACCGTGTGGCGTCCCGCGGGGACTGGGTGGCCGCGAAACGCAGTGTTCACCAACGTCATGGGAACTTCCACGCCATCGACGAAGGCGCGCCAGCCCGGATAGAACGCTTCGGAGGAAATCAGCGTCTCGTCCGCCGCCGCCTCGGTTTCGAGATCGATCGCGTGAGGCTCGTATCGCGTGACGCGCGCCGCGCCGGCGCCGCTCGAGTGGAATCGCGGCAGCGTTCCCGCCACTTCCTCGATCCGGCCGCCGTTCACCAGATAGCGGACGTTCATCGCGCCCAGCAGAGGAGACGCCGGATCCTCCACCTTGTAGTAGGCGCCCCAGCGCTCTCCCTTGGCAAACCCGAGGCGAACCTGCATCACGCGTTCGAGCGCCATCGGATCGTAGCCGTTGGCGGTGGGGATTCCGGTAATCGGGCCGCTCATCGCCCATGCCAGAGCGTCGTCGCGGGTGTCGATGCGGAAGGGCGGCGACGCGGCGCGCGTCCGCTCGCGCAGTTCGGCGAAGTCCACCCTCGACTTGATGCGTTCCTTCTCCCGGGGCATCGCGTGCGTGTGCAATCGAGAGTTCACGGCGAGCAGTTCCGCCACGCAGAGGGCCGCGGCCGCCGCGCGCCACCGCGGCAGGCGGTCCAGGCCGAAGCCCGCCAGGCATGCCAGCGCCAACACGAACACGGCGGCGCAGTACTCGGGATAGTAGGCGCGTCGAATCGCGTCTGGCAGCGAAGTCTGGAGCCAACGAACCGGGGCCGTGGAGTCGCCGAGCATCGCGAGCGCGGCGGCCGCGCATGCGGCGGCCCACCAACGGGCTCGCATCGAGCCGAAGATGGCGAGCGCCAGCGCGCCGGTCCCGCAGAACAGGTAGACGAAGGTCGCCTCGTACCCGTCGAGGAAGCGCGCGTTCCCCAGCGATCGCAAGGCCGCGGCGGGAACTCCGCCGCCCGTGCCGAGCCAGTCGGTTCGATACTTGGCGACGCTGAGGCTCGCCAGTTCGATGGTGGGCGCGAGTTGCGCCGCCGTGAGCAGAACCGCGCCGGCTCCGGCCATTGCGCAGCCACGGGGGTTCGCCACGAACGCCGCGGCCCACACGATCGCCGTCATCGGTGTGAAGCCGGCGAGCACGCTCATCGACAGCGCGAACGCGAGTAGCAGCCTGTCGCGGGGCCGCCCGCCGCTCGCGCTTTGGATGGCGAGAGGCAGCCATGCCGCGACGCAAACGGCGCCCAAATGCTCGGCGTGCGCGGCGAAGAATCCGCCGAACGCGTAGACCGAAGCCGCGAGCATCGCGGCCGCCGCGCTCATCCGCAACGAGGCGGCAAGGCGGAACATCAGACATCCGGCGAGCCACGCATGCAGCGCCACCAGCCATTCGAGCAGGTAGAAATGGTGACGATGGCCGGCGATGGCGCCGATCGCCGCGGCTATGGCTCGCGGCGGGTACAGCACCTGCGCCTGGATGTTGGCGAGCACCGGGCGGCCGCAGTAGGTGAACGGGTCCCAGAGCGGCAGTTCGCCGCGGAGCAACGCGTCGCCGTAGAGATAGGAGAACGGCAAGTGGTAGGCGCCGAGGTCCCACGGGATGACGAAATCGCCGGACAGCGAGAGGCGGAAGAAGAAGAGCGTCTCCGCCAGAAGGATGAGATAGGGCGCGAGCCTCACCGCAAACGCACGAACCGCGCCACCGACGGCACGCCCCTGTCGTTGAGCAGGAACAGCATGTAAAAGCCCTCGGGCGCGACGTTGGAATCGGGCGGCCCGGCGAGTTCGAGCCGGTTCGCGGTGCGGTCCGGAATCTCGAGCTCCACCGCGCGCTGGTCCATGTGCACCGAGTGTGTCGCGGAATCGGGCCGCATCAGCATGGCCGACGAGATCGACGCGGCCGCGGGCGTCTGAACGACGAAGGTAGAGCGGTAGCCGATCTCGGCGGGCGCGCTCTGGATCGTAGGCCGCGGTCCCCGGAACAGGTAGGGCGGGCTGAAGATCTCCACGCGATGTTCGGGGTAGTGATACGGGAACGGGTTCAGGATGCCATCGGTTCCCGAGAGCATCACGCGAGCGTCCGGCAGCAGCACGGCGGCCGCGTGGTAGAGCCTGGGGACCTCGATGGGCGCGAGCAACCGCCAAGTCTCGGAGGCGGGATCGAAGAGTTCGGTGAGCAGCACCGGGTTGGCTCCGGTCACGGACGCGCCGCGAGCCGATCCGCCAGCGACGAAGACCGTTCCGTCGGGCAGCAGCAGGGAGTCGCACATCACGCGGTCGAACGACATGGGAGCGGTGAAGCGCCAGGATGGCTCCGGATCTCCGAGGTCGAGAATCTCGGCGGTATTGGTGGCGGGGACGCCCCACCAGATGCGGTCGAACTCCTCGCCGCAGCCGCCCACCAGCAGCACGCGAGCGCGGTAGTTGCCGCCCGGCCGGAGCGGTAGGAGCAGTCCGTTGCCCTGCCCCGGATAGGTCCGCGCGAATCGATACTGCGTTCTCAGATCGGCATCGTCCCAGACGCCCGAAACAGGATCGACAAATCTCGTGGAGCAGCGCGAGTGCACCAACAGCTTGCCGGAGGGCAGCGACAACACGACCGGATACGTGTCGATGACCGGATGGGCCGCGTCAAAGTGCGCGGAGAATGGGGACGGTATCGCGATCTCCGGCCCTAGCCCCGCCGCCGGATCGAAGATCTGCAGCGTGTTGTTGACGGGCTGCTCGGTCCCGCCGAAACCGCCCGTGCCCGCGACGGTCGCGACTCGTCCGCCCGGCAACGCGCAGCAGGTGGGATACCAGCGTCCCTCCGGCATCGATCCGAGGTTGCTCCAGGCGCGCGTCGAAGGATCGAACACGTTGAGCGACTTGATGTCGAGATGATGGCCGCCCGTCACGAGCAGCTTGCCGTCCGGGAGGAACGCGTGGCCGCTACAGAATACGTGCGGCGTCGATCCGGCGTGTCCCGCGTGGCCCGCGCCGGTGGGCTCGGCGACGCCGCCGGTCACAGGATCGATCAGGCGCGACTCGGCGGTGGTCATCTCTTCATCGGCGAAGCCGAACAGCAGCACTTTGCCGGTTCGAAGGACCGACGAGTGGATGCCCACCATCCCGGCGCGGATCGGAACCGAAGTATTGCCCGCTTCGGCCGGATCGAGATCCGCGAGCGAAATCCGGACGGCCGCGCTCCACGCGAGCGTTCCGGGATCGCGGCGGTACTCGCGCAGTTCCCGGCCGCGGCGCGCGACGACGACGAACGTGTTGTCCGAAGCGATCTCGAAGCCCACGGCATCGGCCTCGCCCTCTCCGAATCTCACGGGCGCACTCCACGGGAAGCCCTCTTGCGCGTTGAAGCGGGTCCAGTGAGCGAAGCCACCGCCGGCCGCCGGCGAAATCAGTTCATAGTTGCCATCGCCGCCTTCGCGCCAACAAGGATCGCCGGCCGCTCCAGTATCGACCGCGACGGGGCCGTTCCACTGGCCGGAACCGGCGTCGTGCCAGTAGTGGACCAGATCCGCGCTGGCGCGCAGCACCGCCTCGAGGTTGTCGAAGGAGCCTCGGAGCAGCGCGACCGCGTTCACGCCCGGCGCGGCGAATATGGCCGGTCCGCCCCAATCGACGATGAGCGGCGGATGGGCCGGATCGGAGGAGTCCGCAACGCCGCGAGCCTGGCCGGTCCAGTGAGCGACGCCCTGGGCGACGGGGGCCAGCACGTGGAAGAAGCCGTCGCCAGCGTCGATCACCGAGGGAGCGCCTATCGCATCGAGTCCGCCCGGCAGGTATGTCGCGCCATGCCAGATGGCTGGCGGGCGCTCTCCCCAGTCGTGCGCGACTCGCGCGCCTTCCCGGTAGAGGGCATGCATGTTGAGCGCGCCGCCGGCGTTCGAATGGATCAGACTCACGCCGGTGACGTCTTCGTGCGAGCCGAAGACGATTCCGGGCCCGAGCCACGGCCAATCGGCCTCCTCTCCGTCGCGCCCCCAATGATCCGCGCCGCCGTGCGTCCGGGGGACGAGGAGATCGACGCCGCCGCGCGGGTTTCCCCGCAGGAAAGAACCGTGTGTCACGCCCATTGCGCCATTGTACCCGCGGCGCCCACAAACGAGGACATCGTTGACTGGAGTCTTAATTTGGACTATAGTCCAAATTAGTCATGGAGGAAACCCTTCGAGCCGCGCAGAGACGGCGCCGTTCCGACGCGATGGTGGCGTCGGCGCTCGCGCTGTTCGCCGAGCGCGGCGTGGACGCGGTGAGCGTGGACGAGATCTGCGAGCGGGCGATGGTGTCGCGCGCGACGTTCTTCAACTATTTTCCGGCGAAGGAGTCGGTGTTCGCGGCGGTGGCCCGGCGGCGGCTGGAGGCGCTGGGGTCGCTATTGCGCGCGCACGGCGGCGGCGAGGCGGGCGGCCGGGCGGGACTGCTGTCGCTGTTCCGGCGGTTCGCGGCCGAGAACGCGAGCATGGGCGAAGGGGCGCGCGTGCTGCTGCCGCCGATCCTGGCCCGCATGAGCACGGACGCCGAATTGGCTGGACTTCAGAAGCAGGCGCGCAAGGTGCTCGCCCGGATCGTGGCGACGCTGCAGCGGGAAGGCGAAGCGCGGCTGGACGCGAGCCCGGTGGCGCTGGCCGACGCGGTGTGGAGCGTGTACCTCGGGTCGACGGTAGCCGCGCTGACCGATGCCAAGGCCCTACGGGGCCTCCCCGCCGACATGACATGGAGGATCGACATGCTGCTCGGAGCCGGGAAATGAGAGCGCAGGCGGCCGCCATGATTTGCGTGCTGGCCGCGTGCGGCGCGCGAGAGGAATCGGACGGAGCCGCTCACGGCGTGGTGGAGGCGCGGCGGATCGACGTGGGATCGAAGACGGGCGGCCGCGTGATCGAGGTTCTGGCTCGCGAAGGATCGGTGGTGGAGGCTGGCGCGGTGCTCGTGCGGTTCGACCCGGATGAGTTGCGCGCGGCGAACGACGCGGCGCGGGCGCGGCTCGCGGAGGCCGAGGCTCGGGCGCTGCAACTCCGGCGCGGATCGCGGCGCGAGGAGATCGAGCAGGCGGAAGCGGCCGCGCGTCAGGCGGCGGTGCAGTTGGCGGCGCTTCGAAGCGGGCCTCGATCGCAAGAGATCGATCAGGCGAGGGCGGAACTCCGCGCCGTGGAAGCCGAGGCGGCCAACACCGAGACGTCCCGTAAGAGGCTGGCCGCGTTGCTCGGGTCCGGCGACGTTCCGCGGCAGGCGGTGGATGACGCCACCGCGCGGCGCGACGCCGCTCAGGCGCGTTCCGAAGCGGTGCGGGAGCGCGTCCGGTTGCTCGAGGCGGGAACGCGGGCCGAGGATGTTCGCGCGGCGGGCGAGCGGCTGGCCCAGGCGGAGAAGGCGGCCGCATTGACGAGGGCGGGTCCGCGCGCCGAGGAGATCGCGCAGGCGGCGGCGCGCGTCGAGCAGGCGAAGGCCGATTTGGCGCGGACCGGGGCGCAGTTGCGGGAGGCGGAGGTGCGCTCTCCGGCGCGGTGCCGCGTGGAGAGCATCGCGGTGCGGCCCGGGGATCTGGCGCCGCCCGGACGCGCGGTGGCGGCGCTGCTCGAGGAGGATCAAACGTGGATTCGGGTTTATGTTCCGGAGCCCGAACTCGGCGCGTGGCGCGTGGGAGCGGAGGCGGAGGCAACCACATCGGCACGGCCGGGCCAGTGGCTGCCCGCCGTGGTGGAGCAGATCGCCGCGCAGGGCGAGTTTCTTCCGCGCAACGTGCAGACCGCCAGCGACCGCGCTCATCTGGTGTTCGCGGTGAAGGTCCGTGTGCGCGACGCGGGGACGCTCCGGCCGGGCATGGCCGCCTCGGCGAGAATCAAGGCAAAATGACGCCCGCGATCGAAGTGCGCGGCCTCACGGTGCGGTTCGGCTCGTTCACCGCGGTGGATGGGGTGACCTTCGACGTGGCTCGCGGCGAGGTGTTCGGCCTGCTGGGACCGAACGGCAGCGGCAAGACCACGATCATCAAGGCGCTCTGCGGACTGGTGCGGCCGAGCGGCGGCGGCGGCGCGATTCTGGGAATGGACGTCCTTGTGGAAACGGCGCGCATCCGCCAGCGAATCGGGTACATGTCGCAGAAGTTCGGTCTCTACGAGGACCTCACGGTGCGCGAGAACATCGAGTTCTACGCGGGCGTGTACGGATTGCGCGGGGCGCGGCGCGAGGAGCGGTCGGCCGCGGTGGTGGATCTGACGCTGATCGGTCCTTATATGGAGCGCCGCGCGGGGCAGCTTTCGGGAGGTTGGAAGCAGCGGCTGGCGTTGGCGTGCGCGGTGATCCACGAGCCGGAGGTGGTGTTTCTCGACGAGCCGACGGCGGGCATCGATCCGGTGGCGCGGCGCGCGTTGTGGGATCTGGTGTTCGACCTGGCGGGGCGCGGCGTCACGTTCTTCGTGACCACGCACTACATGGACGAGGCCGAGCGATGCGGCCGGGTCGGCTACATCTACAACTCGAGGCTGCTGGCGGTTGGTCCGGTGGACGAGTTGCGCAGGCTGCCCGGCGTGAGTCCGGAGGGGTCGTCGCGATACGAGATCGTTTGCGCGGACGCGGCGCGGGCACTGCGCAAGGCTCGCCAGTTCGCGTATGTGCGGGAGGCGACCATCTTCGGCCGGGCGATCCATGTGTTGGCGGATGCGCCGGCGGATACGCTCGCGGCGGATCTGTCGGGAGCGGGGTTCGAGCCGGTGCGCGTGTCGTTGGCCGAGCCGTCGCTCGAGGACGTGTTCGTGACACTGACCAACCAGGAGATCGCGAAGGGAGCGCGGCGATGATCGCGCGGCTGAGCGGGTTGTGGCCGGTGGCTCGCAAGGAAGTGCTGCATCTCGCGCGCGACCGGGGCACGGTGTTCTTCGCGTTGCTGGTCCCGGTGCTGCAGTTGTTCATCTTCGGGTTCGCGTTGAACACCAACGTGCGGCAGATTCGCACGGTGGTCTACGATCAGGCTCCGTCGCAGCGAACCCGCGAGTTCCTGCGGCGATTCTCCAACACCGATACGTTCCGGCTGCTCGGCCATGTGTCGAGCGACGACGAGATGTACGCGGCGGTGCGCAAGGGCGAGGCTTCGGCCGCGATCAAGATCCCGTACGACTTCGCCGAGCGGGTGTTGCGCGGATCCGGCGCGACCGTGCAGTTGCTGGTGGACGGATCGGACTCCACGGTGAGCGGGGCCGCGTTGAACGTGTTCAACGCCGTGGTGCTGGTGGAGAATCAGCGGCTGTTGGCCGGTTCGGGCTCGAGGCCGCCGATCGAGGCGCGTCCGGCGGTGCTGTTCAATCCGTCGACGCGGTCACCGAATTTCTTCATCCCGGGCCTGGTCGCGGTGCTGGTGCAGATCATGGTGATCTTGTTGGTGGCGCTGTCGGTGGTTCGGGAGAGGGAGCGCGGCACGCTCGAGCAGTTGACGATGACCCCGGTGCGGCCGCTGGGAATGATGATCGGGAAGATGATTCCTTACGTGATGCTCGGGTTCCTGGAGGTGTGCTGGATCCTGCCGATCATGCGGTGGGTTTTCGGCGTACCGATCCACGGGAGCGTGTGGGTGCTGCTGGTGCTGACGATTCCGCTGCTGCTGGCGGTGGCCGGGCTGGGGCTGCTGATTTCGACCAAGGCGGCTTCGCAGGCGGAGGCGTTCCAGTTGGCGATGGCGACGATGCTGCCGTCGATCTTCCTGTCAGGCTACATCTTTCCGATCGACAACATGCCGCGGCCGTTCCAGATCGTGAGCCGGATTCTGCCGACGACCTACTACATCGACGTGTCGCGCGGCGTGATCCTACGCGGCGCGGGATTCGCCGATCTGTGGTGGAACGGCGCCGTCCTGACGTTCATGGCCGTGGTGCTGGTGCTCGCGGCGGCGATCCAGTTCGAGCGCCGTACGAGGTAACGAACCGGACGGTCTCGGCGGCGGCCGCTTCGGGGCATTGGAGCAGAAGCGAGTGGGAGGCTCCGGGCATCCAGACGAGTTCGATGCCGGGACGATCCGGGATGCGCATGGCTTGACGGGAGGGACGAGGCCGGCCGCGGTCGCCCCAGATTTCGAGGATGGGCACGGGTGTGGAGGCGAGGATGGGAAGGCCGTCCCATGTCCGCCAGACGGAGGCGAAGGCGTCGATCTCCGGTTGGGCGAGGCGTCCGCGGACGCGCTGGCGATTGGCCCGGTCGATTTGGGCGAGTTCCCCGGAGAGGCGCTCGGGTTCGCCGCCGAAGGCTTCTTTGGCGACGAGATGGTGGGTCCAGCCTTCCATCGCGATGACGCCGGCGGTTTGGGCAGGGCGGCGGCCGGCGATCTCGATGGCGAGCATGCCGCCGATGCTGTGGCCGGCGACGAAGTAGCGTGTGAGGCGCAGGGCGTCGATCACGGCGAGGACATCGTTCGCGAACATGTCCATGGAGGGGGAGAGGGAGGCGGGGCCGCTGCCGCCGTGACCGCGGAGTTCGACGACGACGGCGCGCCAAGAGGAGGGCAACGCGGCGATGTAGCGGTCGAAGACATGGCGGTCGCCCCAACTGCCGGGGAGGAGGACGAGGGTGGGTCCGGCTCCCGCGCGCGTCCAGTAGGCGATGCGTGCGCCTTCGGGACGCTCGACGAATCCGCCCCGATAGACAGGGGCGGCGGATGCGGCGACGGCGAGCAGCGCGAGGAGGACCGGCATCATGGACCGATTATCGCAGACCGAGGCTCCGCCCCGGGGCCTGGCGCTGGTGACGTTCGCGGGACAGTTTTTCTTGTCCGGGTTGCCGGATCGGCTGTCGGCGCGAACCCGGACAAACCCGGACCCCGGAGTCCCCTTGGGTCCGGCTGGGGTGGTTGCTGGAGCGACGCGAACTGAGAGGATTCCGATGAATTCCGATGGGAGTCCAACCCGGACAAACCAGGACAGTTTTTCTTGTCCGGGTTTGTGAAAATCGTATGTAATTGATTATCAAGGGGTTGCCGGGCTGGCTGTCGGCGCGAACCCGGACAAACCCGGACACCGGAGTCCACTTGGGTCCGGCTGGGGTGGTTGCTGGAGCGACGCGAACTTGAGAGGATTCCGATGGGAATCCAACCCGGACAAACCAGGACAGTTTTTCTTGTCCGGGTTCGCGGAAATCGTATGTAGTTGATTATCAAAGGGTTGCCGGACTGGCTGCACGCGCGAACCCGGACAAACCCGGACACCGGGGGCCAGCCGAGACCAGCCAGAGCCACCCTGTTCCGGTGTAAGGAGAAGCAGGGTCCGGCCGGAGTGACAGGCAGCGAGCCGGATAACCCGGACAACGCGATCCTGGCGTGGATACACTTATCCCACCCACGACGGTTATTCAGTTGTCAAAGATCGAGCCGGGCATAAGCCGCCCAACGCCCCCGATCATGCCACGCGCGGTGGAGTGGGTTTCGAGATCAACCGCAGTCCGGCGAACGGGGTCGCCGCAACGGATTGAAACGAAGGGAAATCGAGATCATTAATTTTGCTCCATTTTTGGGAACAGTTTACCGGCCAATCCGTAGTGGGCATGGCGTGCGGTCATCGGAGCCTGTCAGCGCCGGAGGCGTGTTGGAGCGAAAAGGGCCAAGACGTGCTGCCGGTTTGGCCCTGACGGCAACCTCGGACGGATTGCCGCCTTGGAAGTACCGGAACCATGCGACTAGCCCATATGAGGGCAGTCGGTGCAGACAATTCACCCCTACAGAGCAGTGCTACACACGCCAAAACCCCATTCGGAGGGTATTGGACGGCATCGATCCGTGCGATTCTGCAATTGCCCGGAGTGACGGGCAAAAAGGAGAAATGCAAAATGCGTTTATTTCGTGTATTGATTCTGGCGGCCCTGTGCGCCATCGCGGTCCCCGCTGACGAGCCGCTCCCCGATTGCTTCCCCAACGACTGTTCGCCGGAGAAGTAGAGCCGTCCAGCCAGTGAAGAGCGCGGCGGCGGCGACGAGCCCCGCCGCGTTCAGCTTCTTCATCGAGTCCGGACCGAGCATCAAGCGGGCAGCCGCCATGGCGGCGTGCATCGCCAGATAGGCCGTCAGCCAGCCGGCGCGAAGCGGCCGTTGGATCAGCCACCCGAGCGCCCAGCCCACGAGCAAAATCGACAGGCAAGCAAACGTGCCAGCCTCGCGGAGCAGGTAGACCCCGCGGCGGACGGCGGGCCACTGCCACCCGGTCAGGACCAGCCAACCGCATCCAGCAATGAGCAGCAGCGCGGCGGCGCGCTGGACCCACGCACGAATCCGCCCGTCGATCCAAACGCCACTGAACAATGCGTCCACTCGCTCGAGCGACGCCATCAACAGCAACGCGATCGACGGCGGCTCGGTGGCCAACCACACTAGCCAATACGATGTGCGTGGCGTCGCCCACAGCGCGCCGGAGCGGCATAGGGAGTACACCAAGTACCACCACGTCCAATCGCGCCGGCCGCGCCACGCGAGGGCTAGCACCAAGGCCGCCTGAGCGACGAGCGATACTGCCCACGGCCAAGTCATCGCGGCATCGCCACCAGACGCTGGGTCATCTGGTGTAGTCGCGAGGCAGCCCGCGGAGCGGACGGCCGGCGCAGCGCGATCAACGCGAGGTCCCGAGCAGCCCGGACGGCGTCGGTCAGGATCACCTCGAGCGGGGCCTCCCGCCTCCGCACGCGTCGCCGGATCTCAGCAACGGCGTCGCGCGCCGTCCGCTGGGTCAGTTGCCAGATGACCGGCCGCCGGGCGCGCCGCACTCTCGCCTCGAGGTGCGGTGGCAGCCACGATAGATCCTCGCTCACCAAGCGGCGAAGCAGCCAGGCCGCTGATGACGGGGGAGGCGGAGGCAACGACAACCCGTCCCTCCAGACGCGGGCGGTACGTTCCGGCTCCAAGTCCTTTCGAAATTCGCGCAGAAACATCCAGGATTCAGGCGTCATTTCCCGAAAGGCTAGCTGACTTTACGGGGTCATTGCAAGTGCAGACTGACCGATTGAGGAGTGGTGGCCCAAGCGCGTCCTCGCTGCTACCCCTGGGTTGCTACTGGCGCGTTTTAATCCCCTTCACATCGGGGAACCAGCCGGACACTGCGTCCAGGTGTCCTGGCAGCCAGCCGCCGTTGCAGTTTCAATCCCCTTCACATCGGGGAACCAGCCGGACATAACCAATCAATTCGGAGGCAGGCCATTCGACAACGTTTCAATCCCCTTCACATCGGGGAACCAGCCGGACTCTGGTGTGCGGTCTGATTGAAGATCGATTGTTTAAGGTTTCAATCCCCTTCACATCGGGGAACCAGCCGGACAAGGAGGGCGACCAGATCCCCAGTATCTACGAAGTGTTTCAATCCCCTTCACATCGGGGAACCAGCCGGACCGTCGCATTACCGCCCTCGAGCGGAAGCCTGATGTCAGTTTCAATCCCCTTCACATCGGGGAACCAGCCGGACTGTCCGCACCGTGGGCCCCACGGTCATCAGGGAGGTTATGTTTCAATCCCCTTCACATCGGGGAACCAGCCGGACGCCAAGATCGCAAACCGGCGGGCGTCGCTCGCCACGTTTCAATCCCCTTCACATCGGGGAACCAGCCGGACAA
>SXGS01380892.1_pt1 | contig 24364 bp, 14 predicted proteins | sample 3174681 | NCBI WGS metagenome assembly SXGS01 (sample SAMN11356861, study PRJNA531348) | freshwater metagenome | isolation source: freshwater sample F1-80 | place: China: Fuxian Lake, Yuxi | collected 2017-12-25
CGCAGATGGCGTTGAAGGGGTCGGTCCCCCGCAGCTGGCCCAACTCGGCAAAGGTCTTGCCGGTGTGCTGGTTGTTGCGGGCGCAGTTGCCCAGCCACAGCAGGTCCCAATGGCCCTGCTGCATCAGCACCGTCTTGGTGCTGCCGCCCAGCTCCGAGCCCTTCGCCTGAATCTCGCGCCACATGCGCTGGCGGTCCTCGGCCCTGCTCAGGCGCTCCAGCAGCGCCTGGGTGCCGCCCACCAGTGCCCAGGGCGGCAGCAGCGAACGCATGGATGTGGAGCCCGTGGCGTAGAACTCGGTCTCTGCGGTCACGTCTTGCCCCTCGCGCTGGGCCAGGGCCAGGCGCTCGACGAGTACGGGGGCGCTGCCGGTCGCCGGAGGGCAGGGGGTGATATGCGAGACGTGTACCGGCACCCCTGCCTGCCTGCCGATGGCAATCGCCTCCTCCAAAGCCTCCATGATGGCGGCTGTGTAGTTGCGCATATGGGTGGCGTAGATCCCCCCATACGGGGCCGTGACCTGGCACAATTCGGCGATCTCTTCGAGGCGGGCGCAACTGCCGGGCATATAGGTCAATCCCGTCGACAGCCCCAGGGCCCCTTCCTCCATCTGCCTGGTCATCAGCGCCTTCATTGCCCGCATCTGGCCGGCGTTTGGCGCCTCGACCGATTGGCCCATCACCGCCTGGCGCAGGGCCCCGTGGCCGGTGAAGAAGGCCGAGTTGATGGCCAGCCCGCCGCGCTCCAGGGCCGCGAAATACCCGCCCGCCGAATCCCAGTCCACCGCCAGGGCCCGCCGCTGCCTGGCCGATTCGAGGGGACCCATGTACGGGCCCTCTGCCCCCACCGGAAAGGCCGAGATCCCGCAGTTGCCGTTGATCTGGGTGGTCACCCCCTGGTGCAGGGCACTGGCCGCCCTACCGTCCAGCAGCAGGGTGAAGTCCGAGTGGGTGTGGATGTCGATGAATCCGGGAGCAACCACCTGCCCCTCGGCGTCGATCTCGCGCCGCGCCGCGCCGCTGGCCTCGCCCACCCAGGCGAGGTGATCCCCCTCGATGCCCACCGCCCCGCTGCGGGCCGGAGCGCCGGTGCCATCGACAATCCGGGCGTTGCTGATCAACAGGTCCAACATCGAAACCCTCCTCGAAAAAGCAGGTTTACGGGTAGGCTCTCATTGCCCTGGTTCCGCGGTAATCGCTTTCAGGGGCGCCCGCAACACCCTGTACCAGTCGGCGGCCTGGCGGTTCCCCTGGGCCTCCCTCGCGTTGTAACACAGGTAGGCGTTGTGTTCCCAGACCACCGCCCCCGGCTGTATCGCCAGCTCTTCGGCAACGTGGAACACGTCCCGGGCCCAGATCTGATTTCCGTAGGCCGTGGTGCCCATGGAGAGCAGTTCTGGATCGTACGCCCCGGGGAAGCCGCGCGCCCCGTACGCCAGCCGCAGCGAGGCAAAGCCGTCCCCGAGGTCGCGATGGTAGAATCCCACCAGCGCGGGGTTCTGGGTCAGCGACACGGCCTGGTCCGCAGGGGTCTCCACCAGTTCGCCCCCTTCCATCATCCAGAGCGAATGGGTGAAGGCCGCGCGAAAGAGCCACTCGTCGTTGCGCACCACCAGGATATCCGCCTCCTGCTGTACGTCCAGCCGCGATTCCATGGCGAAGTAGGGCAACCCGTTGTAGAAGGTATAGGTGACCTCCAGGCGCACGGCCTCTTGGGCCCGCGCCGGGTGGGTGGGGCACACCGGGTACCCCCAGCGCCTGACCCGGGTACACACCGGCCCCACGTCCACCTGGAAATGGGGGGGCTCCGGCCAGTTGGTCATGCGGTAGCGCAGCTGGTTCCTGAAGTCCGGGTTCCAATGGATACAGAGGTCCTCGCCGTGCCAGGCGATGTCGAGCTTGCTCTTGGGGTCGTTGGCCGCATCGATGATGTTGAGCGGACTCGGGTCTTCCCAGCCCAGCTGCGTCTGGCCCCAGCGCCGGAACTCCAGATTGCGCAACTGCCCCATCACCGGCGAGAGGCGCGCCCGGTAATAACTGTTTTCGATCTCGAGACCCCAGCCCGACCCGCGCGTCACCAGTTCGGTGGCGTAAAAGGGCGGCCAGCAAGCCGGCGAGGCGTTGCCGTGCAGCAGCAGATAGGAGCGCCGCGCCCTGGCCGGCACCTGCGCCAGCAAGGCCACCACACACCGCTGCCCCTCCCCATCCACCTCCACCCCATACACCTGGCAGGGGATTTCCACCCCGCTCTCTTCCTCTACCACGCGCACCTCCCTGGCCGGCTCGCGGATCTGGCCCGGGGCAAAGTGCACCTCCAGATGGACCGGCTCGGCCTGCCTGGGAATCCCGCTGGTTTCCTCCAGGGAGAAGCGTTTGCAGAAGCGCCAGCCGCCCCACCATTTGGCGAATTTCTCCCGGGGCAGACTGGAGACTTCCAGCGAACGCGGCCCCAGACAGAGCCGCGTTCCGTCGAGCCGCCGCATATCCACGGGCGCGGCGCCTGCGTCGGCCTTTTGCCGGGCACACACGTGCATCCGCCCCTCGACCGGATCCTCCGCCGCAAAGCCGAGCACCACGCGGGCCTTTTGGGAGAGCCGGTCAGGGGTCCACTCCGGCGCCCACAGGCACTCCACCACCACCTCACCCACCCCCTCCAAACGCAGCAGGTGCTGCCGGATCGGCGAGGCCGCCGCGTCGATGTAAACCCGGCCCCTGTTGAACATCAGGATGGACACGTACACATCTGGGCCGTTGAGCTTCACCTCGTGGATCAACCCCACGTCCACCACACTCAGGGGCGTGCCAAACTGATCGTCTCTTAGGTCCTGCAGGTGGCTCCAGACCGCCGCGGCGCTGACCATCTCAGAACGCCCCACTGCGAAAGCCGTAGCGCAACTCCCCGCTGAGCAGCCGCCGCTGGGCAGGGCTCACCTTTTCGAGCAGCTCGGCGGGGGGGTCGTAGCGATTCCAGGTCTGCATGTACGGGGCAGTGTACCCGTAGACCAGCGAGTAGCGCGGTGCGGCGCCCAGCGGTAGGCGGGGACCGGCGTGGACCAGGGTCTCGCTCAGGATCAACACGTCGCCGGCCCGCGCCTCGAGTTGCAGGGCCAGGGTCGGGTCGATGAAACCCCGCAGCACCTTGGTGGGCAACTCCAGCTTGTGGCTGCCGGGCACCACCCAGGTGCCTGCACCCGGGCCGTTGTCCGTCAGGTAGATGAAAGCCTTGGAGAAGAGACAGCAGTAGCGGCCCTCCGCCTGGAAGCTGCCGAAACTGGGGGCGATGCCCCGGTGCCAGGCCTCGTCCCCCAATCCCGCCGCCGGCAGGGTCTGGCGCGCCGGGTAGTTGATCAGGAACTGGTGCTCCTCCAGGCGCACCTCGCCGCCCACCACCTCCTCGATGACGGGCAGGAGGACCGGGTGCTGCGCGGTCTCCAACAGGTGCGGGTCGTACCAGGCACAGCGCGAGAGCACGGTGAGGGCGTCGGTCTTGGGGTACCCCTCGTGTTTGTAGGCACAGGTGTCATCGGCGTCCATCTGGTCGGCCAGGTCGATGAAACGCCTGCACTCCTCCCGGCTGAACACCCCTGGCAGCACCACGTAGCCGTTGACGTCGTAGAAGTAGCGCTGGGCCAGGCTGAGGTTTTCCACCGACTGCCCACTGGTCTCCATCGCGGCTCCCTCCTGTTGTTTAATAGACCACCGCCACGGTTCCGCTGCGGTGGTCCTCGCCTTGGTCCGCCCGCACCGCGAGGCGGTAGAGATAGATACCCGGCTGCACCCGGAGTTGCTGGTCGTCGCGGCCGTCCCAGGAAAAATCAAAACGCCCGCTCAGCTGCGCCCCACTGTGCACCGTGCGCACCCGCCGGCCCGAGAGATCGAACAACTCCAGGCGCAGCACCGCCCCAGCCGTCACCTGCAATAGGTCGAAGCTGAAGTGTATCTCCTCATTGGCCCCGTCCGCATTGGGGCTGATGATTGCCGGCTCCACCCGCAGGCCCCCCAGGAGCCGGTCGCCGAACGAGGTCCTCACCGCCAGGGTCCCACTGGGCAACTCCACGGAGGCATCCCCTGGGTTGATAGGCTGGGGCAGTTCGGCGGGCCGCCCGCTGTCGCGCACCCAACCATCGAAAGCCGTGCCGTAGCGCAGCACGGGCGAACGAAAAACGACCTCAACCCCTACCCCTGAGTCCGCCGAGCCGAGGTGGCGCGGCAGGCGGACAGAAAAACGGGTGGAATCCGCCCGCTCCACCCGCCAGGTGAAGGCCACCGGCACGCCGCCCACCTTCACCGTATCCACCCCCTCCACACCAAAAGGCGCGGCGATCTCCACCTCGTCGAAACCCGAATGCTGCGCCCGGATGGTGGGGCGGATGGCGTAGGTGAGCTGTGGTGTTGCGCCCAGGGGTACGTCGGGGGGATAAATCTCCCCCACGACCCGCTCTGCCAGGGGCGGCCGGGTGGCGGTGAATTCGATGAAACGCACCTCGCCCCCCTCGCGGACCGTGTTCAGGAAGTCGACCCGCAGTTGCAGGACCGAGTTGGGCCCAGGAGAGCGGATGGCGGCGCCGCTGCTGTCGGCCACCTCGTACGGGGCGGACCAGAAACTCCAGTTCCTGGTGTCGTAGGTGATGGGCGCCGCCTCCCCCGACTTGAGCTGGGCGTAGGCGGCGGCGTCTAGTGGCTCGCCGCCCACGGCCAGGTCTGAACGTTCGTCCCCCCGGCCGGTGAAGCGCCAGTAGACATTGGGGTCGAGGTCCCGGCCGGCCCGCGACTGGACCCAGATCCTGGCCCCCGGGTCTTTGCGGCCGCTCCAGCGGATCTGACCCCAGATGGCCGGCTCGCCCAGGTCGATGAGCGCACCCACGTACGAGGACTCGCCGATATACCCCTGGCCGTAGACCTCGATCTCGGCCAGGGTCACCGCCTTGCCCGAGATGCGATAGAGCAGCAGATCTAGGGTCCGGACCCGGACCGGGCGAAAGCCGACCTCGAGGGTGTCGCGCACGTTTTCCCTCACCCTGGCGACCAGTTCACCGGTCAGGGCCAGGTCGTTGGAGTTGACGAAGTCCGGGCTGGCGGCGATGTCGAGCCGGTCTGGGTAGTGGCCCCCATGGGGGGTGAAGAGCCGGATGCGGTTCACCTGGAACACCCCACCCAGATTCATGGCGATCCGGTGCTGTTGGTTCCAGGTGGACGCGGTTTCTATCCATTCGTAGAAACTCGCCGGGTCGGCGTCCACCAAAGTGGAGGAAGTGCTGGTCACCGAGTAGCTATGGGCGTTGACCTGCACATAGGGGCCGGCTCCCCGCGCCACGCTGGTGAGGGCGATGTTCTGGTCTGGGGTCAGGAAGTAGGGCCTCAGCACGCCGGCGGCCAGCGCCTGTGCGTCCAGACCCTCCATCGAGCTGAGCTGGTCCCACGACAACTGGTGAAAGGTCCCCACAGCCGGGCGGGGCTCCCCCTCCCCACCCACGCGGTAGATATCCAGGGCAGCCGTGCCCCCGGCCAGCGCCAGTTCTGCCATCCCGGCCACCAGCAGCCAGTCCAGACCTCCTCTCTTCATTCAGGCCTCCACTTGGGCGGGTTTCAACGAGGATCGCCTAGACGCCAGCGGTGTTTCTCCACCCCCTCCATGTTCAGCTCGATACCCAGGCCCGGCCCCTTGGGCAAAAGCACAAAACTGTTCTCCACCTGCAGTGGCTCGGTGAGGATCTCGTCGCGCCATGGAATGCCGGTGACAAACTCGGTGGGCGCGGCGTTGGGAATCGAAGCCATCAGATGCGCGGCGGCGATGATACCCACCGGCCCCTTGGTGTTGTGCAGGGAGAGAGGGATATGGAAGGTGTCGGCGATATGGGCGATCTTTTGCACCTCGGTGATGCCCCCCGCGTACATCAGGTCGGGCTGGGCCACGTCGATGCCTTCGCGCTCCATCAGCTGGCGGTACTGGTTCTTGGTATTGAGCCGCTCGCTGCCCATGATCTGCATCGAGACCTCGCGCCGCACCTTGGCGTACGCGCTCAGGTCGTCTGGCGGCACCGGGTCTTCGAGCACGTACAGGTCGACGGACTCCAGGGCCCGGGCCAGGCGTATACAGCCGGCCACGGTGAAACGGCCGTGGCAGTCGACCAGCAGCTTTACATCGGGCCCCACGGCCTCGCGCACGGCGGCAAACTGCGCCGCCGTCTCCCGGGGCCGGCCGTCCTCGGCATAGGGGCTGAGCGGGTAGTTGGCGCTGCTGGAGCGCACCCCGCCCTTGAGTGCGGTGTACCCTTCGGCCACCTTCTCGCGGGCCTGTTTGGCCGACTCCTCGGGGGTGGAGCCGCCAAAATGGGTGTAGACCTCCATGCCGTGGCGGTACTTGCCGCCCAGCAACTCGACCAGCGGCAGGTTGGCGACCTTGCCCTTTATGTCCCACAGGGCGGTGTCGATGCCGCTCATGGCGCTCATCCACACCGGGCCGGCCATGCGCCAGATGCCGCTGATCGAGGATCGGTCCCAGATCTTGTGCCAGAGGTACTCGATGCGGGAGGGGTCCTCGCCGATCAGCTCTAGTTTCATGTGCTCGACGGCGGCCACCACCACCGGCTCCTTGTTGGAGTAGGTGGCCTCCCCCAGGCCCACCAGGCCCTCGTCGGTGTGGACCCGCACGATGGTCCACTTGCGGCCAGGAGAGTTGATCAGGATGGTGTCAATGTCGCGGATCTTCATGGCTGTACTCCCGAGAATGGGTTTGCGGTCAGGGCTAGGGCAGTTTTTTTACGCAGACGTGTTCGATGAAGCGGGCGTAGAGTTCCTCTGCCTGGTGCAGCTGGTCGGTCTCGACCCACTCGTCTACGGTGTGGGCCTGGGCGATGTCGCCGGGGCCCAGCACCACCAGTTGTTTCATGCGGCTGGCGTAGGCCGTCCCATCCGTCCCATAGGGCACGGTGCGCGAGACCCGGGTATTGGTCAGTTTGAGCGCCGTGTGTACCAAGGGCGAGTCGGGCGGGGTGTAGAGCGGCTCGCCCAGCCAATGGACCTGGCACTCCAGTCCGTGGCTGCGGGCCAGCTCCTTGGTGCGGCGGACCAAACCGGCGGTGTCGACCCCGGGCATGGGCCGGTAGCGGATGGTGCAGATACTCTGCACCGGGGTGACGTTGGTGGCGATGTTGTGGTCGTTGATGCCGATGCTCCACTCGGATTGGGGCGGCGAAAACTCCTCGTTGCGGAAGCGCTTGGCCCGCAGCACCTCGTGGTAGATCTTTTTCATCTCGCCCAGAAAGGGGATCATACGCACGTTGGCATTGACGCCCTTGAGGGTGCTGGTGTGGGCCGCCCGGCCTTTGGAACGGATCTCCATGTGCAGGCTGCCCTTGTGGGCATGGATCACCTGCAGCCGGGTGGGCTCGCAGATGAGGCCATAGCCGCTGGCGGCCTCGCGGAAAAGGCGCGAATTACGCACCACCTCCCGCGCCCCCCGGGCCCGCACCTCCTCGTCGGCGGTGCAGATGAAGAAGAGCGGCGCCTTGAGCTGATTGGCGCGGAAACGGCGGGCCGCGCAGAGGGCGGCGGCCACCGGGCCTTTCATGTCGCAGGAGCCTCGGCCGTAGAGCCGGCCCTCCGCCAAGCGGCTTTTGAAGGGATCGGCGCTCCACCCCGCCGGCGGGGCCGGCACCACGTCCGAGTGCCCGGTCAGCGACAGGCCGCCCCGCCCCTCGCCGAGTTTGGCGACGATACAGCGCTTCTCGACCCCGGCGCTGTCCAGATAGGAAACCCGCTCCACCCCGAACCCCCCGGCCTCCAGCTGCGAGGCCAGGAACTCGCTGATCGGCACGTTGCTTGCCGAACTGACCGAGGGGAATGCGATCAACTGCCGCGCCAGTGGTATAACTTTTGGTCTCATATCAGCGGTACTGCTCCAGGTTGCCCTCGAACTCCAGGCCCAGGATCTCGCGGGTGCGCCCCACGTTGCAGGTCTGGTCTGCCCCAGGGGTGCCCACCACGTGCAGGACGTCGAAGTCCACCTTGTCGGTCTCCAGGGCCAGGCGGCAGGCCTGGGCCAGGTCGTGCCTGCATACCCAGCCGTTTTTCATTGGCGTGCCCCCCTGGCCCAGTTTCTCGCGGTGCCGGCCCATGCCGAGCCGGCTGTCGACGATATAGTCGGGCCGCAAGACGATGATGGAGAGATTATGCCCGTCGTGGTACTGGCGGCACAACTCCTCCTGCAGTCGTTTCTGCACCGCGTACAGGGAGGAGTCGGGCCGGCGCACCTCGGAGGTGAAGAAGACACCCTTGGGGTGTACGGTCTGGCACGATCCCAGGTGAACCACCCGTTTCACCCCGTGTTTCCTGGCCGCCTCCAGCACGTTCCAAAGGCCCTTGAGGTAGATCAGCCAGTAGGGGTCCTCGTCGGTGGTCCCGGGCGGCGCCGAGTAGAGCACCATGTGCACGATGCCCTCCACCCCCTCCACCGCCTTGTCGACGATCTGGGCATCGGCGATGTCGCCGTGCACGATCTCCCCGCCCTGCCATTGCCCGTCCACATCCTTCCAGTTCTCCCAGGCCTTGGGGCTGTAGTCGAAGGCGCGGATCTCGTGCCGGCCGGCGAAATTGGCCAACACCGCCCGCCCCAACCAGCCGGCGGCGCCGAACACTGCAGTTTTCATAACCACCCTCTCCTCAAGAAATGAATCCCTGTAAGATTTTCCACTCTTCCTCGGTCATATCCGAATAATGCCAGTAGATGAGGCTCAGCAGTCCGCTGCTGGAGATGGACTTGAGCAAGAGCTCCAACTCGTCGGAGGAGATGCGCACCCCCCCGTGGTGCAGGCCCACCCAGGGTTTGAGCCGGGCCACCTCGCCGGTGCGGTAGATCATCTTGGCGATCTCGCCGGGCACTGTCTCTGCAAAGAACTCGCGGTTCAGCGGCTGGGAAAGGGTCTCCAGCGAGGACACCCCCGGCATGGTGAAGCCGAAGAGTTTGAAGACGAAGTCCAGGGCCAGTTGTTCGCTGACCCCGGCGTTGAGGTCCATCAGGGTCTTGGCGTAGCGGTAGACCGTTCCCTTGAGGCCGTCGATGCCGTGCTGCCAAAAGTAGAGCTTGGGGCAGATGAAATCGGTCACCTCGCTGAGGCGGCGGAAATTGTACCCAGTCAGCGGCGCAAAGGCGGCCAGGCGCGGCCCACAGGCCAGTTGCAGATGGGCACCCAATTCCTTGACGCAGGCATAGTGGGCGCCCACGTACTGCTGGATACTCTCGGTTTTGAAACGCATCCAGTCGAAGAGCGCCGGCTCCTGCAAGAGCAGGTCGAGGGCGTCGAAGGGCCCGGTCTGGGTGGCCATGAAACCGCGCATCACCTCGGGGCTGAGTTCCTTGAGGCGGGCCTTCAGCGCCAGGGCAGACTGCTCGATGGCCTTCAGGTCGTAGCCCAACTCCTTGGCCTTGACCTGGCAGTGTTCGCAGAAACATCTGAACACATCGCTGCGGTGCTCGGGTTCGATCTCGTAGCCCCACTCCGGCCCGTCGAGCACAAACCCGTGGGTCTCGGGATATTGGGCAAAGGTCTCGCGGGTGCGGGCCAGGCCGAACTTGAGCTGTTCGGGATCGTTGAGGCAGCCGGCCGGGTACGAGCCCCAGTCGTGGAAGAAGAGTTCGTAGCCTTTGTCCGCCGCCGCCTTTACGGCGTCGCCGAAGATCCGGCTCTGGTTCTGGAGGGCGGCGGGCAGTTCGGGCGGCTTGCGCGCCACCCCGCTGTAGAAGTCCAGGTTGGGGGCAAAGGAGGGCCCCCGGGTTTGCCCATCGCTGAGGATCAGGTCCCCCAGCACCAGTTGGCGGATGCCCCCGGCCCACAGGCGGTCGACGATGTACTTGGTGCCGTCGCGCTCAAAGGCCTGGATCTGCCCCATAAACATCAGTGGTTTTAGGCTCATTTCTCCTCCTCTATGGCTTGGTGATGAAGTTGTCGGTATGCCCGGTGACGAAATCCAGAATCAACCAGAACCCCGCCCCGACGATCTCCCCCAGGATCAGCCCCAGGAAAAAGGGCCGGGCGTCGCGGTAAAAGCGCGGGCCTCCGTACTTGAGGATCACACTCTTGAGCAACCAGGCGACAAAACAGGGGAAAAAGATGTGCCCGGTTTTCCAGTTGGAGCTGATGGGGTATCCCAGGGGATTGAGGGGCCACCACAGGAAGCGGTGCCGCACCCACATCAAGAGCGCCATCACCCCCCCGCCTATGCCTGAGAAGAGCCAGGCATCCCAGCGCGGCCCCTCGACCACGTCGGCCACCCTCGGCACCATGTCCTTGGGGCCACAGGTGGCCGCCCCCCAGACGAAGAAGAGCCCGGCTAGGTTGATGCCCCCGTACTTGTAGGCCACGTGCAACATCATGTAGGTGGAGGCGCCAAGCCCGGTGACAATGGCCAAGAGCGCCAGCCAGAGCATACCCCGCCTGCTGATGTCCATGCCCTCGGCCAGCTTGAGGCCGTTGGCCATGGCGGCCATCACCGAGGTGCGCAGCTCGGCGTGCCAGCCATAGGAAAAGCCCAGCGCCACCAGGCCCGGAGGCCCCAGAGCCCCGGTGCCGATGCCGGCGATCACAAAGGTGGAGGTCATCAGCGGCGGCCGCATCGAGGGCACGCCCCCCTCGGCCACCGAGCGGGTGAGGGAAAGATAGACCACCATCGCCCCAAAGAGAAAAACCACCACGCCGAGGGGCGGCAACCCGCTCAACCACAGGGCCACCCCCACCAGGACCGTGCCGGCCAGGAGTCCCCACACCGCTTGGCGGTAGGAGAGCATCTCCCGCGAGTCGTCCACCTCGGGGGCGCCGTGGAAGGCCTTGCGGCACACCTCGCGCAGGTGGCTGCGGGCCAGCCAGAGGCCGATGAGCACAAAGACGATCATCGCCCCAAAACCCTGGTGGGCCAGGTACGGATCGCGGGAGTAAAGATCGAGCCGTTCGGTGCTCTGGATACCCAGCAGGTTGAAGACGCCCCGCTGGGTTTGGGTGAGGGCGTAGAAGACCCAGATCGAGGCCGAGATATCGAGTTTGACAAAGTAGAAAAACCCGGTCCAGGCCGGATTGAGCCAGAAGTTGATGTCCACGCTGTCGCGGAAGAGGAAGATGTTGGCGAAGCGGTTGATCCTGGGGAAATAGGGGTAGTAGTAGTTTAGGCCGTTGATGCTGACCAGCACAAAAGCCAGGAGGAACCCCACCCACATCAGGCGGCTTTTGAGCAGATTGGCGCCGATGAACCCGCTGGCGTCGCGCTGTATCAGCTCCAGGGGCACCTGCACCAGGGGGTAGACCAACCGTTCCTTATCCATCCACTGCTTGCGCAGGATCACCATGCCGCAGATCATCGCCAGGGCGAGGGCGAGGAAAAAGCCGTACCAGAAGACCAGCGGCCCCAGCCACGCCCCCCAGGGGACCGCCATACCTGCGGGCAGCCCCTCGAAGAAGTAGCGGCGCACCTCGTCGCCCTGGGGCACCATCCAGGTGGGGATGTACTGGTTGTAAAAAAAGTCCCAGTTGTTCTCCGGCGTCGCGTAGTAGAAGGACCCCACCAGGCAGGGGATGATGAACTGGGTGAAACCCATACTCGGGATACAGGCGGCCACGATCATCATGAAGTAGATGACGATCAGTTCGGTGCGGTCCAGCGACAGGGTCCGGCGCAGCGCAGCGACCGCCACATTGCCCAGAATCAAAAAGAAAAAGATGAAGAGCACCCCCGCGGCGCTGAAGTTCAGGTTGAGATAGGAGCCGCGGATCATGGTGGTGGAATAGGTGTCCAGGAAATTGAGCAGAAAAGCCAGGACCGTGCCCAGCAACACGCTGCGGCCCGAGATCCCAGCTGCCTTTTGCCCAGGCAGTGGCTCGGGCACCTCGTGTCCCTGCGCGGCGCTGCTCATCACATCTCTCCCAGGAAGCTGTCGGTGTGCCCGGTGAGGTAGTCGATGAAGAGCCAGGTGCCGGCGGTGACGATCTCGCCCAGGATCAGCCCCAGGAAAAAGGGTCTCAGATTTCGGTACAGGCGCGGCCCCCCGTATTTGAGGATCAGCGCCTTGAAGAACCAGGCGGCGAAGGCGCTGCCGAAAATCGCCCCGGTCATCCAGTTGGCGCTGATGGTGTAGCCCAGGGGGCTGAGGGGCCACCACAGGAACCGATGCCGCACCCACATCAGGGCCCCCATCACCGCCCCGCCGATGCCCATGAAGAACCAGGCGTCCCAGCGAGGTCCGGTCGGGATGTCGGCCAGGCGCGGGGCCATGTCGGTGGGGCCGTAGGTGGCCGCTCCCCAGCCGTAGAAAAGCGGGTTTAGGTTGATGCCCCCGTACTTGTAGGAGAGATAGAGGGTCATGTAGGTGGAACCGGCCAGACTCACCAGGATGGCCAGGATGACCACCCAGAAGAGCGGGCGCCGCGACCCCTGTATCAGGTCGCTCATCTTGAGGCCGTTGGCCACCGAGGACATCACAAAAGAGCGGATCTCCGAATGCCAGCCATAGGAGAATCCCAGGGCGATCATGCCCGGGGTGCCCACCGCTGAGGACCCGACCCCAGAGAGCAGGAAGGAGGAGGTCATGATCGGCGGCCGCATGGCCGGCAGGCCGCCCTCGGCCACCGCCCGGGTCAAGCCGAGGAACAACACCATCGCCCCAAAAAGGAACATCAGGACCAGCAGGGGCGGCAGGCCGGCCGCCCACAGGCCGATCCCCACGGCCAGCAGCCCGCCCAGCAAGCCGAACACCGCCTGCCGGTAGGACATCATCTCACCGGCGTCGTCCACCCCCCTGCCGCTGAAGGCCTTGACAAAGACCTCCTTGAGGTGGCCGCGGGCCATCCACATCCCGATCACCGCAAAAACGATCATCGCCCCCAGGCCCTGGTGGGCCAGATAGGGCTCCCGCGAGTAGAGGTCCATCCGTTCGGTGCTCTGCAACCCGACAAAGTTGAAGAGGCCGCGCTGGATGGTGGTCAGGGTATAGAAGACCCAGATCGAGGCCGAGACCTCGAGATTGACGAAATAGATGAAGCCGATCCAGGAGGGGCTGAGAAAGAAAGATAACTGCACCGAGTCGCGGAAGAGGGGCAGCGAGATACTGCGCTCGATGGCGGGGAAGTAGGAAAAATAGGAGTGCAGGGCGTTGACGCTGAGCAGGATCGCTGCACAGGCGAAACCCACCCAGAGCAGCTTGCTGGACAGCAGATTTCCGCCCCGGCCCCCGTCTTCCTGGAGGAGCTGCATCGGCACCTGCACCAGGGGGTAGACCAGCTTTTCCCGCTCCACCCATTGCCGGCGCAGGATCACCATACTGCAGATCATCACCAGGCTGAGGGCGAGGAAGAACCCGTACCAGTAGGCGAGGGGCAACACCCAGGCGGCCCAGGGAACGGACATGCCCGCCGGCAGCCCCTCGAAGAAGAAGCGCCGCACCTCGTCGCCCTGGGGCACCATCCACCACGGGACGTACTGGTTGTAGAGTTCGGCCCAGTTGTTCTCCGGCGAGGCGTAGTAGAAGGAGCCCACCAGGCTGGGGATGATGAACTGGGTGAACCCCATGCTGGGGATACAGCAGGCGACGATCATCATGAAGTAGATGACGATCAGCTCGGTGCGGTCCAGCGACAGGGCCCGGTGCATACCCCTGACCGCCAGATTGGCCACAAAGAAAATAAAAAAGAAGAAGAGCGCGGCCGGGGTGCTGAAGTTCAGGGTCAGGTAGGACCCGCGGATCATGATGGTTGCGTACGCGTCGAGCACGTTGATCGCCAGCGCCAGCAGTGCCCCGATCAACACACTGCGCACTGAAATCCGCGGCAGGCCACCCGCAGCAGCAGCAGCTTGCGCTTCCCCTGCCGAAATACTATGCTTTTCGCTCACCGACCCCTCTGCCATGAAAAAAAACCTGCCCCCCCTGATGCTTTTTTTAGCCGCACTGGCGCTGCGGCTCGGTTATCTCTGGGAATCCGCTGACAGCCCCTTCTTCAACTCACCGGTGGTGGACGCCTACACCTACAGCCAGCAGGCCCGGCTCATCGCCGAGGGCCACTGGCTCGACTACACCCCGGACCCCTTTTGGCAACCTCCCCTGTACCCCTGGTTCCTGGGTGCCCTCTGCCTGTTGACCGGCGAGCAGTTTATGTTGGCGGCCCGCCTGCTGCAGGCCCTGGGCGGCGCCTGTGCCTGTGTGCTGGTGTACCTGCTGGGCCGCCGCCTGTTCTCGGCCGAGGTGGGCCTCCTGGCGGGAGCGCTCCTGGCCGCATACGGGCCAGCCATCGCCTTCGACGGCGAGTTGCTGCCGGCCTCGCTGGCGACGCTGAGTTTCCCCGCCCTGCTGCTGGCGGTGCTGTGGGCTGAGGAGGGCACCGGGCTGAAACGGTGGCTGGGCCCCGGGTTCCTGCTCGGCGCCGCGGCGCTCAACGTGGCCACCTTTCTGGTGCTGGGCCCGGTGCTGGCGATCTGGATCTGGCATCGGGGCCGCGCCTCCCAGCAAGGCGGCCGGGTGCTGCTGGCCCGCCTGGGCCTCTTTGCCGGCGCCTGCCTGGTGGTCATCGCCCCGGTGACGCTGCGCAACTACGCGGCGAAACCAGAACTGGTGCTGATCTCCTGGAACGACGGGGTCAACTTCTACATCGGCAACAACGCCGACTACCCGCGAACCCTGCAGATCCGCCCCGGCCAGGCCTGGCTGGACCTGATGGCCAGGCCCGCGCAGGCCGGCTATGCCGCCGGTGCCCAGAGTTCCCGCTACTTTATGCGCGAGGCCTGGCAATACATCCAGAGCCATCCCCTCGACTGGACCTGGCTCCTGGCCGGCAAGGCAGCGGATTTCTGGAACGGGGTGGAGGTGGGCAGGAACCAGAACCTCTACTACCTGAGGCATTACTCCCAGCTCTTGACCGTACTGCTGTGGATCGCGGGTATAGCCTTCCCCTTTGGCTTGGTCGCCCCCCTCGCCCTGGCCGGATTGCTGCTGGCCCGCGCCATGCCAGGTCCCCCCCGCTTGCTGGCGGGGGCCGTCCTGATCTACGCTGCAGGGGTGGTGCTTTTTTTTGTCTCCGATCGCTACCGCCTGCCCGTGGTCCCCGGGCTCTTGCTGCTGGCTGCCCTGGCCCTGCAGCGGCTGGTGTTGCTGGTGCGCCAACGCCGTCGGCCCAGTGCTTGGTGGGTGGGCGTACCCCTGCTCCTGATCTGGTGCAACCGCGGCGGCAGCATGGGCATGGAGAACGACGCGGAGGCCTATTACAATCTGGGCACCGCACTGGTGGACCAAAAACGGCTGGGTGAAGGGATCGAGGCCTTGGAGCAGGGGGTGAGGTTGGCGCCCGACGACGCCGACCTCCTTTTCAGCCTGGGCACTGCGTACGGATGGGCCGGCAATCACCAGCGGGCTGCCGAGGTTCTGGGCCGCGCCGCTCAACGCTATCCGGGGCGTCTGGATATCCGGCTCAACCTGGGCAACAGCTACTTCCAGGTTCAGCTCTACGCCGAGGCGGCCGAGGAATACCGGGCGGTACTCGCCGCTCATCCCGACCACCTCGAGACCTTGCGCAGCGCCGCGCGCGCCACAGCCAGGGCTGGCCAGCGCGATCATGCCATCACCTATTATGAGCAATTGCGCCGCCTCGACCCCCGCGCCATCGAACCCTGCCTGGCCCTTGGATATTTCTACCGTCAGGCCGGAGAGCGGGAACGGGCGCTCCACTTTTTCCGGCAGGCCCTCAGCCTGGATCCAGACCACCTGACAGCCCTACTGGAAAGCGGCGCACTCTTGCTCGAACAGGACACCCCCCAGGAGGCGCTGGCCCAGTTCCGCCGCGCCGCGCAGCGCCATCCTCAATCGGCACTGGCCCATGCCCAACTGGGCGAGGCCCTCTCGCGCCTCAGGCAGACCAAACCCGCCATCGACGCCTATCGCCGCGCCCTCGCCATCGAGCCCCTCCCCAGCTTCAGGAGCCGCCTCGACAGCCTGGAGCGTTACGGGCGCTGAGCGCTGTCTTCAGTAGACGCTGGCAACCACCGAGGTGACCGTCGGCTGCCCCACATTCTCCGCATCCACGTCCATGCCGACCCTGCACAGGTAGAGCCCCGGCGGCGCCAACAGGCCTTCCTGGTCCCGGCCATCCCATTGCAGGCGCTGCCGGCCAGCGGCGTGTACCACCGCGATCTCGCTGCGCCTCACGCGGCGGCCGCTCAGATCGAAGACCTCGAGGACCAGGGTCTTGCCCCCCTGCACCGTGAACACCGGGAAGAGGAACTCCACCGTGTCGTTGATGCCGTCGCCGTTGGGTGTGAAGGGGTTGGAGCTGGTTTCCACCTTGCCCAGCAGGCCTGTGTCAAAGGGGGTTTGCACCGTCATGCCCGCGCCGTTGGCCAGTTGGGTCGCATCCCCGGCATCGACCCGTTGCCAGACCACCTCGCCGGCGTTGTCCAGGCCCACTGCGGCGACAAAGGTATTGTTCGCCAGGTAGAAGGCCCCGTCGAAACGCAACGCCACCAGCTCCGGGCGGTCATGGCTCACCGCCTGCGGCAGGCTGATCCATAGCGAGTCGTCGGTGGTGGGCACCCGGGCCAGTTCCGCTGCGGTATACACCCTGCCCTGGCCGGCCTGCAGTTGGGCCTCGGTGCCCACTTCCACGCCGCTCAGCCCCACCTCCGCTCCCGGCGGCAATTCGACCAGGACCTGATCGAAACCTCGGTTCGAGGCCAGGAAGGTGGGGTTCAGGTAGAGGGTGAAGGCTTCACTTTCGCCATTGTACTGGGCCTGGCGGGGTGCCACCTCGCCGACCAGCTGGTTGGCGAGTGGATCCTCGAGACTGATGTTCAGGGAACGCAGCTCCACCGCCGCCGCAGGGTCGTCGGTGAGCAGGGTGGCTTCGACCATCACGTACCGGCGCGGATTCGGCGAGGTGATGGGAGCCCCGGACGCCGGATATAACTGGCTCCAGTTACTCCAATCGCTGCCGGGGATCACCGACACCAGGGAGTCCCCCCGCTGGAAACTGAGCAGTTTGCGGTATTGCGCCTCGGTGACCTCGCCGCCGCTTTTATTAAAATAGTGGATCTGATTGGCGACCTGGTTGCCGGTGCGGGTGCGGATATTGAGCCTGGCGTTGTTCGGTGTATCCGCATCCCAGGTGATGTTGGAGAGGATACGCGGGGTGCGGCCCACCTCGATCAGGCCCGAGGTCAGGGTCACCTGGGGGGCGTACCCCTCGCCGAAGAGCTGGATCTCCCTGATCCCCGAGCGGATGGACTGGGTGACGATGTGGTAGTCCATCCTGAAGTAACGGGCCTTCATCAGCGGGAAGGGATTGTCCTGCAAGAAGACGTTCCGGCTCTGGTCCTCGTTGCCGCCGGCGCCGCGGGATCTCAAGGGCACATAGACCAGGCTGCCGTCGGGGGCCAGACTGCCGTCGGAGAGGTTGATCACATAGTTGGGAAAGGAGCCCCCTGAGGCCTGGGGATCAAAGACCAGGAGCGCCCGGTTTACCCAGTACCACGAGCCCAGGTCGAAAAATACGGTGCGGTCCGGATCCTGAATGGTAGCCAGGTCGTTGCCGCCGCCAAAACCCTGCACCGCGAATCCGACCTCCACACTCCAGAAGGTGCCGAAGTCCCCGTCGATGGTCAGGGTCTCAGCGCCCAGATTGCCGTACCCGGCGATCCGCCCCCCCCGGTCGAGGGCCCCCAGGCTGATATTGTCCCCGGCGCTGACCACCTCGATCTCGGTCAGCCTCGGCCGTTCCCGGCGGAAGAATTTGATCGGACCGCGTTGCGCCGGATCGGCGATGGCCTCGTATTCGGTGGGATCCACCGCCCTGAGCACGCCGCTGGCCTCGCGCCGGTAGTAGAGCACATCGCCCTGGTCAGCCGCCGGCAGCGCCTGCCAGCGGGCCTGGTCTATCTCCTCGGCCTGACCCAGGTCACTGGCCGTCGCCACCACTTGCACAAAACGGACCAGGTCGCCGGCAAACTCGTCGTCTGCGGCCACCGTGGGCCTGAGTTCAAATTCGAAGACCCGCTGGGTCTTGTTCAGCCCTTCGTTCCGGCCGGCGATGAGGTAATTGAGCGCCTTGCTCTGGGAGAAAGCCGGCAACCCGTTCGAGGTGAGGACCTTGAACTGCAGCATCGGGTCACCCTGGCCCTCGGCGATGAACTTGACCACAATCTTCTCGGTCCACACGACCCGGCCCAGATCGATCTCGACCCACCACTGGTCAAGGGGGGCATCGGCTGCCGGTTCCCAGAAGGTGTTGTCATCGCCATCGATGACATTGGCAGCTTGCTGGGGGTTGGTACCCGCGCTGCGTATGCCGCCGGGGATCTCCTCGCGCACAAAGCGGGACGCGTCCAGCACCGCATTTGCCTGATCCTTGACAAAGACGGGTTTGATACTGCCACCTTCCATCACCAGGGTGCCGGTGGGAAAGGCCCAATCCTGCCAGTCCTCGCCGGCGACCACCACTCGACCTGGTTCTACACGGTATCCCTGCGACCAGGCCGCCCCGGCGATCAGCAGTACACCGAGAAATAGCCTGTACCTCATAGGGCCTTGACCCCAGCACCTGTTGGACTGAGTCCCTGGCAGGCCTGGATGAACTCGGCCGCCGTGGTGGTGTAGCCGATCAGGTGTTCGAAGTTCCGCAGGGTGATGCGGTTGATCCAGCCGCCCTCGGGCAGGTTGGGATCGACGGTATCCGGCATCTCGATCTCAGGCCCCTTGTTGGAACAGTCGCGCAGCAGGATTACCCGGTAGTTGCGGCCCACTGCCTCGGCACAGGTGTAGTGCATACAGGCACGCCGGCTGTAGCCCACCACGATGAGGGTCCGGGTGCCCCAGCTGCGCAGGTGTTGGTCCAGAAAGGTGTCGTGGAAGCCGCTCCAGATCCATTTGGGGAAATTGCGTTCTCCAGCTCTGGGCGCCACACAATCGAGGTATTCAGGTTTGAAATCGTCTTTGCCCCAGCCCTCGGCCAGCAGGTTCTTTCCCGAGGGGTTTTTTGTTTTGCCCCAGACCTCGCCGACGATGTTGCCGGGGTCAGCCACCAGGCGCAGGTCGTTGTGCACATAGGCGATCCTCATGCCCACCTGCCGGGCCACCTGCAGCGCCGGGGCGATAAAATTCTCGGTGGTCGGATTTGGGGCCCGCCCATCCACATCGACCAACAGAAAGGTACACTCGGCGAAGGGAAGGGCCATGGTTTCGTACCCGTAATCGTAGCCGCCGGGGAAGTCTTTGTAGTAGCGGATCGGTATCTCGATGTCGCTCATCCCGCGCTCCTCGCCAGTTGACCGCTCAATACACCACTGCTACCGTGCCGTTTTCTTGAACCTGGCCCCGCTGGGCCTCCACTCCGAGGCGATACAGATAGAGACCCGGTGCCACCAGGCCACCTTCGTCGTCGCGGCCGTCCCAGGCGAACTCGAAGTGCCCGCTCTGCTGGAGGCCCGAATGGATCACCCGGCACCGCCGCCCGGCCAGGTCGTAGACCTCTAACTTTACCGGCACGGCGTCGGTGAGCTGCAACAGATTGAAGGTGAAGAGTACTGCCTCGTTCACCCCGTCCCCGTTGGGGGTAAATACCTTTGGACTCACCTGCAGGTCTGCCAGCAACCGGCCGGAGAAGGAGGTGCGGACCGCCAATACCTCGCTGACCAACTCGTTCGCCGCATCCCCAGGGTTGATGCGCTGCGGCAGTTCCTGGGGCCGCTCGGTGTCGCGCACCCAGCCGTCGAAGGCCGTGCTGTAGCGCAGCACCGGGGCCCGAAACAGGACCTCGATCACCCCACCCGAGTCCACCTGGCGCAGATGGCGGGGCAGGCGGATGGTGAAGCGGGTCGAGTCCGGGGCGATCTGGGCGGTGTATTCGATCGCCACCCCGCCGATGCGCACCTCATCGATGCCCTGGACGCCAAAGGGTGCGGTGATCTCGACCTGGTCGAAACCCGAGTGTTCGTTGCGCACGGTGGGCCGGATCGCGTAGGTGAATTGCACCGTCTCCCCCAAGGGCACCTCTGGGGGAAAGATCTCGCCGAGCACCTCCTCGGCCAGGGGGGGCTTGGTGGCGCTGAACTCGATGAATTGCAGCTCCCCACCATCTTTGATCGTCGGAAAGAAATCCACCCGCAACTGAAACACCGAATTGGGGCCGGGGGAGAGCACCGGGGTGCCGCCATTGGAGCCAAAGTCGTAGGGGGCCGACCAAAAACTCCAGTTGCGGGTGTCGTAGGTGATCTGGGCCTCTTCGCCGGGCTTGAGCTGGGCATAACTCGCCGCAACCAGCGGCTTGCCCTTGTCATCCAGCTGCGAGATCTCGGTGCCGCGGCCGGTAAAACGCCAGTACACGTTCGGCTCGAGGTCCTTGCCTGCCCGCGACTGTATCCAGACCCTGGCATCGGGGTCTTTCTGGCCCCCCCACCGCACATCCCCCCAGATCGCCGGGGTTTTCAGGTCGATGAATTCGCTGGCATAGGAGGCGCCGTTGATGAACCCCTCGCCGTAGACCTCGGCCTCGGCGATGATCACCGCTTTGGCGGACACCCGGGTGAGCAACAGGGTCACACTGCGGGCCAGGGCCAGCGGGAAGCTCACGTCGATGGTGTCGCGGGTATTCTCGGGCAGCCGGTACACCAACGAGCCCACCCCCACCGCCGCGCCGTACCCACTCACGTCGTCGAGGATCTGCACCCCCTTGGCGTTGGCCAGGATGTCGAGTTTGTCGGGGTAGCGGCCGCTCTGATCGATGGGCGAATAGAGGCGGACCCGGTTGACAAAAAACAACCCGCCCAGATCGATGGTTACCCGGTTGGTCTGGATCACTGCCCGGCCGCTGAACTTCTCTTCATCGGAGGTGGCGGTGGCCACCCACTCGCGGAAGGTCGTCGGGTTGGCGTCCACCATAGATTTGGCTTCTTCTGTCACCGCGTAACTGGCCACCCCGCTGACCCGCACATAAGGCCCCCCGCCCCTTTCGACGCTGCTGCGGGCGACGTTGTGTTGAGGATCGATGAAGACGGGCCGCAACCTCCCCTTTGCCATCGCCTCCTGGTCCAGCCCCTGATTCTCGGCCGCCTGGTCCCAGCTGAGTTGGTGGAAGTTGATACCCGCCCCTTCAGGCCTGGGCAGATCTGCCCCGCCGATGCGATAGACCTCCAGGGCCCCGGCTTCAGGCAGAACCGAACACAGGGCCAAAACCACCCCGGTCCAACTCAACACCCTCTTTGCCATCTCTCCCACCTCCGGCTACTGGATGGCCGCATACACGGTCACAAACTGCGAGACACCGGTGAAAGCCTCTTCACCCTCGCGATCGATACGGCTGGCCCGCAGGCCCAACTGGGTGGTCAGCTTGTACCCCATATAGTCGCCGACATTGGAAAACTGCAGGGCCCATACCGCCTCTTTGAAGTTGTTCTGCAGCCCCGCCGGCACCGGGTCGCGCAATTGGCTGAAAATGGAGTACTCAAAACCCGCCTGAACCTCCGAACGGACCAGGAAACGGGTCCGGGCCAGCAGGAAGAAGATGAGGGTGTTTTCCCGGCGACTGGGATCGTTTTTGGCCAGCGGGGCTTCGTACCTGAACTCGTTCTTGATCTTGGGCACCAGGGTCACCCGGCCGACCGCCTGATGATACTCACCCTTGTTGATCATGCCAAAGAAGCGGTAATCCCGGCGGAAGTCCGGCTGGTCCTGAAGTTGGTGCCAGACCTCGTATTTCACCTTGTTGGCCAGGATCAGGTTCTTGGTTCCGGTGTAGTCGAAACCCAGATAGGCGACATTGATCCAGGTGTCAGGTGCCGCCAGCGGGTCGGGAATACGCAGCAGAGCCCCTGGTGCCCCTTCGGGCTGTACCCACTGTACCAGGTCATCGGGGATGTCGTCCTTTACCTTTTTGCTCAAGGCGTAGAAACGCCACCGGCCCAAACTGGGGAGGTCGCTGTCGAGGGTAAACTGCGCGTAGGTGCTGCGGTCCTCGCGGCTGGCCGAGAGCATCCGTTCCTGCTTGTGCCCAGCGGTGATCTGGATCTCTGGGGTGAGGTGTACCCCGAGGTAGGCGTTGCCTCCGCGGCGGTTGCGGTCGTATGGGAAGTCCGGCTCTTCGTCGTTCTCGAAACGGTCGACCCAGAGGTTGTTGTTCATGTCTATACCGAAGAGAAACTCCGGCCGGTCGGCGCTGTAGCGCAGGAAGGGCTCCTCGTAGTCGGGTATGAAGTTCGGCCGAAATTCGGTGTCGTTCTGGTTGAAGTCGGAGATGAAGTCATTGTTCTCGTCCCAACCAGGGAAGATGTCGAGGTCGGGGCCGAACTGATTGAGGCGCTGCCAGTCGGGTTTGCTGTCCTGGTCGTCGTTGTCCTCGACCCACTCGTAGTAGCTGGTGGTGGGGTTGGTGTAATCGATATCCCCGGAAGGCGAGGTGATCAGACTGGTGGTGGCGTAGTTATAGTCCATACTGTACGCCTCCCCGAACATGAACCAGGGGTCGCGCTGCCGCGACAGGTTCACCATCCACGCATCCCCGATCTCCTGGGCGGTGGTATGGGTGCTGAACGCGCGGTTGGGGTATTTGCGGAACTGGCGGCTGCGGTCGAACTCGCCGTACAAGTTGAAGCCCAACACGTCCTGCACCTCGAAGGTAAAACCGGCGATGTCGTTGGCAGTGGGCAGGCCGTAGTCGAAGCGCAGCAAACGCAGGTTCGAGCCGTCCCGGACATTCCCGGCAGCGCGTTTCAGGGTCAGGTACACCGGCTGGCGGTTGGGCAGATTGGTCTGGCGGTCCGAACCGATCTCTACGTGGTAGTCGTTGGCCAGGGCCAATTCGATCTGCGCCCTGCGGATGGTAGACAGATCCGGCCCATTGTACGAGGGGTCGCGAAAATCGTAGGTGAGGATGATGGCCTCTTCTCCGTCGGCGGCCAGGTACCCCAGGCGCTGAAACCCGCCTTCTACGGTGGGGGAAAAGCCGATCTCGCTGCCGCGGACAGTGCGCTTTTGACGCACCAATTCGCCGTCGACCAGGGCCTCCTCGTCTGCCTCGATGACGATATCGTAGGAGAAAAGAGCGGCTCCGCCCTGGCGGTCCTCGGGGGAGTCATCGCTGAGGCGGATGAAGACCTGCCCGATCTGCTCGAGGTTCTGCCCCACAGTCAGCGAACCGCTGAGTGGGTCGCCCTGAAAGCTTTCGAGCAAGGTCTGCGAGTTGTGGGCGTTTATGTAGGTGGCGCCCAGTCTGACAAAATCCCCCACCTGGGCCCGGCCGTGGAAACCGAAGAGGTTGGTGCTGTTGGTGGTCTCCACCGGCACCGTGCGCGCCAATCCCGGGCTGCTGATGCGGGAAAGGAGCATGGTCATCTCGTATTTGTCGGTCTGAAAATCGGCCTGGAGTCCGTCGAAGGTGGGTTTGGAGAAGGTCATCGGCGTCAGGGTGGTGCGGATCTGGCTGCCGATGGTCAGGGACATGTGGTTCTGGCCCCGGTGGTCCGAGGAGATCACCACGTTGTTGAACCAACTGCTGAACTTCGGGTCCTTGAAGATGACACTGCCAAATTGCTGAGGCTGGTCCTGCCGCCAGTCGTAGATCAGCCAGCCTTTGGAGATCAGCGAGCCATAGAGGTCGTAAAAGTACTCCCCCTCATTGGTGATCGACACATAACGGCGGTAGGCCTCGCGGGCGTAGTTGGTATACTCCCACTGCTTCCACTGGTAGAAATTGTAGAGCTCCTGGGGTATGTACCAGCGCCGCACCGCTGGATCGAGGGCACCAAAAAGCACCCCGGGACCGGTGGGCTCGTAGGATACCTCCCCACCCCGCTGCTGACCCAGCCGCGAACCGTACTCTTGTTGGCCTTCACCTTGCCCTTGCCCCAGGAGCAGGCCGATCGCGGCCAGCATGAACACCCTGCCACTCAACACCTTCGGTCTGACCACAAGCTCTCCCTCCCTGTGCGCGACACTACGGAGAAGTACTCCTTGCCAACCTCAGTAGACGACCGCCAGGACCCGCTGGCTGCGTTTGGTCCCGCTGTCGGTATGCACTTCTAATTGCACGACGTACATGCCCGGGGGCACCCGCTCTCCCCCTTTCTCCCGACCGTCCCAGGCCAACTGATGGCGGCCGCTGTTGTCGCTAGCCACGGGCAGTTCGGTCACCTGCCTGCCCGCCAGATCGAAAACCATCAGCGCCATAGGCACTTCTTCGGTGAGGTGCGAAATATCGTAGGTAATGGTGGCAGCATCGTTGATGCCGTCGCCATTGGGGCTAAAGGGATTGGGAGTCACCCCGAGCCGATGGATCACCCCACCCCGAATTGGAACCCGCACGGTCAGGTCATCCCCTGGCAAGCCCTCGGCGGCGTCCCCACTCTCCACCTCC
>SXGS01070257.1_pt1 | contig 24358 bp, 18 predicted proteins | sample 3174681 | NCBI WGS metagenome assembly SXGS01 (sample SAMN11356861, study PRJNA531348) | freshwater metagenome | isolation source: freshwater sample F1-80 | place: China: Fuxian Lake, Yuxi | collected 2017-12-25
ACATCAGATCATGCATCGAATCCTTCAGGAAAAAGCTTCCCTCACCTCGACTCATCCCACTACAGGGTTGAGAAAATCGGGACCCTGGCTACTATTCCTATACCCGTTTAGCACTAAAACCCGTGAACGCATACAATTATAATTCCTGCCTTTCCAAACAAAACTTTGATTGGAGATTTTCAAATGGTGACAAACATTTTCAGAAATCCGCTTCGTCTCCTGTTAAGCCTGGCTTTGGCCCTCCAATGTTCGGTTTTAGTTTTTGCAGCCGACACGCTTCCTGTTACCCTTCAATCCAGAATGATTGGGGGCCAGCCGGAAACCAGGATCCAAAGCTGGAATCCCGCTGAAACGGCCATTATTGTTTGCGATATGTGGGACCTGCACCATTGCTTGAATGCAGTTCGTAGAGAAGGAGAAATGGTACCGAGGTTTAACCAATTTCTTGAGAATGCCCGTGCGAAAGGCATGTTAATCATTCATGCCCCAAGTGATTGCATGAAACCTTATGAAGGACAGCCTGCCCGTAAACGAGCTCAGAACGCACCCAAGGCGGCAAACCTCCCTGCCGAAATTGGAATATGGTGTTCGAAAATCCCAGCGGAAGAAAAAGGAGTTTACCCCATTGATCAATCCGATGGGGGTGAGGATGATGATCCCACCGAACATCAAGCTTGGGCGGAAAAACTGAAGGGTATGGGTCTAAATCCAAGAGCACCCTGGACCCACCAACACAAAGGGTTAAGGATTGATCAGGATTTGGATGCGATTAGTGATTCTGGTATTGAAATTTGGAATCTTTTGTACACCAAAAAAATGAAAAATGTAATGCTTTGCGGTGTTCATGTTAACATGTGTGTTTCAGGAAGGCCTTTTGGAATGCGGCAATTAGCCAAAAACGGAAAAAATGTGGTATTGGTTCGTGACCTTACCGATTCCATGTACAACCCGGCAAAATGGCCCCATGTTAGCCATCATGAGGGAACTGCCCTATTCATTGCCCACGCAGAAAAATACATTTGTCCAAGTATTACTTCGGACCAAATCCTCGGAGGAAAACCCTTTGAATTTCGACCAATCACCGGAAAATAATTGATCCTCAAACCCATTGGAGGAATCTCCATGAATCCTTTGAACCGTCGGGCCGCCCTGCAATGGGGGGTTAGCACACCTCTTTTAGGGTTGCTTGGCACCTTTGCCTCTTGGTTAGGGGCAAGGACAGTTGACAAGGCAAAGGCAAAACGGGTGATAATGATTTTCAATTGTGGGGGGCCAAGCCATATTGACCTTTGGGACCCCAAACCGGATGCCCCTGCCGAAATTCGGGGGCCATTTTCGACCATACCAACCAAAATTCCGGGCATTCGGTTCACCGAGCTCATTCCCAATTTGGCCAGGATTGCTGAAAAACTATGTTGGATCAGGACCGTTCACCACCAACATACTCAACACAATTCCGCAATGACCTGGTCCATCACCGGAAGGCCCTATCGGTTGGATAGCACTTTGGTACATCCAAGTGCGACCGATTTTCCAAGTTTAGGAACGGTGGTAGGGCATTTGGCCGGACAAGAATTTCGAAAAGCAGGTACTGTGCCCTATGTTATTACCCCCTTTCCCAGTTGCGATAGTTATGTGTATTTAAGTCCTGGCCAATTTGGTGGCTGCCTGGGACGGGAGGCCGATCCCTTGATTTTAAACCTTGACCCCAGGATTCCCTATCCCAAATTTTTGTCTGATCAAAAAACACCTAAGGGATTTCAGGAGGATATACAACAAAAAATCACCTTGTGGCAAGCCCTTGATCGTGAATCAAAAACTGCACTTGACCAAAAAATCAAAGCCAAAGAATTCCTGGTAGATTCGCCCATCCGAACCGCCTCCCGGTTGGAACTGGAACCGGAATCCGTTCGGGCACAATATGGTCGCCATCCTTGGGGAGATTCACACCTCCTGGCCCGACGGTTATTGGAAGCCGGAACCCGATTTGTTAGTGTCGTAAATGGGCCAAGCATTACCTGGGACACCCATAAGGATAACTTTGCATCCTTAAAAACCCGCCTGGTCCCACCAATGGAAAAAGCATTCGTTGCCCTGGTTGAGGATTTGATTCAACGAGGCCTTTGGGAGGATACCTTAGTACTATCCCTATCGGATTTTGGACGCACTCCAAAAATCAACGCCGATTCAGGAAGGGACCATTGGCCCCAATGTTTTAGTGCCATCCTTGGAGGTGGGGCACTTAATAACGGTACAGTAATTGGGACTTCCGATAAAACAGGGGCATTTCCCAAGGATCAACCCCAAACACCTGCTGACTTGCACGCAACCATCTTAATGGCCTTGGGACACAATCCCGAAATGGTGCTTCAAGCAAAAGATGGTAGGCCATTTATCGCTTCGGAAGGGACTCCCATCAGGCAACTATTACGATAGATCCACTTTGTAAGTATAAGAAAAACCAAAAACGCCAATAATAACACAGAATTCATTTAACCTTAAATGAATTCTGTGTTCCTAAAGAAAGGTCAAAACCTGAACCAGGTTTAGCCAGGAATTCCACCTTGGTTATTAGAATTAAACCCTGCCGTAAAGGTACTAACTTCCTGGAAACCCAAGGGAGTGAATTGTTGGATAGAAACAATTGGAGCGCTGTTGTACCCTGGCATTAATACCAATTGAGAAATCCCTAAGCTACTGACAATACAACCGACCCTTGCCCCAGTAGGTTTCTGGGGATTAAATGGCCAAATCGTATCGATCACAACGCTTGGGTTTTTCCCGGAATTAATTTGAACATAGGGGTTACCAACATTGATACCAGTGACCACATCAGCAAAACCATCATTATCGAAATCGGCTACTGCCAACCAAACGCCACCGCCAAACTTGGCAGGTGTGGTTAGGTAACTTTGTATAGCTGTCGCAATTCCATTGGTTTGATTAATGGAAAAAACTTTAACATGCCCTGGCCCACCAAAAGAAGGAGTGGTTATTATATCAGCATAACCATCATTATTAACATCTCCTCCAGCAACATTAACCCCACCCAAAAAACCAGTTCCATAAGCATAAAAACTGGCTAAAACTCGACCTGTTTTGGCATCAAATGCAACGATATGTGGTGGCGTTTTGGCGGATGTATTGGCATTTGCTGAGGTTACCCCTGAAATGATATCATCGAAGCCATCATTGTTAATATCGCCTGTGGCGATACTAACTCCCCCTTGGTAATAATCATAGGGGAAGAAATTTTTAATGGGTAGCAGGGTATTGCCGTCAAATACCCGAATGTTGCCATTACCACCAAGCCCCGCTGCAACCACAATATCCTGGGTCCCATCCCCATTTACATCTCCGGTGGTTGCCCTTACACCCCCCAAAAAATTCTTAAATGCGGTAAATTGTTTAACCAATCCATTAGGATAATTGATCTGGACAACCGCAGCAGTTCCCGGAACCCCAGCGGTAGTAACAAGTGGTTTGGCACTTGCCACATTATAAGCAACCGTTAAGGTAGCAAGGACTCCCCCAACTGGAACAGAATTAATCGTATTTCCTGCCTGATCTGAAATGGATCCAGGATTAGAGAAACGAATGGTTAATTGCCCTGAACCCACCAAGCCAGGTACCTGAATCGTAAACGAAGGAACAAATTGACCTGCAAGGGGAGGGTTGACCAGTGAAACAGGAATGATTTGGCCAGTGCTTGTAATTGCGGTAAACGCGGAATCAACCATCCCGGTAACGGCTTCATTAAAAGAAAGTAGTGCTAAAACGGTACTGGGAACGGTACTAGGTTGATTAAGGAACGAAATTACGGAAGGGGGAATATTATCATTTAGGGTATAGATTTGGCCTGTATTAAAACCCCCTTGAAGGAAATTTCCATAGCTGTCCTGGATACCACTATCTACCGGTATGGTAAGGCTTAATTGGCCATTGCCACCAAGATTACCAACCGTAATTTCAAAAGAAATATTACCAGGTTGAGGGGTAACCAGAGTAACAATTCCAGAAGTTCCAACGGTATTAAGTCCAAAAGATTTTGTAACAATAGTGGAAGGATTCATTGTTTGTGAAAAAGTAACTAAAAATGTTACAGAGGTACTTGTTACTATTTGCGAATTGGGATTGAACCGATTGCTGCTAAGAACTGTGGGAGCTTGTCGATAAATTTGATAGGATTCATTTGGAGAAGGTAACGAATTGATGTTTATAAGGTTACCGGCAGTATCGGTAATTGAACAAGTAGGCGATAAGGCTAACCCTAAAGTACCGTTTGCCAAAGGTACCGAAACCAAAACATTTACGGTTGAATTGGAAATGGTTGTACCTGAGGCAAATGAAACCCCCTGAATAACCGCACCTGGCATTCCGGTCGTAATAAACGCCCCAGGAGTAACGGTTAGTGGATTTAACGATTCATTAAACACAGTTTGAAAGGTTACGACCTGTGAAGACGAACTGGTTGCCTCAGGATCAAATCGGGAAATGGAATTCAAAATCGGAGTGACTGAGTCAATAATATAGTACTGACCGGTTTTAAATCCACCTTGAATATAAGGCAGGCCAGTAGTTGAAATAAAGTTTGCATTATTGGAAACCTGAAGTTGAATGGTTCCATCACCTGAAAATCCGCTAACCTTAACCAAGAATTGATTTTGGCTTCCTAAAATAGCTTCAACCTGTGTAACTGGTTGTGAACCAATTATAATGGTCCCAGTTGTAGCAACCTTAAAGTTAATATTTGCATTATCAATACTTGTTTGATAATTAATAATATTTGGCGGCAACGTAACAATGCTTGAAGGAAGAATGTCTTGTGAAAAAGTTATAATAAAGACGACTGATGAACCTGAGACAGTTTGTCCAGAAGGGTTATAACGGTTAATCGAAGTTACAACTGGTGAACGGGGATTAACTTCAAAAGCCTCAGTAACTTTGCATGGAATGGATAAATCAACCAAAGGGTTTCCAGGTGCAATGGCTTTGATTTGCGCAGTTGGATTAATATTAATTGATAGTTTGCCGAAGGATCCTGCCTTGGTTGGTAATTTAACTGTTACTAAATAATTTTTGTTATCTATTATACCCTGATTAACAACAGGAACAACATTAGAAATGGTACAACTTCCAAGTGATGCATCTTTGACGATTATAAAATCTGCCGAATTAACACTCGTTGGATCAACATCAAAATTAAAACGCACATTGAATACAACAGAGGTTGTTGGAGGAGAATCAACCCGAATGGTGGAAGGTATGGACCTGACAATTGATTGGACGGGTACAGCGGCAGGAACAACGCTTGATGTCCAAAGGGTGGAAGCCCCATTGGCAATTGCCCGATATGCAACATTTCCTTCCATGTTAACGATCGAGTCCACACTTCCCGGTACACCACTCTGATTCTGGATGGGAATTGTAGTATTGGACGTTCCCTGGGTTGAGTACAGGATCCTGTTGGTTGCCCCAAGGGTACCAATATCCGCAGTAAAATAAATTTGGTTGTCCACCGGGGTGAAATCAGCCGGCGATGAATCAGAACTACCCGGATTAAGGTCTTTGAGAAGGGAAACTACGGGCGCATCAAATCCGGTAATAATGTAGGGTTCAAAATTATTCAAGGGTGAAGCGGAAGTTCCAGAACCTTGGTTCGCCGCTGAAAAAACGGCGAATTGATTACCGGAAACAATACCGGTAGGAGTTGGGTCCGAAGGAGCCATCCCGGAATTATTGGAATTGATATTCCGAATATTTTTGGTTTCGGAAAGAGTTCCATTGGAAACCCAAGGTTCGTTGCCTACCAATTTATTGGTAGGTGATCCAAAGAAAATGTTATTGCCAAACGATTGAATCGTTGTTGATGCATCCAATGATAAAACATAGGTTATATCGCTTCTACCAGAAATAGGGTCTATAATCCCGGTAGTTTTAAATAATGAATTACCGGTATAACCATCTAGGGCGGTAAAATAAACTACCCCTTCAATAGCTGAAAAATTAATAGGTTGAGCTGTACCAGGATTACCAAGGATACTTCCAACTACAACCGCGGAGGTATCTGTTGGACCTAATTTATATAATGAATAATTACCTTGACTTGTTTTACCAGAGAAAAATAAAGTTCCATTTGCATTAACAATTGATTTGCCAGCAACTGAGGAAGTACTGGCAATAGAATCAACATAATTGGATGCGACTGTTAATTGATTACCGTTTGAATCAATTTGATACAAAACCCCACCATCGTTAATATAAATGTATCCATTAAAAGAGCCAACAATTTTAGACGCTGAACTCAAAGGTGAAGATAAAGTAACATTTACAGGAATACTGTTTGCAACACCTTTACTGTAATAAAGCAATTTATTTCCATTCGCATTAGCTTTAAGGAAATAAAGTGCGTCATTAAATGATAAAAGTGATCCTGGATCATAATTTGATAAAAAAGAACCCGTAGTAACCGCTACGGTACTTGCCGAAGTTCCATTTGTACTCCATAAATCATTACCTACAACAAAAAACAAAGTGCCACCAACATTTACTAAAGTTGAAACATTAGGAGATTGAATACTAATTGATGATGTAAGTAAAGTCTGATAAGTAGATCCTACATAAAGTTCAGAACCTAAAAGACCATTATCCGCGGACAAATATAAAACTCCATTCCTAACAGCCAAATTTGTAGGATTTGAAGACGCTTTATTAGAAATATTAAAATCTTTCAAAATAAAAGTTGTTGTAACAGTACCTTGTGAAGTGAATAGTTCATTTCCATAAACAGGGTCATTGGCTGCAAAAAAAGCTTGATAATGGTTGGCTACAAATTGGGTTGGATTTGACCCTTCCAAACCAGGATTGATATCAATCACCTGCATTGAACCCACCGCCCCTCCAAGAGAAACAGGGATACTCGAGGGTTCCATCCCCAATGGGGTAAATGTTGTAACGGAGTTGTTCCCGGTTCCCGTTGTTGTCAGAAGACCACCATCGGCTGCCAGGATCAACGCATTGGGAACCACAACTGAATTAAGGAGACCGGATGCTGGGTTCAGGCCATTGCCATTAGGATTAATATCGAGAGCCAATTTGGTTATTATTCCGTTTGATTGATAAAGTTCGGTGCCTCCAATTTTCCCGGTAGCAGCGAAAAATGCCTGACCATTCAAAAATCGCATAGGGCCTACAGGATCTGCTGGTAACAAATTACCTGAGGCACTTTTAACTGGCTGGGTAAGGGCTGTAGGTATAGTGAAAGCCGGGGCATTTTGTGGAACTGTAAAAATGGACAACCCGGCATTGCCATTTATCGTACCTTGAAAGAAAAGGTTGCCATTAAGTAAATTTAAATCTTGAATTGATGTAAAATTATATCCAACAATTTGGGTAATCGAAAAAGAAGCATTTGCCAAAGTTTGATTATTACTTAAACTAACTTCAAAGATTCCATACGATCCATTTTGTAATTGGTCAACAATATATAATAATCCACCTGAAATAAGTAGCTTTTGCGGATTTTCCCATGGGGCAACTGATGTAGGTCCTGTTACCAAAGTCGAATTTATCGATACCAATAAATTATTAGAATAAATATCGTATGTTCTATATAACTCATTTAATCCAGATTGTTCATTTTTAGACAGAAAATAAGCATGTAATCCAAAACTAACTAAATCGCTGTAATTTCCCGTGGGTGCATTTTGAACCACAAAACTTGTGTTTTTCGGAGCTGCTACGGCAAATAAACCCGAAAGATTGGAATTTGGATTGGTGGCTGAGGCGAATAAACGGGATCCCGCATCAACAACCTTGCCAGGATTGATATAATTCACCGAACCGGCTGTTAGTACTACCGGAGTTGCTTTGGAACCTGAATCATAACGATATAAAGCTCTTGAATTGTTGGTATTGTTTGCTGAAAAATATAATGTTGCATCAACCTGAGTGAATTGACCTGGATCCGATGGTCCTGAAACATTGAGATTGGTAGGACCTGTAAAATTGATGATTGTAGGTACGGAACGATCTTCTAACAATTCAATTAACGGGCTAATATTGTTTGTATGTTTTGTCTTTTTTTGTGTTTTACTTTTAAATAATGTTAATATATTTTTCATTGCAAATTTACCTCAATTTCGTTTTGACGAAAGGTCCTTTTAAATTTAGGATTTGGGATTACCTAATTCCGGCCCAACTTGCGGTTCCTGATTGGTTGGAATAACCAAGGGCCTTGGCCCTGGCGAAAACTCAGGAATTACTGGAAATAATACCTGATTAGGCAACCTTGGCGGGAAACCGGTTTGATTACCTGCCTGGATTGGTGAACCGGTGGAATGCAATCCATCCTTTATGGGGCCCTCCTGGCTTCCGGTTGCCCCTTGTATCCACTTAACTATATTTTTTCCTGGCCTGAACCAAGTTTTTTTATTATCCAACCCGGCTGGTTTATCAACTTCCTTAGGGGAACCATCTTCGTTACCAAAGGATTGCTCAAACCAAGCCATTAATCCATTTTTTGTTGTTGCTTTGACAGGGGTCGGATCCCTGGCAATTTGTCCCAAAGGGTCAACCACGGTTACCAACCCACCTTGCATAGACCGATAACCCGCCAAGTTGTATTGCAACAAGGCACTTCTGGCCTGAATCCGAACGCGCATGGATGGATCATTTGTGACTGCTTTTTCCAGGGCAGCCCCCACCTCTTGGCGAATAGGTCTCATTTTGGATAGGGCCATTGCTGCTTCCGCCCGAATCCCAGCCTTCTTGTCTAAAATCATGGAATCGGCCAATGCTACAATTGCCATGGGTTGACAAACCCCTTCGACACCTCGTAATTGGTCAATGGATTGTAGGCGAACCATCTCTTCGCCGCTAGATTTCAATATTTGGCATATTTGGGCAACCTGTTCGGGGTTCATCGTGGTTTTGGGCTTCCCGAGAAAAAATAGCTGCAAAGGAAGCACTTGTACTTCCCCAACGATTATCAAAACAATTATGGAAATCCCCATTCTTCAGGTATCCTAATCTCCAATTACGAATGACTCAACAACGAGGCAACCTCTTCCATTTCATCGACCGTACCGACAATAATGATTGGGTGAATCGCATTGGGTTTCCCTGTATTTTGCCCCTGACATTGTCATAAGATCCCATTTATTGATCCAATCCGAATCCGTTTCCCTGACGAGGTAGATCATTCGTTGGTTTGAATTGATCCTTAAATGGTTGTCGAGGTCCAAGGCTGCCATTATTTCCTAAACTCATTTGATAAAACCATTTAGGTTTATGTCAAGCAAGGAAGGCACAATGAAAAAAAACACCATTCGCATCGGAATGGTTGGCTTGGGGATGATCTTTAGGGAGACCTATTTACCTGTATTTCAACAGGGAAGAGGCCGAATCAAGTTGACACAAGAGGATAATCCATACGAAATCCAGCTGATTGGAGTGGCCTCCCAAACAGAAAGATCGCATTCAACCATTCGAGAACAGTTTGGAATCCCTTGTTATGCTGGTCCAGATGCAGTAAATCAATTGCTGTCTCTAGGAATTGATGCTTTATGTATTGCAACTCCTGATGGTACCCACCATTTCCCTGCTTTGCAAGGCTTACGGCATGGCTGCCATGTTTTGATTGAAAAACCATCTGTTTTATCACTCCAAGATTTAGATGTATTAGAAGAGCAATCTAATTGTAGTCAAAGTATGGCTCGGGTAGTTTACCATAAATTAGCTGATCCTGACCACAAACGGTTACGCACCTTGGTTGGAGAAAATGTTCTATGTCATGTGAATTCCGGGTATTGCACACTCCTTGAGCCTAAATCCATAAGTCAAGGAACCTTTGCCGCCTGGGTTAGCGGTCGCAATCCTTCCACTTATGTAGCGGTTCATTATTTCAAACTCATTGATTTTACTTTTGGCCCTGCCACTTTAGCCATTGGTTGGAAACTGAAGCGAATTGGTTGCCACGGACAAAGAGGAATTGTAGGACCATCACAGGGTTCAACCTGGGATTCTGTGCAAAATCATATTACTTATGAACACCCTGATGGCCGGGAAGCCACTTTTGATATCCACACCTCATGGGTTAATCCTGATAACTTTCCAGGTTATGTTGATCAGGAGGTTCAATTTCGGTTTGATAATGGAACATGGAATGCTTCCCAGCGCAAACGGGGAGTGGAATTGGTGGTTGATGGCCTGACACCCATTGAATTAAAAACAAATATTAACAATCATTACAACGCCTGTCTCATGGACCCTTGGGGCCCCAAAGTAACAAAAGGTTATGGCTTGGAGGTTTTAGAACGATTTTTTGCAGAAATTGCCCATGTTGAATGGGATGGAAGCAAAGGTGATAGGAATACCCGACTTAACCAAGTAAAATCCCTCAGTTATGCCGACCTTTCCGGAGATCGGAATGTTGTTGCCATGGTACATGCCACCGAAGCGATTCTGGATTTGGCTTCCCAAGGAAAACCTGGTGGGGTGGTTGAAGTAAATGGGGAACATGGCGGGTTGGTGCTTTCGTTGCCAGGGGTTGAAGAACGGGTAATCCTTTACGAAAAGCCAATTTAATTCGATACGCAAATATTTCCAGAGGCAATCCTACCTTCTAAGGAAATCCGATTTAGGATAAGACTTAAGGAAATTTTTATGCACAAAAGAATACACCATCCCAATGAAAATCTCTCAAACGAATTCCGGAAGGGAATGGTGGAAACGGAACCAAAATCGCTTCGTACCTACACCCCAACCCAGGCAGTATTAGCAGAATCGTCCGGGATTTTCCATTGGACCCCGGAAGGGCGCCGACTATATGATTTCACTTCGGGGGTTTTGGTTGCCAATTTAGGGCATAATTCGGCTGCTTGGATGAATCGTTTTTTGGTTTATATGGGTTATCGATCCTTGTTGGCAAAATCGGATGGACAACAATCGCTTGCCACCCCTGCCCAGCCTTTTTTTCGGGCCGCCCCTTTAACGGCCTACAACGCCATTACGCCTGTGGAGGTAAAAGCCAATCAAACCCTTTTGAAATTGATGCGAGGTTGCCCCGGGGGTGCCAGGCTAGAAAAAATCCTTTGGGCGGCTTCAGGGTCCGAAGCGGTACAAAAAGCCTTATGGGCATCCTTAGCCCGTTCCCAATCCAGAGACATTATCCTGGCAACCAGGTTTGGGTTTCATGGGAAAAAAGGCCTTTCCCAGGCAATTACCGGGAGTGAAACGGACCACGATCGGGACCCACGCGTGAAATTCATTTCCTTTCCCATGAAGGAACGCCTTGATGTCTCCCAACGAATGGATGCGTTTGATTTTACTCCTTATGCAATGGAGTTGAGGTTCCTTAAAAACGAATTTGGAAACCGGATTACCGCCCTGTGTACGGAGCCCTATTTGGGTGGCGGAGGCAGTTACCACCCACCTACCGGTTACCTGCAAGGCCTTCAGAATTTTTGCCGTGAAAATGATATTTTGTTTATTTTGGATGAAGTCCAATCCAATTTTGGCCGTACCGGTTCTATGTTTGCTTTCCAGACCTATGGTTTGGAACCCGATTTGGTAATTCTTGGGAAAGGATTGGGGAACGGGGTCGCGGTTGCCGCAGTGGTAGGCCGGGGAGATATTTTGGATTCCCTGGATTATGGTGAGGCTTCGGACACATGGAGTGCCAACCCAATGCAGGCAGCAGCAACCCTGGCCACATTGGAGGAATTTCACGAACAAAATATCCTGGCGAAAATGAAGGTTTCTTCAGCAATCCTTGAAGAGGGACTTTTGAAACTCAAACAGTTTCCATTTGTGGCTCATTTGCGTGGGGAACATGGTGGGATGGTTTGGGGTCTTGAGTTTAAAGACTATGGAGGTGTGACAGGTCCAGAATGGGCAAATCGTTTTGTTTTGGCCAATTACCTTGGCAGTTTCCAAAGGAAAGACTCCGATTTTGGGAAAGGCCAAATCCAGGATGGCATCCATTTCCTGGGCCCTTTGGCGAAAAAAGTGATTCGCATTTCTCCTCCCTTGATAATCAAACCACAGGAGGCAAGTGATGCGGTTCAATTGATGCACCTGGCAGGGCAATCGTTGGCAATAGATGGGGCGAAACAATGCTAGCGTTCCCTGTTTGGGCGGTGGAAGGGCCAATGTTTACCATTTTGGATCATTTTTGTTCTTTGTTTCCGTCCGGTACCTTCCTTGGAGAACCGCTCAACATTAGGGCATTATTGGCCCTGCTTGCAGTAAGCCTCCTTTGTGGGGCTGTGGGTAGCATTGTGGTTGGTAACCGGATGGCATTTTTTAGCGATGCCCTTGCCCATTGTGCTTTTGCGGGGGTCAGTTTTGGGTTTCTCCTTTTCAAAATATTTGTCAATCCGGATGGGGATCGCACCAAGGATGACCATTTTTGGGAATGGGTGGCCCCTGTCATGGTAACTTTTGGAGCAGTGGTGGGAGCTGCAATTGCTTTTGTGCGTGAAAAAACCGGTTTGGCAAGCGACACGGTGATTGGAGTATTTTTTGCAGCTTCCCTTGGATTTGCCGCAGCCCTTTCCAAACTTATAAAAAGCCGGAGGGTGAATGCCCTTGAATATTTTCTATTTGGAAATCCATTACTTGTAACTGAAAGGGAAATTTGGGCCTTATTTGGCCTATTAATATTCACTACCTTGGCTTTGGTGTACCTTTATAACGGTTTGGTTTTAACCAGCTTTAATCCTTCCCTTGCCCGTTCAAGAAGGTTAGGGGCCAGGTGGCGTAACTATGCATTCATTATTATTTTGGCTCTAATTGTGAATCTAAGCCTTAGGTATGTCGGGGTGTTGCTCATTAACGCTCTCTTGGTAGTCCCAGCTGCGGCGGCTTTTAACTTGGGTCGCAACCTTCGTCAGGTGTTTTGGATAACCATGTTTGTTAGCTTGGTTTCCGCATTGGGAGGCCAGTGGTTAAGCTGGGAGTTGGAATCCAGAGTTGGAATTGAACTGGGTGTTTCCGGGACAATTGTTTTGCTTACCGTTGCAATCTTTTCACTTAGTGCCATCCTGGGGCCATTTCGAACCCTAACCAAAGCCTGAAACAACCGCCTCAAAGGCGTATAATCCTTATAGCGTTATGGTTTTTGCAGGAGATGAAATGGTATTTGCGACACAGGCGAACAACCTTTTCGCCAATTTTCAACAAGCCCTTTTGGTTTTTACAAGCATCGTTTATGAAGCCCTTCCTTTCATCCTTCTTGGAGCAATGGTAGCAGGTTTGCTGGAAGAATTATTGCCTCCCCGAATGCTTTTGCGGGTTTTACCAAAGTCCAGATTCGTTGGGATAGTAGTTGGGGCCCTCCTTGGTTTGATTTTTCCCATGTGTGAATGTGGAATTGTTCCGGTAATGCGGAGGTTGTTACGAAAAGGCCTCCCATTAAGTACTTCCACGGCTTACCTTTTAGCAGGCCCTGTTATCAATCCAGTAGTATTAATGAGTACTTATGTTGCCTTTTCAGGAATGGAGGAAACATTGGATTCAGGTGGGAAACTGGCATACCAAATGGGTGGCCTTACCATGTTGGTTTTTCGGGCAGGATTGTCTTTTGGCGTAGCGGTTGGGGCATCCTTGGTTGTGGATTTCCTCTGGAAACGCAGCGGTTCAGAAAAATTGTTAACCGCCTCCGCAATGCCCGATCAAAACCTGGAAAAAACCCTTCAAAATCGGGATTTATCCCTAAAGGCCAGACTTGACAGGATTACCTCCACAGTACTCCATGATTTTGTTGATATCACAACTTTTTTGGTTCTTGGTTCAGGGCTGGCTGCAACCGTTCGATTCTTCCTGACTCACGAAATGATTGCCTCCTGGACCGATTCGCACATCGTTCTAGCAATCAGCCTCATGATGGGGTTGGCAATCCTGCTTTGCCTTTGCTCGGAAGCGGATGCCTTTGTTGCCGCCAGTTTTGTTAAAATGGCCCCAACGGCAAAATTGGCATTTTTGGTTTTAGGTCCCATGTGCGATTTCAAATTGATGGCTCTTTATACAAGGGTATTCAAACCCAAACTCATTATTTGCATTTTTGGTACCGTTATTTTACTGGTCTTTTTAGGTTCTATAACCGCTCACCAAATCTGGATTCAAATTGCCCCTGCCCTTATGGGTGATGGTAATGTCATACTTCCAGGGATTCAAGGGGGTAACTAAACATGGAACTTCCCATGGCAAATCGGGACCAAACCTTCCACCACCCGGAAGCAAATTATCCTAAACAGGGTCATCCGGATGATAGTTCGGCCGGGATTATCGTTTATGAACAATATTTGGGAATTGCCGTTTCAGGAATAATGGGTTTGGTATCTCTTTATCTATTCCAATCCGGTAAACTAAACCTCATCCTCGCCCAAAAATTTCATGTCTGGGTCCTAATTAGTGGAATTGGACTTTTGATTTTGTCAGGGATTCGTAGTTATATGGCGTTCACGGGTTTCTCGGGAGGATGCTGTTCCCATGATCATGGTGATGATCCCAACCAAGGAAATGATAGCTGTAGCCACGATCATGGACACGGCCATCATCACTCCCACAACCACGATCATGGACACAATTACGGGCAAAACCACCATCACTCCCACAACCACGATCATGGACACAGCCACGATCATGGCCAGAACCACCAACACTCACACAGCCATGGAAGTGGATTCTTGCCTGTTCAAACGATGATTTTATTAAGCCCAATTGTTTTGCTTTTAGGTTTGCCAACGGAGGTTTTTAATTCTACTCAAGCTCTGGATGCCAACCAGGTTGAAGCATCCATGCGTGATATTAAAGACAAAGGGGAAGATTTTGGGGTTACTTTCTCCCAACTTGAAAGGGCGGCTGGATCAGAAGAAAGTCGCTCTTTTTATGAAGGCAAAACCATTCGCCTTACCGGAAGGTTTGTGGGAGAGGATGATAAAAGATTTACTCTCATTCGCTATAAAATAAACTGTTGTGCAGCAGATGCAGTACCCCTGAATTCAGTAATCATGGTGAATCCTAAAATTACAGAAAGGATACCGTTGCAAAAATTACGAAATCAATGGGTTCAAGTTACCGGGAAGGTCCAATTTCTCAAAAAAATTGGCAAAGAAGAACATGTTAGTTCACTTATCCTTACACCAGCAGAAGGTAAAACCCTGGATTCCCTCATTGAAATTGTTCCACCTGATGCCAACCCTTATGTGAATTAAATTCGGAGATGTCATGAAAAGTCATTTTGGTTATCCATTTGCAGTAGTTGGCTTGATATTAGGGTTGGTTATTTTATTAACCACCCACACCCGATCAGATGCTTGCCCCTTCTGTACCATGCAAGGACAGACCCTTACCGGGGAAATCAATCAAGCCAGTTTGGTTCTCTTTGGGACCCTTAAAAATGCGCGATTGTCAACAAACCCTGCAGAGGCGGAAGGGTTTACAGATCTGGAAATCGAAGCTGTGATTAAGGATAACCCTATCCTGGAAAAAAAACAAACGATAACTCTGAAACGGTATTTACCACAAGACAACAAAAAACCCTATAAATATCTGGTTTTTTGTGATGTATTCGAGAAAAAAATCGATCCTTACCGTGGCGTGGCATTTGACATTTCGACAGATGTTGCCAAGTACCTAAAAGGGGCATCGGCGGTGGTCAAAGAACCCGTTTCAAAACGGCTGGAATTCTATTTTGATTATTTGGACAGTTCCGATTTGGAAGTATCCAATGATGCCTATAAGGAATTTGGAAATGCCGATTACAAAGATTTTCAAGTTATGGCACCAAAACTTTCCGCCTCCAAGGTTTCCTCCTGGATAAAAGATCCCAAAACGCCAGCTTTTCGGTTGGGTTTATATGCCTCCATGTTGGGACATTGTGGTAAAAAAGGAGATGCAATAGCGCTTCGCGCCATAATTGATGATTCAGAAAAAAGACAATTGGGTAGCTTGGACGGGATTTTGGCATCATACACGATGCTTGCCCCTAAGGAAGGTTGGACATTGATCACTGACTTAATGAAAAATGAAAAAAATGATTTTATGTTGAGGTGGGGGGCCCTAAGGGCAGTTCGTTTTTTCTTCGACCATCGGCCTGACATCATCAACAAGACACAGGTCAAAGAATCTTTAATACCCTTGCTGGCCCAAGGTGACATTGCAGATTTGGCCGTGGAAGATCTAAGGAAGTGGAAAGCTTGGGAATTATCCAGCCAAATTCTGGGAATAAAAATGACCAATTCCTACAAAGTCGCCATTGTTAAAAGGTCGGTCCTTCGCTTTGCAATTTCTGCTTCAACCGCAAATGAAGAAGCAAAGGCGTTTGTTACCCATTTGGAAAAGGAAAACCCTGAGGGGGTCAAGGACGCCAAGGAATTGCTCAAATTGGAGGATCAACCTCCCAAACCAATGTTAACTCCCGCCAAACAATAACGATGCGGTCAGGGAAATTTGGTTAGCTCACCAGCCAATGAAAAGAACAATGGACTTTTCATGACCTTAAAAAGGGTTGCCGTTCTTTTTAATTTCAGGTCAAACTTGGATTGAAAGGGGGAATTCAACCTGAAAGGTCGTTGACACACTCACACCGGTAAGATTTCGGTTATTTTGGCAATTGCAGGTCTGAAACCGCAACATAATAAATGTCCAGGCCCCCTTTACCTCCAGGTCGGTCGCTTGAAAAATAAAGTGTTTTCCCATCCCTGGTCAATCGGGGAGACTTTGTCCCTTGTTTTGTATTTTCAAAAATGAGGGTTGGGATAACTTTGGGTAAGGACCAAGTCCCCATTTGTAAATAGCAAACATAAATTGCATGACCTTGATTGGTTTCCAAACCCTGAAGCAACATCACTTTTCCATCCGGGGTAAGTGTTGGACATGAAAAACCTGTTGGGATTTCCTTTATTGCCATGGCTTCACCAAAAGTAGGCACCGTGCCTTGAGCCTTGGTTCCCGGGCAACGGTAAATTTGCGGTCCATCATCCGTTTTTTTGGTGTAATAAAGCAAGCATTGCTTGGAGGAAATATCCTGAACCCACGGATGGTCTTCGTCCAATGGTGTTCCCGCCGCATTAATAGCTCTTGCTGGACCAAAACCCCTTTCTTCCCCAGAAACCAAAGGGCCATCCCGAAGCGATACATAAATATCTTTTTGTTCCCCGGATTTTTCCTTGCTGGAAGAAAAAAGGATCCATTGGGGAAATACCCCTTCCGGTGATGCGAATGGAGTTTGGTCATCCCCTGTGGATTGAATTTGGGGACCAACCATTTCCGCCTTACCCAAGGATCGTTTTGTGGAATCAAACTTGGCCCAAAAAATATCCCACTTCCCTGTATCGGATTTTCGGCTGAAATAAAGGCGACCAGGAATGGAACTCCTTGCTCCCAAACAATAATGGGGGGAATCTTCGTCGGCTTGGGTGTTTACGGATAAAGAATTAATTTTTAATTCCGCTGCATAAATAGGAATTGTTGTAACTGTTAAAAAAATAAAAATTAAAATATTAGTTGCATTAATAAATCTAACCATATATTCTCCAATATATAAAAACCATATTGTTCTATTTTTTTATAATTAAATATATAATACAATTGAAACAATTGTATTATTCCATAAGGCGTTTGGCAGCATCACGCATTTCACCCGGGGTCTGAAATCGATCCCCAGGTTCCTTCGCAATTCCTTTCAAAAGGAAATTCACGATTTCATCGGAAAGATTGGGAACAAACACTCGGGGATTAATGGGGGGGGAATTGATATGGCTGATCAAGGTTTGCATGGATTGGGTACTTTCCCAAGGCATTCCCAAACAAAACAATTCGTAGGCGGTTACGCCCAAAGCAAACATGTCGACTCTATGATCCGTGGAACGGCGTCGAATGATCTCCGGTGCGAGGTAGTTGGGTGTTCCGGTCCGATTTCCAGGTTGACAAAAGGGAGGTGTATAAGGAATGGATAACCCGAAATCAATAATTTTTATCTCGCCAGCATTGGAAACCAAAATATTTCGTGGACAGATATCCCTATGAAGAAAGCCTGACTTGTGGACATGCTCAACTCCATCACATATTTGACATAGTAAATTGAGTCTGTTTTTATCTAACTTATCAGATTTAGTTTCGATCAAAAAATTCAATCCCATTCCGTCTACTAATTCCATAACAATATAAGGGTTTCCATCCTTAAATATACCATATTCATGCGTTTGCATTATATTATGATGTTTAAGGCCAAAACTTATTTCACCTTCAATTGGTTTGTTTAGCCCCCTAAACCTCCCTTCAAAATGCAGGGTTTTTTCCCGGTCAAGTATTTTCAGGCAAACCTGCCGACCTACCTTGCGATCCAGTGCTCGCCACACCTTGGACATACTGCCTTGACCTGTGCGCGCGATTTTTTCAAACCTTTCCTCTCCATTGATTTGAACAAGCCCTTCGAAAGGGGATTTCTTTTTTTTTACCACCGGCTTGGTAATGATTACCCCAGGCTTGACAGGACTATTTTTCTTGGGCTTGGAAGCCTTGAACCACCCAGAAAACCAATCTGCCAAACCCATTCGCTACTCCAACCTTTTGTAAAAGCCTATTTTTCGCAAAAATCGATGATTCTTGCAACCTCAGTGCGCAAATTTTTCCGGTGAACTATGCGGTCCAGAAATCCATGTTGCAGCAAAAATTCACTGGTTTGAAAACCTTCGGGTAATTCAATTCGAACCGTATTCCAAATTGTCCGTTTCCCGGCAAAACCAATCAGTGCTCCTGGTTCAGCGAGGGAAATATCCCCTTGCATTGCAAAACTGGCAGCCACTCCACCCATGGTTGGATTGGTGAGTATGGAAATATACAGGCCACCGGATTTGTCATACCTCGCCAGGGCAGCCGAGATCTTTGCCATTTGCATCAAAGAGAATATTCCCTCCTGCATGCGAGCCCCCCCGCCGGATCCGCTCACAAAAATGAGGGGAAGCGAAAGACGGGTAGCCTCTTCCGCCGCCAAGGTTAATTTCTCTCCTACCACAGAACCCATGCTCCCGGCCATAAAAGCGAAATCGGTGATGCCTACGACAACTCCCCTACCCCGTATGTAGCCCCTTCCCACCACGGAAGCATCTGGCATTTGGGTTTTTGCCTGTTCCAGGTCAATCCGATCACGATAGGAAATTCGATCATGAAAACCCAAGGGATCAACCGGGATAATGTCGTTAAACCATTCTTCGAAACTATCCGCATCCAAAAGTTGGCGAATACGATCTGCCGCAGGTAGATAAAAATGGTGTTCGCATTCCGGACAAACATTGAATCGGTTTTCAGCTTCCTTCCGAAATATGGTGGATTTGCACTTTGGACATTTCAACCAAAGGCCTTCCGGAACCCCACGCTTGGGTCGGCCGGAAAAAGCCAAGGAAGGCTCTGGATCAGAGGCGGGCATGAAAAGGCACCATTTCCGTAAAAAAAATCCTGGACTATTCTATCTCATTGACAAAGGGGGTTTAGGTCAAGGCCAGAGCCAATATATGTTTTATTTGATTAATTTAGTCATGTATCCTTTGCCCAGGTTCAATTCCCAATAAGATGGTCCAAAGCACAAGGACCGCCTCGGGCCATGAAACAATACATCCTGACAAGCCTTTTGGGCTCTACCGCTTGCCTGGTGTTGATAGCCTCCGCATTAGCACTTTCGTTGGTGGTTGCTAAACGGCAGGAAAAATTGGAAATACTTCATGCTTCGTTTGATTCCTCCCGGGAGATCCTCCAAGCTTGGCACGAATTGATTTCTTCGTCTCCCTTGTCAGCTGATTGGGGAAAACCGCATTTCCGAATATCCAACACCAGTTCCGCAGCACAGGCCCGGTCTGTCCGGGATGGACTTCCAGCCGATATTGTTTCCCTAAATTTCGAACCCGATTGGCAAATCCTTGCCAGGGAAGGCTTGGTAAATCCCGATTGGCGATCCCAATTACCAGGTGGCAAGGCACCCTGGTATGCGAGTTTGGTGCTTATTGTTCGAAAAGGTAATCCTCATGGAATAACCGATTGGGGAGATCTCATCACCAAACCGGTTAGCGTGGTTATGCCCAACCCCAAAACATCCGGTGTAGCCCGATTAGCCGTTTTAAGTTTTTGGGAAGCGAGAAGGCAAGCCGGGGATGCGGATTCCGCCAATTTGGATTTGAAGCTTTTGTGCAAAAAGGTACCGGTATTTGACCCAAGCATGCGTTCAAGCACAACCACTTTTGTGCAAAAGGGAATTGGGGATGTCCAAATTTCATGGGAACCCGAAGCTTGGCTTGAAATCAATCAATCCGCCGGTCAATTGGAATTGAAGCACCCCAAGCTTAGTTTTCGGGTTGAACCCCCGATTGGAATTGTGAATCCAATCGCCAAATCCAAGGGTACGATGCATTTGGCACATAATTACCTGAATTGGCTATACACGGAGAATGCTCAAAATTTATTGGCACACCATCATTTTCGACCTGCCAACGAAGCACAATTGGAAAGGTCCCAATTCCAATTTCCCCCTGTTCAATGGTTGACCATTCGTGATATTGCCCCTGACTGGAATAGTGCGCTGTCTCATTTTTTTTCGGACAATGGCCTTGTGGATCAGGCTCTACGGGAGGCGTCCAAAAAATGAATCGGCTTCCCCCACGAATGTTACCCGGGTTTGGATTAACCCTTGGTTTTACCCTTACATACCTGGGTTTAGTGGTGGTTTTTCCCTTGGGAGCCCTGATCCTTCAAGCCCTAACTTCATCCCCTTCGGACTTTTTTTTAAGTGCCTTTCATCCAAGGGCTTTATCCGCCTACTGGATTAGTTTTATTACGGCAGGAACCGCAGCAATCCTCAATACATTTGTAGGTTTACTTTTCGCTTGGGTCCTGGTTCGGTACACATTTCCCGGTCGTCGATTAATGGATGCCTTGATTGATTTACCGTTTGCGTTACCCACCTCGGTTGCCGGTCTGATTTACTCTACCTTATATTCCGAAAAAGGATGGATGGGAGAATTCATTGCCCCCTCCGGAATTCATTTATCCTATTCATGGTGGTTAACTGTAATGGTCCTCCTTTTTACAGGATTTCCTTTTGTTGTGCGAACAGTACAACCGGTTTTGGAGGAACTGGATGGGGACCTTGAAGAGGCTGCCGCCATTTTAGGGGCAAGTGGATTCCAGACTTTTTACAAAGTAATCCTGCCTTCGATCCTTCCGGCTTTAATCACCGGGTTTTCACTGGCGTTTGCTCGTGGATTAGGAGAATATGGCTCCATTGTATTTGTTTCGAGCAATTTACCTTATCAAACGGAAACCGGACCTGTTCTTATCGTGTCAAGGCTTGAGGAAAATGCAATTAGCGATGCGTCCGCAACCGCAATAATGATGTTAATTGCCTCATTTGGAATGTTACTCCTGATTAATGCCCTCCAAAAACGGGGGCAAACCAATGCCTGAAGCGGATATTTCGAAATTAAACCAACCTCAGTCGAATGCCAATCATAAATCAAGTCTTACCCGAAGTGTAAACTGTCGAACAGATAGTAAAATCACTAAATATTTATTAATTTGTACAACCTGGATTTTGTTTTCTATTATTTTGGGAATTCCAATTATTTTTCTTTTTACTAAAGCTTTTTCAGGTGGAGTAAGTGGTTATATTAACAGTATTTTTTCTGATAAAGATACGGTCAATTCCATTTTTTTGACCCTAACAATTGCTCCCATTGCCGTTTTCCTCAATACGCTATTTGGCTTAAATGCAGCTTGGCTCTTGTCCCGGTACCATTTTCCAGGAAGAACTTTGATCCTTACATTGATTGACCTTCCCTTTGCGGTTTCCCCTGTAGTTACCGGATTGTGCCTGGTAATCCTTGCCGGGAAAGGAACGACCTTAGGTACCTGGTTTGACCAATTGGGTTTTCCCTTCCTCAATTCCACACCTTCCATGGTGCTTGCGACTATGATTGTAACCCTTCCCATTATCGTCCGGGAGCTTATCCCGGTCCTCGATGAAATTGGTCCGGAACAAGAACTTGCTGCAACAAGCCTTGGAGCAACCGGAATGCAAATGTTCCTTCGCATCACCTTACCAAACATTAGTTTAGGCCTGGTTTTTGGTATCCTGCTTTGCAATGCACGGGCAATCGGAGAATTTGCTTCCGTTGCGGTTGTTTCAGGTCGGATTGGAGGCTCCACTGAAACCATGCCCTTACGAGTGGAAAGGTTGTTTCAGGAATACAAAAGTCCCGCCGATTTTGCATTGGCCAGCCTTTTGGCACTGATGGCTTTTGGTACTCTCATCGCCAAGGCATTTATTGAAAAACGCCTTCATTCACGACAACAATCATTCCAAATTCCGAAGGCCAGGTAATGAGCATTACCGTACAGAATGTCAGTAAAACCTTTGGGAGGTTTCAGGCCTTGGATCATGTGTCTATTGAGGTACCAACGGGTAGCCTGGTGGCACTCCTGGGTCCATCGGGATGTGGAAAAACAACCCTTTTGCGAATTATTGCTGGTTTGGAAATTCCTGATTCAGGAGCAGTTCACTACGAACAAAATGAAGTAACCAAAAGTCGCATCCAGGAAAGAAATGTCGGGTTTGTTTTTCAACATTATGCACTCTTTCGACATATGTCCGTTTTTGAAAACATTGGTTTTGCCTTACGAGTTCGAAAATGGACCCAAACAAAGGTGGCAAGCCGGGTTGAAAAATTATTACATTTGGTTCGCCTTGAAGGTATGGAAAACCGCTTGCCTTCACAACTTTCCGGGGGACAAAGGCAAAGGGTAGCGTTGGCAAGGGCCTTGGCTGCTGAGCCGCGAGTGCTCCTTTTGGATGAACCTTTTGGGGCCCTTGATGCAAAGGTTCGAAGTGAATTGCGTGCCTGGTTAAGGCGACTCCATGAAGAAATTCATATGACCTCAATCTTTGTCACCCACGACCAGGAGGATGCATTTGCCGTGGCGGATAAGGTTGTTGTCATGCGAAATGGAAAAATTGAACAGCAAGGGAAACCGATAGAAATCTTTGAAAAGCCAGCCAATCCTTTTGTAATGGATTTTTTAGGTCATGTAAATGTCTTTCATGGACATCTTGAAGGAGTAATTCCAATACTAACCGGTTTTCGCCGACCAGAGGAGAATGATGAATCCGGGGAATGGGTCTATGTTCGCCCCCATGAACTGGAAATTCATTTAGGCCAGGTGAGGGGATCCCTTGCCGGAATTGTCATTCAGGTGTTACCGGTTGGTGGTATTACCAGGATTTTGGTAGAAGATCCACAATCCCTGACCAGGATCCAGGTTGACCTTCATCATACTCGGGCAAAAGAATTGGCCATGGAGAGTGGCAAGCGAATCTGGGTGGCCCCTCGCTGCATTCGTACATTTGAGCCTGATTATGCCATTTAACCTAAAAAAATGTATTTAATATGAATATAGTAGACCTGAGTTATTGTATTGATGAGACCATCCCCGCTTATCCTGGGGATACCCCCTATGCGGTAAAAGTAGCGATGATTGCTACTGGACAAGGCCAGGATCCCGTCTTGCCGAATTTGTCGCAAATCCATTTGGGACTCCATGTTGGTACCCATGGTGATGCCCCATTTCATTTTTTGCCAAACGGAGATACCATTGATAAAGTGGAACTCAAAAGAGCCATAGGGCCCGCATGCCTCATTCGATTGAATCCCATCCAACCCGGGCAGGCTATTTTAATTGAACACATTAAAAGCTTTGAGTCAATAATCAGGGATTATCCCAGGGTCCTTTTCCGGACAGGATGGGACACAAACTTTCGCAATCCGGATTATTTCACCCACCATCCATTCATCCATGTCGAAACCGCCAAATACCTGGTGGATTTGGGAGTCCTTACCGTGGGATTGGACTTCCCCTCCGTGGATTACCCCCCCGTTTGAAACCCATTTTGTATTCCTTGGCGCCAAGGTATTCATTCTGGAAAATCTAACGGGATTAGACAAACTTCCCTCGTCAGGTTTTTCCCTGGCCGCTCTTCCTTTGAAACTTCGTGGCCGGGATGGAAGTCCGGTAAGGGCTGTAGCCTTTTGGTGACAATTTCAACTTTGCCAGCAATCAGTTTGTATTGAGTTTAGTATGCGTTCACGGGTTTCAACACTAACCGGGTAATGAAATGGTACGCAGGAGCCTAATTATCTCAACCTTTGAGTGGGATGAGTCGAGGTGAAGGAAGCTTTTTCCTGAAGGATTCGATGCATGATCTGATGTATTCGAAGGCTTTGACCCCGTTTTTCCTGCAAGTAGCACTCACCGAAAATATCGATTCCACAAACCGTTTTCCCGATTCCGATTGAACGGATTGACAAAT
>SXGS01099782.1_pt1 | contig 24351 bp, 21 predicted proteins | sample 3174681 | NCBI WGS metagenome assembly SXGS01 (sample SAMN11356861, study PRJNA531348) | freshwater metagenome | isolation source: freshwater sample F1-80 | place: China: Fuxian Lake, Yuxi | collected 2017-12-25
ACCTCGCCATCGCACGACCATCATGCCCACGCCAACAAGCGTCAAAAAATATGAAAAAAAATCTACCGTGGTATATCCATAGTGCAGACGCACTTCATTTTCTGTTGGAATCACAACCATCAAGTTCGGGGCGACACGAAAAGGGCCTTGTGCACCGTGTGCTTTCCAATTTGGAAAATAACTCATCCTCACGAGCACTGGCACGCCAACTTTGTCCACTTTGAAACTAATCGCCTCGTCTTCGAGCACCGTGTTGCTGATTTGTACGGGCGGCAATGCAACCAAATTTATTGTTTCTGATGGCTTGACGATGTCGACCCGACGTGAAGGATCATTTGGTTCACCCTGTCGACGATTCAGGTCAACGACGGCCTCTACTTTCTGCCACTCGTCCGGGCCATTATCAACTGGAATTGCCGCCCAGTCTTCGGGGTGCTGAAACCAACTCGTGCCAATTTCCAACCAGCGCTCTTTCGGATCGCCGACATTGCTTTCGACAATCACTGGCTGCACCGACATCGACACCACCAAATCGCTATTTTCAACTTTGTAAATCACCCACGGGCCGCTCTCGGCAATTTTTAACAGCGCTGCTTGCATATTGGCTTGATTGATCGCCTCGGCGGTGAAAGCCATGTAGTACCGCACACCAAGTTCCTGCAGATATCGCACGCCAAGGCCGGCGTTGTTGTCGTCATAACGCAACTCGCGCACCGGATTGCTGCTCTGTTTCGACATTGCGGCAGCGGTAATGAAGTGATACGGAGTGGTGCCCGCTGCCTCAAAGTTCAGTCCCTCCATTGAGCCGATGCAACCTTTTGTCCAGTGCGGCAAGAGCATCAACGACATCGTCGTGCCATATTTATTTAGTTCACCGTTGTTCTCCCACAGAGCGCGACCACAACCCAAGTTCGGATCTTTGCCGATCTCTTTCATCGTTTCTACTAACCCGCGATACTCGGCGTAGGCACTCTTGCCTTCGTATCCAGTGAAGTTCCACCGTGCCCATCCGTCTACAAAGCCGTCATTCGTGGCCTTAGTCGAGATGACGCCCCATCGGTAAATGGTTTCGCCGGCGGCATTGGTGGTCAGCTTGCCAAATGGTATTTCTTGAAATCGAAAACCAATTATGCTCACGACGAGAACCGTCATCACGGTGATCCACGACAAGTTGAACTTTGGGTTCGCACTGATCAAAGTGACTGGTTTTAGCCCGTCGACAGATTGCTCCGACAAGGCTTGACGACCGACGCGTTGCAGTTGATAGAAACCAAAAAGCCGAACGGCCGACTCGTAGATGCCCACGATCATCAAGAAATAGCGCAACAGATAGAAAAACGGCAACAAGCGCGGATTCCATAACAGGCCGATTATGGGCAAACTCTCGCGCCCGAAATAAACGCCCAACACGAGCACGATGCAGTAGACCCCCATCCAAATGCCCGTTCGATTTCGCGTCTTGACGAAATTGACGAATGCGAGGATCGCAAAGCCAGTTATCACCACGTCCCAAAAAGTTGTCAATGGAAAGTACATGCTCCAAAAAGAGTCGCTCGCCCCACTCGGTCGTGGCTCGTACTTCATGTCGGTCATATAGGCATGACCGATCAAGAATGGTAAGACCCAAAATGCAGAGAGTAAAACCGCCGTTATCGAAATCGTCGCAGCGGTAATTGTGCTTCGACGGTTGTACCAAACGAACGCCAGCAAAACCACTCCACCAAAAACAAACAACAGCACGATGCCGTGGCTCAGCGCACTCAATGCGACAACTAGCGCTGTGAGCATTTTGCCACGATGTTCTTCGAATGCTCGAATCAAAAGACCAAAACCCAAAACCGCCAAAGACAACGAGATCGAAAACGAAAACTCACCCGCCATGGTCGATGCGATGTTGCCACCGTAAATCGTGAAACTCTCGTCATACAAAAAAACAACCGATGCGAGGGTCAACAATTCTGGAATCGGAAACACAAACTTTGCGAACTTGCCAAACAGCCAGGTACAAACTGGCAAAGCCAATATGCCGAGCACCGCAACGATCTTCAACGCAATGCCGTAGGGCAGGACCAGATCGATGAGCAAAACTGCTATCGCCGGCACGACCATATAGAACCGATACATCGGAAATCCCGAGTACCAATCGTTGCTCCAACCAGTCAAGCGAAAATGCGGCAACAAGAAATCTCGCAAATACGCAGGACCGTAAACATGTGCGCCCATGTCACCACCTGTTGGGGTGTTGTTGCGCAAAATCAACTCAGGATGCAGCGTCATCAGCAACATCAATGTCGAACCAGCGACTATGGCTGCCGACGTAATTTGCTGAGCAGACCAACGCTTAGAACTGAGTTGTTTCACTGCGATCAAACTCTACCCTTCACAAATTTGAACCAAATTACAAAAGAGCGACCAGCAAAATACCCGTGGCGTTAAACGCGATATGTGCAACTACTGACATGCCGAGTCTTTTCGTGCGATGAAAGCAATACCCCAGGACCAGAGCGAACGCAAGCAGTCCCGGCAACTCGACGACTTGCAGATGCACCCCGGCGAACCAGACCGCAGTCAAAATTAAAGCAACTGAGTCATTGAAACGATTGTTCAAACCAGGCTGAATAAATCCACGATAAACCAACTCTTCGACAAGTGGTGCACCGAACACAACGACCACAATCAAAACGACCAACCATGGACCCGTGGCGTTGTCAAAAAGGTCTTGCGCACGCTTTGCTACTGCATCTGATGCAAACTTATTTGGAAAAGCCAGCCGAAACGGCCACGTGACTAGACCTACGAGCACGAGTTGACTGAAAACACCAATCGGAATACCCCAAACATCGACGATTCGAAAACTTAAAAAATAATCCCGCGCAAAGTTATGGCTACCGAATTTTTTTGAAACAATAAATAAACCAACTACGAATGGAACCCACAGTGCGAGTGCAGAAACGCCAAGAAACCATTTCGGCTCTTTGCCTGCGACCAGATCGACATTGCCGGTCGATACCAAGACTGCCGAACTGACCAGGAGTGCAATCGCATAACTGATGGCCCACGTCAAAATGACAATTCTCAGTGAAAAATTCTTGTACCTTTGAGGCTCTTGCCCGGCGGGCGGAGCCCAGGGCGACTGGTTCATCCGGCGAGGCGGTTTGGTATCACAATTCTGAATCGGTTGCGACGATCTTCAAGCCTCCAACCGGACGGAGCCGTAATTCTTACGCCGTGGCGATCACACAAGTCGTATGCGTGCGGATCTCGCTCGATGGTCAGGTCGTCTATCCACACAAGTGCGCGGCTGTATTGGTAAGTCAAAGTAATCGAGGCAAGTTCGTTACAAGTACAACGTGAGCATCGACGAACCATGTCTTTCACAATAATTGATGAGCCGTATGCCACAGTGGATTTCAAATCAAGCAATTATCAAGTATCCGCCGCTGCACGATTTGGGTAACGGGTCGTATCATTGACAACGTGACCAAACTGCCACCCCCACCACCACCAGCAAAGCCATCGTCGTCAAAGCGAAAACCGGCCGCACGCAAAAAACCGTCGGGCTTTCTGGGCAAAAAATCACGCAAAAAGACCACCGCCAACTCAAACGTCAAAAATACCGACGAAAAACCATCCATGCCTCGTTGGGCAACTTGGGCAATTATCGCCGTCGTAGTTTTGTTGATTGCCGGCCCGAGAATTTGGCCAACTTCCACTGCTACAAAACTTACCTACACCGAATTCTTGGATCTCGTCAAAAAAGGTGAAATTCAGCAGGTAGAAATCAACAACCTGTCCAACCAAATCAGTGGCACGCTCAGAGATGGCAGCGAATTCGCAACCACAGGTGCCGTTGCGCTTTCTGATGCGGACGAAACCTTGCTCAAAGAAAAGGGTGTCGACTACGACTACTCGACGCCACAAGGCAACTTCTTCACCAACCTGATTCCGCTGTTGTTGCCCTTTATTTTGATCATGGGCTTTTTCTTCTGGATGCAAAAGCGTGCAATGGGTCAAGCCGGAAGCATCATGTCAATTGGCCGTAGCCGCGCCAAAAATTACAACGCCGATAAACCTGCAACCACTTTCGCTGATGTTGCCGGCTACGAGGGCGTTAAACAAGAAATCAGAGAAGTCGTCGATTTCTTGAAGATGCCAGAAAGCTTCAAGGAGATCGGCGCACGCGTTCCCAAAGGTGTGCTGTTGGTCGGCCCTCCGGGCACCGGAAAGACTCTTTTCGCACGCGCAGTTGCGGGCGAAGCTGGTGTGGATTTCTTGTCGGTCACCGGTTCTGACTTCATGGAAATGGTCGTCGGTGTCGGCGCGAGCCGAGTTCGTGATCTGTTTCAACAGGCACGAAAAATGGGCCGTGCGATCATCTTCGTCGACGAAATAGATTCAATCGGTCGCAAGCGCGGCGCCGGCCTTGGTGGTGGCCACGACGAGCGTGAACAAACACTCAATCAGTTGCTCGCCGAAATGGATGGCTTTGAGACCACCGAGGGCGTCATCGTGATGGCGGCGACGAACCGCCCAGACATTTTGGATGCGGCGTTGTTGCGACCAGGTCGCTTTGACCGTCAGGTGATAATGCCGTTGCCAGAATGCGAAGAGCGTCTCGCAATTCTCACCGTGCATTCAAAAGGCAAGCGAATGGGCACGGATATCGTGCTCGACACGATGGCCAAGGCGACGCCCGGCATGAGTGGTGCCGATCTTGCAAACCTGGTCAATGAAGCAGCATTGCTTGCCGTTCGTCGAGGCTCCAAAGTCATCGAACACATCGACTTTGAAAACGCCCGCGATCGGGTAATCATGGGCGCGCGTCGTGAAAGCCTGATTCTTAACGCCGAAGAAAAGCGTGCAACCGCATACCACGAGGGTGGACACGCGGTTTTGGCGACGGTACTTCCCCACAGTGATCCGTTACATAAAGTGACGATCTTGCCCCGCGGCATGGCACTCGGCGTGACTTGGACACTTCCAGAAGAACGCCACACCTATTCGCGCGATTATTTCAAGGACATGATTTGCAAAGCCATGGGTGGCAGAGTCGCAGAGATGATCGTTTTCGGCCATCTAAATAGTGGTGCGGCCAACGATCTCGAACAAGCAACCTCAATCGCACGTCGCATGGTCCGCGAATGGGGCATGAGCGACGCAGTCGGTCCAATGGCGTGGAGCTCGCAACAGCAAGTGTTCCTCGGTGAAGACCTGATGACGAGCGGACGCGAATATTCGGATGAAACCGCGCGAATGATCGACTCAGAAATTGGTTTGATTTTGCGCGATCAAGAATCTCGCGCCAAGTTGTTGCTCGAAAAAAATCGTGCCGGTCTTGACCTGGTGGCCCAAGCACTTCTCGAACAAGAGACTATCGACGGTGCAACCGTCGCTCGCTTGGTTCAAGAAGGTCTGGGCCGACCTCAAATTGTCGAGCCCTCGCCTGGCACACCCCGAAAAACCAGCGAGTCGACCGACAACTAATTTGTTCGGTGATCGTGCTTCGCATCGCTACACGACGGCACATCACTCAAGATTTTCGGGTCGCGACACTTCGCTAGTGCTGCCCAAAGATCGGTTGCCGTAATTGGGCCGACTGTTGCAAACCTGACGACACCGTCCTTGTCGGCGATCACCATCGTCGGCACCGAATCTATTTGATATCGCCTGTGCAAATCGCGCATCTTGGTGAAGTCAATGATCTGCACCGAGACTTCCCCACTTTCAAGAACTGAAGCTTTGGTCGCGACATCACGACACGCATCACAGGTCGACGAAGTGAAGACTGCAACGAGCCAATTTTTCTGCGGGTCATCGAAATCTCCTCGGCTGAGTTGATGCGGCACGGCACCGCGAATCTGCGCTGGCGCATCGGGCTTGCGCTTGCGCAACGTGTAGCCCAACCCCGCGGCCAATAGCAGGACAATCGCAGCAAAGGCTGACTTCATTATTTGTTGCCTTGCCCACTGATGCCAGTCGATCGATACGGCAAACCAAGCACGCTTGAAACGCCGACTAACTCCTGGCCACGTGTTATTTCTCGTTGCACCACTACTTCAGCATCAGACTCGAGTACAAGTTGTAACCCGGTTGCAGTCGCCGGAATTTTGACCTCGACCACTCCAGCAGCACCCAGTTCAATTTGCTCAAGCCCCTCGATCGCGACCAAACCCGCCGGGCCGATTGTTGAAAAGCGAAGTTTTGCGTTCAGCGAAGTTGTATTTGCAACTACCAGCGAGCCACCCACAGGCGGAACCCCACTGGGGATGGTCCATGTCTTCGATGGAGCACCAAAAGGAGCCCCGAGGGTGACTGTCGTTCCAGTTTTCTTTTCAACCTTGCGAGACAATACCTGTTCTGCGACGATGTACTCGAGCGAATCGTCTTGGGTACCCGTCACAAAATCATCGGTGATGCTTGAAACAAAAATCCCGTATCGCCCGTCGGTAATCGCGGGCAGGGTTGACGTGGCAAGCGTGATGACTCGACCAGCTGGAATCGTCAGAACAAGAGGCTCTCGAAAAATTTCTTCGCCGACACCCGTCAAAAATGCGACACTCACCGACTTGTCTTGGTCTGTTGGGTTGAGCACGACGAGTTGTTCATCTACATCCAGATTCTTTTGCCCGCCAGCAAACCACCACTGCCGACTCGCCGATGGTGCTCCTAAAGCACTTGTGTAGCCAAGTCGACCGCGACCGAGAAAATGTTGAAGCTTGCCAGCGACCAGACGTCCGGTGGTCGCCCGAACTATCACCGCCAAAACAGTTTCGTTACGCGCACCTTGCTCGTCCATCGCAAGCGAAAAGACGCTTTCTGGTTCGATGATCAGACCTTTTAACTCTGCAGGTTCGCGTTTGCCTTCGGCCGTAACAAAACTGACATCTACGACAGTCGCATCAGGAAATGGATTCGTCAGCAAAATGTTGAACAAACTCTCCGCACCAGTAAAGCCATCTGCGAAAAACCAACTATCAGACGGCTTGTTGGCACAAAGGGCAACCGAGTCGCCAGCAGGGTGGATAATTCTTTGTTCGACCGCGGCAAATCCGCTATCAAGTTCGACAATTGCACTGACAAATTTGCTTCGTCGACCACCTTTGGCATCAAAAATGTTTTGTGAAAAGGGTTGAATGACGAGAGTCGCCGAGACTGCGGGCCCATCACTCGACAAAAAAGTGATCTTGCCTGTGATCGGAACTTCGGCCGAGTTAGCAACAACAATTTCGCCAGAAACCGATTTGTCCAAACCGGGAACACCAGGGCAAAACCATGACGAGGATGAGCGGCTGCCACCAACGATCTCGGGCATCGAGGATGCAAGCAGCGAGTCATCTTTGACTTGTCCAAAATCACCGGTCGAGTCGTCTTGTTCAATTTGATTCACGAAAATAGTCGCGATCAAAACCGCCGTCAATAAAGAAATCGCCAAGAAAAATCGGCGGTCGAATCTTTTCATCGGCGAGCCCAAGCTATTTTTTCGCATTTCTCGATGCGCCATTAATCATGGTTATCCGTTGCTCATCTATCTTTTGAATTCGACCTCTGAATCGCGAAAAATTTGCAGCCAAAACCAAGAGAACGAGCCAACCTGTGGCTTGAAGAGCCAAATAGATGTATCTCAAAACAGATGTTTCGTAGCTGACTTGCACCACACCGGCAATCGGCGCGTCAAAGGCCGTTGACGCGCCAAACGCGACACGAGGTGAGATTTGGGCACCATCCACCGTCAGATGCCAACGCGAATCAAACGGAACGGCGACATGCACCGTGCCGCCCGAGAAACGAGTCTTGACTCTCTTTTCTGCTGCGGAGTTTTCATCGACAAGCAATGCGCTGATCGATTTAAGATCTTGACTAATCAGCGACACGTCACTCGCCTGCTCACTGGCGACTGAAGTCTCTTGATCCAAGACGCCGATGATCGGCAACCAAGAGATATTTTCAAAAATTACAAGGTCACGGGCAAAGTATGTTCGACGCAGGTCTAATTGATTTGAAAGCGACTCGACCAACTCTTTTGCGACGGCCGATGGGTTTTGACCCAACGGCACGACCAAGTAACGAATTGCCAGCGGCGAAACCAGACGACCAACGCGAATCGTGTCGTTGGTGACCAGCAAATTGAGCGCGCGTTGCGCAGACACGTTCATTGATGTCTCTTGGGGCGCCCAAATTGATGTGAAATTTAATGACCCATCGTCGGCTACACCATAGGAGATCTCGTCGGTCACATAATTGGTCGAAACAGGCAGAAGGTCGCGATCACCTATAAACAGAGTGCGATAGTTTCCCTCAACCGGATTGTCGGGTAGTTGAACCAAAAGTTGTGCAACCGATGTCTCGGGTTGATTCCACCGACCGTCAGTGACGCTCAATAGAACTGGCGCGATGCTCAAAACAATTGAAACTGGCACCAGCAAACCCAAAGATCTTCGCCAGTCAGAGTCGCGATGAACATTCGCTTCGGCGAACATGCTCAAACAAGTTGCGACGGAAAGCGCCAGACCACAGGCGACAATTGCCAGCATCACAGATGGCTCTGGAACCTCAAACGGCAACAGTCCACGATCGTCAAGCAGGATAATCAGCATCGAAAACGTCACCATCACCGCGGAGCGAATCGCCCAAAGTCTGCGCCAAGAGTTGGCCACGATCAAAGCGCAAACGACGCAAAAATAAGCGGCAACAACCAAATATCCACCACTCATATTGCCCATGTCCAGACGTGCGAGTGAAGCAAGCCCAATTCTGCGATTCGTTACGCCATGATCGCCTGCAAGCAACAACCACCAGTCTGCAGAAACGAAATGCAATGACCACGGCAAGTTTATGAAAGCCGCACCCAAAATGATCACCAGACCAACCGTGGCAGTCGTCAAAAAACTTTTGAGTGACGCGCCACCCAAAATTGAACCGAAGCACCACAACGCGACCGCGATCAGCGAAACGACGACGATACTTGAAGTAAACGCAAAGACGAGCCCGAGAATCAAAATCGCACCAGACACGAGTTGGGTTCGGCGCGCAAGACCCGCTGTTATCGCATCCTGATATCGATTCAACAGATCAAAGAGCCATGGCATTGTCGCGATACAAAGCAGCGCCGAGAATCTTCCACGGCCGATCGCATCAAACGACAACGGCAATGCAGAGTAAATAACCGCACCAACGAGACGCACGCGTGTACTGGCAAACGCACCACAAAGACGCCACATACCGATTAGCCCCATGAAAATTGCGCCAACAATCATCAAGGTTTGCAAAAACGCAAAGCTTCCGAAAGTCACGATCGAGCCGAGAGCCACCAACCCCACCGCGGTCGGATTCGCAGAGGCTTCACCAAAGCCACTCGACCACCAACCCGACAAGAAGCTGGAGAACAAAGAACCAGGTGTTGCTGAGCCGGAGTCAAACGGCAGCATTTCGCCAACAACCTGGGTTGAATCGGCGATGATTTTTCGGCTCCCCAAGATAACCAGCACGACAAAAACCGACAAAACCATGCCTGCAGTTCTTGTCGAACTTTGTTTCCAGCGTTTTTTTGCGTCAATTGACGAAGCGATTTCTTGGAATGCCATTGCGGTACGATGACGAAAAAATCTGGTCAAGCGCGCCGAGCCCCTCACTTGTAGTTTGGCGATTTCACTTGGTGCTACTCGTCGCAATGGTCGCACGGCTTGTCTTCGCCGCCAGATGTATGCCCCGTCGATTATCAGACCAAGGGTTGCCCGCAAACTGGCGAGTGACCCACGAAACGACCCGGCGAACACCCCGACCACGGTTTCTATCGTTGATGTGAGCAACATTTGCAGCCAAACAAATGGCAGTCGCATACGGCTCGTCAGGGTCGCCACTGTTCGGGCACGATGCTGGGCGATCGCGCTTCGTGAAACAATATTCGGTGAACGACCCTCAAAATTTTGGCGATGGCGAGCGACAGCCATGGGCGCAATAAGGACGCGTGCGCCGCTCAAGTGGGAGCGCCAACAAAATTCCAGGTCTTCTCCAAAGAACGAAATATCTTGGCTAAAACCACCAAGTTCGACAAACAGATCAGACCGCACGAGCATGCATGCTGAACTGACGTAGAAAACATCCCGAACCGAGTCGTACTGTTCTTGGTCACGCTCGTTTTGTTCGATGAACGGATCTACTTCTCCACATCGATCAATGCCGAAACCCACAGACTGCAAAATTGCAGGAGAATCCCATTGCATCAGCTTTGGACCGATTACGGCGGCATTTGAAATAAACAACTCCTCGACAAGTAGCCGAATGGTTGAGGGCGACAACGCGACATCGTCGTGCATCACACAAAACAGGGAACCTTGTCCTTCCACTATCCGCTGCAACTCGTTGATCAGCCGACCAAAACCAGGATTGCCTTCAACGATTCGAACTACCGCATTGGGCAACGCATCGGTGATCTGCTTTGACAGCAAACTTGCATCAGAAGTATCGGCACCCGACTTAGTGACCGGTGTTGTTAAGAAAAAAACATTGCTGATATTCGGATAATCCTGACTCACGAGCCCTGCCAGCACATCTTCAAACCAAGAACCTGGTTGATGCACGACCATTGCCGTGACTACCGGCGGCGCCGACACAGATTGGCTTTGAGATTCGTCTACTGGCTCATTACTCACGATGCCATAAGACTACTAATTTGCGACTTACTACTAACCTTGACCTCAGTGTCACAACAATCACCCAATTCACAGTTGTCGACTGACCAAAAGCGCAGCACGATTCCTGAGGGCACTGTGCCTATCGCGATCGGACTGCTCGTCGCAGGTTTGACAATTTATGTATTTTTCAAAGTTGGTCAACAAGCACTAGGACAAGAAAAATTTGCGCCGCTTGTCTCGTTGTGGTTCGTAATGTTTGCAGTCGCACCAGGCTTCTTTTTGCCCGTAGAACAAGAACTGAGCCGCGCTGTCGCCCACCGTCGTGCGCTGGGTCAGGGCACCGCACCGGTCGTGAGAAAAGTCGCACTCTTATCAGGTGCAATCGCCGTGTTTTTGATCGTGTTGATTTTGTTGCTCTCACCGTTCATCACCGAAAACCTATTTGGAGGCAACGCAATAATCACCGCAAGTTTGGCGATCGCTATTTTCACCTACGGGTCACTTTATTTCACGAAAGGCCTTTCGTCGGGTCTTGGAAAGTTCACGGACTACGGCTTTATCGTCGGATCTGACGGGGCAATACGTGTAATCATCTGCACGATTCTTTTGGTCATGGGCATAACACAACTCACGACTTATTCGCTCGTGATTATCAGCACACCGATTATCGGTGTGCTGATAATTTATTTTGCCGGACATCTACGCACGCCAGATGGACCACCCGCAGCCTGGTCTGAGATAACCGAAAATCTTGGGTGGTTGCTTGGTGGCTCAATTTTTGCTGCAGCACTCGTGAATGCCGGCCCGATAACAGTCGACCTACTCGGTGACGAATCTGATGCGATTCAAGTGACACAATTCGGCAATGCTGTGTTGCTAACCAGAGTGCCGTTATTTTTGTTTCAAGCGGTGCAGGCGGCACTTCTGCCACGCCTCGCTCGCCTGGCCGCACGCGGGGACATAGCTGAATTCAAAATTGGATTTCGGAGATTGGTCATTCTCGTGATCAGTGTTGGAATGATTGGAACTGTCGGAGCGTTTTTATTCGGGCCATTTTTTCTGAATCTGGTTTACGGCGGCGGGATCGATCGTCGAACGCTCACACTGTTGGCCCTGGCAAGCGGCATTTATATGATGGCCCTGGCGATTGCCCAGGCGGTCATCGCCTTGAACGGTCACAGACATGTGGCACTCGGTTGGATTTTGGCGTTTGCCAGCTATGTCGTTTGTGCCTTGACCGTAAGCGACGATCTTTTTCTACGTGTCGAGGTTGCGCTAGTGGTGAGTTCGACGGTGGCGCTGGTCGCGTTAGTGCTGAGTTTGCGGGCTATCTTGCGCGCTTTGACTCGTAGTCAATATCGTGTCGCACCATCATCTCAATGAGTTCATTGAAACCAACTTTTGGTTGCCAACCAAGTTTTGTATTCGCCTTGGCGGGATCGCCGATCAACAAATCAACTTCGGCGGGACGGAAAAATCTTTTATCTTGACGAACATATTCGCGCCAGTCTTTTAGTCCTGCCGATTTAAAAGCAACCTCAAGCAGTTGCTCAATTGAATGGCTCTTGCCAGTTGCAACCACAAAGTCATCTGGGGTCGGCTGTTGCAACATCATCCACATTGCTTCCACATAGTCGCCCGCATAACCCCAATCACGTTTTGCTTCAAGATTGCCGAGAACCAATTCGCTTTGCAGACCTAGTTTGATGCGAGCAACCGAATTCGTGACTTTTCTCGTGACGAATTCAAGACCGCGACGCGGGCCCTCGTGATTGAACAAAATGCCTGAGCAAGCGAACATTCCGTAACTCTCGCGATAATTGACGGTGATGTCATGGGCAAACACTTTTGCCACTCCATATGGCGAACGCGGATGAAATGGTGTCATCTCAGTCTGCGGAGTCTCGCGGACTTTGCCGAACATCTCGGATGATGACGCTTGATAAAAACGAATCGGATTCTTTCGTGTGCCACCGATCAAGCGGATTGCCTCGAGCATTCTCAACACGCCAAGCCCCGTAATGTTGCCGGTCAGTTCAGCCTGATTAAACGACATTGCGACGAATGAAATTGCACCGAGGTTGTAGACCTCGTCTGGTTGCGACGTTTCAAGCGCGCTGACAAGACTCGAAAAGTCGGCGAGGTCGCCCGGCACCAATTGAACGAATGGGAACTCGTCACGAATTGACTCGGCCTTCGGGTTGTTTTGTCCCTTTACGAGCCCGAAAACTTCATAGCCCTTCGAATTCAAGAACTCGGCAAGATGGCGGCCATCTTGACCCGTGATACCTGTGATCAGTGCTCTAGACATAACGGAGTATCAATCTAGTGGCTACGCAGCCGTACGCTCAGTAGTCGTGGTTGCAAACAAGAGTTCACTCTCGGTCGTCGTGCTCGCGGGCGGCGTTGGAGCCGCGCGCTTTTTGCGGGGGTTGGCGTTGGTCAACGAACCCCGATCAACAACCGTGATTGTCAACACCGGTGACGACACCGTGTTGCATGGATTAAATATTTCACCCGACATCGACACTGTAATTTACACACTCGGTGAAGCAATCGATGCGCAGCGAGGTTGGGGTTTGACCAACGAGTCGTGGCGAGCAATGGAGTCGCTCAAACGGTACGCAAAGGTCAGGCCAACAAATTCAGACGCTGCTTCAGACTGGTTTAACCTCGGCGACCAAGATCTCGCAACCCACTTTTATCGAACTGCGCGTCGCAAAGAAGGTGCCGACGCCTCACAAATCACCGGCGAAATTGCCCAAGCCTGGGCGGTTGAACAACAAATTGTGCCAATGACAAATCAAGATGTGGCGACCGTCGTCGAACTGGCCGAAGACTGCATCGCTGGAAGAGCCGGAGAAAAGATCAGTTTTCAAGAATATTTCGTCAAGTACAAACATGGCGTTGCAGTGCGGTCGATTCAATTCGTCGGCATCGAAAACGCAAAACCAAATGCACTGCCCCAACTAAAAAGCGCCGACGCAGTCGTGATCGCGCCGTCCAATCCAATCGTTTCAGTCGGCCCGATACGTGCTCTTGGCGGATTTGACGCAACACTTGCCAAAATCAAGAACCGGGTCGTTGCTATTTCACCGATAGTCGGTGGACGCGCGATCAAGGGTCCTGCCGATCGAATGCTCAGCGAACTTGGCCACGAGTCATCGGCTCTTGGCATTGCACGCATGTACTCATCAATAGCGTCAACTCTTATCATTGATGATGTGGACACAAACCTGAAGCCTGCAATTGAAGAATTGGGAATGCGTTGCGTCGTGACCAACACCATCATGTCGAGCCCACAAATTGCTGGAAAACTCGCCCGAATCGCACTCGGTTCGGTGCTAGGTGAAAATCAGTGAGCCGACTGACGATCTGGGGCGTCGAAGGAATCCCCGAAATCACGTCGCAAGACCAACTTGGCGAAATCATCGCCAACACTTGTCGCTTTGAGCCAAATGGTCCGCTGATCGACGACGATATTTTGGTCGTAACACAAAAAATTGTCTCCAAAGCCGAAGGTCGCTTGGTGCCGATCGACGCTTCTGATCCACTTAGCCATAAGCAACTTGTCGAACAAGAAGCGGTGCGCATTGTGCGACGCCGCGGAGATTTGATCATCACCGAGACCAAGCATGGCTTCGTATGCGCTAATAGCGGCATCGACCTTTCAAATATTGAACGTGGCTATGCGGCGCTGCTGCCAATCGACAGCGACAAATCGGCGCGACGCATTCGCGATATCGTGCGAGCAAAACTCGGAGTGAGCGTTGGTGTGGTTATCAGCGACACTTTTGGTCGACCATGGAGAAAAGGTCTCACCGACGTGGCGATTGGCATTGCCGGCATCGCCGGCGTAGTCGACCTGCGCGGTACGCCAGACTCACTCGGGCGAATCATGCAGGTAACCGAAGTCGCAGTAGCCGATGAACTTGCAAGTGCCGCCGAACTGGTAATGGGTAAGTCTTGCGGCATCCCGGTTGCCGTCATTCGTGGTGCCGACAAACAGTGGTTTCGTGACTCGAGAATTGACGAATTGGTGCGTCCACCACAAGAAGACTTGTTTCGCTAACTGCTCTAACTGAGCGAAACGTGAAAACTAACCCTGGTTAACTTTTGCGACCGAGCAGTTCATCGATTCCGGTTTCAAGAGTCGTCCAATGCGACCAGCCAAGTTGAATTCGTGCACGGGTTGTGTTCACCGAATTGCGTTGCAGATCAACAGTGCGTGCCGACTCGTATCTTTCTTGCAGGGCAGAATCACGACCTACAATTTGCCAAAGATCTTTGATCGCAGTTTGTTTGCCGGTACCAACATTGATCACCAGCCCACCACCTTTGTTCATCGCCTTGGCCAACGCATCTATGGCATCGTCAATAAACAAAAAATCTCGGGTCTGACGACCGTTGCCACAAATCACTGGTTCATTTTGATTGACCACCGCATCGACAAATGCGGCGACTACCCCATCACTCGACCGTTGACGCGAACCATAGACATTCGTCATTGCTAACGCGGTGAACTCAAGGTCGTAACTCTCGCGGTAGACCGTCAACAAGTCGACCAAAGTGTTGGCCATAACATGAGCCACGCCCATCGGTTCTGACTTGCGACCTTCTTTAACGGGCAACTGTCGGGCAGGAACTTCGCCATAAAGCAACCCGGCCGGAGGTGCCAGAACAACTTTCTTTACGCCATAGCGTCGTGCTACTTCAAGCACGGTTAGCAAAAGCGTCGCTGAGCGCAGCATTTCAGTGGTGCGTGCAGCACCAGATGGCAAAAGTGCCAAGTGATAGATCACCGATGGGCGTCGCAAGGCAATAAGTTCAGAGAACTCTGGGGAAGAAATATCAAGGTGATGAAATCGCATCGTGCCACCCGCGGCCCGCGCACTAGCGAGATTGGCGAGTGATCCAATTGAAAGATCATCAACCACTTCGACGCTGTGACCGTCGCTAAGCAAGCGGTCCACCAGGTGCGAGCCGATAAAACCCGCTCCACCACATACAAGTACGCCGTTAATTTGTGCCATTAAGTTCTTTCAACTTGGATCAGGAACTTTGGCATCGCGCAACACCGCGCCAGATCCCACTTCAGCGTTAGCACCAACAAGGCAGGAATTAACTTCAGCAAAAGAGCCGATATGTCCCATCACAGCACTGTCGACAACGACGGCATTGTCGTCGATTTTTGCACCCGTTAACAAAACTGAGCGAATGATCCGTGCGTTCTGCCCCACTATGCAGCCTCGATCAATCGTGCTCAGCGTAACCGTGGCCGAACTTGCAACAACCGACTCGGCGCTAACTGGCGTAACAACGTGAATACTTTTACGTTGTAGAAGTTCGACATTCGCACGCATGTATGTGTCTGGGCGACCTGCATCTATCCAATAATCTCGGGTGGCGAAACCGAACAACTGATTATCTTTCACCATTTGAGGAAATGTTTCGCGCTCAATTGACATTGGTGCGACACCAGGCATTCTTTCGAGAACCGAAGCTTCAAACACATACGTACCGGCATTTACATTACGCGAAATTGACTGACCTGGCTCGGGCTTTTCGACGAAGCGCAACACTTGACCTTGCGAGTTTGTCTCGACCACGCCAAATTGCGATGGGTCATCGACTGGAGTGAGGTGAATCGTGCCTTGTGCTCCGGTCGATTTATGAAACGAAACCAATTTTGCGATATCCAAATCAGTCAATACATCGCCGTTGGCAACAATGAACGTTTCACCGCTTTCATCAATGCCTGAGTGTCGCGCGGCAAAGCCAATTGCCCCAGCCGTGTCTAGTGGTCGATCTTCGACCGCGTAAGTCAATTTGACGCCCGCGCAAACGTTTGACGGAAACGCCCGCAGAAAAGGTGCAGGTTTGAAACCCAGCGAAAGCACCGCGTCGGTTACTCCGCCGCGCGCAAGTGACGCCATCAAGCGTTCGAGCAGTGGCAAGTTTCCGATCGGAAGCAATGGCTTTGGCGTAGACAATGTCAACGGTCGTAAGCGAGTGCCGAACCCACCAACTAGCACGACTGCGTGCATCTGTCGATCTACTCCAATTTTTTGTTGCTAACCAGTAATCAGTGGATCAAGATCTGTAATCGTAATTGGTTGGGGAACATCTGCATCTTTGGCGACAAAAGCCAAAGTAATTGCCATGCCATTGCCGGTAAGACGCACATTGCCGAGCTCGGCAATCGAAATTTTTGGCGTGGAAATTTTTGAATCCCAAACGACGACTTGCACGCTTGCATCTTTGTCACCGCACTTGGTGTCGGCTTCGGTAATTTTCTCTCCGTTGTTCAATGTCTTAGGGAACTGAATCGAATCATTGGTGACCGTCAAACCGTAGAGTTCAAAAATAGTTTCAAGTTTGGCGCGGCGTTCACCCGACAACACCTGTGGCTCCCAACGAACGACACCCGATGACTCGATGAATGCACCAGGCTTGATGCTGGCGATATCGGCACCAATCTCAGAAGTCGCCGGCAAGTTGTCGAGAAAGGTGTCGCACTTATAAATGCCGAATGCCGTGTAATACGTCTGCGTCGCCGTGTCTAACGCGCTGACTCGCTCTTGGCTCTGGCGGGCATAAGCGATTAGTCCAACACCAAGCACACAAACGACGAAGATCACGGTCGGAAACAATGACCCACCCTGCATGCGAATCTTGCGTCCCTTGCGATTTTTGCTGGTCGCTGCGAGTCGCGCGATTTTTTTTGCCGAAGATGATGTTGCCACGAAGATGAAATGCTACAGGCTTATCGCCTGTACAAGACTTCGTAGCGTTGTGCAACTGCCTGGGGCGAAGCATGGCCTTCGACCCATTTTCGGCCGCGCACTCCCATTTCTTCAAGAGTTTCAATGTCGCCAATCAAAGCCGAGAGTGCGGAAATAAATGCTTGTTGATCATCGGGCTCAACGCAAACACCGGCATTCGCCGCCGCCAAAATTCGTGGCACCTCGGTATCCAAGTCAATCGCGGCAATAATTGGTCGCCCAGCGGCGAGTATCGAATAAGTTTTTGATGGCACACTCACCGAACCGAGCCCCCGACGCAACGGAACAACATGTAGATCTCCCGTTGCCAACACTTCGCTGAGTCGCGAAACATCTTGATATTCGCCGAATTTGATGTTGCTTAAACCTTGCGCAGCCGACTCAAGCGACCTACGGGCTGCACCCTCACCATTGATGACGAAATAGACATTCGGCAAAGCCCGCGCTGCTTCAATCAACAAATCCAGCGATTGGGAGAACCCGACGTTGCCTGCATACATCACGACGACCGAATCATCGATGCCTAGTTCGCGCCGATAATTTGTTGACCGAGACATTGGCTCGATCGCTTGAATGTCTACAAAATTTGGAATCACTTTTATACGCTTATGAAACCTTTGGTCGAGTTTTCTCTGCACATTGTTCGCCAAGTCATCAGACAGCAATACGACTGAATCAGATCGCTGATAACTAACTCGCTCGAGCCACCGAGCGACAGAAATGATCCGCTTGTTGGTAATTGCGCCCGTCTCAACCGCGGCATCCGGGAATACGTCTTGGATATTGAACACCAATTTTCCACCCCGAAACAATTTCGTATGCCAACCGATCAAACCGAGTGTCAGCGGTGGCGACATCGCCAAGATGCCGTCAACGCGACGCCAAAAACCGCCGGCAAACAAAGCGCGTAAACCGACCAAATAGCTGAACAAAATAAAACCGAATGCTCGGCGCAGCAAGTTGCTCTTCGTGCGGCCCGCGAATGGCTGCACACGGGTAATTGATCCCCAACTGGTTTTTTCGACCCGCCACAATGCGCCTGCCCAGCCCGCCTCGACTTGATGCTTGCGATACCACGGCAACGAAGTGACAACATGAAGTTTGTGACCACGGGCTGCAAGTTCGTGAACAATTCTGGTCATCACCACACCTGTGGGGGCCATGTCTGGCTCAAAATGCGGACAAAGAACGATCAGCGACAATTTACGTGGGCTGGCACTCATGACAGTGCCGCCTTGTAGGCATCAAATAAATCCTGGCCCGACTTGGCGATTGAAAATTGACCAGCACGCGCCTTGCCCGACGAGATCAGAGCCTGACGCGAGGATGCGACAATCTCAAGGGCGCTCGCCCATCGATCTAGTTCGAGTGGTAAGACCAAACCAGCATCTCCGACCACTTCAGGCAACGCAGCACAGTCACTAGCGACAACCGGTGTTTCGAGTTGCATCGCTTCAATCACCGGCGCACCAAATCCTTCATACAAACTTGGAAATACCAGCGCTTTGGACAGGCGCATCAAACCATCACGATCCTCGTCGACGACCCGATCAAGGCGAAATACTCGATCGTCCAAATTGAGGCGTCGGACTTCTCGCATGAAATCAATCTCACCACGACCCTTGCCGCCCGCACAAACTAATACCAAATTTTCATCCGTCCAATGAGTTTTCATGAGTTGAAGCAAAAATTTGTGGTTTTTATGCGGATGTGTGACTGCAGGCAAAAAAATAACATCTTTGTTTTGAAGCCTCAGCCGGCGACGCAACTCGTTCTCGCTCGTGGCCGATTTGCCCAGTTGATCATCAATGCCATGACGCACGACTCGAACCTTGTCTGGCGGCAAATTGAACTTTGCCGCGAGACGATCACGCACATATTGGCTTGGCGTGGTGATAATTGATGCTCGATTTAATGAACGCGGAACAATCATGCTCAGATACACAAGCCGGACACGACTGAAATTTTCTGGAAACGACAAATACTGCACGTCGTGAATCGTGAGCATGGTTCGTCGACCGCCAAACCGTGGCATCGTGCCACCGCCATGATGCAACAGATCAAACTTTCGAGTTTTGAGCGCTAACCAAGTATGTTCGAGCAAAATTCTCAGCACACGCACCCCACCGTGCTTCGGTGCCTCCGCAAATTTAAAGATCGTGGCAAGTTGGGGATGAGTATTTGCAAAGTTCGGTTGCACAAAAAGGGTGATGTCGAATTCGCCACGATTGCATTGGCTCAGGCCGGTAAGTTGTCGTATCAAATATTCCTGAGAACCGCCCACCTGACCCGCGCGCAGCCACAACAGATTCACACCAACTCTCAAAGTCACGACACGACCTGATCGTAAACTTCGGCGGTCTTTTGTGCCGTGGCTTGCCAGGTCATTTCACTTGCTCGCTTGCGGCCAAGTTCTGATAGTTCAGATTTTTGACCAATCGCCTGCATGACACCTGAGGCGATGCTTTGAATATCTAACGGATCAACCAAAACTGCTGCACCGCCTGCGACTTCTCGGGTTGAGGAGCCCCTGCTCGTCACAACGGGCGTGCCATGGCTCATCGCCTCAAGAATTGGCAAACCGAAACCTTCCATCAGCGACGGGTAACAAAGCACTTCAGCACACTCATAAATCGCCCCAAGGTCGCTGGGTTGGACAAACCCCGTAAAGTGCACCCGAGCTTTCGCCGAATTTGAAACCTCTTTCGCATCGAGCACGTCACCCCAACCGCTGGCACCAACTACGACCAGATCCGGCACCGAATCACCCAAGGTTTCAATCGCGGAAATTAATCTCGACAAATTTTTGCGGGGCTCGAGTGTGCCGACAAACAGCAGATAACTGTCTGGCAACTGATAACGGGTCTTGATTTGATCACGAGTAGTCATCACCATCGGCGCGACCACTCCAAGCGGAACATGGCGCAGCCGATCGCTAGAAAAACCAAATTCTTGGCAATCCTCCAAAGTCGATTGCGAAGAGCAAAGCAAGACGTCGGCATGCTTCAACAAAATCTTCAGGCTGCGCCGAAATACCGAATTGCCTCGACGGCTGAAAAACTGTGGATACTTCAAAAATGCGAGGTCATGAATGGTCGCGACCATCTTTGCATTCGTTGCAAACGGAATTATTGACGTGCAGTGGACCAAGTCGACTTTGCCAGTCGCGCTCTCTGCTTTTGGAAACCCGAACCGCATTGACATTTCGTAGAGCGCGGCTCCGCTCAAAAAAAGTTGTTGCACTTTGATCGGCGGCTGATATGCCCCTTGTGCCGACGTCCTATGGCGACCCGCAAAACCGACAAGTTCGATGTCGCGCCGCAAACTTGGCAGTACTCGCGCCACTTCGATCGCCGCGGTCGCAGTACCCCCGGGCACTCGATGCCAGCACTGTTCCAAAGAGTAGGCCACACGCATTCCTTCTATTCTGCCGTGTCGGCTTGATATTTGGCGTAAAGCCCCTGCGGCGGAACACAACGGGCTGTGGGTCGTACGATGTGGATAGCAATATGAGCGAAAAAACTTCCTCGCCAACATTTTGGAAAAATCGCACCGTTCTGATAACCGGTGGTAGCGGATTTCTTGGCCGCAACGTAGTCGAAGCATTTGCGGCAGCCGGCGCAACGGTTGTCGCCCCAACTCACAATCAAGCAGACCTTTCGGTGCCGGGGGTTGCGCTCGAACTATTTAGGAAACACAAACCTAGTCATGTCGTGCACTTAGCGGCTCGCGTCGGGGGCATCGGCTACAACCAAGTTGCACCTGCCCCGTTGTACCTCGACAACTTGATGATGGGTACCCACACGATTGAAGCCGCGAGAGTTGCCGGAATTGAAAAGACAATTCTGCTCGGCACCGTCTGCAGTTACCCAAAGTTCACGCCTGTTCCATTTCGCGAAGAATCAATCTGGGACGGCTACCCCGAAGAGACAAATGCACCGTATGGCATTGCCAAAAAAGCGCTGTTGGTGCACGCCCAAGTCAACGCGCAACAATACGGGCAGAAGTTTGCGTTCTTGATACCAACAAATTTGTTTGGCCCAGGAGACAAGTTCCATCCTGATGTCTCGCACGTCATACCTGCGTTGATTAAAAAATGTGTCGAGGCCAAAGAACAAAAACTGGACAAAATCGTGGTTTGGGGCACGGGCTCGGCAAGCCGTGATTATTTGTTCGTCAAAGACGCCGCACGGGCGATATTGCTGGCGAGCGAACTACACGACTCGACCGAGCCACTTAATTTGGGCAACAATCGTGAAATCACAATTCGTGAAACAGCCGAAACGATCGCCCGCATCGTTGGTTTTTCAGGCGAACTAGTTTGGGACTCGTCGCGCCCGGATGGCCAGCCTCGACGACGCGTTGACCCGTCACGCGCCGAGCGCGAACTGGGCTGGCACGCCTCTACCGAGTTTGAACATGGTCTGCACGAAACAGTGAACTGGTTTCTTGCAAATCGTCAACAAGCACTAACCCTGCCCTCGTAGAGTCGTGACGTTTCCGCCGCCGCAACTTCCGCCACCGTTGCCTCGTGCGACGCAATCAAAACCATCCCGCCGTCCACTATCGCCGCGACCGTCACGACCCAACTTTCGGCTATCCACGAACAAGACATCGGTTACGAATGCAATCGTCTCGATCAACGTGGGTCTTTATTTGTGGATGTCGCTTTCGGGTTTTGACGAAACTTCAATAAATTTCGTCATCTCTCGGCAGTTTCTAGAGCAGGGCGAGTGGTATCGGCTCGTCAGTTGCGGCTTTGTGCACTTCGGAGTTTTCCATCTGGCGATGAACATGCTGCTGGCATATCAACTTGGTCAGTTGTTCGAACAAAAAATTGGCTCGCTCAGATTTGGTCTGCTCTATTTGACTTCTCTTTTGGGTGGATCAGTTGGCGCGTTGCTGATCAGCCCAGACGCGATCACAGGCGGTGCATCTGGCGCCGTGTTTGGTCTAATGGCGGCAGCACTGGTCGGATTTCGCCAAGACCGGGTCAACCCCCTGCGCACGGGCGTTGGCGCGACCTTTGCGCTGAACATCGTGATCACCCTCGTGATCCCAGGAATCTCGATTGGTGGACACTTCGGTGGGGCGATAATTGGCGCGATCTGCAGTTTGTTTTTGCTGAGCCCAACCAAGATTTCTCTGCCAAAGCTCGTCGAAATAGTTGCGCCGCTGATGATCTGCGTTGGGTTGATTTATGTTGCGATTGATTTCGTAAGCGCGTGACACCCTCGTCTTACTCTGACTAAGTCAATTCGTAATCAAAGAAATCCGAGGGGCAATGCTTCACACAGTCAGACCATTATTGGATGTGCCACGCGCACAACTCGACCCGATCACGACTCTTTCAGAAAAACTGAGTGTTTTTGCGCTGGCACTTTCGAGGCCATTGCGTCACGAGACGTTGGTCCTGTGTCTTGATCATCAGCAGCGTGGTGTTGGTCTCATCGCCTTTGACTCGAACCGTGGACTAATTGAAATCATCGACCGGATTATCGGCGCGGCAGTCAACATCGATTCAGCGACGACCATTTCATTGCTCACCGCACGCGGTGGCGATCACCGAAAGAAAGGCGATAAATCTCAATTCCAGATGGCTGCGAATCGTTGCCAAGATGCCGGTCTCGCTCTAAGCGACTGGCTGCTTGTCAGTTATGGCGATTTATACAGTCTCAATTAACTGTGGCAACCGCAGCCAGAGCCGCACCCGCCCATTTTCGCTGCGGGCATCGCTGGCGCATTCGAAGCACTGTTGCCACCGCCGACCGAGGCAAAAACTGAAAGCAAGCGCACTGCATTTTCGTGACCTTGCGAGCACTTGGCAGGCTCGTTGGCGGCCGACATCGCGCGACGCTCCTCAAAAACTTGGTCACAAGTGCGACAACGAAATTCATACATCGGCATGGATTGCAGTCTAGGCGTTGTTGATCTGGCACTACTAAGTCGATAAATGTGCAAAATTTAATGGTTAAATTAAGTGTGTTCTCAGCGCAATCGTCGACGACTCAGACTGCGCCCAGCACAACAGTTGAACAGCAAACCGAACATGTATTGCAAACTGGCAAGCCACTTGTCGCGCACATCGTCAAAACCGACAAAGATGAATCAGCGACAGCCAAAGTGCTCGAAGCGCGCATCAACGGCACGCCAGTTGAGGCATTGTGCGGCCATGTTTGGGTGCCGTCGCGCGACCCAAAGCAACTGCCGATGTGTCAGGCCTGCAAAGAAATCTATGAAATGTATCGTGGCTTCAACGACGAATTGAATGAACAGCCAGCCGAATAGCGCGAAAAATGCCTGACTTCAACTCGTTATTTTCGTTCGCGATCGCTTCGGTTGCGTTGCTCGTGATACCGGGGCCCGCAGTCATTTACGTCGTCAACCGCAGCGTGGCCAGTGGTCGACCAATCGGGCTCGCCTCGGTGCTCGGTCTTGAACTCGGCACTTTCATGCATGTGTTGGCGGCCACTGTTGGTCTTTCGGCAATTTTGGCGACATCACAAGACGCTTTCAATGTCGTCAAATATCTGGGTGCGGCGTATCTCGTGCTTGTTGGTCTGCGCACACTCTCGCGCCCACCAGAGACAATTACATCTTCGGCTAACGCAATGACAAAAGTGCAGGCATTTCGGCAAGGTTTCGTGATCAACACGCTGAATCCAAAAATTGCACTTTTTTTTCTGTCATTTCTGCCGCAGTTCATCGACCCAGATAAGTCTTCAAACGCGCTGCAATCTTTGACGCTCGGCGCGGTGTTTGTGATCTGTGGCTTTGTGATCGACGGCATTTATGCACTGACTGCCAGCTCATTGCGCGAAACTTTGGCCAAAGGCAAGACCTTGCCGTTTATCCAGCGATATGTCGCCGGCATCGTGTTTGTGCTGCTCGGCATCGTGGCTGGGTCAGCGAAAATCTCTTGAAACAACGCCACG
>SXGS01128876.1_pt1 | contig 24349 bp, 14 predicted proteins | sample 3174681 | NCBI WGS metagenome assembly SXGS01 (sample SAMN11356861, study PRJNA531348) | freshwater metagenome | isolation source: freshwater sample F1-80 | place: China: Fuxian Lake, Yuxi | collected 2017-12-25
GAGGCGATGGAACTCGGGGCCGACGCCGTGCTCGTGAACACCGCGATCGCGATCGCGTCCGACCCGAACCGCATGGCCGTCGCCTTCAAGTCCGCCGTGGAAGCCGGCCGCGCCGCCTTCGAGATGGGCCTCGGCGCGCCGCTCGACAACGCCAGCGCAACCAGTCCGCTGACGGGGTTTCTGAACTGACAATCTAGCCACGGATGAAACACGGATGGAACACAGTCGCGGATGAGGAGCGAAGTCCTCTGCGGAGTGACTACGGCCTTCCGCCTCGATTTGTGCGCGCCTGCTCAGTTCCGTGTTTAATCAGTGTTTCATCCGTGGCCGTTTTTGCATGACCTCCTTAACTTCACCGCGCGTCACCAAACTCCTCGCCGCCGCCCGGCGCGCGCGCATCCTCGTCATTGGCGACGTCATGCTCGACCAGTTCATCTGGGGCAGCGTCAGCCGCATCTCGCCCGAGGCCCCCGTGCCCGTCGTCGATTTCCAGCGCGAGAGCTTCATGCCCGGCGGCGCGGCCAATGTCGCCCGCAACCTCTCCGCCCTCGGTGCCGCGCCCGAACTCTTCGCCGTGGTCGGCCGTGATGATTCCGCCGCGCGCCTCCGCCAGCTCCTCGGCGAACAACACGTCGGCTGCGCCGGCCTCATCGAACACGAGTCCCGCCCCACGAGCATCAAGACCCGCATCGTCGCCCACCAGCAGCAGATCGTCCGGCTTGATCGCGAATCGCGCGGCCACCTCGACACCGCCGCCACCGGCCGCCTCCTCGAAGCCATCGAACGCCGCCTCAAGGGCACGGATGCCGTCATCATCGGCGATTACGGCAAAGGCGTCGTGACGCAGGTGCTGCTCGATGCGTTGAAGGAACTTTGCCGCCGCACCGGCGTGTGGTTAAGCCTAGACCCGAAACCCGTTCATCACCTGAACCTCTCCGGCCTCTCGCTCATCACACCGAACCGCAAGGAAGCCTTCGAGCTTTCGGGCCTCGCCGACGACACGCGCGCGGCGAACCCGCTCGAAGACATCAACCTCGTCCGCACCGCCGGCCGCCTCCTGAACGAACTCGCGCCGGCGCTGCTGCTCATCACGCTCGGCGAGCAGGGAATGTTGCTGTGTCGGCGCGCGGAGAAACCGGTTCACATCCCCACCGTCGCGCAGGAAGTCTTCGACGTGTCCGGCGCGGGCGACACCGTCATCGCAACGTTCACGCTCGCGATCGCGGCCGGCGCGTCCCCACTGGAAGCCGCCATCCTCTCGAATCATGCGGCCGGCGTGGTCGTGGGAAAGGTCGGCACCGCGATCGTCACGCCCGAAGAACTGGCGGCGAGCTTCAAGCGGTAGGGCTCGCCAGACACAGCAGTACTCCTCGAAGGCGTTCCCGTCGTTAAGCGCAGAAACACGGAGGGTGCGAGGAGAGGAAAAGCCAGGTGGCTCGATTCTCGTCTGCGGATCTTGGAGCCTGTCTGAAGATCCCGGAGCGCCGCTGTATCGTCCTCGACCAGCCGCAGACATCCCCGCCGTTCGTGGGCATCGACGTATTCTCAACCCGCTGCTGCTGGGCTTCGACACAGCGCGCTCCTTTCTCAGACAGAATCTCAGCGTTCTTCGCGCCTCGGCGTTTAAGTCCCCTTCCCTTCGCTACGACTCCGCCCGATGCCGGAACACCGGCAGGCCCAGCTTCCAGCGAATCGCCGCGAACCGCATCGCCAGCGTCACACTTGAAGCCACGATCATGTCCGCGTGCTCGCCCAGCGACCAGCGTTGGAGAATCAGGAACACCACCGCCCCGCAGAACGCCGCCGTCGCATACAGGTAAATCGCCGGCCGGAACACGAGCGGAATTTCTCCCGCCAGCAGGTCCCGCAGTATCCCGCCGACCACGCCGGTGATCACCCCCATCGCCAGCGCGATGGCCGGCGAAACGTTTAATGCCAGCGCCTTCTTCACCCCGATCATCGTGAACAACGCCAGTGCGAACGCATCCGCCACTTGCAGCACGTTCGCCGGAATCTCGTAAAACCGCGCCGCAAAGAACGCGACCACCGCCACGCCGGAAGCCGTCAGCAGAAAGTTGGGATCACGTACCCAGAACACCGGGACATTCCCCAGCATCACATCGCGCAACGTCCCGCCGCCGAACGCCGTCACCACCGCGAGCACGATGACGCCGAACAAATCCACGCCCTTGCCCCGCGCCGCCAGCACACCCGTGATCGCCGCGACACCAACACCAAAATGTTCGAGAAAGTATTGCATGAACGACGGCCCGGTCTTTAGCAGCAAACCGGGGGAGTCGCGAAAGGAAAGAATTCCGGGAGTGCGCAGAACAGCCGACGTAAGGAAGTGGATCCTCACGACGATCAGCTCGCCTTACTGCCGACGAACCACGGCTCAGGCTCCGGTCAGTCCGCCCGCGTCGCTTCCCAGTCGATCTCGCGATCCTCGCCGTTGATCTCCGACTCTATCATCCCCGTGATCGTGTCGCCGCTGACTTTGCCGGTGTGCTTGGTCAGGTTGCGCGTCTCGAAAATCGTGCGTTCAATCTCGAAGTAGATCACGCCGTTGGTGAAGACGCCGTTGGTGATCGTCACGGACGGGATGCGCCCGGAGGTCGAGACGGTCTTCCCCGTGATGCGCTCGCCTTCCTGCTCCAATTCCACGCGGCTCTCGAAGCCGCGTCCACGTCCACCAGGCCCGCGCCCGCCTCCTCCGCCACCACCACCGAAGAAGGAATTCGTCCAGCGCCACACGCCTTCCACGCCGTAATGAGCGCGCGTAGCTTCCCAGTCGTAGGACTGCTTTTCGCCGGCCCAGTCGGTTTCGATCTTTCCCTTGATCGCCGTCTCGTTCCACTTGCCCGAGTAAGTGGTGACCACGTCGCGATCCGGCCGGCGGCGGATCACCTGGAAGGTGACTTGATCGCCGGTGACAAGGAGGTTCGTCACTGGCGTCTCCGTACCTGGCCGGAAGCTGGTCTTCGCGGAGAGGTTTCCATCGGCGACGGTGAAGCGAAGCTTGGGGCGGTTCGTCGCACCGTCGGGCATCACGAAGTTCCACCGCCAGGTGCCTTCGAGAGTGGGGGCCTTGGCGAGTGCGGGCGCGTCCGCAGAAACACCGCTCAGGGTGAGGAAAGCGCCTGCGGCGAGCGTGGCGGCAAGACTGGTGAGGAGGAATCGTGGCGTCATGGCAGGTTCACTTTCCGCCGGGCGTCGAGCGCACCGGGACATTGAACTTCAGGGAGACTTTTTCTTCGTTGCGATTGTTGCGGCCGCTGTAGGTGACGTCGATGCGATCGCCGCGATCATCCACGCGCATCAACCCAAAGCCGCCTTCGCCAGTCTTCATGCGATAAACGCCGTGGCTGTATGGCCCGCCCTTGAGTGATGGATTCTGATCGAGCGGCCCGCCACACATCACGGGGATGGGCGCGCCGCCGCCAGTCGCGTAGTCCGCGTTGGAGCCGTCGTCCGCTGCAAGCATGTGGGAATCTCCGTGGATGATGCACACGCCTCCGATGCGATTGGCCTTGATGAAGTCCGCCATCTCGCGCCGTTCCGTTGCATAGACGCTCCAATGATCGTCGTCCGATCGCGCCGCCCGGGCTCCGCCTCGACCGCGCCCACCGCGATTGCCGTTAGTGCGCGAACCGGAGACATCGTTGGTGCCACGCGTCGCATTGCGACCGAAGCCGCCGCGGCCGGTCTGCGCGTTCGTGCGGCCAACAAGGTTCGTGTGATAGATGAGCCCGTATTCGTTCGTGCGCACGTTGCGATAGACGTTGTTGGTGGGATGCCCAATCCACGGCACCGTGCTCATCCACACGATGAGCGGGAACTTGCCGTTCGCCGCAAGCAGTTCCTTTTTCAGCCACGCCTTCTGGTCAGCGCCGAGGATCGACTTGGTGGCGTCGTCCTTGTTCGTCACGGAATCGCGCTCAGATCGCAGGTCAGTCATGATGAACTTAACACGCCCGACGGAGAACGTCTGCGTGATTGGCCCGTTGCGATCGAACACGAGCGGGTAATGCGGCACATACTCCTCGTAACTGGAGCGCACCGCCTCGTGCGTACGCGAACGGCGGTTGGCGTTGTTGCCGCCGAAGTCGTGATCATCCCACACATAGGTCATGGGCACGCTCCGGTACAGCTCCGCCTGCTGCGGCGACGCCAGCACCCAGTCGTAGGCCGCGCGAAACATCGCCCGGCTATTCGTGCGGATGTCGAGATACTGGAAGTCGCCCAGGTGCATGAAGAAGAGCGGACGGTTCTCGCGGATGCGATCGAACGTGTCGAGCGTGGAACCCGTCCGCGCGCAAGAGGCGAAGGCGAATTCAAACGACGCCGGCCCTGGGCGTGGAAAGGTGCGGAACTCGCCCCGCTTGCCCGCCTCAATGCGCCCATTCACTTCCAGCGCGTAGTAATACTGTGTGTCCGGCTCCAGGCCGTTGAGCGCGAACTCAACGACGTTGTTGTGAGCCGCATCGGAAGTCATCCGCGCGGAAGCACTGCGGCGTGTGAGCAGCGGGTTTTTGCTGTAAACGAGCCGCGTCGCGAGGCCCTCGCGTTCGAGCTTCGCTTTCACGGTCACAGAAGTCGGCGTCACGCCGCCGCTCCACGGGCCGCGATCCACGAGAGAGAAACCCACGCCCAGTTGATCGAAGAGGAACGAATACACGTCCGTGTACTCCTGGATGCGCGCGCTCAACGCCGTTCCAATGCCGTGCCCGGTGTTCGCGCTCGTGCGCAGCAGCACCGGCTGGTCGGAAGCCGTCGCCGCCTGCAAGCGCGCCGTCATCTTCCGCGAATGCGCCGGGTTCACCCGGCCGTCGCGCGCGCCCGTCATCACCAGCACAGCGGGATACTTCGTGCGGTCCGTCACGCGATGCAGCGGGGAGTAGCCGTGCAATGCGCGGAAGTGATCCGGGTTCGTCACCGTCCCGAACTCCGTCACGTTGAACGCCCCGTTCGGATCGCGCTCGACGCGCAGCATGTCGAAGACGCCGACGTGCGCCACGACCGCGCGGAACAACTCCGGCCGCTGCGTCAGCGCCGCGCCCATGAGCAACCCGCCGTTGCTGCCACCCTCGATCGCCAGCCGGCCGGCGCTGGTGTAGTTCGAGCGAATCAGGAATTCCGCGCATGCGATGAAGTCGTCGAACACGTTCTGCTTCTTCGTCAGGTTGCCGGCGTGATGCCAGTCCTCGCCGAACTCGCCGCCACCGCGTAAGTTCGCAATCGCGTAGATGCCGCCCTGGTCCAGCCATAGCCGCCGCCAGAGATCAAAGCGCGGCTCCATGCTGATGCCGTAGCCGCCGTAGCCGTAGAGAATCGTCGGCGCGTTGCCGTCCAGCCGCGTGCCTTTGCGGCGGATGATGTTCACCGGAATCTTCGTGCCGTCCTTCGACTCTGCCATCACGCGCACGGCCTCGACATCGCTGAACGGCACCGGCGTCGCGCCCGCCAGCGGCAGGGCGTCCGCGCGCTCGCGATCCACCGAGGCGTTGTAGCGCCACCATTGGAACGGCGCGGTGTAAGAAACCGTGCGGAAGAGAACCTGATCACCGCCCGCCACGACGATTTGCTGAACTGAATTCACGCCCGAGTCGCGCGGCGAACGCAGCTTGCCGTCCGCGAAATCAAGGAACCCAAACTCCGACGGCCCGCCATCCAGGAACGCCAGCGCCAGACCGCTCGCGGTGGGATGAAACTCGCGGATGACATTCGTGCCCTCGGGCAGGATCACCGCCGCGCGCGCGAGCTGCGTCTCGGCGAAGGGCAGGCGCAGTATCTTCCCTTTCGGCGCGCCCTGATGCGAGAGCAGGTAGAGCGCGTCGTCCTTGCCGGCCTCGATGTAAACCGGGTCGCGACCGAACTCCGCGTGGACAATCTGATCCGTGAACTTCGTCACCTGCCGCCACTGGCCGGAAGGCTCCCGCAGGTAATGCGTGAACTCGCCGCCGTCGCCATTGGCCACCGACGCGAGTACGCGCTTCCCATCCGGGCTCGAAGCAAGGTCGATCTCGGCGATGCGCGGGAACTCCTTCCCGACTTCGTAACGATCCTGCGCGACCGGTGTGCCGAGTTGATGAAAGTAAACTTGCTGGAAGAAACTCAGGTCCGCCTCCGGTCGCTCACCCGGTGAAGGATAGCGTGTGTAATAGACGCCCGAACCGTCGGCGTTCCACACCGCGCTGCCGCCCGCCGTCGGGCCTTGCACGCGCGGAATCGCATCGGCCAGCCGCCGGCCCGTCGCCGTCTCGTAGAAATACAGCGTGCCCAACTCACTCCCGCTCTCTGACAGCGACACCGCCACGACGCTACCGTCCGGCGACGGCACGTACCAGTCCAGCACCGCGCTGCCGTCGGCGCTCAGGCGGTTCAAGTCCAGCACCACCCGTTCGCTCGCCAGATTCGTCAGCGAACTCAGCGTCACCAGCACCGGCTGTTGCGCGGGCGGCTGGAACTTCAAGAGGAACAACCGGCCCTTGCGCCAGGTGAACGCCGAGTAATTCGTGTTCGGGGCATTGAGCAGGCGGCCGAGGCGCTCCTCGATCCACGGCCGTGCCGGCGACTTGTCCAGCACCGCGCGGGCGGCCTTGTTCTGCGCCTCCGTCCAGCGCTGCACCACCGGGTCGGCGGCGTTCTCCAGCCAGCGATAATCCTCCGAGACCGTGACGCCGTGGTATACATCCGCCACCGGCTTGCGCGCCGTGCGAACCGCCGCCTCCGCGCTCAACGCCACGAGCAGGAGCGAGACCATAGCCGCACGCCAGGCAAACGCGATGACGCGAAGCCCCGGGGCATCCGCTATCAGACGCACCGCTGTTGAAGGAGACAGAATGGAGGAACCGGCCCGCCGATTGGCGGCCCACGAAGCGTCCGTGCTGGAAGTAAGCATGATGTTGGACAATCAGACCGTGATTCCAGGCGCGATCCGCATCAGGGCACGAGACGTAAGGCTGCGCGCGCGGCTCTTGGTCAGTGACTTGTTCGACACTTCATCCGAGCAGCCGGTTACGCGCAACAACGATTCGACAAACGCCGCCCGCGCCCTCGGCTCCGCCTCTCCGAAGCTCGGCAAAGCAGCGGACGTGAGCCCGCTCAAACCTCCCGCGCCGTGGACAATCAGAGCCGACCCACGTCGGCTGCTACACTCAAGGAAGACGCGCCGCCCTGTGTTGCCGACGCTCCGCACTCCGCGCTTCATCGATCTCTTCTGCAGCATCGGCGGGTTTGGGAGCACGAGATGTCCCCGAAACACCCGACGCGATTGCTCAGACGGCTTCGGCGGGCACTTGCCTGACTTTGCTCCACTGCGTCTCCGGGCGGAAAAATCAGATTGAGATTCGGTGCGAGTCTGTCCATAGTCTCCCTGTTCCAACTAGCTCCGGCTTCGACGGCCGTGCCATAGACCTATGCGGGTTTTGTCGCGTCGTCTTCCGTCGGGAAACCACAAACATCGCGGCAAGTCGTTCATGGGTACCGCAGTCAATGTTACAAGCAGGTGACAACTATGAAGTCCATTCGTTCCTCCCTCCTGTCGTTCCTCGCTCTCCCCGCCCTCCTCGGGTTCGCCATTACTCCGGCGCTGGCTTTGGACGACCTTTATATCACCGAGTTCATGGCCGAGAACGACAGCACGCTTGACGATGAGGACGGCGACTCGTCGGACTGGGTCGAGATATTCAACGGCGGCACCAACACGGTGAACCTCGGCGGCTGGTATCTCACCGACTCGGCCACGACCGCCGGGTGGCGGTTTCCGGCCACGAACCTTCCGCCGAACTCTTTCCTCGTGGTGTTCGCGTCAGGCAAGGACCGCCGGCAGCCGGGCGCGCCGTTGCACACGGATTTCCGGTTGAGCGACTCGGGCGATTATCTCGCATTGATCAAGCCGGACGGGACAACGGTGCAGTCCGCTTATGCGCCGACGTACCCGCTCCAGGTGCCGGGCATCTCCTATGGCATACCGGTGACTTTGAACACACTCACGCTGTTCACGACCGGCGCACCGGCGAAGTTTACCGTGCCGATCAACGGCAACCTCGGTCTGGACTGGACGCAGCCCGGTTTCGCGGATGGCTCTTGGGCTTCCGTCAACAACGGCGTGGGCTTTGAAGCGGATGCACCGGTCATCGGCAACCCCACGCAGATCGCGGATTCCGTCGCGGAGTTCAGCGGCAACCAGGGCGGCAACGGATGGTTCTACGGTTATTACGTGAAAGATGCGGACGGCAACGGCGCTTATGATGCCGCGGACTTTGTCGCCTTCCCGCGCGGCACCGGCAACACACTCGCCGCCACGAATTATTGGAATGGCTCGAAGTGGGATTGGGCTGCGGGTGATCCGCCGTGGACGGAAATCACCGCTGCCGGCGCTCATCCGAGCGCGGAGAACGGCAACGCCGCGCTGCCCATCCATTGGGCGGTCCGCCGTTACGTCAGCGAGACGAACGGAGCGATCCGCATCACCGGCACGCTGGCGGCCTACAGCACGGCCGGCACCTGCGGCGACGGCGTCATCGGCCGCATCTTCGTCGATGGCGTGGAAGTCTTCCAACGTGCGGTGTCGTTCCTCAGCGTTGGCTACTCGATCGTCGTGAACGTGAACCTCGGCTCGACGGTGGATTTCGTCGTCGATGCCGGTGCAGCCAACAGCGATTCCTGCGACGGCACCACCTTCACGGCGGTTATCCGCACCACGGCTGGCAACGGCGTTGTGGCCGACTCGATCAACGACTGGTCGGACACCGGCGCTCAGGGGCTCAACGGCTGGAGCTATGGTTATTTCAATGCAACCACCGGCGGCACCTACACGGCCACGAAGTTTCTGCCCTTCCCGAGTGGCAGCGGCCCGCACAGCACAGCGAATTTCTGGAATGGCGAAGCCTGGCAGTGGTTCGACGGTGAACCGCCGTTCGACACCATCGGGCAGATCCTCACGCGCCCGAGCGTCTTCGTAACCGGCGGCGTCAAGGGCAACGAACACCGCGTCATCCGTCGCTGGGTCAGCGAAGTGGCCGGCACGCTCCACGTGGACTGGCACGTCGGCAAGAAAGACCTCACCGGCGGCGGCGTCACCTTCTTCCTCATGCACAACGGGACCCAGCGCGACACGCTCGCACTGACTGCAGCAGACTTCACAGGCACCAACCGCACGACCGTGGTTTCCGGCGTGGCCGTGGGCGACGCGATTGACTTCGTGATCGCACCGGGACCGGACGTCATCGGCGACTTTGTCTTCCTCAACGCGACCATCCACGGCAGCGGCACTGTCGCGGGACAGTTTGCCTCGGACGTGGGCGCGATGATGACGAACATCAACTCGTCCGCGTATCTGCGCATCCCCTTCAACGTGGCGGACGCCTCGGCCATCACCGCGCTGGAATTGCGCGCCCGGTACGACGACGGCTTTGTCGCGTATCTGAACGGGACACCCGTCACTCGCGCCAACGCGCCCGAGACTGCGGCTTGGAACTCGACCTCCACCGGCACCCGGAGCGATTCAGACGCCGCGCAGTTTCAGAGCTTTAGCCTCGATGATGTAAAAGACCTCCTCGTCACCGGGAACAACGTCCTCGCGATCCAGGGCCTTAACGCCAGCGTTGTGGACGCGGACTTCGTCCAGTCTTTCGAACTGCTCGCGACCACCGCGACCCTGGACGGGGCCAACAAGCGTTACTTCTCCTCACCAAGCCCCGGAGCCGTCAACGGTGCCGGCACGCTCGCCCTCGGCCCCATCCTCACACGCATCCGCCATGAACCTGCGGAGCCGGTGGAACAGGAAGACCTCTTCGTCACCACGCGCGTGATGCCAACCGTCAACCCGATCGGAAGCATCACGATGTATTACCGCGTGATGTACGGCGCAGAAGCCAGCTCTCCGATGTTCGACGACGGTCTGCACGGCGACGGCGTGGCCGGCGACGGCATCTACGGCGCGGCGATCTCAAACAACCTCTACACCGCCGGCCAGATGATTCGTTACTACTTCATCGCCTCAGACTCGTTGAACAACCTCACCCGGCAGCCGCCAACGGGCGACACGAACAACGCCCCGATTTACTTCGGCACCGTCTCGCAGGATTCGACCCTCACAAACCCGCTGCCCGTGCTGCACTGGTTCCTGCCCGCCGCATCGGGAGCAGGCCTGGACAGTGGCGGCCCGCCGGTGCGCGCTTCGCTCTACTGGAAGGGCGAGTTCTACGACAACGTGCGTATGAACCGCCACGGTCAGTCCAGCACCGGCTTCCGAAAGAAGAGCTACAACGTGGACTTCAATCCGGGCCATCACTTCCGCTGGAAGGACGGGGAGAAGCGCGTGGACGACATCAACTGGCTGAACACCTATCCCGACAAGGCCCACATGCGGAACATGCTCTCCTACGGCATTCACGCCGACGCTGGTCCGACATCACCCTCGCACTACGTCGTCCCGGTGCGCGTGCAATCCAACACCGTCTTCTACGGCACCGCACACATCGTCGAGAACGGCGATGACAACTACCTCGAACGCATCGGTCGCGACAAGAACGGCGCGCTCTACAAGATGTACGACACCATGTCCGCCTCATCGACCGCGGAGAAGAAAACCCGCCGCTTCGAGAGCCGCGCGGATCTCGACCAACTCATCAGCCGTTCCGCCTCGGCGAACAGCACTAACCGCGCATGGATTCACGACAACGTGGACATCTCGCAAACGATCAACTTCCTCGCCGCGATGGTCGTCACCGCGAACATCGATTGCTGCCACAAGAACTACTACGTCTATCGCGACAGCGAGGGCGACGGCGAATGGGAAATGCTCCCGTGGGATGTGGACCTCAGCTTCGGTCGCAACTGGGATGGCAGCCAGACCTACTGGATGGACACGGTGAATGTGGCCAACGGCCTGACCGTCGGCGGCAACGCCACCCTGCCCTCTTCACTCTTCACCGCGAACTCCACAACACGCGCGATGTACATGCGCCGCGTCCGAAGTCTCCAGGATCAGCTCCTCCAGACGAACGGCACGCCTGTCACCGAACTGAACTTCGAGCGCCAGATGGATCACTGGTCGGCACTGATCACGCCCGACGCCATGATGGACCTCGATAAATGGGGCACTTGGGGCGGCGGCGCACAGAACCTCTTCCCCGGCAGCCCGACCTACGCGCAGTTCGTCCGGACCCTTCCGCAGGAGGTCGCGCGCACCAAGACCAACTACCTCGTCGGCCGCCGCCAGTTCGTCTTCGACCAGAAGATGGGCAACGCGACGGAATTCCCGAACGCGCAACCGGCGGACGCCATCGCGCTCATCGGTGCTCTGGAATACAATCCCTCCTCCGGAAACCAGAACGAGGAATACATCCAGATCATCAACACCAACGGCTACGCTCTCGACATCAGCGGCTGGAAACTGTCCGGCGCCATCGAGCACACGTTCCAGGGTGGCGTCGTGATTCCGCGTGCCGGCTCGAGCAACATCCTCTACGTGGCGGCGAACAAGAAAGCATTCCGCAATCGCGCAGTGTCGCCTCGTGGCGGCCAGGGTCTCTATGTCGAAGGCCCCTATAAAGGCCAGCTCTCTGCTCGCGGCGAAACCATCGTCCTCGCCGACAACAAAGGCCGCATTGTGAATACGAACCTCTACCTCGGAAGCCCCAGCGGCCCGCAGCAATACCTGCGCATCACCGAGATCATGTATCACCCGCCGGCCGCGCCCGTCGGCAGCCCCTACGAAGCTGAGGACTTTGAATACATCGAACTCCGCAACACCGGGCCGACGAACCTCAACCTCACCGGCGTGAAGTTCGTCAGCGGCATCGACTTCAACTTCACCGGCAGTGCCGTTACCTCACTCGCTCCCGGCGCATATGTGCTCGTCGTCCGCAACCTCGCTGCGTTCACCTCGCGCTACGGCGCGTTGCCGAACATCGCCGGCCAGTACTCCGGCATCCTCAACAACTCCGGCGAGAACCTTCAGCTCGATGACGCTGTGGGAGAAAAGATCCTGAACTTTAGCTTCAATAACTCCTGGTATCCCGTCACCGACGGCCCCGGCGCCTCGCTCGTCATCATCAACGATCAGGCCGACTGGAAATCGTGGGACCTCAAGGCAAGCTGGCGCGCGAGCGCGAGCGACTTCGGTTCGCCGACCGGAGCTGATCCGGCCCCGGCTCTGCCCACTGTCGCCGTGCTCGTGAACGAAGTCCTCACGCACACCGACCTCCCGCAGGTGGACGCGATCGAGCTGCTCAACCCCTCGAACACGCCGGCAGACATCGGCGGCTGGTTCTTGACGGACGACTTCGCGTCACCGAAGAAGTTCCGCATCCCGGACGGCACCATCATCCCGGCTGGCGGCCACATGGTCTTCAGCGAGGACACGTCGTTCGGGCTTGGTGTGAATGGTTTCCAACTGAGCTCCACTGGCGACGAGACGTATCTCTTCTCTGGCAACGGCACGAACATCACCGGCTACCTGCACGGCTATTCCTTTGGCGCAGCGGCCAACGGGGTCTCGTTCGGACGCCACACCAACAGCATCATCGTGTTGAGCAACTGCATCACGAACAGCCCGGAGGATATTCAGTGCGTCACCAACAGCACCGTTCATTTCGTCGCCCAGGCAGCCATCACGCTCGGCACCGCCAACGGCCTGCCCAAGGTCGGCCCCGTCGTCATCAGCGAGATCAACTACCGCCCGGTCGAGCCCAGCCTCGGCGTGGACAACGAGATCGACGAATACATCGAAGTCGCGAACATCACCGGCGCTCCCGTCGCACTCTTCGATCCGGTGAACCCGGCGAACACATGGCGTCTGCGGAGCGCTGTGGACTTCGACTTCCCGATGAACGTCACGTTGCCCGCAGGAGGCCATGCCTTGATCGTCAGCTTCAACCCGGGGGAACCCGCCAAGCTCGCCACCTTCCGCGCACGCTTCAGCGTGGATCAGTCGGTGCCCGTGTTCGGTCCGTGGAGCGGCCAACTCGGAAACGTCGGCGAGAGCATCCGCCTCTACCAGCCCGACACACCGAACGCCACCGTGGTGCCCTACATCCTGATCGATCAAGTTGATTACCAGAACCAGCTCCCGTGGCCCGCCGCAGCGGACGGCATCGGGCCGTCCTTGCAGCGCCTGAGCGAATCGTCCTACGGCAACGAGCCGCTGAACTGGACCGCCGTCGGCCCCTCCGCCGGCCTGGCCTACGTCTCCGGCGGCGTGCCTCCGACCATCGCCACCCAGCCGCAGCCGGTTGTTGGCATCGTGGGTCGCACGGCGAACTTCAGCGTCGATGTGAACGGCACCGCGCCGTTCTTCTACCAATGGCGTTTCAACGGCGTGAACCTGTATGGCGCGAACACCCGGCAACTCACCCTGCCGAACCTTCAAGCCCGCCAGGCCGGCTCCTACAGCGTCGTGATCTTCAACTCCGCTGGCAGCACCGAAAGCTCGTCCGCATCGCTCTCCGTGCTCTTCCCGCCGTCAATCACGCAACAGCCCACGAATCGTTTCGTCTGGATCCGACCGGATGTCCGCGCTGCACCGATAACCAATGCCTCGTTCTTCGTCACCGGCAGCAGCGGCAACTCCGCCATCGGCTACCAGTGGCGCTTCAACGGCGTGAACATCCCGGGCGCGACCGCCTCAGTCCTGACCGTCACCAACGTCGGCCTTGAGCATGAAGGTGATTACGACTGCCTTGTGTCCGACATCATCGACACCATCACCAGCGCCACGGTGCGCCTCGTTCCTTGGATCCAGCCGATGCTCATACAACGCCCCACCGACGTGGTAGTCACGGCCGGTGCAGCGCTCACCGTTGGTGTGGTGGTGGAAGGCAACCCGCCGAACTTCACCTACGCCTGGCGGCGAAGCCTGGGATCACTGATCCTCAACACCAATACAGGCGTCCAAAACCGGAGCAACTACCTCATCCTGACGGCAGTCGCCCCTCAGATGCCCTACTCTCCAGGGATGGTCACCCGGCTGATATCGACGAATTTCGTCACCAACCAGATCAGCGGCATCATCGCCACCAACGTCTCCACCAACTTCATCGCGGGCACCAACTTCCAGGCCCGCGTGGTCGTCTCCAACGACGCGAACACCAACGGTGTGAATACCACATTCAACATCCTCATCCTCGCCGACACCGATCAGGATGGGGTGCCCGACGATCTCGAGAACCGGCTGGGCCTGAATCCCAACGACAGCGCAGACGGGAACGGCGATCTCGATCTGGATGGGATGAACAACCGCGCTGAGTTCATTGCCGGCACCGATCCGAACAACGCCGCCAGCAATCTCCGCATTGAATCGCAGCTCTCCGGCGGTCAGGCCGTGGTGCGCTTCTCCGCTGCGTCGAACCACACCTATGCCGTGCAGTTCACGGACGACCTCCGCTCCGGCACCTGGTCGCGCCTCGGCGACGTCCCAGCCCGCGCGACGAACTTCGTCCAGGAGATCACCGACCTGAACTGGACCACGAACCGCTTCTATCGCGCCGTGACTCCGCGGCAGCCGTAACATCCCTGCGCCTCGTTCCTTCACGCCGGGCGGACTTCGGTCCACCCGGCTTTTCCTTTACGCCCGACCGTGGCAATTCGTACGCATCATTCCAGCGGAGCTCTCCCCTCGCGCTTGCCTTGTGCCCCGGCGCGGCGGCATGCTGGCGCGGTTGCGTCCCGGATGATGATGAGCATGGACTTCGCAAAACTTTCGGCCCTGCCACGATGGCTCTTCGTGTGGTGCTGCGCGGTCGCTTGCGCGCTTGCGCCGCTCGGCGCGGCGCAGCGCACGACCGAGCATTCCAGTCTGCTCTACACGATCGACTCCTGGGAGAACGACGACGGCCTGCCGCAGAACTCCGTCATCTCGATGGTCCAGACGCGGGACGGTTATCTTTGGCTCGGCACAATCAACGGCCTCGTGCGCTTCGACGGCCGGGTCTTCACCGTCTTTAACGAGGACAACACACCCGGCCTGGGCAACAGCCCGATCGTCTCGTTGTTCGAGGATCGGCGCGGAGACTTGTGGATCGGCTCGGAGGCTTCGGGCGCGTTGCGGGCGCACAACGGGCGGATTCATCCGACCGGCATCGGCGGCGGCGGATCGGAGGCCAGGATGCTCTCGATCTGCGAAGATGCACAGGGCTCGGTCTGGATGACGTTCAAGAACGGGCATCTCTGGCGACGCGCCTCGGACGGCAGCACGAACCTCTTCCTTCCACCTCCTGAACGAGTCGGCGGCTACAAATGGGCGGCCACCGATCGGGACGGACGCCCGTGGTTCGCAACAGATTCATCGACGTTCACGGTCGGAACGAATTCCAACCTCGGTCGCGGACAGCTTGTTGCGGATGCGCCCCGGGCCTCTTCCTCTGTCCAGATGCTGTTGCCCAGCAGGGAAGGCGGCTACTGGCGCTTCGGCGATGACCGGATCGAGCGTTGGGGAACGAATGATGCAGGCCCCGTCTTCACGCCTTACGCGTGGCGCGCGCCGGTCACTTCGGCGGCCGAGGATCGAGATGGGAATCTCCTCGTGGGCACGCTTGGCGAAGGTGTCTTTCACTTGGATCGCTCAGGCAAGGCGACCGCCGTTGAGTCGAATCGCGTGCTCTACGTGCTCTCGTTGATAGTGGATCGCGAAAACACGGTCTGGGTCGGCACCGATGGCAACGGTCTGCTCCGTCTGAAGCCGCGGCTGTTTCAAGTCGTGGAACCTTCGCACGGACTCACTGTGCGCTCGGTAGCCGAGGATGCAGCCGGCGGAGTCTGGATGGGTTTCAACGCGTTCGACTTTTCCGCGCCGAGCGTCGGCTACCTGAAGGACGGCATATTCCGCTCCTATGGGCGGGAGAACGGTGTGATCAGCCCCTCCGTGCTTTCCGTGCTGGCCGATCGCGGCGGACGCGTGTGGGCTGGAAGCGGCGGCGGTCTGTTCAGACTGCAAGGCCCGCGCTTCGCCACCGTGCAGGGAGCCGAGTTATTGCAGGCACCGGTCCCGGCGATTTACCCGGCCCGCGATGGCAGTGTCCTCTTCGGCACCGGTGTCGGGCTCATTCGCTGGCGCGATGATCTCATGGAGTTGTTCTCGACCCGCGACGGACTCACCTCGGACGACATCTCCGCCGTCGTCGAGGACGCGCAGGGGGCGTTGTGGATCGGCACCCGGGCGTCCGGCTTGAACCGCCTGCACAACGGCAAAGTCACTGTGTTCCGCAAAGCCGACGGGCTGCCGAGCGACGAGATTTCCTACCTCTACGCCGATGCCGAGGACGCGCTCTGGGTCGGGACGCGTGGCGGCGGGCTGGCCTGCCATCGACAGGGGCGATGGCATCGCTTCACCACCCGCGACGGACTCGTGAGCAATCACATCGGCTGCGTGATCGAGGACGGCACCGGGCATCTCTGGATCGGTTCCAATGCCGGCCTGATGCGCGTGCCACGCCGCGCGCTCATCGCCCGTGGCGACGGTGGATCCGTGCTGCTCAACGTGCGCTCGTTCGGCCGCCCGGATGGCTTGCCCACTCGCGAATGCACGCTCGGCTCGCAACCCGGCGCGGCGCGAGGGAAGGACGGACGGCTGTGGTTCCCAACGGTGAAAGGGCTCGTCGTCGTGGACCCGGCGCGAATCCTTCCGAACACCAATCCGCCGCCCGTGGCCATCGAATCCATCACCGTCGATGGCGAGGAACAGGGGCTGCACGCGATTCGTTCACAGCCGGTCTCGACGTTGACGCTTTCGCCGAAGCGCGAGCATCTGGAGATCACCTTCACGAGCCTGAACCTCTCGTCGCCGGAGCGCGCGCGTTTCCGCTACCGGCTCGTGGGGCATGAATCCGAATGGATCGAGGCCGGCGCGAATCGCGTGGTCCACTACAGCAAGCTGCCGGCGGGCAGCTACCGGTTTCAAATCGTGGCGGCAAACGAAGACGGCCTTTGGAGCACGCGGCCGGCGGAATTGGCCCTCATCGTCGAGCCGCCCTTCTGGAGGACGTGGTGGTTCCTGGGCATCGTGTTCGCCTCCGTCCTCGGAGTGGTCGCCGGCGTCGTTCACTACATCTCGACGCAGAAACTCCAGCGTCAGCTCGCCAATCTCCGGCAGCAGGAGGCCCTGGAAAGGGAACGCTCGCGCATCGCCCGTGACATCCACGATCAGCTCGGTGCGAACCTGACCCAGGTGTCATTGCTCGGCGAATTGATCGAAGGCGACCGCGAGGAACCGGAGGAAGTCGCCGCCCACGCAAAGCAGATTCAGGCGACGGCGCTCGAAACTTCCCGGGCGTTGGATCAGATCGTTTGGACGGTGAATCCCTCGAACGACACGCTCGACGGCCTGGTGAATTACATCTGCAAGTACGCGCAGGACTACCTCGCGCTCGCCGGGCTGAAGTACCGCCTCGACGTTCCGGCGGATTTGCCGGGCACGCCCATCACGCCGGAGATTCGCCACAATCTTTTCCTCGCGGCCAAGGAGGCGATCAACAACGTCGTCAAACACGCGCAGGCCAACTCGGCATGGCTGCGGCTGAAAATCGAGAACGGCCGGTTCACCATCGAGATCGAGGACGACGGCAAGGGCCCGGCCGGGATGAACGAGAAGCGCGCGCAGTCCAGAAACGGATTGCCCAACATGGGCAGACGCCTCGAAGATGTCGGGGGCAAGTTTGAAATCGGCCCGGCGCCGAAACGCGGCACGCTCGTGCGGCTGATCGCGCCGCTGGGCAGAAACTGAATCACATGGCCATCAAAGTTTCCCTCGTTGAAGACAGCGACCAGTTGCGCGGCACCCTGGCCCGCGTGGTGAACCGCGCCGACGGGTTCGAGTGCGTCAGCCAGCACGGCAACGCCGAGGACGCCGTCGAGGCGCTGCCCGGCATCAAGCCCGACGTGGTGTTGATGGACATCAACCTCCCCGGCATGAACGGTGTCGAGTGCGTCCGCAAACTCAAGCAGGCCCTGCCCGCGACGCTGGTGATCATGCTCACCGCCTACGAGGACACGGAGAACATCTTCAACTCGCTTGCCGCCGGCGCGTCCGGCTATCTGCTCAAGCGCTCGTCCAGCGCGGAGATTCTTCAGGCCATCCAGGACGTGATGAAAGGCGGATCACCGATGACAACGCACATCGCGCGCAAGGTGGTGTTGAGCTTCCAGAAGCCCGCCCCCACCAACGCGGCGACTGAGAACCTCTCGCAGCGCGAGCAGGAAGTACTCGACCTCCTCGCCCAGGGGCTCATCTACAAGGAAATCGCTGAGAAGCTTGGCATCAGCTACGAGACCGTTCACACCTACGTCCGCCGCATCTACGAGAAGCTCCAGGTCCGCACCCGCACCGAGGCTGTGGCCAAATTCCTCCGCCGCGAGTGAACTCGACTGCCGACCGTTTCACCGCCGCCATGTCTGCACCATCCAGCCCGGCCATCGAAGCCCTCCTCGCCCGACTGGGCGACAACAGCGTCATCGCCGAAGTGAACCTCCGGCGCTGCGGCGAAGGATTTGAGCTCCGCCACATTGCGGATCGCGACGTCGCCGAGTCCGCACTGCGCGTCGTCACCGTGAACGAACTTCGCTCACTCGCGCAGAACACCGAGGCCGGCGCGTTTCGTCCCATCAAGGCCGCGCCCAATCTCCGGAAGGGCTGGCGCGTGGTGGCGTCATCGATCGGCGAAGTCGAATCCGCACTGGACCACCTGTATCCCGGTGCGGTTGCGGACTGGCACGCGGCGGAATTTCCGTCGCCGCCCGTCACGGATTACCGCGATTACACCGCACGCCAAACCGGTATGTATCGCATTACGACGATGCTCGATGACACGCAGGCCGCACGCATGGTCGCAGCCTGTTGCGACGCGCGATTCTGCCTGAAGCGCCGCCTGTGGACAGTGGGCTCACTTGCTCCGGACACCGCCAACGCCAAGAGCATCGTCCCCTGCCTAGAGCCGTGCGCAGTGCTGCTGGAATTCGCCCGAAAGGCCATGCGCCTCGAACAGGAGGACAAGGTAACAATAAGCCTGACCGCATCGGAGATTGAATCGGTGCAAGCTGCGCTTGATGCCGCAGGTCGCCACTTGGATTCCACGGCGCGCGAAGCGGACTTCAGCAACGCCGCCAATCCCCGGCGCCTGCAACTGCTCGGTGCGAAGCTGGCGGAAGTGAAAACGGTGAACGCCAACGCGCCTGCGCATCACTGACGCACCCGCCGGAACGAACCTTACTTCTCCGCTGTGGCGGGAGCCGAGCGATCTTCAATGGCCAACCCAAAGGAAGCGAGCAGCACTGCCCCGTTCACTTGAACCTGCACGAAGAGCTTTAGGAAGCCGGGCTTCGGCGCAACGAAGCGGAACGGAATCTCAGGACCGCTCCGGGCGAGTTCGTGCGGCGGTTCCCCGTGCGAGTGGACATGAATCATCGTCTGCCGATCGTTCATGAACCCGACGATGTGCGCGAAGGCACCCATGAGCGGTTCGAGAGCCATACACGCCCGACCATCCGGCTGCGTGATGCGCAGCCGGGCGTTGACCGACTCGCCAGCGAAGACCCGTCTGCGTTCCAGCTTCAGTTCGTAGCGCCAGCCTTCGTTCGTGCTTTGGAGCCGCACCTCGCGCCGAATGGGCACATCAGGAACCGCCGTACCGCCAATGACCGTCTGCGGCATCTCGTTGCGAGCGGTTGCCAGCGGCGTCGCGTCCAGCCATAGCAAATAGCTGCCGCTCCGGCGCGGAGTGAACAGGAAAGTAAAATCCCCCGGCCGCCCGGACGTGATCGGGTGTTCGTGATGATAATCCTCCAGCGACGGATCGATGATCAACGCGTGCAACCGCCGCGTGTGCATTTCGATCAATTGCAACGAACCCACGCCCTGGCCATTCGCGTCACGCAGCCGCAAGTCCACCTGCATGGGACGGTTGCTCACCGCGCCTGGCCCGAGCGCCTTCACGAAGAGGGTCGGCGAAACGACGACGGCTTTCGGATCAACACGCAGCGGCGGGGCTTTCAAGGAGCCGGCGGGGTAACGGCTTTCAAGCGCGTCGATCCCCCGGCGCAGCGCGGTGACGGCTTCCTTGTAGGCGGCGGCGTTCGTCGAACCGGCGGACTCGATGATGCTCGCGCGGCTGCCGGACGCCATGTTCATGGACTTGCGGACGTGGTTCATCAACTCCGGCCCCTGTCGCACGCTGGCCCGCTGGAGCAGCGCGAGTTTGCCGAGCAACGCGCTGACACGTCCGGGCGCGAACACCCACGTCTCGGCCTGCGGCACCTCCTCCAATGCCTCGATCTCCAAGAGCACCTGCTGCCAGAGATCGGGCAGTTCACCCCCATCGGTGCCGCACCACGCGTCCGGGGCAAGAGCTCCGACAGAGGGAAAATGGATTCCGAATAGCAGCAACAAAGAGAGGCAAATGGCGCGCATCGATTTTCGCAGGAAGGCTGGCACCGGACGACGCCGCGCGCAACCGGGCGTTCGCGCGGATGGGAGGCAGGACGGGACTAAGGCGTTCATCTTACCGATGGAATCGGCTGGGATGACGTGTTCCAAGAGGGGAATCCGCGCACGGCGCGGTGGCCGACGCTCAGAGTTCGGAGAGATATTCAATCACCGGAACCTTGGTGCCCACGGGACTCGTGCGGATCGTCAACAAGAACGTCGCCAGTGGCACATCGTAGGCCCGAAACTCGGCAGTCGGTGATTGCACCACGATTTCGATGTGGCCGCCGGCGTAGGGGACAAAAGCGATTCGCGAGGACATGCGACACACGGCCCCCGGCCATTCAACCTCGAAACCGGGTCCACTCATGGATTCAATTGTCCCACCGAATTCATCAACGATGCGGCCATCCTTGAACCGCTTAAGAACCGCCTCTTTGAGTGACCCGGGACTCATGTCCGTTTTTCCCTCCACGGCGTCCTCGGAAATCTTGAACGTCAACGTCGCTGTCATGCTCGTCGAATTCAGTGTGAGGGTCTTGCCTTTGATATCCACCAACTTCTTGAAGCCCGGTGGAATCACGAACGAGAACTGGTTTGTTGCGGCTGTGATGATGCCGCGCGTCACCTCACCGGCATACGGCGTCTCCTGATTGTAGAACTTGGACTTCAGTTCCGGCGGCGGCACCTCCGACGCGAGCGTTTCGGCAGCGCCGGCATCGATCGGGGAGAACAATAGTGCCGCAGCGAAGAGCGTTGGGAACAGGATCGGGAGAACGGGTAACTGTCTCATATCGGGCGGCAAAGTTGCGGCTCAGTAGGCGACGAACGTCGTCGTGTTTGGCGGCGGGTTCGCCCATTTTCCACGCACGAGAACGCGCATGGCAGGCGTTCCAGGCGGGAGGTTCGTGGCGTTGGTCAACCGCTGGTCAAAGTTGATGTTGCGCGTAGGAGCGCTGTAATAGACGCCGGGATTCTGAAAGACATTGGTGGCCCTGGCCGAGTTGTACAGGCAAACGAGAGATCCGTTCAGCGTGTAGGTCCGTCCACTCCACGCTTCCAGAAGGCGCGGCAGATTATTCACCCCGCCGCTGTATGTTCCGCCCGAAGGCACGTTGCCAGTGACGACGGCAGCCACAACCGTCGTATCTGCGGCCACGCGGGTCGAGTAGGAGTTGCTGCTCGAATTGTCTGAAAACGATCCCGAGAGAATGGTGTACGCGTCGCTGACAAGTGACGCCGGCTTCGTGTTGGAAGTATTCGTCGTCCCGAGATGAGCAGTCGTAGGCTGATTGTAGTGCCCCTTGGTGTAGAGCGGATTCGGAGTCGCGACCGTCAGGCCCTTTTCCGGAAGTGTCTGACCGTTCACAAGGCGAACACCGGTCATCTTGGTGGTGGTCTCGGTTCGAAAGTCACCGACATAGAGCACGGTCGGCTTGTTGCCTGTGCCGAGGACGGAGCTCACGATGGTGTTGGTGGCGGCCCAAGCCGAGAACTTCTCCACATCGATCTGCGTGGTCATGACCGCCTGCCGATTCGCTTCACGTTGGTCACGAAACATCTGGTTCGTGCTCAAAAAATTTGTCGTGGAACTCCACGGGATCGCCGTCAACGCGGACGAGAACGGCTGCTTCACCCCAACGGTAACAGTGGAGTTGCTGACCAGAATGACCAACTCCGCCTTGTTGTAGTAGCGCTCGCGGCCCATCGCCGAATCGATCACTTCGGAAGCCGGGGGCATTTGCAGAATCTCCCGCACCGCAGACGCCGTGTTGTTTGTGCCGATCGGAAGGGTGATCGCGCTGCGGTTCGTCTCGCGAATATCGTAGAACACCTGCGAACCGCCGTTGGTGGACCAGCCGTAGCGAGAGCCAAAATTGATCGCGCCGCTGACGGTCACGTCCTCATAGAAGTACTGGCTCGAACTGGAGCCAAGATAGAAACTTGAGTTTCCGTGAACACGCCCGCGAACGTGCAACGTAGCCGCACCGTTCAACTCCATGTCTCCGCCGTAAAAGATCGCGAACTGGAAGATGGGAATCGAGGCGAGTTGCACATCCTGTTGCACCGCGCCGGGAACGTCGAAACGTGCATTATTCTCCCGGGCGTTGGCGACGATTCGATACGTCGAGGCGAAACCAAGCAGCCCGGAGTATTGCGAGTCCAACGTGGTGTACGTGGAAGCAGCGGTGCGCGAGACGAACGTGCGGCCGTTGTTCCCCTGCCCGTCGCTGAAGGTGAAGTCCGACCACAGGACGTTATCCGTGGATGTCGGCACGAGCCCGGCGTAGGTGCCCAGATTACCGTAGGCGGTCGTTTCGCCGGTGTTCTTGAAGTCGCGGCAAAGTCGCGCGAGCACCTTCTCCGTGGCAGCCTCCGCAGCAGCGATGGCCCGGTAGTTCTGGTTGCTGCGATGGATGAGGGTGCCGTTTGTCTGCACCCAGCTCAACGCGCCGCCGAGGGCAAGCATGCCAATGCCACCAAACAGCATGACCATGAACAAGGCGTAGCCCCGGCGGTTCAGGCGGAAACGGGGGATGTCGGTGTAGGTTTTCATGTATTACTCCAAAGCGCGACGAGTGATCTTGGTGTTGACCTGGTAGAAGTCGAAGTAGCCGTTCGTTCCGATCGACGTGATTGGATAGCGAATCTGATAGAACTGCATGGCGACGCCGATGACCCGGTTGTTCTGGTTGTCCGTAAGCACCGTTCCGTTGTGGCTCTCCGAAGAGAAAATGACGCTGTTGGTCAGGTATTCGGCGACCGTCAGCGGAGTCGATGTTGAGTTGGTGGCGCGCTTGAGCTTGGTGTCGGCGGCGTCGAGGTAATACACGACGAAGGAATTCGTGTTCGTGCCAGGATATAGACGCAACGCCGAACCGCGCTGCGCCGAACCATTGGCAGCAGGAACGAAGGTGGAAAAGTTCCCAGACCCCACATCGATCACCTTGGCGGAACGGATGTCGCCGATGAGCTTATTGATCGCATGGCGTGCGGCGTCGCTCGCACTCAACTTCGCACGGGTCGCCTCGTTGAACTTGAGCCCGAAGACGTGACTCGAAATGACACCGCCAATGACCAGCATGATGATGCCGAAGGCGACCTGGAACTCCACCAGCGTCATCGCGTGGAGTCCGGGCCGGCAGCCCGTTCGAGAGAGAGAGAGTTTCATGTTCAGGAGTCAGGAGCCCGGCAGGTCGCGATGGTGTTTGTGTAGGTCCGGCCGTTGATGAACCGCCACACCGAATCCACCCGAATCATGCGCACCTGCGGCGAGGCGCTGATGGTCGAGATCGTCGTGTAATTCGTCGCGTACATAATGTTCGTGCCGCTCATTGGCACATCGAGAACACTGGTCAGCGCGGGAAAGTTCGCGGCCACCAACTCGTCCACCGCCGGGGTTGCCTCCGGATCCCACCGGCAGGCGCGCGTCTGCTCCAGCCGGTGCATGGCCATGCACTGGGCCGCGAATGAATACGCCGACCACTCGGCATTGCGGCCGGCCTGGATGTAACCATAGACAATCCCGGCGAACATCAGCGCCGCCACTGCGGAAGCAATACTAGCCTCCATCAGCGTAAAGGCCGCCGCAGCAGATTGTCGGTTCTTAGAACTCAGTTTCATAATTCCCTTCGACTGCTCGAACACTGTTTGCCCGACGCCACTTCTAGCAACCCGTCTGCCACGAACGTGGAGCGGAACGGATCGTTGCATTAAGAATTGGAAAACCTCGGATTTGCATCATTTCCACCTCACTACGCGCGATGCACCCACGATCACAAGCCAACGGCAGTCGCTCGCACAGTCCAAAACATGGACACAGAGTGGAGGGGGCGCATCTGGACACTGCCCCGGTACGGCAGGCGTGGCGGAGCGCCGGTCTCTGACCCGGCGGGTTTCCAGGCTCTTTTCAATACCTGCCGGGTCGGA
>SXGS01669794.1_pt1 | contig 24344 bp, 20 predicted proteins | sample 3174681 | NCBI WGS metagenome assembly SXGS01 (sample SAMN11356861, study PRJNA531348) | freshwater metagenome | isolation source: freshwater sample F1-80 | place: China: Fuxian Lake, Yuxi | collected 2017-12-25
CTGAACAAACGCACCGAGGATGGTTTCAGTAAGTTAACCTCCGCTCTCAATGCCTTGGCCTCCGATCCAAAAGGAGACCCCTACAATCTCCTCTTTAATTCCTCCTGACCTCTACCACCCGCCTCCACTGACGCATTACCGACGGCCAATCAATTGTGTTGAGTAGGGTGTTTTCCATAATTGGGCTTCCATTGATCATCCGCGGGGCTAAGTTGGAATGATGAAAGTTCGGATACCGATCATGGCAGTCGTCACACTGCTCGTATTGGCGGGTGGAATTCTCTTAGGCATAGGGCTGGCGCGAATGACCGGGGTCATCCCCAAAAGTCCTTACCTCAATACCTCCACCGTAATTCGGCAGGTGCAAGCGTTGTCCGAATTGGTGACCATCAAGTATGTTTTGGAAAAGGTTATCGTTTTCGAGGATGCGAAGTGGTACGGAGAAAACCGTGTCATCCTGATCGCAAATGGCGTTGTCAAAGCGGGTATCGACCTTAATAAACTGACTCCGCTGGATCTCCAAATCCATGAACGCACGATCCACATTAAATTGCCCCGCGAAACGATTACCGATGTCTATTTGGATGAAAATAAGACTCAAGTATTGGAGCACACCACCGGGCTACTCCGCATGTTTGATAAGGATCTCCAGCAACATATCCGCCAACGAGCTGTGGAAGATTTACGTCGAGCGGCGCGTTTAGATGGAATCCTGACCGATGCTCGAGCTAGAGCGGAAGTTCAACTTAGACAACTGCTCCTCCAATCTGGTTTCACGACGATCGTCTTCACTCCGCGATTGGATTAGCAGATCGCAAGACCGCGTCACGACTCAGCAACCCATCGCTTTGGAGAGTGCTTGACGCATTATCGAGACGTCTGGCCAAATCCCTGTCCAAAAATGAATTCCGAGGACCCCTTGATTTACGAGCATGGAGAGGCCATCAATCGTCTTGCAACTGCTCGCACCGGCATCACGTAGAAACCGTGTCAAAGGTGGATTAAATACAACATCGGCAAAAATCTGGTGAGATTGGATGGTTGCCGTGTCTATCTGAACCCGAGCATCGAGATCGTAGAGTCCGATTGAAGTTCCATTGATCACAATGTCGGCGTCTGGCGGAAGTTTAAAATCCTCGTTCCAAGTAAACAACTCCGCATTGCCTTGGAGGCCGACGACGATCGTATTCAGGAGTTGGTTCCCTCGTTCTGGGGTTCGATTAACTAGGATCAGCTTTCCCACACCGGCAAGAGTCAATTCCACCGCGATTGATCGAGCCGCTCCACCGGCACCGAATAAGACCACAGTTTTGCCTCTCGGATCTACGATCTCAGTCAGCGACCGAAGAAACCCTTTTCCGTCGGTGTTTTCACCAATCCACCGTTCACCCCGACGAACCACACAGTTCACCGCACCAATTGCGGCGGCCGATTCCCCTAGTCCGTCCAAAAAAGGAATGACCGTTACTTTGTGCGGCATGCTGAGATTAAACCCTTGGTAACCCGAAGCACGGATTCCCTTGACGGCATCCGCGAGGTTTTCTGGACTGACCTCCATGTTGATATACCGCGCGTTGATCCCGTGATGTGTAAACGCCGCCTCGACCATGGCACCCGTTGGATTTCCGGCTGCGCCTTGAGAGAGACAACCGACCAAGGTAGGGCAAAAGGATCTCGAAAGTGACATTTTAGGAAATTGTTAGACTCGCAAACATGACGTTATCTAGAGGAGTAAAAAAACGCCCATCCTTTGAGGGATGAGCGTCGAAAATAGAATTGGGGGAAACGAGCTAAGCACGTTCCATGTATTTTCCGGTGCGTGTATCGATCTTCAACTTCTCACCAGTTTTGATAAACAGGGGAGCTTGGATCGTGATGCCCGTTTCCATTACAACAGCCTTTTGGACGTTGTTAGCCGAGTCTCCCCGAATTCCTTCAGGAGCGTCTGTCACGGTAAGGACTACACTAGCGGGAAGATCTACAGAGACAGCCTTGTCATTCACGAAGACCATCGTGACAAGACCATTTTCGACGAGGTAGTTTTTGCCATCACCCACCACCTCGGGTGTGATGGTGACTGTCTCAAAAGTTTCAGGGTCTGAGAAAACGTAGTCCTCGCCATCCTTGTAACTATACTCCATTTTTCGGGTCAACATCGGGATGACCTCGATTTTTTCCGACGAACTGAAGCGCACATCGGACGACTTCCCAGTCTTGATGCTGCGGATGCTGGCTTGAACGAAGGCGCGGAGGTTGCCGGGGGTGCGATGCTGGGTATCAAGCACAACGCAGATGTCGCCGTTGTAAGTGATGGCCATCCCCTTGCGGATATCATTGGCTATAGGCATAAAGTCTCAACAAAAAGGGTTTCCAGACCCTTCTGGAAACGGGAATGGACAGACTAACGGAGGAGTCAGAGAAAGCAAGGGGAAGATTTTTCGTCGGGCTTTCTTTTTGACTTCAGCCGGAGCGAGGCTCAGTTTCTTGCCTGACCTCATGTGCTTTTATTGTCTTAAACACGTTACTCGCCATTCCTTGGGAGTTTTGCTGACGCTTTTAGGGGTCTGGGTTCCGCACATGGTGAATGCTGCTCCTGATTTTGCTTTAGAAATCCGTCCGATTTTAGAGAGGAGTTGTTTCAGTTGCCATGGACCTGAGAAGCAAAAAAACGGATACCGTTTGGATGTCCGCGATGTGGCAATTAAGGGTGGCGATAGCGGCAATCCCGCGATTATTCCTCACAACGCTGGATCGAGCCGTTTAATTCGGTTCGTGAGCGGGGTGGATGAAGAAATGGTGATGCCACCCAAAGGGAGCAAATCTCCGCGACTCTCCGAGGGCGAAGTGCGTTTGCTGAAGGAATGGATTGATGCAGGGCCGGCTTGGCCCGACGCGCTGGCTGGTAAACTTAATGCAGCCCGGCCCCACTGGTCCCTCCAACCATTGATCAGACCTACGCTCCCCCGATTGGCGATGCATCCCATCGACGGTTTTATTTTGGAGCAACTCGCCAAGAATAACCTCACACCTGCTCCAGTCGCCGACCGTCGCACGTTGATTCGCAGGATTTATCACGACCTCATTGGCCTGACTCCAACTCCCGAGGAAGTGACGGCATTTATCGGAGATCGTGATCCCAAGGCGTACGACAAGGTGGTGGAACGTTTATTGAATTCACCTAGGTATGGGGAACGATGGGCTCGCCATTGGCTTGATACGATTCATTTTGCTGATTCCCATGGGTATGAGCATGACATCGGGCGGGATCATGCGTGGCGGTTTCGGGACTATGTGATCAATGCCTTCAACAACGATATACCTTGGCCTCGTTTTATTCGGGAACAGCTCGCGGTCGATGTGTTTTATCCAGAGGAAACCACTTTAACGCCTGCGCTCGGTTTCCTTGGGGCTGGAACCTTCGACCTAAGCACCTATAGCACAGGGCCTGTTACTTTTGATTACCTAGATCGTGACGATATGGTCACTCAGACCATGTCGGCGTTTGTAAGCACGACGGCAAATTGTGCCCGGTGTCACGACCACAAATTCGATCCAATTCCACAGGAGGATTACTACGCCCTGCAGGCGGTGTTCGCCGGCATTCTGAAAGGAGACCTGTATTACATGGAGGATCCGGCCAGTGCTCGGGATTATCGCCGGTGGAAATCACTGATCGCCTCGGTCGAGAAATCCGATGCGACGGTTCTGCACTCGGCTGCCAACAAACCGTTGGTCGATGGATGGTTGGCAAAACAGGGGAAGCCGATCAAGTGGCAACCATTAGAAGCAGGAACTTTTTTAACCTCGGAGGGGTCAATCTTAAAACGCTCGACCAATAATGTATTCCTCGCGGAAGGAAAACGTCCGGATAAAGATACTTACACCGTCACCGCAAGAGTCGCATTAACGAATCTCACTGCCCTGAGGCTGGATGTTTTGGCAAATGATACGCTTCCAATGCGTGGTCCGGGACGAAATGATAACGGTAATTTTCATCTATCCGAAATCGAGTTGCGAATCTTCGAGACGGGGGGGAGCCATGGCAAAGAGGTGAAGTTTCGGCGAGCCTCAGCAGATTTCAATCAAACGGATTGGGGGATTGAACGTGCATTGGATGGTGATTCAAAAACGGCTTGGGGAATTTTTCCCGCAGTTGGGCAATCCCACCAAGCGGTGTTCGAACTTCAAGAACCCATCGCGCTCAAAGCGAACAGTTCTCTGGCGATTACATTGAAACAGCTCCATGGAGGGGGCCATCTCATTGGTGCTTTCGCCCTCTCGGCAACATCCGAGGATCCAGCAAACGTGGTGATCCGTCCCAAGGAAGTCGAGGAAGCCTTATTGACCCCGACTGCGGATCGCAACGAAACCCAACGAATCACGATCGCCGGTCATGCATTGCGAATTGCCGCGAACCACGCGTTGGATCGGCTCCCTGAAAAATCTGTAGTTTACGCAGCCGCAACCACCGTGAACCTTGTGGATAGCAATCCGCCGGGACCCGTTAAGACCATCACTGAACCCAAGATCGTGAATTTGTTGCATCGAGGCGATTTTGATAAACCCCGTGCGGTTGTGGGTCCCGGAGCACTTTCGCTTATCCCCGACTTGCCATCCCGGTTCGCACTCCCAAACTCCAAAGACGAAGGGAATCGCCGAGCAGCCTTGGCCGACTGGCTGGCAAACCCTCAAAATATGCTGACGTGGAGAAGTATCGTGAACCGTGTTTGGCATTACCATTTCGGGAGAGGTCTGTGCGATACCCCTAGTGACTTTGGCAAAATGGGGGGTGTTCCATCTCATCCAGAACTCCTTGATTGGTTGGCGGTTTGGTTTCGGGATGATGCCAAAGGATCGCTCAAAGAATTGCATCGGTTGATCGTCTCCAGTGGGACCTACCAACAATCCACTGGCCACCGAAAGGAGGCAGCGGCGATCGATGGAGAAAACCGTTATCTCTGGCGACAGAATCGGCACCGATTGGATGCTGATTCCTACCGAGATTTCACCATGGCAACCTCGGGGGAACTGGATTTGAAAATGGGGGGGCCACCTGTGAAACATTTTAAACAAGGACCCGGCCCCCAACTCACCCCTGCCCTCGATTACACGGTCTATGATTGGTCTCAACCGGGTTCTGGACGGCGGAGCATTTATCGTTGCGTTTGGCGGGGCATTGCCGATCCGTTCATGGAAACCCTCGATTTTCCGGACTTAGGATTGCTCTCACCGACTCGAGGTTTTTCCGCATCCTCCCTTCAAGCCCTCACCCTTTATAATAATGACTTCGTTTTACATCACAGTTCGAGATTGGCCGACCGAACAAAAAGAGAGTTTGAGAACTTGGAAGATCAAATAAACCGTGCAACTCAACTCACGTGGCTCCGAAACCCGACGGCCAAGGAACGTCGTGATTTGGTTAAAATCAGCCGAAGCCATGGGTTGGCTACCGCGTGTCGAGTGTTACTGAACAGTAACGAATTCCTGTTTGTGGAATGAACCAAAACATCATTCATCCTACTAGGCGGCAGTTCCTAGAAACTATTGGTGGAGGGTTTGGAGGGGTTGCATTATCGCAATTATTTCTCCGTGATTCGAGTGCTCTGGTAACGCCCCACCACCCAGCAAAGGTCAAAAAAATCATCCAACTCTTCATGACAGGAGGTGCCAGCCCAATGGATATTTTTGATCCCAAACCAGAACTAGATCGATTGCATGGGCAAATGTTGGGACCAAAAGAAAAACCAGAGGGATTCACAGGACCTGTGGGAGCAATCATGAAAAGCCCCTTTCCATTTGCTCAGCACGGTCAATCTGGAAAATGGGTCAGCAGCGTATTTCCAGAACAAGCAAAGCACGTGGACGAAATGGCTTTTTTGATGGCCATGACAACGAAGACCAATGTGCACGGCCCCGGTGCTTACATGATGAATAGTGGTTTTTTGTTACCGGGGTTCCCCTGCATGGGTGCTTGGGTATCTTATGCACTGGGTAATTTGACGGATAACCTCCCGACTTTCGTCGTATTGCCCGATTCGAAGGGGCTTCCTTATAACCAGCGCGGTTGTTTTACGTCGGGGTTTTTACCTGCTTTACATCAAGGCACGGTGATCAACGCTGCGAGCCCTCGTCCGGTCCCTGATTTGTTCGCAAGCGACAAGTTCGCATTCGCAAAACGCGATGGCGACCCTGCGGGATTGGCATTGCTCCGGAGGTTGAACCAATCTCATGCAGAGCAACATCGAGGAGATTCCAGATTGGAGGCTCGTATCGCCAGTTACGAACTTGCCGCCAAAATGCAGCTCTCTGCGCCGGAAGCGTTTGATGTCATGAGGGAGCCCGAATCGCTTCGGAAAAGCTATGGGCTGGAAAACAAGGTCACGGAGGATTTTGGACGCCGCTGTTTATTAGCCACTCGATTAGTTGAGCGAGGGGTTCGATTTGTTCAGGTTTGGAGTGGACCCCAAGGGGCAACCGGCAATTGGGATAACCATGCCAATATCCTCACCGAACTACCACCGATGGCTGCTAGTGTCGATCAACCCATTGCAGCTTTGTTGAGCGATTTGAAATCTCGGGGACTCGATAAGGAGACCCTTGTTATCTGGACCACCGAATTTGGGCGCACCCCTTTTGCACAAAATGGCGTCGGAAGAGATCACAACGGTGGAAGTTTTGTTACATGGCTCTGGGGCGCGGGAATCAAAGCCGGGGTTGCTCATGGCAGGAGTGATGACTGGGGTTATCACGCAGTGGAAAACAAGACGTCCTGCCACGATTTTCACGCCACGATCCTTCACCTTCTCGGCATCGACCACGAAAAATTAACAGTAAGACAAAACGGAATCGATCGCCGTCTGACCGACGTGCATGGAGAAGTCGTGAGAGAAGTTTTGGCTTAATAATCTCAAGATTCTTCTCCAGACATAGCTTGCTGCGAGGGCTCCAAGGTTCTAATCTGAAAACGATTTCAGAGGGGTGGAGAATCGCTCTTGACGCAAGTCGAGGGAGGAAAGTCCGAACACCACAGGGCAGGACGCCGCGTAACCAGGCTTAACGTCTGGATACACTCGGGAGTGTTGGCTGCGAAGCCGCACGACGGAAAGTGCCACAGAGAAAATACCGCCTTTCATTCGCAAGAATGGAGGGTAAGGGTGAAAAGGTGGGGTCAGAGCCCACCGCTCCGAGAGCAATCGAGGGGGCATGGAAAACCCCGTCCGGTGCAAGACCAAATAGGAATCCGAGGAACGGCTCGTTTCGCGTTCCACCTCGTGTGGAGCAGGGTTCGGGTACGGGTTGCTTAGATAAATGATTCTCTCCGCGGGCAACCGCGCAGACAGAATTCGGCTTACAGCCCCACTGAAATCATCATCTCCCAGGCAGGCCAAAACCCATGGAGGGTGCCCTGCCCTTTGATCGAACCTAGACAGACCTTGGGATTGTGACCACTATGTTGCACGTTAACGCTGAAAAATTGTCGAACATATGGACACCCTTCTGAAATTATTGCGGGAAAATGCTTCACTGAAACCCAACGAGCTAGCAGTGATGTTAAGTCGCCCGGAGAGTGAGGTCACGAACCAGATTCGTGATTATGAACGTGATGGCGTGATTTTGGGATACCGAACCGTGGTCAACGAGGAGAAGCTAGGGGTGGAACGCGTTCGTGCGGTGATCGAGGTTAAGATCACTCCTGAGCGTGAGGGTGGGTTCAATCGACTTGCTGAACGAATCGCCAAATACCCTGAAGTTAGCTCCTGCTACCTCATGTCGGGTGGGTATGATCTATTGGTGTTTGTTGAAGGCAACACATTACGTGAGGTTGCTAGTTTCGTTTCAGAAAAACTGGCAACCATCCAAGGCGTGATTTCAACTGGCACGCATTTTATGCTCAAACCCTACAAGGAACAGGGAGTCCTAATGGCTAAACCGCCCGTGGAGGAACGGTTGGTGGTAAGTCCCTAATCGTTAAAGCGGGATCCCGATGAGGATGCTGTAACTAAAACTTGGTCACCGGTTGAACGGCATCCAAGCGGGTTCTGTGCCATGGGAGGCGCAAGGAGCATTTGTGGGAGCGTCTGGCGTCAGGGTATTCGCTTGGACGAGGTTGTTGCTGAGAAGGTACGCTTCGACTTCATCTCCGCTGATATCAGGCAGCATGACCCCTGCGATTTCGACGCAGGGACTGAGCATCTGACCGCTCTTCACGATCATTTCCTGACGTTGAACAGCATCATTGATAATGTCACGGTCTTCGTAGGGGAGGTCATATTTCCGCATAATGGCGCGGACACCCATGCTCCATCCACAGGAGGGTTTCAAATAAGCAATGATTTTCGGTTTAGTCATAAAGCAACAGCTCAACTAGGGATAACAGTGCCACAGTTCGACGCTGGTGCAACCTTGATTGTGAAAACTGCTCAAATAGAGACCTGCGTTTGGATCAAGTGCACTGACGATCGCCTTCCCGAATCCGGAATTCCTGATGGCATGAAAACCAGAAAGTTCAGTAAGAATTACTGAGAATTCTCAGAAACGACGGCGGTTTCCATCGTCTCTGCTTGCTCTGAGATGGTTGGCGAATGGCTATCCGGTTTATTTGAAGCCCGTTCATCGAGCACTAGAACGCCATGGGGAGGCAGGTCATAATTCCCGGAGATGGTTTGCCCGGTAAGGAAATCGTGCATCGGCTTATAAAACATCAGTCGAACCGAGGAGTTTTGGTGATTGAGGAGGAAATACACCTTGGTGCCGTCTCGTTCGCGTAAACTGACCTCGATCGAGTCGGGAACCTTGAGCAACGGAATGACGCTGCAAGTCTGACGCAACCAAGCTACAAGATCATAGTAGAAATACTGGTGACTCAGGGTGCCGATATAAATGGCTCGCCCCAAACCGTAGGAATTCATGGTGATCGCAGGCCGTCCTGCGTAAAAGTCCTTTGCGTATGTGGCCAAGACTTCGCACTCCTTGGGCTCGATCAGATCGCACCATATTCTAGCAGGATGAAGATGGCTGGTAGGGAAATTCCCTTTGAATGTGAGATGATTCTCTTCGCCAATAGGAAGCGGATCAAATTCTCGCACCTCCATACCGAAAAGGTCCGTCAGATTATTCGGGAAGCCGGAATCCGGGACGATATGGTGTTCATCGACTAGGCCCGTATTGCATGTCGCAACGAGTGTGCCTCCGTTTTGGACGTATAACTTAAGAAGATCCGCCTCACCTGACGCCAGCATATGCAAAGACGGCGCAAACACGATTTTGTATTTCGAGAGATCTTCTGTTGGTCGGGCAAAATCGACCGGAATATTCCGATCGTGTAATGCGCTGTGAAACATCTGCAGATGTTCTCGATAGGCAAATTGTTTGGTGGGTTGGCGAGGAAGTTTTAGGCTCCAAGCGTTTTCGTGGCTGAAAAGGATGCAGGTCTCGGCCGTCACTCGAGTTCCTTGGATCGCGGGAGCGAGAAGTTTCATCTCTTCCCCAATCTGTTTGATCTCTTGGAAAGCGCGATTATCCCCGCGACCGTCGTGGGTTAAGACCCCACCATAAAACTTTTCGGAACCGATCCTCGGCTGCCGCCAGAAGAAATAGAGAATTCCACTCGCTCCGCGAGAAATCGATTGATAGGTAAATAACCGAACTACTCCCGGACGCACCAACGAATTGACTTCCTGCCAATTCACGTGCCCGGCTTTTTGCTCAATCACCCAGAACCCAGCGTCGCCATCGGGCGTAGTGATGTCGTGTTTTTTGAGCGAACGCAACATGTCGATTTCGCACGCATTTTCTGCGCACCGAGTTTTGATCGTTGCGTTACTATCGACAGAAACGAAATCCAAAACGTCGGCCATGTCGAAATGATCAAAATGCCGGGTCAACGCGCGTAGATTTGTCGTGACAGGGATCTTCGGTGTCATTTCGCGGAGGATCGAAGCCTGACAACGAATATAGGCGACACAGGTATCGCTTGAGAATCGCATCCAATCCAACACTAGCGCGGGGTTATGCACCGTGGGTGCGTTCATTGGCATCGGAACTTGGGACCAATCCGTCACCATTTGGCTCCAAAAACGGTTCCCCATCGAGTCGTTCATCCGATCGATGGTTTCGTATTTTGCCTCCAACCATGCATGCCAGTCGCGTCGAGTCTCGAGATTGAAAGAAAACTCCGTGCGATGCCCCCCGATGCCATTATCCAACTGCCATGCGATCAGTTGCGGATGGTTCCCAAGGGCAGCAGCCTGTGCGCGGACAATTTTACGGGTGTAATCCCAATAAATATCGCTATTTCGACAGTAAGCGTGGCGAGTGCCCTCATTGAACCGGAGACCACACTCATCAACAGGAAGGATCTCGGGATGATTTTTAGCCAACCACAACGGGGGTGCCGCAGTCGGTGTCCCAAGGACGACCTTTATCCCCGCACCCTGCATGACATCCATCGCCCTTCGGAGCCAAGAAAAATCGAATTTGCCTTCCTCGGGTTCGACCAATCCCCACGAGAATTCCCCCATTCGAACGACGTTCAGGCCAGCTCCAACCATCAATTCGGCGTCTTTTCTCCAACGGGACTCAGGATCCTCACGAGTTCCGGCTAACGGAAAGACCCAGTGCTCAGGATGATAATCAACGCCGAAATACATAGGCTAAAGGCTTGACACCCGAATCCTACTCCTGATTCAGCCTGAATGCAACCGTCAGGTCACAAATCGAATTGTTTCCTTTTACGGGTTAACGGGAGATTCCCCGTTCACTTGATTGGACGAAGTTGATGAAATGGAGGACGTCAGGAAGGGGGGGGACCTCGGCTTCGATTTTACTCAAGGCGTTACTGACGCTGAGTTGTTCCCGGAACATGATTCGGTGGGCTTGCTTGATAGCAGAAATGGTTTCGTCGCTGAAACCATTTCGTTCTAACCCAATTTTGTTGATCATCCGGATTTCCACTGGGTTCCCATCAGCTAGCATGAATGGGGGGATATCTTGGACGACTTTGGAACATCCACCGATCATCGAAAATTTTCCGACACGACAAAACTGATGAACCCCAGCGAGTCCTCCGATGATGCAGTTGTCTTCAACCACGACATGTCCTGCCAAGGTAGCAACATTGGACATGATCACATGGTTGCCAACGACAACATTGTGGGCGATGTGGCAATAGGCGAGGATCTGGTTATGGTTACCAATTCTAGTAATCTCTCCGTCACCGGTAGCACTGTGAATGGTGACTGATTCTCGAAAGGTGTTGTGGCTGCCGATGACAGTGCGGGTGATGCCACCTTTCCATTTCAGGTCTTGGGTTTTGAGACCAATGCTGGTGAAAGGAAAAACTTGATTGTGACCCCCAAGTTCAGTGTGACCGTCGATGACCACGTGGGAGTAAAGCTGGCAATTGTCTCCGAGGCGAACGTCTGGGCCGATGACGCAGAACGGACCGATTTCGCAGCTAGCAGGAACGATTGCTTTCGGATGGATAACGGCCGAGTGGTGAATCATGCATCCAACAAGACAAAGGTGACTTCCGCCTCACTGGTCACGGTTCCGTTGACGGAACAAACACCTTTAGCTCGGCCCAGTTTTCCACGCATTTTGACTAGATCAACATCGATAATCAACGTGTCACCAGGGCGAACGGGTGTTCGCCATTTTACACTTTCAGCGGACATGAAATAAGCGATTTTACCCATGTTCTCGAGCTTCTTTAACATCAAAATGCCGGCTACTTGAGCGATGGCTTCGAGTTGGAGAACGCCGGGCATGATAGGGTGGTTTGGAAAATGACCTTGAAAGTAACCCTCGTTGATCGTGACATTTTTCAGGGCGGTTATTTTACTCCCTTCAATTTTTGTGACTCGATCTACCATCAAGAATGGATATCGATGAGGAAGGATTTTCATCACCTCCATGATGTCCATCAACGGTTCAGAGGCAGGGGTTACGGCGACTTCGGAGCTAGCAGAAGGGGTGGTAGCAGGTGTTGGAGGGGGCGTAAAAGTTCGACTGGCTAGTAGAGGTTTGCGGCTCTGTGCGAGGATCTGGCGTGCGAGTTCGCAATTGGAACTGTGGCTGGGCTTGATGGCGACTACATGACCAGTTAGAGGACGGCCTAGGAGAGACAGGTCACCAACAATATCGAGAATTTTGTGCCTGACAAATTCCTCTGGGTAACGCATCGGTTCATTCGTGAGGACAGCGTCATCACGAATGATCACAGCGTTCTCCAAACTACCTCCCTTGATTAATCCATTCTTGATGAGGAATTCGACTTCTTCAAAAAAACAGAATGTTCGAGCCTCAGAGATTTCGCGTGACCAAGTTTCTGGGTTGATTTCAACGCTAAAGAATTGGGTGAACCTGCCCTGACGATCTGTGCTCGTGCAGGTGATCTTCAACGTGGGATGGGGAAAAATCGACAAGGTCGTTTCATCTTGTCGAATTTCAATCGGGGCTGAAATCGTCAATGGCTCACGCTTTTCGGCCTGAATTGCGATGCCCGCAGATTGGGTCATTCGCAGATATTGCCGAGCACTTCCATCGGCAATGGGTGGCTCGTTCGCATCGATTTCTACGATTGCGTTGTCAATTCCTAGACCTGCAAAGGTTGAAAGCACGTGCTCTACCGTATGGATCTTTACGTTCCCCTTCGCCAATGTGGTCGAGCGATTGGTTTCGGAAACATTTTCGATGCGTGCCTCTACCTCGGGGTGCCCATCAAGGTCTACTCGACGAAACCTAATTCCGGTATTCGGTCCGGAGGGTAGAAACGTCATGGTGACTCGATTGCCACTGTGCAACCCAACCCCAGAGAAACTCACCGACTTTTTAAGTGTCTGCTGCTGTACCACGCACTGAGTAAAACAAACGAAGGGGCTGATTGGCAAGCCGGGTTGTTATTCGCCATGGGGTGTGCAGTGGTGGTTTGACAACAATCGTTTCAAAAACCATGATTACAACCATGTTCATCTACGTTCGCCGCCGCAACCAACGCACGTGCTGGAACGACAGCGGAGTTCGGCAATGCTCCTGAAGAAGGGGCGGCAAGAATGATCAACCATCAGCACAACAAGAAGCCTGCAGGATTTGTGAGATTGTGTGCGGCACTGACGATGCCCTGCGTTGCGCTCTGCGCGGTCGAGCTCCCTTCAGAGGCTCTTTCCACCAACCGGACAGGATCAGCCGGGGGCGCCACGAACACCACTCTTCAAGCCGCCTTGCCGAAACTGAAGTTTCCAGGCGTGGCAATCAACGTTCAGGACCGGTGCGTGGATGTGGAAAGTTCCGTCTGCCTTCATCGAGGCGCGCTTGAGTTGGTGGCTTGCACCAAAGGAACCAAGGAGCATGAATCCATCGTCGCGGTCGAGGCCAAGCCGATGCACATTCACGCGGCGCTCCTGTTGCTCGGATCCAAATCTGGAAGTCCGGCGACGCGCAAGCAGCTCGCGGATCAAGCCGGGCGCTGGATTGACTTTCCACCCAGCGGCGGGCCGGTGGACGTTTTTCTGTTGCTCAAGGGCAAAGACGGGAAGCTAGTCGAGCACCCGATCAGCGATTTCATTGCCCGTTCCAATAATACGTCCGATGACCCCGCTTCTGTGGACCATGAGAACAGGTTTCCGACGCACACCTTCCTCTTTGCCGGTTCCGTCTTGCATGGCGACGGGCCTGGGCCGCGCCGATACTTGAGCGACGAAAGCGGAAATGTGATCTCTCTCTCGACCTTTGGCGACGAGTTGCTTTGCCTGCCGGCGATTCATAGCCAGGACAATGACGCGCTGGTGTGGCAGGTTGACGCTAGGAAGCTGCCTGCCGTAGGTTCGAACGTGACCCTACGTCTTCGCCCGCAAGTTCTGCCCGCCGCAAAAGCCACAACGGCCAACCCATCCCCCTCGATTTCCGTCCCGGAAAGACCCTAGCAATGACCGATCCCCTAGACCCAACTGTCACCCGAGTGGAGAAGGTTTTTCCCGCCGATGGAATCCTAGCCGTTGGCGACCTCATCTTTCCTAAACAACGCATTTTCCAAATCCCGAGTTTATTCATGAAAAACATGGCTCACACCGTCTTCCTGCTGCTCACCACAGCCACGCTGGCCTTTTCGCCTTCATCCGCTGGAGCACCGGCAGGTGCGGTGCCGCCCGATTTCACCGCTGGCGGAAAGAAGGATGATTCCCACGACTGGCTGCTCGGCCCCACCGGACTCCGCGGCTGGATGTTCTTCCGCCATGAAGACCTCACCGCCGCCGCCCGGCAGATCCTCGTCACCGCCGTGGACAATGGTTCGCCCGCCGATGGCATTCTGGAGGTCCATGATGTGATCCTCGGGGTCTTTGGCAAGCCGTTCGCGGACGACGCCCGCAGAAGTTTCGGCCACGCGATCGCCGCCGCAGAGGAAAATACCGGCATCCTTCCGATAACGATCTGGCGGAATGGAAAATCCTCAAACGTGGAACTCAAGCTGCAGGTGCTCGGAGCCTACAGCGCAACGGCACCTTACGATTGCCCCAAGTCGAAGGCCATCTTCGAGCAAGGCTGCCGCCTGATCGCCAGGAAAGGCTTTAAAAACGCCGATATCCCCGATCATCTCAACGCCCTCGCCCTGCTGGCCAGCGGCGACAAGGCGTATCATCCCATGCTCGCTAAGTATGCCACGAAAGCCGCGGAATCCGTTCAACCCAAGGACACCTGGAACTGGTATATCGCTTATGCGAATCTTTTCCTCAGCGAATTCACCCTCTCCACCGAGAAGCAGACGGCCTTCTCCGAATTGAAACAAACCACTCTGCGTGGCGTGAAAAACCAATGCATGAACGGCATGTGGGGCCACGCTCCCCCCTTGGCCGACGGCCATTCCGAAGGCTACGGCGGCATGAATGTGATCGGCTTGCCCATGACCATCTCACTCGTGCTCGCCCGCCAGGCCGGTGTCAGCGATCCGGCCTTGGACAAAGTCATCGAAAAGTCAGTGAATTTTCTCCGCTACTATGTGGACAAAGGGGCCATCCCCTATGGCGACCATCCGGCTTGGGGAACCGCGCATGACGACAATGGCAAATCCTCGTGCGCGGCCGTGTTGTTTGATCTGCTCGACGACCGCGCAGCCACCGAGTTCAACTCCTGGATGGCCACCGCCGCCTACGATTGCAGGGAGCAGGGCCATTGCGGGAATTTCTGGAACATGCTCTGGGCCATCCCCGGCGCGGCGCGCAGCGGCCCGCTCGCCACTGGCGCCTACCTCAAGGAACAAGCCTGGTATTACGACCTCTCGCGGAACTGGAAAGGCGGCTTCGTCTATCAGAAAGTCGAGGCCGGCGACGAAAACGATAACTACACCGACTGGGATCTCACCGGCGGCTATCTGCTCTCGTTCGGTCTTTACCAAAAGAGCCTCTACATCCTCGGCAAGAAGCCGTCAACCGCCCCCGAGCTAAATGCCGAAGCTGTGAAAAAAGTCATCGCCGCCGGGCGCGACCGGTTCCCGCTAGGCGAAAGAAACGGCTTCTACAAAAGACAAGACGAGGAACTCATCGAAGGACTCAAAAGCTGGTCTCCCACCATGCGTTATTATTCCGCAATGGCCATCGGTAAACGCGGCGGCGACTTTGCTCCCACGCTGCTTGCGCTGCTCGACGGCAAGGAGCGCTATGCCCGCTATGGCGCTGCGGAGGCACTCGGAAGACTCGGTAAGGGTGCTGCATCCGCCTTGCCGCAGTTGCGCGCCGGCCTCAAGGATCAGGACACTTGGCTGCAATGCCTTGCCGCCGAAGCCCTCACCCGCCTCGGTGACAAGGACAGCCTTGGCGACCTCATTGCCATGTCCCTCCGCCCGACGCCCTCGGACCCGCGCCGCATGCACCAACGCGCCGCTTCACGCGCCTTGTTTTCCCCGTATCCCGGAAATCGCGAGCCTCGCAGCATCCTCTCCGATTCGCTTGATGGCGTGGACCGCACGCAGCTCCTTCAGATCATGAAAGCGTTCCTCCAGAACGACGACAGCGTCGTCCGCGCCTCCATCATTCCAGTGCTTGGAAAACTCAGCGACCGCGAACTCGCCCCGCTCCTGCCCGACCTCATCAGCGCCATCGAAACCCTCGCGCCCAGCAACGAAATGTGGGGAGACGAGATCCGGCAGGCAGGACTGGACATCCTCTCGCGCCGCCACATCCGCGAGGGCATGGATCTCTGCGTTTCCACCGTGGAGTGGCGGTGGGGAAATGATTATCAGAAGCGGCTGGAACTTCTCCGTCGCTACGGCAAGCACGCCAGAGCTGTCTTGCCGGAATTACGCAAAAAACGGCCGCCCAATTCCCCTGAAGGAGTAGCGAACATCGACAAAGCCATCGCCGAAATCGAAGCGTCCACCGAAGAGCCGAAGCTCGTCGGCCTGAAGGACTTCATCGCAAAAGTCTCCGAGAAGAAAGATTCCAAGCAATAGATGCATATGAAACCAACCCTAATACTCACGGCAGTGCTGTTATACGTATTTTCTCCAATTTGCTCAGCCAAACCGCTCAAGGTATTCATCCTCGCCGGGCAGTCCAACATGGAGGGGCACGCCTCGATCAGCACTTTTGACTATATCGGCAAGGACCCGTTGACGGCACCCATTCTAAAGGAGATGCGCAATCCCGATGGAACTCCACGGGTATGTGACAAAGTCTGGATGTCGTATTTGACCGGCCCTTACGATGGCAGTGCTAATGGCGAGGGCCTAGGGAAATTGACCGTCGGCTTTGGCGCACGTGGTGATCAACCCACCAAGATGTCTGGTAATATTGGTCCTGAGTTCACCTTCGGCATCTCCATGGAGAAAGAATTGAATGAGCCCATCTTGATTATCAAAACTGCCTGGGGCGGCAGGTCGCTCAACACGGAGTTCCGGCCGCCCAGTGCCGGGCAATACAAGCTGCCTAGGGAGATTCAGGAAGTGTGGGACCAGCATCCCCAGGGTGCCCACGGGGTTCCCAAGCTCGAGGATCGGAAAAAATGGCAGGAAGAAAAGAAAGCCGCCTCAGGTGTGTTTTACCGGATGATGGTCGACCATGTGAAAAAGGTGCTGGCAGAGCCCTCGCGAGTCTGTCCGGAATACAACCCGAAGGCTGGCTATGAACTGGCCGGTTTTGTCTGGCTTCAGGGTTTCAACGATCTGGTCGATGGGCAGACCTACCCCAATGGGAATTATGAAGAATACTCGCGCTTGTTGTCACACTTCATTCGCGATGTTCGCAAAGATCTTGCCGCCCCGAAGATGCCCTTCGTGATCGGCGTGCTGGGAGTCGATGGAGAGAAAAACGTGAATTTCCGGAAGGCCATGGCCGCGCCGGCCGACATGCCCGAGTTCAAGGGCAATGTCGTTGCGGTTGATACCGCTCCCTTCTGGGATCATGACATTGCCGCCGCAGAGCCCAAGCAGGGCGAGTATAACAACATCGTCAGCACAGCGCACACCTTGAAAGCGGATGGACTTTTTAACAGCGAATGGAAATGGGAAAATTACTGGAAACCGATTGGTAAACCTCTCCCAGAGGAACGGATCTGGCACTTCGCCACGGTTGATGTCACTGAGAAGAAAGACAAGTTGGAAAAATATGACGACAGGCGATTCCGTGATATCACGCTGCCAACCGGGATGGATGATTGGCACAAGCCCGACTTCGATGACAGCAAGTGGACATCCGGCAGGACTCCCATCGGAAAGGGCGTCTGGGATCATAGCGGAATCAAATTGGACGAGTTCCCCTCACCATGGGGGAAGGGCGAATTCCTGCTGATGCGAACGACTTTTGATGTGGAACACCTCAACTTCGATTCGTATCGCCTCGCGGTCTTGGCAAGACAAGGATTCCGTGTCTATTTGAACGGCCAAGTGATCCACACCTACATCTGGTGGCAGGACAAGCCGCAATACGGCTCCATCGTCCTCGAAAAGGAACAGATCAATTATTTGAAGAAGGGGAAGAACGTGTTGGCGGTCTATGCCAATGACCAATACGACCTTAAAACTCCGGAACGCTATGCAGCGATGGATGTGCGGATTGAAGGGATCACCAAAGCGGACCAGAAGAAGCTCGATCTCGCCTTGGAGGAAGTCCTTCCGCTCAAAGACCGGGAGGCCCTTAAAGGCGCTTCCAATGGCGGTTACCACTATTTTGGCAGCGCGAAGATCTTTGCCCAGATGGGAAAGGCCTTCGCCGAAGCGAACCTCAAAATGATCAAGTAACGCTTACCTGAAATCCCAAAAGAGGGAGAATTTCGACCAATCAACGACAATGAAACCACCTACTGTCCTAGGATGCGTCAATCCATGGAACCCTTGACCCCAAGAGCAAATTCCTAGCGGAGAGGGATAATGCCAGTTTGCCAAATACCTAGCATGGCATAGCCCATCATTGAGATTAGAGAGGGGGTATCCGCCGATTTGGAAACCATCGTTGATTTCAACATCGCGGTCTGCAAGGAGACGGAGAATCGCGACCTTGACCACGTGACCGTATCGGAGAGTGTGCGACGCTTTATCTCCGAACCTGCGAGAGGTCAGTATTTTGTGACGATCATTGCCAGCGAATTGGTGCGCCAAACGGCACACACTTTCAAATAGAGCGATTAGAGAAATGGCGGAATCTGGTGGATTCAGAGTTACGGGTTATTACCCGCCACGCCCTTCCGGGCGGAGGTGGGCATTTGCCCTATTAGCGAGAAATCTCCTCAATTTAGAGATCTAAAAGCGTCAAACTCGAGTCCTTCCAGCAGCAACCCCAAACTTGGTCTCTCTAAGACCATCTCCAACGGTTTTTCAACCCGCCAACCGGATATACCCAAAACAATTCTCCCTTCCCGTGGATTTGGGTTATTCGGTTCTCGAACCATCCTTGTCGTGTCGAGGGTCAAGGCGTTGAAAACTTCTGCTGAGAAACACTTCCCATTGCGTTTGCCCCATCAGCACCCCCCCGCAGATTAATCCCATCGCTGGCCAAAACGTTGAGGTGATGGGCTCTTGGATTAAGAAAAATGCCCAGAGCATGGTGCTGATCGGAATCAGGTTATTAAAGAGGTAAACCTTGCTCACAGGCCAGTGACGCAGCGCGTTGGACCAGAGGATGAATGCGATCACTCCGCTGGCGATGATGCAGTAGGTTTGTAACCACAACAGCCTTGGCTGCAGGAAGGGGGTCGAGGGGTGGGTGGATAAATGATAGTAAAGTTCCCACGCGGCCAAGGGGATCAAAATGACTGAGCCGCGAACAAAGGTATGACCTGAGATCTCCGCAGGGCTCAGCTCCGTTCGAAAGGCTCTGCAATCTCTTCCATAAATGGTCCACAGAATACTTGATGCCAACCCTAGACCTTCCCCCATCCACACTGACCCTCCATGCTTGAGAGCAGGCCAAAAAAGGAAAACGACTCCACTGAGAGCGAGAACCGCTGCTCCATAAGATTTAAATGATCGGAGGTCCCACCGAGGTCTGCCCTCCCAAAGCAAGGCCCACACGGGTGCCGTGCCTAGGTAAAGTGCCACATGGGAAGCGGTCGTGTAGGCCATGGCAACATTGAAGGCGATGATGTAGAGGGCGAGGTTGAAAGCACCTCGAGTCCAAAGACGACGCTTCAGGGATGGGGAAAGCGCGTGAGAAGGTCCGAGCCAAGGAATAAACCGAGCTAGGATCAATAGGATGATCCCAGCGATCATGAATCGCGTCACACCAATGAACAACGGTGGCCAAGAAGCCACAAGATACTTTGTGACTGCGTTATTGCTACCCCACAGAATAACTGCCACCAGAAGAGAAATCGGGATGTAATTCAAATTAATCAGAGGTTCGAAACACGAATTCTTCCATACCCTTCAGAGCGCGAGGTGGAACCGGTGACATCGCGTCTTCCGAAGAGGTGCTGATGGTAGTGATTTAGGGGGAGAGCCTTTCAATCCGCCAATTCTCCCCTTCACGAGTATAGCAAAAACGGTCGTGGAGACGATTCGGGCGGCCCTGCCAAAATTCTACTGCTGATGGAAGCACAACAAATCCTCCCCAATTGTCGGGAACCGGGATTGGATTGGTTCCGAATGTTGCCATGACTTCCGTGAGCTTGCTTTCGAGAAACTCACGGTTTGGCACATGAGACGACTGTTGAGACACCCAAGCTCCTAACTGACTACCGATTGGTCGGCTACTGAAGTAGAGTTGGCTTTCTTCGCGGGAAAGTTTGGAGCAACAACCTCTGATGCAGACTTGCCTCTCGAGTTCAGGCCAAAAAAAAGTCAGAGCAACGCGAGGATTCATCGCGATCTCGATGCCCTTGCGGCTCCCGTAATTGGTGAAAAAACTGAATCCTCGTTCATCAGCGAGTTTGAGTAGCACGGTGCGAGTGGAAGGCTGACCTGACTCATCCACTGTAGCCAAAGTCATCGCATTGGGTTCAGGGACTTCTGATTGAACAGATTCATCAAACCATTTTTTAAATTGGTCCAACGGATTCAGGACGAGATCGCTTCGCCGCAGTCCGCCTTTGGAGTAGTTGTTTCGCAAATGTGCGATTGACATGACTTAATTGTGGGGAAGTGTGGAACCACGTCGAGCCCAATTCTACCTCCGAACAGTTGTGCTTTCTTAATGAACCAGACTCTGCTAGGTCAGGGAGCTAATTATGACGGATCCTCGGTACATCAAACTCGCGAAACTGCTCGCTACCTATTCAACGGAACTGACTCGAGGGGAGCACATCCTCCTCGACATGATCGATGTGCCCGATGAATTCACTATCCAACTGATTCGTGCTGTGCGCGCGGTGGGTGCGGTCCCAATTGTTGAAACTCGACACACACGAATCACACGAGAGATACTTCGAGACACCTCGGCCGACCATGCAGAGCTCGTGTGTGACATCGAGATGCACCGAATGAAACGGATGCAAGCCTATGTCGCCATTCGAGGCAGTGCGAACGCGAGCGAAACCTCTGATGTGGCGAGCGAAAGGTTGGCACTTTACAATAAGACACTACGCCCAGTGCTGAATTACCGCGTAAACAAAACACGCTGGGTAGTATTGCGTTGGCCGACACCGAGCATGGCTCAGGCAGCGAATATGTCCACAGAAGCGTTCGAAGACTTTTACTTCGATGTCTGCACCATGGACTACGCAAGGATGGCGCGTGCGATGAGCCCACTCGAAAAACGGATGAAGTCCGCCAACCTTGTTCACCTGAAAGGTCCCGGAACCGATCTTCAGTTCAGCATCAAGGGTATCGGGGCGAAGAGCTGTAACGGAAAACTGAACATTCCTGACGGAGAAGTTTTCTCTTGTCCCGTTAAAAACTCTGCCAATGGAACGATTCAGTTTAACACTCCATCGCTCTACGCTGGCACGAGGTTTGAAAATGTTCGACTTGAACTGAGCAAGGGGCGAATTGTTAAAGCAACCTCGTCCAACACCCGACGACTGAACGAAATCCTCGATACCGACGCAGGTGCCCGATTCATCGGCGAATTCGCGCTTGGATTCAATCCTTACATTCAGAATCCGATGTGTGATATTTTGTTCGATGAAAAAATCGCGGGTTCCCTTCATTTCACCCCCGGCCAAGCTTATGAAATTGCGGATAATGGGAATCGTTCTGCAGTCCATTGGGATATGGTCCTCATTCAACGGCCCGAGTGGGGAGGTGGAGAGGTGTGGTTCGATGGCGAACTGATCCGCAAGGATGGGCTCTTCATTCCAAAAGACCTCAAACCGCTTAATCCCAATCAACTCAAAGGCAATAGTAAAGCTGGGCGCACCTAGTTAACCCGGGCTGTATCCAACTTTATTTGATGTCCGCAACTCGATCCCCAAAAACATTTTTCAATCCTTTCTCCTAATGCAAAAATTATTTGTTGTTGTGCTCCTATTCCTTGGTCTGAGCTTTGTAGAACCGTCTAGCGGCGCGGAAGCTCCAGCGATCCGATACGCCAAAGAATTGGATGCTTTTAAGCAATCCGACCGAACAAACCCGCCTCCATCCGAGGCAGTGCTCTTCCTCGGGAGCTCGAGCATTCGATTATGGAAAACCTTAAAGACCGATTTTCCTAAGACCACATTGCTCAACCGTGGATTTGGCGGATCGATAATCACGGATTCAACAACTTTGATTGATCCGTTGGTTTTTGCTTACAATCCGCGCCAGATCGTGTTTTACGCTGGGGACAACGATATTGCCCAAGGCAAATCAGCCGAGCAGGTTTCGAAAGATTTCAGCGACTTTGAACAAGCGGTTCACGCGAAACTCCCCAAAACCAGTATCCTGTTTATTTCGATCAAACCGAGTCCGAGTCGTTGGAAACTGGAAAACACAGTCAAAGAAGCCAATCGCCTGATCCAACAAACCTGCCAGAATCGCCCAAACCTCCGATACCTAGACGTGTTTAGCCTGATGTTAAATGCCGATGGGTTACCTAAACCGGAGCTTTTTGTGGCAGACCAATTGCACTTGAATAACTCCGGATATCAAATCTGGGCGAAAGCCCTTCGGGAGTCCCTTTTCCTAGACCCGGTGCACAGTAAATAGCTTACTTCCTTAGTCCCTGAGATTAAGGTTTTTTTGAGATGCGATTGATAATCGGATTGGCAATGGCGGTTGCGTTGACTGGATGTTCTCGTCCCGTCAAAAAAACTTCTCCAACGGATCAGGTCTCCGTCATCCGCACCAATCTGCCGACCACTTCCAAAAACTCGGTTCCGGGATTGAAAACCAACCCTCCGCGTCTCCCAAAGACTCGAGGGATTGCCGTGTTACAAGGACAAGTCGTTCATACCGATTTACCGCTGAAGTTTGCAGTGATCTCATTCCTCGGGGGAGTGCTTCCAGAGAAGGACCAACGGCTTTCCGTTTTTCGTGGAGGAACAAAGGTGGGAGAAATTCGAATGACGGGGCCGTTCCAAGCAACCAGTGCGGTCGGAGATATTTCGACTGGGGAAGCCGCGCCTGGAGATACCGTGCAGATGGATTAATCTACCCGAGTGGCCTTTTTCTTGGGTGCCATCTTTTTATGGTAGGGTGAGGAAAGGTTAAAATAGATCCCGCAGAGCGGCACTTCTCCATCCGTTTGGCTGAGGATGATGGTTAACTGTTTATCGAGTGCAATCCCATGGCGGAGGTTCTCAGCACGGTTTTGGTATGCTTTGATGGCTTTCTCCATGAGCGACACAATGGAAGCGGTGAAGTCCTCAGGTGTCTTGTCTAGGCAAACAATGAATTTCTCAAAGGAACGGCACGCCTCGGTAATCTCAGTCTCGAACGTTTTAACAGTCACGCCTCACCATTAGCCGATGAGATCACCTGCGTAAAAGTAAAATATCACCGTGGAATCGCTTTTTGGCGTTGGCGATTCACTTCGTAAAGAAAAACTGCTGCAGCCGTCCCCACATTGAGGGAATCAATTTCGTTTTGCATCGGGATCGCTACTTTTTCCCGACACCTCGAAAGGATTGCTGGAGAAACACCATCCCCTTCGCTTCCCATAATCAGGCAACAAGGACCTTGGAGATCGGTATGGCCGAGGAATTGTTGGCTTGTATGCGGATGGGCGGCAACAGTTTGAACCCCGGCGTCGTTAAGTCCCTTCAGAGTTTCATCCAAATTCTGTGTGAGGATGTAGGGCATCTTAAAAATAGCCCCCATAGAACCCCTTACCGAGCGGCGAAGGTAGGGGTGGCACGAAGTTTCTCCCACTACCAGCGCGTCAACCCCAAAGGCCGCGCACGTTCGAATGATACCGCCAAGGTTTTCAGCGTTGGAAAGGCCATCGACCGCGAGAAGCAGCAATGAAGGGTTTTGAGGATCGAGAATTCGACTTAAAGGTGTGGGTTCAGGAACGGTCGCGACAGCCAGAACACCTTGATACATAGAGAAACCCGTAAGCTTTTCTAAGACATCTTTTTCTGCTGTAAATGCTTGGATCAGCCCGTTTTTTTTAGAGAGCAACGGTTCGTATTCAAGAAGCCATTTTTCAGGGAGCAGGAGGGAATGAACGACGAGATCACTTTCCAAGAGGCGACGCACCACCTTCTCACCTTCGGCGACAAAAATATTTTGGCGTTGGTGATCAGTCTGCCATTTCATCGTGCGATAAGGCTCGAGAGCGGGTTCGTCGAACGAGTCGACGGGGTGGACCTGCAACATAGGTTGGTAGTGAAACTAATTCAGCGTTGGTGTGGCAAGCTGTGGTAGCGTAAAGAATATTGTGTAAAAGGTTAAAGCGGGCGTGAACTCCAGTGGGTGTTCATTCGATTAAAAACGCTGAAAAGGATTCTTTCACAGGACTGACGGGTCGTAAAGCTGCACATGGTTCTGATGCGTCTCCTAA
>SXGS01188620.1_pt1 | contig 24328 bp, 21 predicted proteins | sample 3174681 | NCBI WGS metagenome assembly SXGS01 (sample SAMN11356861, study PRJNA531348) | freshwater metagenome | isolation source: freshwater sample F1-80 | place: China: Fuxian Lake, Yuxi | collected 2017-12-25
CCGAGCTATCCCATTCCTCAGTCTCTCGCCAATCAGGATCAAACGCCTTGAAACAGAACCTGTAAAGAGGATTTGTAGTCCCGACTTTTGCAGCCTGATTTAACTTTTTTCCGGGAAAAACACGGTTTTCATGGTCCCAACTGCGTACTTGGGTTAAAACGCATGTTTTTGGTATGCGGTCCCCGGTTTCTAGGGTTATAGGTAACCGGTTTGGATCAATCCTCCAAAAGGGGTTGCCAAACAGAAACCGGCTTTTCAAGCAAAACTAAAATCGGTTGAGACCAACTCCCAAAGTGGCAATGCCGTTGATCCCTACCCACCAATAAAATGGGGAAATGTGGCAAAAAACCCCCCAACGGGGCGAGTCATTCAAGAATCCAGCCCCTAATTGCCTCACACTGGGGTAATTCCCGAAACAATTGAGACTTGCCGATACGGGACAGCCAAAAAGGTTCCTTACAAGGTAGGGAGTTGCCACTCTCCCCTTCGTTCCCGGTCGTACCAGCCTTCCACCTCTTTGGACGCATCCACAAACTTCCATGCTTTGGGATCCCATTTGAACTTTTGCCCGGTCCAGTAGCCAATGTTGCCCAGGTGGCAAACCGTCACGCTGCGGGCACCCACCTCGACATCACAAATCGGGCGCTTGCGACTTTTGATGCAGTCGAGCCAATCGCGTTGATGCCCGGCCGACTTGTAAAGTTTTACCGAAATCTCTTCGGTCGGGGTCTTCAGGATAGATTCGGGGTCGGCGGAAATTTTTCCCCGATTGACCTGGATACGGCCCTTGGCACCAACAAACACTACACCATCGACCGCTTTTCCCGGCGCATATTCGGTGGCATGAATCAACGGCACTCCATCGGCGTAAATAAACTTGAGCCCCGTACCCTTGGAGGGGTCGGAGGGCGGAATGATCTCCACCGGACCGGATTCATCCGCTCCCAAACCCCACTGGGCAATGTCAAAATGATGGGCACCCCAATCGGTCATCATGCCGCCTGAGTATTCGCGGTAATTGCGCCAGTTCGGAAAGTGGTTGTGAATCCCCCGGGGGGATAGGACGGAGTTGTAGGGACGCTTGGGAGCGGGCCCGAGCCAACGATCCCAATCGAGACCCTCCTCCATGGGTTCTTCGGGCAAATCACACGGTTTGCTGGGTCCGGCCACATTGGCATAGACCGCTTCAAGCTTGCCTATTTTGCCACTGCGGACCAGTTCACAGGCCAAACGGAAGTTGCTCTCCGAGCGTTGTTGGCTGCCTACCTGAAAAACACGATCGTATTTTCGCACTGCATCGACGAGGAGCTTGGCCTCGCCAATGGTCAGGGTCAGCGGCTTTTCACAATAAACATCCTTGCCTGCTTTGATGGCCTCGATAGCGGGGATTGTGTGCCAATGATCCGGGGTGGCAATCACCACAGCGTCGATGTCCTTGCGGGCGATCAGTTCGCGAAAGTCGATGTAGGCGGCACACCCTTTGAAGGTGCCACTTTTTTTGGCCTCGGCGTATCGTGTTTCCACGGTCTTTTGGGCATGAACCCGGCGTTTGGTATCGACATCACAAACGGCAACGACTTGGGTATCCTTTTGACCCAGGAAATGACCCAAATGCCCGGAGTTCATTTTCCCCACCCCGATAAAACCCAAGCGCAACCGCTCGGAAGGGCTTTGACGGGAGAAAAGGTCCGTCGTGACAAGGGGAGCACTCGCCAAAACGGCAGAGGCGGCTACAAATTTGCGACGCGTAATCGACTTCATCGGCGGAGACCTCGAAATGAGGATGGGTGGGAAACCGGAGGAATCTTCGGCCTTAAGAGAATCTAGCCGGATTTCCGAAAAACACCCACCCCTTTCGATTTCCCAAAAAGGGTTTCACATCCGGATGCGAACGCCCTGTTTTTCAAGGCTTCGCAAAATGGCCCAACAAAGGGTTATCTCCATGACCCAGGTCGAAAGTGCAAACCAAAGGGGAGAGTCTTTTGGAGTGTATTTGTGAAAAGTGTCCTCAAGCATTCCCAAAAGGATGTAAGCCACCAAGGCGTTGCCACCTAGCGTTGCCAATACCGACCACGACCATTTCAAGCGGTCGCAAAAAACCACAAACACGGCGTAGGTCGCCAGGGAAAATCCTGCCCCAAAGAGGAGGTAGGTCAGGCTACCGGCCCGCTGACTCATGGTCCAGATATTTTTCGGTTCCGTGGGAGGAAAGAACGGGGGTTCCAGGAAAAGACGCCCGGCTGGGTGGGGGGCCCATTGTCCAGGCAGCTGAACCTTGGAACCCTGGGAGGAGGAGAATTGCAAATTGAGACAAGATAAGCCATATCCAAGCAGCATCAATCCCAAAGCCCAAGCCAGGATCGGAATGAGGGGATTTTTTTTGCTTTGGCCGGGCCGTTCACCCTGCGAATGGGCCGTCCAATCCAAGGCAAACGATCCAAAGATCAGCGGAATGGTCCAGGTGAGAAAGCCCAAGGGCCCTCCATCGATTCCCGTGGGGTCGGCATGGACCCATTGGTAGTTAAACCGAAACGAGAGCCACAGGTGCAACAGGCCCGAACCCGCCGCAAAAAAGAGTCTGGGCCAAAATCCCAACCCAATCACGGGCAGCACCCAAAGACTGGTCACCGCAATATGGGTAAGTGTCTGAAACAGGCTTCGTTTGCAGGCTTTTTCCAAAAACTCGGGAAAGGTCAGTCGCTTCAGGTCTTCCCAAGTGCCCACACTGCCGCTTAATTGATGGACAATGAGGGCGATAAGGAACAGTCCAAGGAATCGGCGGATGACTCGTGCCACCGCTCCCGACCAGCCGAGCCTTTCGAGATTTTTGAGGAAGGTGAGCCGATAGGCAAAACCGACCGCAAAGAAAAACTGGGGCATTACGGCATCGGCAAAACTAAAGTAGCTGTGGTGATGTTTGAAAACAGGCAGGATTTCTTTGAAGCTCCCCAAATAGTTGACAAAAGCCATGGCCAAAACGGTCCAGCCCCGGAATTGGTCGAGGGAGACGACCCTTTGCGATGCGATAACAGGAGTGGAGGCCGCCTGGGGTAACATCAAAGCGAACCTCCGTCGCTAATGGGTTGGGGCATTCCCAAAAGGTTACGCTGCGGTTGGTCCCTTGGCTACAGGTCAAAGTCAAAGGAGTTCTTCCCTGGCAGGACTTCTTTGTCCAGGGGAGTGGTCGAAAGGTCTCCCAGTTTTTCGGAAATCCGCTTGGGTTTGCCAATGGAAAAATCGACATCCTCGTTTTTTCGCCCAATCGTCGTTCCCAAAAGGTTTGTATCCCTCAGAACCACTTTATGCTTGCCAACCACCGCCCCGTGGACACCTTTTTGGCCTTTCAGGGCAAAGAATCCCCTTGCGTCGGTTATCGCCACCGAGGGATGTCCTTTTTGGGTGGGAATAAATTCCACCTGAATTTTCTCCAGGGGCACCCCTTTCAACTTTACTGTCCCGGTCACCTCCGAGTAGGAAATACCATCCCCTCCGCAACCCAAAAGGGTCATACTCAAAAGGGCCACTGCCCCGAATCGAAAAACCGTGACCTTCATGATTCTCCTCCTTGCATGTCAAAAAAACGGGTTACCTGTTGATTGTCGTTGGGGCAAAGGGGTCCCTTGCCAAGTCAATGTCAAGGGTGTTCTTTCCTGAATGCACTTCCCATTCCAAGGGAGTGGACTGAATGTCGCCTGGATCTTTGCTTTTTTCTTTGCTTTTGGGAATCCGGTTGGGGATTCGTTTTCCATCCTTGTCAAGGGATAGGTCTTTATCCTCGTTGAACCGGCCAATGGTAGTTCCCCACAGGGTCGTATCACGAAGAACAACCCTGTGTTTGCCGACGGCTGCTCCAAGGATTCCTCTTGGTCCCTGCAGGACATATTGGCCATATTTGTTGGTGATGGCAACCGAGGGTTGGCCCTTGAAAACAGGATAAAAATCGACCTGGATTTTATCCAGGGGAACCCCGTTTTGGTGAATGGTGCCCCTAACCTCGTAATAGGATACGCCATCCCCTCCACAACCGGTTAATCCAAGCAAAGCAAGGACCATTATTCGGCAACAACCACGATCCATAGGCGTACCCAAAGTTTTCATTGGGGCAAAAACAAAAACAGCAGGTTGGAAATGGGAAACAACCCCGGTGGTAAAACCGGGGGGCAGATTGCCCACCTTTAGTCAGGTGAAACGGTCTCGCCCCTGGACCGGGTGCTTAGCCCAATCAGGTTGAGGACGGGCAAGGACTCCCGGATGAAGCGAACCGACCCATCGACCATACAGAAGTTGGCACCACCCGTGTGGCCGCTACCGTAGGCGTTGAGTCGATCTTCAAAGGTTTGTTGATTGACCGCCGCAGCATTCATCTTGAAGTTGATCGGCACCCCGGCACCAAGGTGAACATCGGCTTCCCCGCCAAACCAACACCAACCCCAGTCGGCGATCCTATCGTCGATATTGGGATCCGTATCAAAAACCGGGTCGTAAAAATGGCGCTCACCAAAAAGAAGGGTGTTGGTCGTTCCATCAATTACATCTGCCATGCGCGTGGCGGTATTCCGGAAAAACATACCCTCTCCGGTGGCAACTTTGCCTCCACCCACCACGGGATACAAAAGCGATGGACGGGAGGTGTTGTTTCGTGGATAGGAACGGCGACCCGAGTTGCCGTAATAACTGTTGATGAAATAGTGGTCGCTATCGGCCGGGCTGACGGCAGCGTTCATGGGAGTCGAAGGCAAGTTCGAGGGACAAACCAGCGACTTGACGATTTGCCTGGTAAAGCAACGAGGATGCCACTGCACCCCGGTGGGATCGGCGGGATACCGTTGGTTGTTTCCGAAGGTGAATTTGTCCCACATTTTGTAGAGGTTTTCCGCCTCAAGGAAGGGAAGCATCTGATAAAAAATGGGCCACCGGGTGTTCACCAGGGTGAGGTCATCGCGGGGGAAAGCCCCATCGTTACGGTTGATTCCATAGGGAAATTTTCCGATGGAATCGTGGCAGGCGTGGCTGGCAATGCCCAGCTGTTTGAGATTGTTGGTACAGGTCATACGATTGGCGGCTTCACGGACCTTTTGGACCGCGGGCAAAAGGAGGCCAATCAAAACGGCAATGATGGCAATCACCACCAATAACTCGATCAGGGTAAAACCCCTCCGAGGGGAAACTACCGGGGATAGAGACATAAGTAATCCTCCCAAAAGCGGAAACAGAAAAAGACTACATCACCCTCCTTGTGAGAAAGGTCTAGTGGAATACTATCCTGATCCATCAGGTGTGAAAAGGCCATTATGAAATTTTTTTAAGATTTGGATGCGAATGTTTGAAAAGCAATCGAACCGTGCAAAAGGGGCCAAAGGTTGCTCTTGGTAATCCCCCTGTTTTTGGCCATTTTGGGATCATGAACTTTACTTCCCGAAGCACATTTTTTATGGTCCTTTGTCCTTGGACTTGGACAATAGCATCATCATGCCTTTGTCCTTCAATCCCTCAAAAACCAAGGGTGAACCTTTCATGGATCTTCGAATGCTTGGCTGTTCCGTGGGAACTTTTGCCACCGTTTGCGTGGTTTTGCTTGCTTCGGGAGAATCCAAAGCTCCTGCCAAGGCTCGTTACTTCAAGGGAAACCTCCATACCCACTCCCTTTGGAGCGATGGGGATGATTTTCCTGAGATGATTGCGGATTGGTACAAAACCAGGGGGTATGATTTTTTAGCCCTTACCGAACACAATACGATTGCCAACTCCGTCCGGTGGGTCGATGCAGAAAAGGATGAAACGCGCCGCCTTGCCGTGAAAAAATACCTCGCCCGCTTTGGCCACGATTGGGTCGAACGAAAACAAGACCAGGGCAAGGAGCAAGTCCGGCTTAAAAAACTTGCCGAGGTCCAATCGAAACTGGACGAACCTGGGAAGTTCTTGATGATTTCGGGAGAAGAAATCACCCATAGCTTCCAAAAACTTCCTGTTCACATGAATGCCATCAACCTGAAGGAAATCATTCGCCCTGTCGACGGAGCGAGCGTGACCGAAACGATGCGGGTCAACCAAAGGCAAGTGGCGGAAAAGCGCAAAAAATCGGGTGAAACGATTGTCAGTTTTCTCAATCACCCCAATTTTGTTTGGGGGGTTAGTGCCAAGGATATGGCTCCGGTGGATGAATTGCGGTTTTATGAAGTCTACAATGGCCATCCTGGCACCAATCAGCAAGGGGATGGCACTCGTCCCTCCGTGGAACGAATTTGGGACCTGGTATTGGCGAATAGGCTTTCGTTTCCACGGGGAGTTCCCCTTATGGGCCTCGCCACCGACGATTCGCACAATTACCATGTCAAGGCAATGAATAAACCCACTCCCGGACGAGGTTGGATCATGGTTTGGGCCAGGGAACTGGAAACGAGGCAAATCATGGAAGCCATTGACGGTGGGGATTTCTACTCCTCCACCGGGGTTACCTTGAGCCATGTGGGCTACAAAAACGGTGTTTTATCACTCAAAATTGAGGGTGAGGTGGGGGTTTCGTACAAGACGGAGTTTATTGCCACTTTGAAAGAATCAAGTGAAGAGGCCATTGGTGCGGTTGTGGGCTCTTCGGAAAGTTTGGAGCCCGCCTATAAAATTAGCGGAAACGAATGGTATGTCCGGGCCAGGGTGACCTCCAACCAGGCCCACCCCAACCCTTCGTTCAAAGGTGAGGTCTGCACCGCCTGGACCCAGCCTGTGTTGCCTTAGTCCAAAGTTACGCAGAATGAATTCCCCTCCAATGGTGAAGTTGCTGGCGAAACCTGACGGGGTGGTGGCTTTTGAAACACAAAATTGGGAAGCGGTGGTGGTGCACCTTACGAACCACCACGCCCTAATGGGGATCAATCCAAAGGCTGTGAATAACGGCTCATCCCTGGAGGGATTTGTAGTCCCGTCGTTGCAGGCGGATTTGATTTTTTCCCGGGAAAACCGGGTTTCCATGTTCCGAACTCCGTAAGGTGGGCTAGAACAAAGACTATCGACCCCTTGGTTCCGAGCTTTATACATTTAGAAAATATTCTTCTGGAGGTATTTTCATGGATCGTTTTGATCGTCGTGAGGCCCTTGCCGCTTTGACCCTTGCCCTGGGTGGCAAGGGCGTAACCCCTGCCCGGGAGGCTTTGCAACGGTCGGACCGCCTATCATCCGAAAACAAAAAGGAGGGAACCACAGATTGGCAGCTCACCAATGTTCGAATGGACCCAAAGGCCAAGTTTCGTCAATCGCTCCTCGAAGGATACGCCAACAGGATGAGCGTGTTTGCCGGGGAGAAAATTTCCTTCCATGTCAGTAGCAAACCCGAGGCCCCCTTTCACATCGACATCTACCGCCTTGGCTATTATCAGGGAACGGGTGGCCGCCACCTCGGTCGGTTTGGCCCTTTTCCAGGGAAAGCTCAAACGGTACCCGAGTTTGGAGCCAAACGCCTTCGCGAGTGTGATTGGGCACCTTGCACCACCCTTGAGATACCCTTACACTGGCCAAGCGGCGTTTACCTTGGAAAACTGACCTCTCCGAAACACCGCTACCAAAGCTATGTCATCTTTATTGTCAAAGACAATCGCCCGGCTGATTTTTTATTCCAGTGTAGCACCAACACTTGGCAGGCTTACAACAAATGGCCGGATGCCTCATCGCTTTATGACAACGACCGAAAGGACCAAAAGCCTCTTGTTCCCAATGTTCAGGCGAGTTTTGATCGTCCCTTTGCCAAGTATCCCCAGGTAACCGACAATCCCCTTTCCCTGGGAACAGGCGAGTTTCTCCTGTTCGAGTTTCCTTTTTCCTATTGGTTGGAACAACAGGGATACGATGTCACCTACTGCAGCAATGAGGACATTCACAAACATGGATTGCCGTTTGTTACCCGTACCAAGGGATTTCTTTCCATTGGTCACGACGAATATTGGAGTCGGGCCCAATTTGACACATGCCTTGAGGCGGTAAAGGCAGGGGTCAATTTCGGTTTTTTCAGTGGTAATGCTGTCTGTTTTGTCACCCCTTTTTCCCCATCCACCCGTGGTGCCGAAAACAGGATCATTGAACGGAAAGGGCGTTACGGGGGGATGCGCCCCGAGGAAGAAAAATGGATGGCGGAACTTGAAACAGCCCCGAATGAGAACACACTGATCGGGGCACGGACGGTGATACCGTTCAACGGGTCAGGCGATTGGATCTGCACGAATCCTGAGCATTGGATTTTTGCCCATACCAGGATGAAAAAGGGGGACAGGATCCCCGGCCTGGTGGGCTGGGAACATCATGGCAACCCGGCAGAAATCGCAGGAATCGAGGTGGTTGCGGCAGGAAAAACCTGGAACAGTGGTGAGGAGGAATCCCACTATGAAGCGACAATCTATCCAGGCCCCAAAGGGAATACGGTATTCAATGCCGCAACCATATTCTGGGCCCAGGGACTAGGTTCTCCCCCGGGGCATTGGTTGCCATTCGTCCACAATGGCCGACCCCACGGCCCAGACAAACGCGTGCAACAGATCACGAAAAACCTGCTTGAGAAATGGCGTTCGTAGGGACAAAAAACCTTGGGCAACATTTCCCAGCCGCCAAGTCAGGCATTGCCCACCAATCGTGGGAAAGCAGCTTTCCTGTGCCGGGAAAACCGGAATTCATTTGCCATGGAACTGAAACGCGTATAATTTGGCTCGTTTTAGTTTGATATAGACCCTGACCTCCTGTCCGCCAAGGGATTTAAGGTTGGGATTACCCTTCCACGACACCAAATGGTTTGGAAAATTCCCCCCGATCTCATCGCACTCGTTCAGGGTGAATCCGGGGATGGGCCGATCTTCGACATTGCGAAGTTCCACAAAAGCCGTACCCATTGCCCCCGTATCAATGTTTAACCGCAATTGATTGCCCACGAACCTGAGCAAAGGGGTTTGCAACCAGCCCCCCTTGTAATCCGCATCCGCCGAGACAAATCCATCCAACCGTTGACGAACAATCCCAATACCGCCTAATTGCGGAGCGGCTTTTTCATATTCGGCACTCAAAATAGCTCCATCGTGCAGGCGCCCCGTAGAGTTGTAATACTGATACAGGTAGTTGCCGCGGCGAGCCATTCCAGGCCCCATCACCGCATACCAACGGTCCCATTCCTCCGGAAGACCGGCGGGAAAATATGGCTCCCGTGAGGGGCGTTGCCACCGAATTCCATCGCGGCTCACGGCCAATTGCACCTCAAGGGGTCCAAAATCCTCCCACTGCCCGGGCCTTGGAGGAATCACAAAAGGGTGCCGCTTGGGTGAGAAGTGTCGAAACTGGGTGGTAAACATCAGGTAGGTATCCTGGGCACTCTCGTATATGGTGGCGGCGTTGTAGTAGATGTCCGAATCAGGATCATCCCATTCATCCGCCGCCAGGACCACATTTCCGTTTTTGGTACTGAAGAAGTGTCCCGGGCCCTTGAAGTGGTTCACCCCCCAAGGCTTAAGCGGGTCTTCTACTTCGATCCGGGCGATGCGCCGCTGATTGGGATTGTCATAGGCTAAAGCCCGAAGGTAAATAACATATTTTCCAAGGCGATGATCCCAAAGCACAATGGTTGGATTATCGGTGAAGTAGGGGAGAACCCGGCCAACCTCCTTGAAATCCAGGCCATTGGCGGAGGAAAAGGCATAAACTCCATCTGTCAAAGGGTCAAAGGGGGACTTGGATTTGAGGAGGAAAAGCTTGTAGCGTCGTGCGGGATCAGGATCATGGGAGTCCAAAAAAATGGTGGAGAAAATGCCCCCGCCAATCGACCTTCCGGTAGCTTTGAAATGCAGGCCATCGACACTTTCGTAAATGGCAACGCCATCGTGGCCCACATACATCCGAATGATGCCTTGATCCTCGATCACCCTGCTGACATGGCCCATCAGCGGTTTGCCACTAGCGTTTAATATCTGCCCCAGTTTCTGGCCCGGATTGGTCCGTAAATTGACCCCCTCACTTTTTGCAATGTAGCGGTGATCAATGAAAAGCTGTTTGCGATTGCCAACCTCCAGGGACCTTTCATCGTGCACCTGAAGAAATGTCAAGGCAAGGGCTAAGGCATGAAACATGGTGGCGATCTCTTAAATAGGTGAAAACGGTATTTTTGAAACCTTGAAACAAGACTTGGCCGGTTGGGCCGGCTTGGAGCCTGGAATGCATAGGGGAAAAGTTAGGGTGGCCCCCAAGGCTTGACAAAAACGGGGCCTGTCAAGGGTTTGGGATCCCATGGGTTCACCATGCATTTTCAAGGATGCGAATACAATCCGAAAGGTCCAATCGCCTGGGTGTGACGCGCATGATTCGTTCCACGGCAACTGCTTTGGCGGCAACCTCCGCCGTCTTTTCCCGTGGGAAACCAAGTTCCCTCAAGCGATCGGGAATCCCAATCCGTTTCCGGAGCGTTACAATGGCATCGATGGCCTTTTTTGCCGCCATGTCCTGGTCCATTTGGGTCGTGTCCACACCCAACCAGGTGGCGATTTGGCCCAATTCAGCTGCCCTTACGCCAACAAATTCGGATAAAACAAAGGGCAATAGCAGCCCATTTCCCGCTCCGTGACTGACATGAACGACCGTGGCGATGGCATATTCAAGAGCGTGTACCGCCCCGACGCCTACATTGGAAAAAGCCAATCCACCAAGCGTAGCCGCAAGAGCCATTCCTTCGCGATCCGCCATCGATAAAGGTTTTTCAACCGCCTGTGCCAGATGTTTTCCCACCAGACGAATTGTTTTTTCGGCCATCAAATCACCCATCGGGTTCTTTCCCTGATAAAGGGATCGCCCCGGTTCGGGCAGTGGAAACTGTTCGTTGGAAATGGCGGTAAAAGCTTCGATGGCATGGGTCAGGGCGTCAATTCCCGAATCCGCAGTGACCTTTGGTGGGCAACTTAGGGTGAGCAAAGGATCGACGAGAGCGACAAGAGGCCTTAAAAAGGGGGACAAACTCCCTATTTTGATACCCGCATCGGGATCGGTATAAACATCCGCATGGGAAACCTCCGACCCGGTTCCCGCCGTGGTCGGAATGCAAATGAGGGGAACGATGGGGCCAGGCAAACGATCATCGCCCGTGTAGTCCCTGGGATGGCCACCATGGGCTAATATCTTGCTGGTAAGCTTGGCCAGGTCCATATTGGACCCTCCGCCCAATCCGACCAACCCGGTGGGGCCAAAGGCCCGGGCTGCCTCGACGCTTTTGAGAATGGCAGCTAGCGACGGTTCCGGTTCTCCCCCCAGATGGACAGCGACATCGATCCCTGACGAAAAAAGTGGATCGACCACTTTTTTGACAATTCCCGCTTGGTCAAGGATGGGATCGCTGATGACAAAGAGTTTGCGGAGTCCATGTTTTTGGGCCATTTCCCCCGTACGGAGGCTTGCATTTTGCCCAAAAAAAACCTGGCTCGCCGAGCCAAAAGACCAAATGGTGCGCATGGTATCCCACTTGAAAGAAGGTTGTGGAACAGGCTCCGGGTTTTGCCGGACGACTCGGACCCACTTTTGTTTTTGCCAAACGGAGATTCTAAGGAGAATCCAAGGGAGGGCACCTTGCCATCTTGTTGAAGCCGATTTCAATGGGTTGCCATTGGCCCCAACCCTTTGCCCGATAAAAACGGCAAAGCATAGGTTAGTCCAGCTCGATCCAGTTTTGAAACGCCAACTCGTCCACATTGCGTCCGCTGACAATAACCACAAGATCCCCCTCCCCATCGAGATTGCCCTGCTGACTCAAAAGGGCCGCCACGCCAATGGCCCCGGAAGGCTCACAGCGTAACCCGTGGTGTTGATACATCCACCGCATCGCTTTGCGGGTGGCAAGGTCTTCGATGACAAGCGATTGACCCACAAGCCGTTGTAAAATGGGCCAGTTATGTTCCCCCACATCATAGGAAAGCAACCCATCACAAATGCTATTGGGTCGGTCCAGACGGACCCGTTTGCAAGCGGCAAGCGATTGACGAAAGTCATCCGCCCCGGTCGGTTCGACACCAATGATTTTGGCGTTCGGAAAGGCGTCCGCAATGGGAAGGGCGTGTCCCGCCATCAATCCTCCTCCGCTGACCGGGCAAAAAAAATGGGAGATCACCCGTCCTTGTTCCAAAAGGTCGTCCACAATTTCAAGACCTCCCACCCCGTTGCCCGAGATGACATGGGGATCATCATAGGGGTGGGCCCGTAGGGCCTGTTCCCCTTCGACAATTTCCCGTGTCATTCTTTCCCTGTCTCCGGTCAAATGGTCAGTAAGGATGTCATAGTTTCGTACCTGGGCGCCAAAGGCCGTGGTCCTTTCCCATTTCACTTTGGGGGCTGATTTTGGCATCACCACGATCACCCGCTTACCATACCTCATGCCGGCAAAGGCGATCCCCGAGGCGAAATTTCCCGAGGAATGGGCGACCACCGGACGATTTCCGATCTGTTCCAGGTTGTGGGCCATCCAGTTGAGTGCCCCCATCAACTTGAAGGAGCCAACAGGAGTCCAGCCATAGTCTTTTAACCATACCCGCCGATGAGGGGGCAAACCAAGTTCCTTTTCCAGGGGGTAGGACCTCACCAAGGGGGCAGGGCCAAGGTGCTCACGAAGGACCGCCGCCGCTTCCCGGACATTCTTTATAGAGATATTGGCGGGTGTCATTGTTGTTATATCCTTTCCATCAGGGAATCCAGGAAAAGGGAAGCTCACTGCCTATCCAATCCCTAAGGCCCTGGAGTTAATCTCCCAATGGGGCATTGGTCCCAACCATGGACCCCAACGATGGTTTTGATTCGATGTAGTTTCGGTGGACCTCCAGGTAACACGATTGCACCAATGCATCCGCGGCTGTGGCCGACATGAACCCTTGGGAAAACCCGGGCATTTCAGGATCAATACTAAGGCGGGCCGCATGCACGAGATGGGCGATCAGGTCTATGGGGTCTTCATCCCCCACCGCAATGCGAATGGTGGTAAACGGAATGCCAGCTTTATCCAGGGCTTCCGGGGACAGCTCGGAATGGGTGGTGAGTGCGGGACAACTGACTATGGTGTTGGATTGGCCAAGGCTTACCATGTGGCCAAAGGTGGGGGAAAGATTGTCGAAAAAACGCTGGAATAAAAGGTGCGGGATTTGGGCCTGTTCAAAATCAAGGGTAAAAAGGGGTGCAGGCAATCCCAAAAACAGGAGCTTTTCCCGTAGGGAGGCGTTTTTGCTGGTGGCCAGTTCATGGCAATGAACGGTAATCCTTGGGTGTGATGCCAAAAAACGGGCCAGAATTTTGGTGTTGATACACTTGGCCATCATCCTCACTTCCAGAGTGCGGATGCCCTGCAGAACCTCAAAGGCAGCATCCGCATTGAGGAACGCCCCTTTCACATAATAGACATTCCAGAAGAGGGTTTCATTCCATTGCACACCTCCCGCGGAACCTCCTTTGGGAAGAAACATGTCTTCGTTTTTGCCAATGACCACCCCGCCAATGACGCTTCCGGTGCCGGATAGGTCCTTTGTGTAACTGTGAATGACAAAGTCCGGCCTGTCGACCGGGTCTGCGGTTTGAAGAGGTCGGCAAAGAAAAGGAGTGCCAATCGTGGCATCGAGGATCACCTTGAGACCGGCCAAATGGGCCGCCCGGCAGATCCCCGGAACATCAAGGACATGACCATGGGGATTGCAAGGAGATTCCATGTACAGGTAAGCACGACGCCCGTTGGCCAATCGATCGGCATGAAGCACAATGACACGGTCAAGGCACGCTTGAAATTCTTCTACAAAACAGCCATCAAATGTCTCCACGACAATTCCCAAATTCGAAGGCTTGGCATACCAATCATGAAGGAGTTGATGGGCTCCCCCGTAGATATTGCGGCTGGAAACAAGAACATCTCCCCGGCCCAGGACATGGGCCAAAACCGCATCAATCGCCGCCATACCGCTATTGAAGTTCCATGCGAAATACTCTCCCGCATAAGGCCCCGCCTCCAGATCGACGATATTATTGGCAAGGGCAATCGCCGTGGGATTCAATAACCTTGAGTAAATTTCCAGTAACAATTCCTTTCCTTCAAATGCGTCCGCGATCCACTCGGCACAGGCGTAAATGTAGGTGGCCGTTCGGGCAATCACCGGATTGGCGGAAAAGAGGGCGGTTACATTGTCAAACACGGGATACGGGCCCTTGGCAAATTGCGTCGTGGGACTGTACCCAAGTGCCTGATAACTTAACCTTGAGGGGGCCTGCAAAAGATCCAGTAGTTTGGCGATCTGAAAAGAAAGGAACTTTTTCGCATTAAAATAGGCGATCCTGTCCGTACGATCCAGGCCAGGGATGGCTTGGGCGGTAATCCTGGCCAAGGTTGCAATGTCGCCTTCTGCTTCGTAAAGGCGACTCGCAATGCTGGCAAGGGCCCGGCCATAGTCCGTGTCGGGATCAATACCGAAATGGTGCAACTGTTCCGTAACAAGGCCAACCGTATCGGTGGCGGTGGTGGACTTTCGCCTTGGAGACAAGGCGGTGGAATGAATACGCATGACAGGCTCCCAATAGGTTCCCGTTCTGAAGTTATTGGCACTCCCAAGTAGGGGTAGACTAGGACGAAGACGGGATTAGACGAGGATTGGTAGGATGTTTTTTTGGGCTGAATATTCCAGGTTTCGCGGTTCGGATCATGGAAACCAATGATTTCCCGGAAAATATTCCAATCCGCCTGCCAAAGTCGGGACTCCAAATTCCCTCCCTGGATGATCCGTTATTTCCACTCCATTGGAGGGGTGCCCGGCAGAGCGGGGTGGTTTGTAAAGTGTGCCACCACTCCATCCCCATTTTGTGATTCTTGTAGCACCACCCCGTCAGGCTTCGCCTGCCACCCCTCCAAAGAGGGGAATTCAATACAAGTGATTAGCTGTTATTCTCCTCTTTTGGTGGACGAGACTGGAAAACCAATATGCGATCGTCGGGATCTCCAAAGGATTAGCATTTATTCCACTCCATTGGAGGGGTGCCCGGCAGAGCGGGGTGGTTCGTAGAGTGTGCCTCCACTCCTTCCCCATTTTGTGATTCTTGTAGCACCACCCCGTCAGGCCTCGCCTGCCACCCCTCCAAAGTGGGGAATTCGTTAACCCAGGTTACCCGACATACTCCCATTTCTTGGGAAAGGCCTTATTAGGGATCCATAACAAGCCGAAAAATCGTAAAAAATCACCCCAACAGCGAAACTTTGGATTAGTCCTCCTCCGTTTCTGTCATTTTGCCAAATTTGCCATAAAGTTGCATGATTATGATCAAAGTTATTATATAGCAAACACCAAAACATAAACAGAAAAGTGATTCAAGTATGGCAATGGTCAACATAACTTTTGGCATAATAATCGGGCTGAACAAAATTAAACCATTAATGGCGAAAAGTGGAATAACAATTATAATATAAATAAAACTGACAACCAATCCAGAAAGAACACAATAAATGATAAAATTGACATTTGTGAGTTTGATGATTGCCCCCTCCCCGGTGACCAGGGCCAATTTCCGGAGGGTATGTTGCACAAAGCCACCACAGGTAAACAACATTCCAAATGCCAACATGAATGTCAACGAAAGAAATCCTAAAAATGTCAGGGAGGCGGCCTGAGCCTCGGCCGCAAACGCTCCATCTCTGCCCCCGCCAATTCCACCACCTATTACATCCACGAATTCTAAAAGCAGATTAAAGCCAAAGAGGGATAGCACAAACCATACTATCCACATCAAACCCGTGCCCAAGCAAAAATAAAAGGTAAGGGATGCCGGGCCTTTGGCAGGAGCGGGCGCCGCCATACAAAATCCCAACCCGATCACCGACAACACAAAGGCAACTGGGCCCAAGGGGAAACAGAGAAGGTTGACCAATCCTCCAATTAAAAGCAGCAGAATTCCAAGCCTTGTTTTTTTGAGATCCTCCAGAAGCTGTTCCTGTTTCTTTTGATCCTTTTTGGATCTTATTCCTGATGGTTTTGGCCCAAATATACTAGGTAATGCCTGCCTTGCCTCAATCCAATCGGCCATGCCGGCTTTCCAGACCATGGTGCTATTTTTAACCAGCCCGGAATCGATGAGAGATTTGAATCCGGAAAGATCGAAGGGCCCATGCCGGTTCCCTTCCGTATCCGCCCAATACCAGGCTTCGTTCCCCGGACCGGGATTGTTGGAATGGCCTTGGCTGGATGCGGCGGGTTCCGCATACGATGATTCCACAACTTTCGGTGGGAAAATCGTGGTCAGGGTGGAGGCAGGAACCCAAAGGACCCGGTCGGTGGAAACCTCATGGAACGATTTCAGTTGCCCCCGATCGCGAAGGGAAACCAATTGGGCATCTCCAAAGGGTCCCATCACCTTTCCGCGAAGCCTGACAAAATACATAGGCGAACTCATGATTATTTCCTGCTAAGTTTTTTCAACTCATCGGTTACCTGATCGGAGGGGACACAAAGGGCAATCCCTTCCTGCTTTATTGCTTTTAATGTAATCACTCCCACCACTTTTCCATAGGGATCGATTACCGGTCCCCCTGAATTTCCCTTGTTAATGGAGATAGATATTTGAAGCATTGCCTTTAAGTCCATGTGGATAATTTGGCCAATCACACCCTGGGCAATGGTGTTGGGTAGTGAATCACCCTCTATCCCCGGAGAGCCAATGGCAACAACTAGTCTGCCAGGCTTGAAATGGCTTTTGGGCGCCAACTCCAACGAAGGCAAATCAGAGTTCACGGAAACAAATGCCAAGTCTAGCTTGGGAACCCTTTTCAGGATGGTGCCTATTTTGCCTTTGGCTTCCATACCTTTGGCCGAATGAAATATGGCCCATACTTGATGCCCGACCTCGAGCGGATTCACCACATGGTCATTGGTGACCAGGAGGCCATTCGCCACCAAAAAACCCGAGCCTTTCCCTATTCCGTCCCCTTTTCCAACAAAAATTTGCGCCACGGATGGGGCATGAAGGTCAAAAATCTCCTCGGAGGTATATTTAGCCTCTTCCTTTTTGGCAGCAACAACCGGAACCCCGCCTTCAGGGAGCACCTTACCTTCTTCCTTTTTGGCAGCCGCAATAGGTACCGGTTCTTTGGGAATTTCTTTATCTTCTTCTTTTTTGGCAGCAACAACCGGAACCCCGCCTTCAGGAGAACCATTATCTTCATCCTTTTTGGGCGGATTGTTGTTTTGGTTGCCTTTTTTGACTTGAGCTTGAACGGGATCTTTGGCCTTTTGATTGATTGCTTTCTTTTTTTCCACATCCGGTTTATTGATTTCCCTGATTTTCGGTCCATTGGCCTGCGCATGCAAATCGCGTTTATTGGAATCGGTGGACCAGACAACTATTATCACCAAGACCAACATTGCCACCACTCCCCCTCCGCCGAGGATTAGGGCCCATTGAAGGGGGGTGGTGCCTTGATTATGGGCATCGGTTGGGGAATGCCAATTGGTCTTTGTGGATAGAAAGACCCCGGTTTTAGGCTCTTCCAAACTCTTGACAACAATCTTCTGGACGAAAAGCCCCGGAACGGTGGAAAGGGGGGTCCAAAGCAATTGGTTGGCACTCCAGAGAGCGGATTTGGGAATGGACCCTTGGCTTATTTCCGCGATCAAGGTGGTTTTGTTCATAGGACCCAGAACCTGGTCCCTGAACTTAACAAAATAGGTAGTTTCTTTATCCATCGTCCTTGTCCCTGAAGTCCAACGGATTGACATGGAAAGAGTCAACCCAAAAATGTCAAAAGGGGGCGGCCCTTTGCCCCGACTTGGGGATAGGATTACCCCTTCCAATACAACCCGAGCCAAAGTCCCTATGGCCACCGTAACGGCAAGGATCGAATTTGGTCTCCGTACGCTCCCCTTGTCCCATTTTTCATTTGGAAAGCTTTACAACCCCCTAGGGAAGGGATCCCAAAAAACCTGGGTCCGTTTTCCAAGGTGCCATCTTCCGAGGTATATTGCCGAGCAAGGGATTCTTCCCGTTCGGCTCCAAAAACCCGGACAAAATCCAAAGTAAACCTCCTGTTCATTTTCTGAGTAGTCCTTTCAACTCCATGGTAACCTGCTCTGAGGGAACACAAATGGCAATACGGTCAATCGTTAACCCTTTATGGATGACTAACCCCACAACTTTGCCGGTCGAATCAATGGCTGGACCACCGGAGTTTCCTTTATTACCTGCAATGCTGAATTGAATCATATCAAATAAACCGTGGCCTAATAGTAGGCCAATCCCTCCTTAGGTTCTGGCGTTGGGTAATACGAAATTAACAACACCCAACCCCGGAGAAGCAAGGGCCACTACTTGTTTGAATGGCCAGAAATGACTCCTTGGGGCCAATTCCAGCGCCAGCAAATCGGAGTCTACCTTTACAAATGCCAAGTCCCTATGCGGAACTCTTTTCAGGATAGTGCCCTTTTTTATTTCTGTTTCCAAACCTTTGGCTGAATGAAATTGGACTTCGACCTCATCCCCAACCGTTAATGGTTTCACAACTTTGTCATGGGTAACAAGGAGGCCTTTCGCCACCAAAAATCCCGATCCTGTCTTGCCTCCCTGAACAATTTCCGCCACGGATGGGGCGCAAAGGTCTACTATTTCCTCGGGGATCAATTTATCCTTCTCAATTTTGACAAAAACATTGTTTGGGATCCCTTTTTTAGCCTGTTCCTTAAGCTTTTCTTTCTTTTTTAGAGCGTTTTTGTTGTTATTGGGCAAATCTCCTGCCTTGGTTGGCCAGACAACCATAATCATCAGGATAACCAATGCCATTACCCCACTTCCCCCGAGGATTAGGGCCCATTGAAGGGGAGTGTGGCCTTGAGTATGGGCTTCGGGGGAAAGGCGATTGGTTTCTGTGGAGAGAAAGACACCGGGTTTGGGCTCGTCTGTACCCTTATCAGGGATCTTGTGAAGGAATAGGTCCGGAAAGGTGGCAAGGGGGGACCATAAAAGTTTGTTGGCGCTCCAAAGGGCGGTTTTGGGAATGGAACCCAGTTGAATTTCCTCGACCAAATGGTTCATGTTCATTGGACCAAGCACCCGGTCCTTAACTTTCACGAAAAAGGTGGTTTCCATTGGATCTTCTCCCTTGGACCTATTGTTTAGTCTTGGCCAGGGCGGACATACTTTCAGCGATCTTTAAAATGGGAATCATCCTAGCCTCGACTTCGGTTTATGATCACCACCACAAACACAACAAGAGCGATAGCCCCAATGGCCAAAGCAATGGCGAGGATCGTATTTTCTTTCCGTGCGCTACCCGAGCGCATCCGCCCCAGTTTTTCATTGACCTGCCTTTCCAGGCCCTTGGGAAGGGGGCCCAGGTATTCCACTTGGGTCAGTTTTTCCAGGATGCTCTCTTCCGTGACATTTTGGCGTGCGAGGATTTCTTCCAGTTCCGAACAGGCGATCTCCTTTTCAAACTCGGTGTTGCGCCTTTGATCGAGTGATTTCAACCAGGAGTAAATGGTTTGGAGCTGGATCATATGATGGTCCGAGGAGGTCCAACCCATTTCGGCAGCGATTTGCTCCATTTCCACCAGCATTTGCCTGCATCGGTTTTCATCCTTTGCTTTGGCGGCAAAAAGGATTTGGGGAAGCATGGCGTTGGCTTTATGGAACAGGGTTTCCCTTTTGGCAGCCACACTAATCGTTCGGATCTCGTTGGCGATATGGGGAGGAGGGGAATTGACCCAGGGAGATTCATCAATCTCCTTCAATAGCTCCAGGATTTTGGTCGGTTTATTATTTTTTTTGGCATCATTCATTTCAGTGCGAATGGTTTCGATCCGCCATCGTTCAAAGGTGGCGAGGTCCTCCTGAAAGGCGATATTGCTAGGGTCGATCTGGAGCATTTCCCGGATGACATTCATCCGGTCCAGGTACGGGGCCCTTGAAAGGGCAAGAATCCTGTGCTTTTTCAACAAGGGTTTAAGCGGTTCCTCATCGGCATAGGCCTGGTTGAGAGCGGCAGCGGATTCCTGCGAAGGACGGCCAGCGATAGGCAAACCATAGAGGGCAATCGACTGGTCCCAAACATTGCGATCCTGAAAATCGAGTAGATTGATGGAATCCAGGAGGTCGGGTTCGGTTTTGGCCAAATGGAGGGCTTCGGAACGCAATCCTTTCTGGAGAAAGTCTTCGCACCGTTTGAGGCGGTCCAGGATGGGTCTGGATTCCAGGGCCAAATCCCGGGCGAGTCTCTCCAGTTGGGTGGTTTTGCCCAGGTCCCCAACCGAAAGGAGGGTCTGGATGTCTTCGGTTATTTGGGACAGATTGGACATTTATTTTAATATCTCTTTAAGTTTCGTGAGGTTATCAATGGCTAGAATTAAATCCGTAAATTTTTCATGGTTTTTATCTTGGTTTAAACTGCCTATATATTTCTTAATGGCTTCTCCATTTTTAAAAATGTGCCTTGTCGTTTGGTATGATATTTTCCATCTTTTGTCACCATTTTTATCATTCGCAAATATTAATCCGGTACCTTTTGCCCCTAAATTCAATTGTGTTAATGCAAAAATACAATCATTATCTGAAACATTGGTATTTTTTGAAAATTCTTTAGCCTGTTTCTTTTGGTCTCCACCATTGTCATTTTTTTTATTACTATTAGTTAATTCTTTGAAATACACCTCTGATAGTTTGTGAATATTAAAGTCAACATTTGGCACTGACATTTGTTCAGTGAACAATATTTTATCTTCCATGACTTTTTCAACCTTTTCAAATATTTGTTTAGTTATTTTCATTTGAAATTTTTTTTGTATCAATATTTCATCCAGTTTCTTTATTCTTTCTTCTATTTCTCCATTTACACCGTAAATAATTGTTGGTCTTTTGTCAGATTTCAATAAATCATTAAGGAAATCTTTGTGTTTTACATCGAAACTCAATAGCTTGATAATTTCATCATCTAATATGTTGCAATCCTTTATTTTTTTTACCAAATCCTCTTCCTTTTTTGATAAATTCATCGTTGTCTCCCATTTTAATAATTCCTTAATTTTGTTTTCTTTTGAACCGTATTCCTTATTAAATTTTGTTGATTGTTGCAGATAATTATAAACATAATCATCATTTTCTTTTTCAGTATTGAAATTCATTATTCCTAACCCAGGCCATTTTGCATCTGTAAACCTACGCCTTGAAATATTGAGCTTTTCTATTTCACCATTTAAGTCTGTTTTATTTTTTTCCAGTGTTTCTATTTTGTCCTTATTCCCTTCTATAATATTCTTTGTTTTTTGGGATTCTTCCACCGTGTCCTTTTTCATTTCATCCATTTCCCCCCGTTGGATAGCAACTTCATTTGCTTTTTCCTTGAGACCTGTTCGGTGCATAAAGATTCCCAACCAAATTCCCAATCCAAATGCACTCACGATTCCTGCCGCAAGGGTCAAGAAATAGAACAACAAGGAGACTCCGCGCGTTTTTATGATCGGGGGTACATGATCGGGGAATGGCCGGTCCAACCCCTTTTTTTCATTGGCAAAGGATCCCTTCGGAGGCGGAGGAACCGGACTGGGCGGAAAGCCCCCCGCTTCCGGTACTTTGTGCAGACCCGACCGCGGTGGGGATGGAATTCCATAGGGTACTCCCACTCCCTTGGATTCCATGGAACCGGTTACATGGACTATTGGATTTAAAGTCAGATTTGGGCCTTGCTGGGAGGCTTTGGGCAGGTACGACTTAGCTTCCACTTGAATTCCTGTTCGGGCTGCGATCAACCAATCGCCTCCCTCTGCCGCGGGCCATTTTTCCTTGGCCAGGTTCAAACATTCAGGATTCGACTTAAAATCGAGCGATTGAGCTCCACCTTGCTGGAGCATCCGCAACCGAACCTGATTCCCCTTGGGAAAGCCTTCCACATGGGTTGAGAAGGTTATCCTCCAGCGTTCGGCAGGCGAGAGAAGATTCAGGCTTTCGCCGATCAAGGACAGGCATTTTTTTCCATGGAGCGATTTGTCATAAAGGACCCAGGCATTTTGTTCCTTATGCAGTGTTTCCGCCAATACCCCACCCCAGCCTGGATCCCCAGTCAGGGAAGCCCATTGGTGGCAAACTTTTGAGCCAACGGAGGGTACATTGGGTAGTACGCAGGGGGGTAAAAGCCTGGCTTCGCCATGAAACTCACTTTGGAAAGGAAGGGCTTCCAAAAGGGAGACGGGTCCAGCATCGGGAAGTTCTGACTGTTCGAGGGCAAAAAACTCTCCCAGATAATTGAATCGTCCTGTATAATCATTTTTGCTGAGCGCAATTTTGCCAACAATACACCACGGATTAAATATGTAAAAAAAATAATTGACCGGGTTATACGAATGGTTGGGATCCCCGCTTGGATAAACCTCCTTATAGGCTGCAATCCTTGTTATTTCCTCGGACAATACTTTGGGTACCCTGTGTGATTCGGCAACGATTCCATACCCGGAGCCCCCTCTTAGAGTCGTTAGCAAGGATGTGAAAAGAAATTGATAAGCCATTTTGGTTACCCCTTGGAGTTTGCCTGGGTTTTGGGCCGTTTGACCAATTCCACAAAATTGATGGATTCCCGCGACAGGGCATAAAGGAAGGGAATCTCGGTCCACATGGGTTTGATTTGCGAGGGTTGGATGGTGTGGAGAGGCTTATTGGTGTTGGGTTCCATGAAATCGGGGTTGGCCCTGGGGGTGTGGCCCAGGGGACTTGAGGGCAAGTAGGTCACCTCACGGCAAAAAGCTTCTGCTGCGGAAACGATTTCGGGGCAAATGTTCAAAAGGAGAGTTCTGATCTCTTTGGAAATCTGGTTGATCGCATCCAGATCCAGACTGAATACCTCCCTTCCCTTTCTGCGGATCAGGGGACGATTGGTTGGGTCGATGGGCAAAAGCTCTTTCCAGGCATCCCATTTGTTGACCATGACAATGAGGGGCCGGTTATGGAGTTCGCCCTGGTTTTGACCTAGGAGTTTTCTCAATCGGGCGGCGCATTCCCTTAAAATGGTTTCCTGGCGGTTGGCAAAGGAGGGGCCCCCGGTTCCCTCCCCGGACGCCTTTTTTTGCCGGACAACCGCAAGGAACCGTGGGTCCTGCATCGGATCGAAGAGGAAAAAGAGAGCCCTCGACCGGGCGATATAGCCAGTCGTCCGGATGCGGTCGGCATCATCGCTGACCGCCTGGAACGATTCCCCGGCGCTGTCATAAAGGCAAATGACCTTGCTCCCGCTTCCGATGGTTTTGTAGTCGGGGTGGGTTACCGAGGGTTTGATTTCGAAAAGAAAGGGTTTGGGAAATTTCAGCTCCTGCGAGCCTATATAAACCCGATTAAAGATGGATTCTTCGGTAAACTGGGTTTTCCGGATCATGTCGCGAACCGGAATGTGTTTTTCCGGATCGGGCCTGAGAAAAAGGGATTCCTCGTATTGATTGATCGTGGCGTTCGATTCCGGGTCGGCATCCCCAAAGTCCAAACCAAAATCCCGGAGCAGACTTTTCCGGAGGGTCCAGGCCATCGAGCCCAACAAAAAGGATTTGCCACTGCCTGGCGATCCGAGCACCGAGAAAAAAAGGCAATGGGTGTCGAGCAGGATCCAGGGGATCACCAGATGACATCGTGGACAAGCCAAATCCTGACAGGATTGGCCTCTTGAGTCGAGGGCGTTTCCCTTGAGGTCAAACCGGGTGGGCAAAAACCGTTGAAGGGCGGAAGCAGGGGATCCGGGGGGATCCAGCCTGGGGTCTCCCCGTAGGTCCGTATGGCTGGAAACCCAAAGGATTTCGTCCGAACCAAACGCATGCCAGCAATGGGGACAGGTGATCTGTTTGAGAAGGCGTTTGCCCAGGGTGACAGGTCCTGCATCGGTCACGAACATGGTTCGATCCACCCCATTCAATGGAAACTATGAAATTACCCGTATTCCAAAATACCTGCCATCAAGCACCCGGTTGGGTGGAAGAAACGCAGTTGTATTCCTTGCCGCCTTTATAAAAACCAACACACTAATTGCATATTTTTTAATAGCACCATTTTTAACCTCCAAAATCAGTTGATGATTTCTGGTTCGGAAACACATTTTCTGCTTTCACCCTATCACCTGCAACCGGCGTCTACAAGCAAATTTTCCACATAAATATGGCGCAATGTTACTTTTTCCCTGCCTGACGATTTTCTTACCCCATCGTACCAACGATCTATGGCCTACCGCAAAGGTTCTGCTACAATAAGCAGCTGACGACAGCTGCAAGTTTGGCAGGAGGTAAAGGGGCATGGATGGTTGTGGATATTCTACACCTGATGTGCGTGTTCGTGCAGTTATGGCGGTCCGGAACGG
>SXGS01468269.1_pt1 | contig 24317 bp, 22 predicted proteins | sample 3174681 | NCBI WGS metagenome assembly SXGS01 (sample SAMN11356861, study PRJNA531348) | freshwater metagenome | isolation source: freshwater sample F1-80 | place: China: Fuxian Lake, Yuxi | collected 2017-12-25
GCTCAAGCATCTGGCGCATTTCATAGGGATCGCTCATGGGCAGCGTCTCGCCGGGCAAAATCAGGCTGACACTCATTAGCGGCTCATCCAACTCGGCCAGCAGCGCCAGGGCAATCGGCTGGCTTGGCACGCGCAAGCCAATGGTGCGGCGCTTGGCGTGCAGCACCATACGCGGCACTTCACGGGTGGCATTGAGAATAAAGGTGTAAGGCCCCGGCGTGTGGCTCTTGAGCAAGCGGAAGGCGGCGGTATCAACCTTGGCAAAGGTGCTCAGTTGCGAGAGGTCACGGCAGACCAGGGTGAAGTTGTGTTTGTCATCCAACTGGCGCAGGCGGCGAATGCGCTCCACTGCACTTTTATCACCCAGGTGACAGCCGACGGCATACGAGGAATCGGTGGGGTACACCACAACGCCGCCGTTACGAATGATCTCGGCCGCCTGTTTGATCAGCCGCGCTTGCGGGTTTTCCGGATGAATCTGGAAGAATTGGCTCACACTGACATCCTGATCACACTGTTGTGGGCTGCTGGACATGCTGAAACCGTGCCCAGAGGGGCGGTAAATCTTCTGGTATGGGACGATAAACGCCCAGTTCTGACCATAACCCCGGCGCATGAAAATCACTGCCGGCGGTGACGAATGTGCCAAATTCGCGGGCCAGAATCGCCAAACTGCCAACCTGCTCGGCAGGCTGCATGCCATTGACCACTTCGAGCGAGTGCCCGCCTGCCGCGACAAAATCAGCCACCAGCTTGCGCCGCTTGGTGCGGGTGAAATCGTATTGCCACGGATGCGCCAAACTGACCCACGCACCGGCCCGGCGCAACGTATCAACGGCCTGCGCCAGCTCCGGCCAATGCTGCTTGACGTCACCCAGCTTGCCCGAGCCAAGCCATTTACGAAACGCTTCGGCGCGGTCTTTGACATACCCAGCCTGCACCAGGAAGTCGGCAAAATGGGGCCGCGCCGGCGCATTGCCACTGTCGCCCAACGCTTGCTGTTGAGCGCGCGCGCCCTCCAGCGCACCAGGCATGCCTTTGGCCTCAAGGCGTTTACCAATTTCCACGGCGCGCAGCCAGCGCCCCTCGTGCAATTCGGCAATCGACTGCTGCAATGCCGGCGCATCACGATTAAAGGCATAACCCAGCACATGAATGGTGGCCCCGCCCCAAGTGCAGGACAATTCGATGCCGTTGATCAACTGCATACCCAGTTCGCGTGCGGCTTCGCTTGCTTCATCCAGGCCATCAAGGGTGTCGTGGTCAGTCAGCGCCAGGACGCGCACACCGCGCTCAAACGCCCGCGCCACCACCATTGCGGGTGCAAGCGCGCCGTCAGAAGCCGTACTGTGGCAATGTAAATCAACGTCCATAGGTGGCACTTTCCGAGTCATTTATGTTTGTTATTATGCCGGTAGATGTGGATTCTTGCTGGCTTGCGCCGGTTTTTCCTCGACGTCGGCTGTATAGCCTGCTTTTCTCAGCAGCCGCAGCCCGCGCCTTAACCCAATTAAGGATTGAAATGCTCTACGCGATCATGGCCACCGACGTGGCAAATTCCCTGGAAAGCCGCCTCGCTGCGCGCCCTGCGCACCTTGCTCGCCTGGAACAATTGAAAACCGAAGGCCGCCTGATTCTTGCGGGGCCACATCCCGCCATCGACAGCAACGATCCGGGACCGGCCGGGTTTTCTGGCAGTTTGATCGTTGCCGAATTCGAATCCCTGCGCGCCGCTGAACAATGGGCCAACGCAGACCCTTACCGGGCGGCCGGTGTATACGCCAGTGTTGTGGTAAAACCCTTCAAACGGGTATTGCCCTAACTCACACGGTTCGCTCACCCGCTGAACAGCCAATAATAACGACAAGAGAACAGTTCCGATGCGTGCAGCTCCATTGGTCCTCCTCCTAAGTCTGTGTACAGCGCCCCTCGCCTTCGCCGAAGAAGTGCCCCCTCAGCCATTGGCGGAGGTTACTTCTATGCAAGCGCAAATCGATGAGTTGGAACAACGCCTGGCCATCAGCGAGCAGCAGCGCGAGGCCCTAGGCGCAGAGTTACAAAGCAGCGCCAGCGAACGTGAAACCGTGCAATTGCAACGCCTGCGCCAAGATAATCAGCGGCTCAAGTTGGAGTTGAAGAAAGCCCAATCCAGCATTGCGCCCGCCTTTATCAGTGAGCAGCAAATGTGGTTTGCCATCGGCGCTGGGGCGGGCCTGTTGGGCGTGATCATCGGCGCGCTGTTGCGCCGAGGCCGGCGCTCACAAAGCGAGTGGCTGAATTAATTTCATGAGTAGCCTGCTGTTAATCGACGACGACGTCGAACTCTGCGAACTGCTGACCACTTGGCTGACCCAGGAAGGCTTTCTGGTTAGTGCCTGCCACGATGGCAGCAGCGCACGCCTGGCTCTAAGCCAGAGCAGCCCAGACGCTGTAGTGCTGGATGTGATGCTGCCCGATGGCAGCGGCCTGGAACTGCTCAAGCAACTGCGCAGCGAACACCCGGAATTACCCGTGCTGATGCTCTCGGCCCGCGGCGAGCCACTGGACCGAATTCTCGGCCTGGAACTGGGCGCAGACGATTACCTGGCCAAGCCATGCGATCCCCGCGAGCTGACTGCACGACTGCGTGCCGTTTTAAGGCGCAGCCACCCTGCCAGCCCGACCAGCCCGTTCGACCTTGGCGACCTGCACTACAGCCAGGCACGCGGCACAGTAACCCTGGGGGATCAGGAAGTACTCCTGACGCTCTCAGAAAGCCGAATTTTAGAAGCCCTGCTGCACAACCCCGGCGAGCCGGTGGACAAGCAGGAACTGGCGCAATTGGCCCTCGGCCGCAAACTCACCCTCTACGACCGCAGCCTGGACATGCACGTCAGCAACCTGCGCAAAAAACTCGGCCCACATGCCGATGGCCGCCAGCGCATCCTTGCCTTACGTAGCCGCGGCTACTACTACAGCGTTTAAAACCGGCTGGAGCGCAGCACGCTTTTACAATCCCCAAGAGAAGACTTGAACTGTTGAGCTTCGCAGTATTTGGCAGCAAGCCGCTATGTCACGCCGCTGCAACACATAACGGCAGCAACACCCTACGTAAAGCATTGCAACCGCGCTCTTTACCCAAGCTTTACCTAGCCCTGACGGCGCCTGACCTTGACCTCCCTAGACTGGGCACATCCGGTAACCACCGGTTTCAGACGAGGAGAGACACCATGCGCAAGACCCTGACAGCCGTACTGCTGGCCTTAACCCTGCCAACCCTGGCGATGGCCATGCCAGACGGCGGCCCGCGTCACGGTGGCGAACATCGCGGCGAACACGGCTCGCGGATGTTCAAAGAGCTTGATTTGAGCAAAGAGCAGCATCGCGAAATCCGTAAATTGATGGGCGGTGAGATGAAGAGCCGCCACGAAATCACTCAGCGCTACCTGGATAAACTGTCGGCCAGTGACAAACAAGCCATGCAAGCCGAGATCAAGGCGGCGCAGGATAAACAGCAAAGCGCGATCCGCGCATTGCTCAAGCCCGAGCAACACAAAGCGTTCGATGAACAGCTGAAAAAAATGCAGGAACGTCAAACTGAAATGGCTGAATTCAAAGCCTGGAAGGCCGAGAAAACCCAACAGGCCAACTAAATCCAAGCTGGCTTAACCATGCACCGCCGGGCCGCATAGGCTCGGCGGTTTTTCTGTGAGGAAACCCCGTGCGTTCATTGTTCTGGCGGATCTTTGCCAGCTTCTGGCTGGCGATAGCCCTGGTGGCTGGCCTGTCGATTCTGCTTGGACGCATGCTTAATCAGGATGCCTGGCTACTGAGCCAGCACCCAGCCCTGGAAAATCTGGCCGAAAAATGGGTGCAGCGTTATGAAACCCAAGGCCCACACGCAGCCCAAGCGTTACTGGAACGTCGCAAGCGACGCTTTAACATTGATATCCAAGTGCTCGATGAAAGCGGTCAGCCGGTGATCAAAGGTACCTTTCCACCTCGCGCAGCGGAGTTTGAAGCCCGTCACCGCCATGGCAAACGTCTGCCTTGGCGGCGCCTGAGTACCGAATACACCAGCCCAACCAGCGGCGACACCTACTTGCTGATCTACCGCGTGCCGTTGCCTGAAATTGCCGCCTGGCAGCGCAATAGCCTGCTCTGGCCGTTGAGTGCGCTAGGCATTGCCATGCTGGTGTTGAGTTTGATCAGCCTGCTACTGACGCTGTCCATCACCCGCCCGCTGAATCGACTGCGCGGCGCGGTCCATGATCTGGGGCAGACCGCTTATCAGCAAAATAGCCTGGCAAAGCTGGCGCGCCGACGTGATGAGCTTGGCGTTCTGGCCGCTGACTTCAACCGCATGGGTGAGCGCGTGCAAGGCCTGATCAGCAGTCAACGGCAACTGCTGCGGGATGTGTCCCACGAACTGCGCTCGCCACTGGCTCGTCTGCGCATTGCCTTGGCGCTGACAGCTCGGGCAGATGCGCAGGAGCGTGAGAAATACTGGCCGCGACTGGATCAGGAGTGTGACCGCCTGGAGGCGCTGATCAGCGAAATACTCGCCTTGGCAAGGCTAGACGCTGAGCCCGGAGCCGCGCAGCCCATTGACCTCAAAGACCTGCTACACAAACTGGAAGACGATGCGCGCCTTGACGCGCCAGAGCAGGCTATTTCGATCCAACTGGACGACAGCCTGCAGTTCAGCGGTTGGCCCGACATGCTGCAGCGGGCGCTCGACAACCTGCTGCGCAACGCGCTGCGCTTTAATCCGACGGGCCAGCCGATTGAAATCAGCGCCCAGCGAGAGGCCGATCAGCTGATTATCCGCGTACGTGATCACGGCCCCGGCGTCGCGAGCGAGCACCTCAAGCATCTGGGCGAACCGTTTTACCGCGCCCCAGGTCAGACCAGCAGCGGCCATGGCCTTGGCCTGGCAATTGCGCGACGCGCTGCAGAACGCCACGGCGGCCAGTTGGAACTGGCCAACCATGCACAGGGCGGCTTTGTTGCAGCCCTGCGTTTACCGCTTAATCAACCAGCGGCCAGGCCCTGACGTAATCCGCCACCGACACCTGTGGCACGGCGCGCAATTCACGCTCAGGCGTCCCCAGGTAGAGGTATGCGATCAACTGCTCGCCGTCAGCCAAGCCCAAACCTGCCGCTACCGTGGCGTTGTAGGCCATGTCACCGGTGCGCCATACCGCACCAATGCCTTGCGCATGAGCGGCCAGCAAAATTGCATGGGCGGCGCAACCGGCTGCCAATACTTGCTCCAACTCCGGCACCTTGGCGTGGGCCTGCACATGGGCGATCACCAGCACCAGCAGCGGCGCTCGTAATGGCATGGCGCGGGCTTTGGAAAGCGCTTCAGGCGCAGCGTCGGCAGGCAGTGCACGGGCAAACAGCTCACCCAACTGATTCAGCCCCTCGCCTTCCACCGTAAGAAAGCGCCAAGGCTTTAGCTGGGCATGGTCGGGCGCGCGCAGGGCTGCACGGAACAGCAACTCACGCTGCGCAGCATCCGGTGCAGGAGCAATCAAGCGCGGAGCGGAAACACGATTAAGCAGCGCATCTAAAGCGTCCATCAGCCACCTCGCAGCAGTAAAAAGTCCGTCATTCTAGCCCCCATTGGGTGAAGGGGGCATGCTCAGGCAACAGCCGCAGTTGAACGCTCAGGCTGGCGGCATCAAGGGTGGTAACCCATGCGCCTGACGCGCGGTATCACATCGGGGATTGTGCTCGCCATTAACCCAAGAGGCATCAAACTCTCGACAAGGACTGGAGCGCTGCTCATAAAGCGAACAACTGACGCCTTTACCCACTTCACCGGCAAGCCCGATGCAACGCGCAGGTTTTGCATCCGTGCCGCGCATCGCCACTCGATGAGGCGTAATCAGCACCACCTGATCATCGGGCACAACACCACCCGCCGATTGGCACTCACCCCAAAAAAAAGAAACACGAAAGTGCGCGCAGCAGGCGCCACAGGTTAAGCAGGGATTGCTATCAGACATGATCGAAGGGCTCAGAAACCGGCAAGGGACGGCACTTGGCGGCTATTCTATGCTGCGCCATGCGCTTGTAAAGCGGCCTTTATGCACGCTGTACAGCAGCACCAGCGCGCGTAGAATGACGCCCCTTTGCTTGTGAGCACGAGCTGGTATTCATGTCATTGTCGACGTTGCGCATCATCGCTTTTATTCTCGGCATTTTTTTGATCACCCTAGCTGTCAGCATGCTCATTCCCATGCTGACGCTATTGGCATATTCACGTGCTGACGACCTGGATGCTTTTCTGTGGTCCAGCCTGGCCACTGCGGCGGCCGGTATCGCCATGGTTATCCCAGGCAGGCCCAAGGATGCGCAGTTACGCCCCCGCGACATGTACCTGCTGACCACCGGCAGCTGGTTGGTGGTGTGCATCTTTGCTGCGCTGCCCATGGTGTTGATTCAGCACATCAGTTACACCGATGCGTTCTTTGAAACCATGTCCGGCATCACCACCACTGGTTCAACCGTGTTATCGGGCCTGGATCAGGCTTCCCCGGGCCTGCTGATCTGGCGCTCGATGCTGCAATGGCTGGGTGGCATCGGCTTTATCGGCATGGCGGTGGCGATTCTGCCACTGCTGCGCGTCGGCGGTATGCGCCTGTTCCAGACCGAATCATCGGACTGGGGCGATAAAGTTATGCCGCGCTCGCACATGGCAGCCAAATACATTCTGTTTATCTACCTGAGCTTTACGCTGGTCGGCTTTCTCGGTTACTGGGCGGCCGGCATGACGCCATTTGATGCCATCAACCATGCGATGACTTCAATCTCCACCGGCGGCTATTCGACCTCGGATGCCTCATTGGCCAATTGGAGCCAACCAGCCGTGCATTGGGTCGCCGTGGTGCTAATGATTATTGGCGGTCTGCCGTTCACCCTCTATGTTGCAACCCTGCGCGGCAACCGCAAAGCACTGTTCAAAGACCACCAAGTGCGCGGTTTTATCGGCTTCCTGCTGGGCACCTGGCTGGTGTTCGGTACATGGTTGTGGCTGCACTCGGAACACAGCTGGCTGGATGCCTTTCGCATCGTTGCGGTCAACGTCACCTCGGTGGTCACCACCACCGGCTTTGCCTTGGGCGACTACACCACTTGGGGCAGCTTTGCCGTGCTGCTGTTTTTCTACCTGACGTTTGTCGGCGGCTGTTCGGGCTCGACCGCCGGCGGCTTGAAAATCTTCCGTTTCCAGGTGGCTTATGTGTTGCTCAAGGCCAACCTGCAGCAACTGATTCACCCGCGCGCAGTGATCAAACAGCAGTACAACAACCACAATCTCGATGAAGAGATAGTCCGCTCACTGATTACCTTCTCTTTTTTCTTTGCCATCACCATCGGCTTGATCGCCTTAGGCCTCGCTTTGATTGGCCTGGACTGGGTAACGGCACTCACAGCGGCGGCTACAGCGGTGTGTAACGTTGGCCCCGGGCTTGGTCCCATTATTGGCCCGGCCGGTAATTTCTCCAGTCTGCCCGATTCGGCAAAATGGCTGTTGACCCTGGGCATGCTGCTGGGTCGCCTGGAAATTCTCACCGTTTTAGTGCTGGTAACGCGGGCCTTCTGGCGCCACTGACTAGAGTTGTTAGACCGCAGGTCTACTAAAAATGGAACCCACGTAGATGGCTTGGCCAACCTTACGCACCATCACCTTCATCAATGGCATCTTTCTGCTGACACTGGCGATTAGCATGGCCGTGCCCATGCTGACCTTGGTGCTGTTCGATCTCGCCCACGAGCTCAATGCTTTTCTCTGGTCGAGCATGATCACCTTTATCGCCGGGATGGCGATGATCGCTCAGGGTAAGCCCAAGGATGTGCAGTTGCGCCCCCGCGACATGTACCTGCTGACGGTGTCCAGCTGGGTGCTGGTCGGGCTGTTTGCCTCGTTGCCGTTTATGTTTTCCCAGCATTTGGGGGTGACCGACGCCGTTTTTGAGAGCATGTCCGGCATCACTGCAACAGGCGCCACCGTGCTCGTCGGCCTCGACACCATGTCACCGGGGATTCTGATCTGGCGCTCGTTGCTGCATTGGCTGGGCGGTATTGGTTTTATCGCCATGGCCGTGGCGATTCTGCCCATGCTGCGCATCGGTGGCATGCGCCTGTTCCAGACTGAATCGTCGGATCGTTCCGAAAAGATCATGCCTCGCTCACACATGGTCGCCAAATACATGATCGCGTCTTATCTGGGTATCAGCATCATTGGCTGCCTGGTTCTGTGGAGCGTTGGCATGGGTGGTTTTGATGCGATCAACCACACCATGTCGGCCATCGCCACCGGCGGATTTTCCACCTCAGACCAATCAGTGGGCAAGTGGACCGAGCCGGCCATACATTGGGTCATCATCGTGCTGATGATCCTCGGCAGCGTGCCCTTTGTGCTATTGGCATCCATGCTGCGCGGCAATTACATGGCCCTGATCAGGGACCAGCAAGTGCGGGGCTTTCTGGCGATTCTGTTGAGTATTTGGCTGGTTTTGGGCACTTGGTACTGCCTGAGCACCGAGTTACATTGGCTGGAAGCCATTCGCCACGTAGCGTTTAACACCACCTCGATCATGACCACCACCGGCTTTGCCTTGGGCGACTACACGCTCTGGGGAGGTTTTGCTGGCATGCTGTTCTTCTACCTGGGTTTTATTGGCGGCTGCTCTGGCTCGACCGCAGGCGGACTGAAAATTTTCCGTTTTCAAGTGGCGTACGTGTTGCTCAAGGCCAACTTGATGCAACTGGTGCATCCGCGTGCAGTGATCAAACAGCAATACAACGGCCATAACCTGGATGAAGACATTGTCCGTTCGATTCTGACCTTCTCGTTCTTTTTCACCATCACCATCGCCTTACTGGCCTTGGGCCTGACGCTGTGCGGTCTGGACTGGATCACCGCACTCAGCGGTGCGGCCAGCACCGTTTCCGGTGTAGGACCGGGCATGGGGCCGATCATCGGCCCGGCGGGCAATTTCTCCAGCCTGCCCGACACCGCCAAGTGGCTGCTGACATTCGGCATGCTGCTGGGCCGCCTGGAGATCCTGACCGTGCTGGTTTTGATGCTGCCGGCCTTCTGGCGGCATTAACAGGCCGCTCGGCCACAGCCACGTTCAGCTGAGGTTGAACATCCGCGTGCGGTATTCGCTGGGGGTGGTATCAAACCAGCGGCGAAAAGCGCGGTAGAAGTTGCTGGGGTCGGCAAACCCCAGCAAATAGGACACTTCCAGCAAGGTCAGATTGGCCTGGGCCAGGTACTGGCCAGCTAACTCGCGCCGTGTGTCATCAAGCAATTGCTGGTAGCGTGCGCCTTCGTCCTGCAAACGGCGCTGCAAGGTGCGTTCGGATAACAGCAGCGCTTGAGCCACCGCCTCACGCTTAGGCTCACCTTGCGGCAGCAACCGGCAAATCACCTGACGGGCCTGGTGCGTCACCCGAGTGCCGGAAAACCGCGCCAGATAGTCACCCGCAAAGCGATCATGCAGTTGCGCCAACGCCTCATTCGCCGAGGGCAGCGGCGCGTCTAAATCGGCCCGTTCAAAAAGCAAAGCGTATTGCTCGGCATTGAATTGCAACGGGCACTGAAACACCTCTTCATAGGGTGCAAGGTCTGCAGGCGGCGGCCCCATCAGGCTAACCAGCCGTGGGTGCAGGGGCGTCCCCGTGAGCCAACGGCAAAAGGCCAGGGCATAGGCCAAGCACGCTTCGGCACTTTGCCGTGCCGAGGGCAAACGGTCACCGTGGATCGCTAGGACCATTTCATAGCCTTCAGGCGTTGGCTGAAAACTCAGGTCAGCGCCCTCACCAATAATCCGTTGGTAGCGCACCAGGCGGGTAAACCCCTCCTGTAGATTGCGGCTGCTCATCACCGCATAACCGACCACGTTGAATGAGGATGGACGCAATGTCTTCGCCATGTTCAAGCCAATGGCCGGATTACCCGAAGCTTCAACCGCCCGGTGCCACAAACGGGTCATGGCATCTTGCGCAAAGCGCGCATCAGGGTTGGTCAATGCCGCGTAATCGAGACCCAGTTGGGCAAACAACTGGCGGCAATCAACGCCGCCCAGCTCAAGCGCAGCGACAATGCCAGAAGCCCAACTGGAGGAAGTGGTTCGTTCGCTCATGGTTATTCTTATTGTCGGCAAAAGGGAGGACGGCCCAAGGATACTAAACTGGCACCGAATGTCAGTGGCTTAGCGCGCCCGCCGACCTAGACTCAGACCAAGCTGCCATTAAAACAATACCGCGCAGCAGCCACTCGAATAAAAACCGGAGGCAACCGATGACCGCGCCTGCTGACCGCTTCAAAAGCTTTGCCGAGTTTTACCCTTATTACCTGCAAGAGCACAGCAATGCCACGTGCCGTCGCCTGCATTATGTAGGCAGCCTGCTCGTACTCAGCGTGCTGGCCTATGCCCTGCTGACGCAACAATGGTTATGGCTGCTGGCCCTGCCCGTGATTGGCTATGGATTTGCCTGGATCGGCCACTTTGTTTTTGAAAAGAACCGCCCCGCAACCTTCGATTACCCGCTCTATTCACTATTGGGGGACTGGGTGATGCTCAAGGATGCGTTCACCGGCCGAATCAAGTTCTGACGCGCGCACGTCTTGCGCGGCATACTCGGATAAAGGTTGGGCTGGCCGACCGTCACTGATCGCACACCTTTGAGCCGATACCCTTGGCGCTTGTCCTGTGCTTGGTTATGATCCCGGCTCTTTGCAGGCTAGATGGCGTCTGCAAACCCGGCGCTCGGCCAACGGCGCATGTGCTAGCAGTAGGGACAGCTCACCCGGATGAACGTTAAAAGCACCCCGCGTATTTCTGAATTGCCCGCCCCGCCACTGCGCGAATACTACACACGCGTGCTCGCTTATATCGCCATGGCCGCCAGCATCGCGGCCGGCACCTATACCCAGCACTTCAGCTATGTGATTTTGTGGATGGTGCCTTACGCCCTGCTCTACCCGCATCTGGCTCATCATCTCAGCCTGCGCTTCAAGCGCGATCACCCGCAACGCACCACCCTCAGCCTGTTATTTGTCGACGCTTTACATTGCGGCGCCACGCTTTCCTTACTTGGCTTTTCTGTGGTGCCGAGCCTAATGGCCTTGCTGATCATGGCTTTTAGCGCCTTGGTGATTGGCGGCTTGCGTTACCTAGGGCTCGCCAGCCTGATCGTCGCCAGCAGCGCGGTGTTCACCCTGGCCTTGACGGGTATCACGCCCAACATCCACACCCCCGCCCTGGTTGCCTTGGTTAGCATCGGGTTCACCACACTGTACATCTGCATCACCGCCTACTACGTCCACCAGCAAGGGCTGCGCCTGGCGCAGGTGCGGGCGGAGATCAGTCGCGAACAGGAAAAAGCCGCACGCCTGGCACGCAACCTGGCTAAGTACTTGTCACCTCAAGTATGGGAATCGATCTTCACCGGCAAGAAGAGTGTGCGCTTGGAAACCCAGCGCAAAAAACTCACGGTGTTCTTCTCCGACATCAAGGGCTTTACCGAGCTCTCTGAAGAACTGGAAGCCGAAGCCCTGACCGACTTGCTCAACACTTACCTCAACGAAATGTCGAAGATCTGCCTGAAATACGGCGGCACCATTGACAAGTTCGTCGGCGATTGTGTGATGGTTTTCTTTGGCGACCCGAGTAGCAAAGGCGCTAAAAAAGATGCGGTGAATGCCGTCTCCATGGCCATCGCCATGCGCAAGCACATGAAAGTACTGCGTCAGCAGTGGCGCGCCCAAGGCATCACCAAGCCTTTGGAAATCCGCATGGGGCTGAACACCGGTTACTGCACCGTGGGTAATTTCGGCGCTGATACGCGCATGGATTACACCATTATCGGTCGCGACGTGAACCTGGCCAGCCGTTTGGAGAGCGCTGCGGAATCAGGTGAAATCCTGATCTCTCACGAGACCTACTCACTGGTCAAAGACGTGATCATGTGCCGCGATAAAGGCCAGATCACCGTCAAAGGTTTTACCCGTCCGGTGCAGATTTATCAGGTGGTGGACTTCCGCCGTGACTTGGGCGCGACCTCCAGCTATGTCGAACATGAGCTACCCGGGTTTTCCATGTACCTGGACACCAACGGCATCCAGAACTTCGACAAGGAAAAAGTCATTCAGGCACTTGATCACGCCGCTAACAAGCTGCGCGACAAAGTGATTATGTAAGCGCCTGCTCGCCCGTTGCGCGGTGTGAACATGGCCTGACGGGCGTGCATAGCTCACCATCGAGCAAAGGCTGCTGCGCCAAAAACTCCAGCGCCGAGGCTCGCCAGGATTGCTGCGCGGCGGCAGTGGCGCAGCGCTCACGGTTCAAGTCCAAGGCTGCCAGACAGGCCGCGCGCAAATCCTCATCCATCACCCCGCTTACATCCGCCTGCAACACATCCAATGGCCCGGCCACCGGAAACGCCGCCACCGGCGTACCGCAAGCCATGGCCTCCAGCATCACCAAACCATAGGTATCAGTGCGCGAGGGGAACACCAGCACGCTGGCATGTTGAAAAGCCTGGGCCAGCGCCTGACCATGCTGATAGCCGAGAAAACGCACCTGCGGATAAGCAGCCTGCAAAGCGGCGCGTTGCGGGCCATCGCCGACCACGCGCTTCTCCCCCGGTAAATCAAGGGTAAGGAAAGCTTCGATGTTCTTTTCCGGGGCAATCCGCCCCACATACAGAAATACCGGTTCAACCAGGCAGGGCGATGTCGCCGATGGACGAAATAACCGTGTGTCGACGCCCTTGCGCCACAGCACCAGACGCTTGAAGCCCCACCCTGCAAACTCATCACGCATGCGTTCAGTGGTCACCAATACCGCCTGGCTTGGCCGATGAAACGCGCGCAAAAAGGCATAACCCCAGCGCAACGGCACCCAGGGCCAGCGGGTGTGTACGTATTCGGGAAAGCGCGTGTGGATGGCACTGGAGAAAGCCAACCCGCGCGCGCTCAACCAGCGCCGCGCGGCCCAACCCAGCGGGCCTTCAGTGGCCAGATGCACGCAATCCGGTTGATAGGCGCGAATGGCCGGGCCTACTCGCCACAAGTTCCACACCAGCGGAATTTCCGCATAACTGGGGCACGGCACGGCGTGAAAATCGGCGGGCGACAGCAGTTTGACCTGATGACCCAAGCCACGCAGTTCGCTGATCAAGGCTTGCAAGCTGGTTACCACGCCGTTGACCTGTGGCGTCCAGGCGTCGGAAACAATCAGGATTCTCACAGCGCAGGCTCGGCAGCAACCACAGGCGTCGGCTCGGGCTGCGCCTGACGGGCCTGATCATCGGCCAGCCGGTACAACTCGATGCTGCCATCCAAGTGTTCGATCAACGCCGTACAGGACTCCACCCAATCGCCGCAGTTCATGTACACCACATCGCCCATCGGACGAATTTCAGCATGGTGAATATGCCCGCAGACCACGCCATTGAAACCACGCTTGGCGCACTCGTGGACGATGGCTTCTTCAAAGTCACTGATGAAATTAACCGCTGTCTTGACCTTGTGCTTGAGGTAAGCCGACAGCGACCAATAACCGTAGCCATAACGGCTGCGCCAGAAGTTAAGCCAGCGGTTGAGGGTCAGGGTGAACTCGTAGGCCGAGTCACCGAGGAACGCCAGCCAGCGGTGGTAGCGGGTGATCACATCAAACTGATCGCCGTGAATCACCAGCAAGCGGCGGCCATCGGCCGTGACATGCTCGGCTTCATCCACCAGCTGCAAATTACCCAGCATCAGGCTGGAGTAGCGGCGCAAAAATTCATCATGGTTGCCGGTGACATAAATCACCTCGGTGCCACGCTTGCTCATGGTCAGCAGACGGCGAATCACGTTGCTGTGCGATTGCGGCCAGTACACCCCGCTGCGCAGCTTCCAGCCGTCAATGATGTCGCCGACCAAGTAGATCTTGTCAGTGTGATAACGCTTGAGAAAGGCCGCCAAGTGTTCGGCCTGACAATCACGGGTACCGAGGTGCACATCGGAAATCCACAGGGTACGGACACGTTGCTTGCGGCTGGGCTTGGCGAGCTGAGCGCTGGTCATGGACGACCTCCGGCTGGGTTTGCTTGAGTCTGCGCAGCCGGGGTGAAACGTGCATGACAACGGCATGGCAATTCGGTGACAACCCAAACCGCCGCAGGCAGGTAGACTTGAGCACCTGAACAAGGAGCCCAGCATGTCTTCGCTGCTTTCGCTGCGTCATTACAGCCATGAACGTTTAAGCCACAGCCATGATCATGCACAGTTAGTGTTTGGCATCAGTGGCCAACTGGATGTCGAAATCGACGGACAAGGCAGGCTGATAACCCGGCAAACCTTGGCTGTGGTGCCCAGCACTGCGCAGCATGCCTGCGCCAGCCAATATGGCAGCCAGTGCCTGGTGCTCGATGTGCCCGCGCAGCCCTGGTTGCAACAGCAACTGGGCCCACACCTAGACGCCACACATCGTTTGCTGGAGAAGCCCGCCACCCTCAGTCTGACACCGGCCCAGAGCCAATTAGTCGCGTGGCTGGCCAACAGCCCGATTGCAGACCCGGTCATCGCTCAGCAAGGCGCGGCCCTGTTGTTGGCCAGCCTGGCCTTTATTGATGCCCCGGCCCCGGTCTACAAGGCCCTGCCATTGACGGCTTTGGATGCACACATCGACCAACATGCAGCATATCCGCTGCAGGTCCGTGACCTGGCGCGCCTGAGTGGGCTTTCGGTGGCGCGCTTTCATGCCCGCTTCCTGGATGAAACCGGTCAAACACCCATGGACTATGTGCGCAGCCGCCGCTTGCAGTTGGCGCGTCAGCTGTTACAAGGCAGCAACTTGGCCATTGGTGAGATCGCCACGCGGGTCGGCTACAGCTCGCAGAGCGCGTTTAGCGCCGCCCTCTCGCGCCATTTTGGGGTTAACCCAAGGCAGCTGCGCCGCAACCGTTAACAGGCCAACAGCGCATGCGAGCCTGACGACAAAATCGGTGATTCCCAAGACAGACAACACCGCACGATGACGCCTAGACTGCGCGGCGCAACCTTGGAGTCTCTTATGCAGCGCAATCGATCAGGCGCGTCACACTCATGAATCAGCGCAATGCACTGTGGGCCATTCACCTGGGCGCGCTGCTGTTCGGTCTTTCTGGCATCTTCGGCAAACTGGCCAACACCACGCCGCAGATGATCTCCGCTGGACGAGCGATTTTTGCCATAGCGGCGTTACTGCTGTTCGCCCAGTTTTTCAGCAACGCCCGCCTGGTGCGCCTTAGTCTGCGGCAAACCGCTCTCTTGGCCCTTGGCGGCCTCTTGCTTGGCGCGCATTGGTGGAGTTTTTTTGAGGCTGTGCAGCTCTCGGGTGTAGCCATTGCCACCCTCGGTTTTGCCAGTTTCCCGGCTTTTACCGTGCTACTCGAAGGCGTGCTGTTCCGTGAGCGCACACGGCCCATGGAATACGCCATGGTTGTGCTGGTGTGCCTGGGGCTGATCCTCGTCACGCCGGATTTCACCTTCGGCAGCGAAGCCACCAGCGGCTTACTGTGGGCGGTGTTGTCGGGCCTGTTGTTTGCTCTGTTGTCCTTGCTAAACCGTGCCAGTACCCGTGGCATTGAGCCAATCCAGGCAGCGCTGTACCAGAATATTGCTGTGCTATTGGTCTTCCTACCGCTGGCCTGGCCGACGCTGCCCAGCGTGCAGGCTCAAGACTGGCTATGGATGGCCATGCTCGGCATTTTTTGTACGGGCCTGGCCCATAGCCTGTTTGTCGCCAGCTTGCGGGTGCTCAAGGCACGCACCACAGCGGTGATTTTTGCCTTGGAACCGATCTATGGCATCACCTTCGCTTGGCTGCTGTTCAGCGAAGTGCCGACCCTGCGCATGCTCGCCGGGGGCGCGCTGATTGTGTGTGCAATTTTTATCTCGGCACGCAGCGTTCGATAAGTCATTCGATACAGCGGGGGATAAAGGTCAATCAGGCTGACGGACGATCGTTGTGGCCTAAATCCCGCTGTGGGTCGATCTGATCGCGCAGGCGCTGCTTTAGCACCTTGGCTTCGGGGAAGCCGCCATCGGCCTTACGCTCCCAGATCTGCGCACCGTCGCAGGTGACCCGAAACACGCCACCGGTGCCCGGTTCAAGACTGACACGGGCGAGATCGTCGCTGAAGGTCGAAAGTAACTCCTGAGCCAGCCAGGCGGCGCGCAGCAACCATTGGCATTGGCTGCAATAGGTGATGACCACTTCGGCTTTGACACGGGACATGAATTCACTCGTTACCGGATTTGGACACAGACAGCCGAGGGGCTGCCTTGACTAAGCGCCCGCGCCAAGAGTGGCACGGGTCGGGCTGAAGGCCCGCGTGTCAGGCGATTTTGGCGAGCAATTGCAGGGCTTCCTGCTTTTGCTGCTCGTCGCCCTCGACCAACACCTGATTGAGAATCTGGCAGGCACTTTCGACGCTGCCCTGCTCAATGTAAGCCAGGGCTAAATTCAACTTGGACAGGTTGTCATGATCACCGGCCAAGGCATCCAAGTCATCCAACAAAGACACCTGAAACTCACCCGCCGACCAGTCCGGGTGATCCGTTTCTTCAACCAGCATGGTTTCAGCAAAAGGGCTGCGTACGTTGTGGTTATCAGACCGCTGGAAAAAATCAGGCTCATCCAGCTCTTGCGGCAGTGCACTGACAACGGTTTTGCTCGGCCTTTTTTCGGGTGCAAAGGGGCTAACCAAGTCCCAGTCGGCATCCAGCGACAAGTCATCCAGATTCAATTGGGCATCATTGGCCGCGCTGTTTAACGGTTGCGGCGGTTGGGGTGCTTGCGACTCATCAAGCTCCAACACCACCTCGTCAAACAGGCTGGCGTTCGACTGATTGAGCAAATCGGCATGCCGCGCCTTGAGCTCGTCAATGCGCACTGGGCTAAAGCCCGATTCTCGCACAGGCGCTTCCAGTGCAAGAAAACCCTGCGCATCACCGGCCAAAGCCAGCACTTCCAATAAACGGAAGCCAATATCGCCACGCTGCGGCTGCGCCTCCCAAGCCTTGCGCAGCGTATCGAGCGCCTCACTCAAGCGCCCATACGCGATATAAACATTGGCGCTTTGCAAGGCATCTTCATCACCCGCCGGCCAAACCGGGCCAGTGCGCGGCACTGCTGGGCTCGCTTGAGCCTGTGTTGCTGGCCCCACCTGCGCCAAAGCCTCAGCGACAAGCGCTGCTGCTGGGGGTTGCTCCGGTTGAGAAATCGCCTGAGCTACAGGCGGCACATCGGGCTTTCTGACACGCCAGAGCAACCCAGCCACACCGGCCAATAACAAGGCCAACATGGCGGTGATCCAAGCCAACCAGTGATTACCCGGCTCGGCCGCAGCCGCTGCGGGGCTCACAGCCGCGGACGATGCTGCAACTGGGGTGGCATCAGTTTCGGTTCGGCGCGCGGCCAACTCTGCCAGCAAGCCGGCAATCTGCTCATCACGTGCTTGCATCTGTTGCTGCAACTGCTGCACCTGCACGCCAAGCTCAGCAAGGCTCTGTTGCAATTGCAGGGTTTCGGCGATCTGGCTGGCCAGCTCGCGCTCGACCCTTGCCTGCTCCAGCCGTTGCAGCTCTGCGGCAGGATCCAGCGCCGCCTGCGCAGTTGCGGGCTGGGCTTGGGCCTCAACGGCCTCGGCTTGCACCACGGAAAAAACTGCTGGGTTTGCAGAAGCGCCAGTGCCCGCAGTTGATAGAGGTGCCACGCGATCCGGCAGTAACAACTGCGCGCCGACTCGCAGGCGGCTCACGTCGCCATTGATAAATGCCTGAGGATTGAGCGCATACAGGTGATCCACCAACGCGGCGGCCGTTACCGATGAACCGGTATTGCCTGCCAGCCGTGTAGCGATTTTCCACAAGCTATCGCCGCCCACAACGCTGTAGCGATTGCCCAATTGAGCTGCGGGCATAGCAGTCGGGCGTGGTCGCTCGCTCGCGACAGGACGCGCAGATGCCACAAATGCTGGCGCAGCAGGACTGGCTGCCGTTACAAGACTGGCCGAGCCAGGCGGATCGAGCAAAACGGTGTACTCGCGATACAACCGCCCGCTTGGCCTTGCCACTTCCACGATAAAGTTCAGGTAAGGCTCGCGTACCGGCTGAGTCGACAGGACACGAATCACGCTGCTGTTACCGCGCAACAGCGGCTCAAAGCGCAGGTCATTGAAGAAGTACAGGCGCTCAACGCCCGAACGACTGAACACATCCGCCGGGGCCAGACGAACGCGCACATCTGCATCGGTCAGGTTGCCCACATCCAGCAGTTTGATTTCAGCATCCAGCGGTTGGCTCAAGGCCGAGTTAAGGCTGATTTCACCCAAGCCAAGAGCGGGCACCAGCCCGGAGTACAACGCCGAACTGGAAGCCAGACCGATCAGTAATTGACGGACAATGGTCATAAAAAGTGCTCCCGGTAAACCCACACCGTACATTCACCGGACTGCGCCCAATAAAGGGCTGACGATGATGGTTGAAGGTGGCAAAAATGCCTGGGGAGAGTACGTTCCGTGTGCAACCCGGTGCCAGGCCATGAGAATGACGGCGCGTTGAAGGTAAAACAGTCGCCGCTTGCTAAAAAGCCACCGAGGTTAAGCATAGGCCCACAGTCAATATAATGACAACCGCGTCACATCCCGACCTCGAGCCATTAAGTGAATGAACACATGCGCAGCCCCATGCCTAAACAGATGGCGTCGCGGTAAATGAACCATCAAAACGCTGGGCACTCAGCGCTTAGTTGGCTTAACACCCACTGCGGCCACAACGGTGAGAGCGAAGATCACCGCCACTAGCCAGAAGCTCTGTTTGAACGCAACCAACTCGGCCAGTTGGCTGGTTCCTTCTGCACGGTGCCGCCACTCCAGAAAGAATGTCAGCAGATTGACCCCAAAAGCGCCGCCTAACTGGCGAACAAAGGTAATCGCACCTGCGCCTTGGGCCAGTTCTTCAGCGTTAAGGATGTCCAGCGAGCCGGTGCTCAGCGCGGGGAGTAAAATACCTAGCCCGACCCGCCCCACGCAGGCCCAGAAACACAGCAGCAAAAACGAAGCGCCCTGGCCGACCCAACCCAGCCCAGCAGCAGAGAGCGCAAAGATCAACAACCCAACACTCAACAGCACAGCGGCTGATAAACGGTCACTTAACCAGCCGCCCATAAACGCCGCCATCCCCATAAACAGTCCGGCAGGTAGCAGCAGCAGGCCAGAACGGCCGGCACTAAAGCCCTCGACCGTTTGCAGGTACAACGGTATCAGGTAGGTGGAGCCATAAAGCCCGATGCCCAAGGTGAGGGCAACCCAACTGGCACTGCGAAACCCGGCATGCTGCCAAAGAGCTAGCGGCAACAAAGGCTGAATGGCCTTACGTGTACGCAGGAAAAACAGCGCACCGGCCACAACAGCTACGCACCCTGGGAGCCAAACCCGAGGTGCATTCAAGGCAAAGCGCTGCGCTTCAGCAAGAAATCCAAGGGCGGCAAAGATTGCTACGCACAGCCAGACAAACGCCAGAACATCCAACCTCGGCGTGCTGCGTTCCCGTTGATCAGGCAACAGCCATTGCCCCACCACCAGAGCCAGCAGGCACATCGGCAGCGGCATCCAGAAAATCGCCGCCCAACCAAAATGGTCGACTAGATAACCACCCACCGCTGGGCCCAGCGAAGGCGCCAGCATCACCCCCAGGCCATAAATGCCCAGTGCCATGCCACGCCCGCCATCGGCATAAACGCGGAAGATCAAGACCATGGCCAGCGGCTGGATAATCCCTGCACACAGCCCTTGCACGATACGCAGCGTAATGAGCTGCCAAGCGGCGCCAGCAACCAGCGCCAGCAACGAGGTCATGATAAATAGCAGAAGGCCAACCTGAACCGTGCGCCGGGCACCAAACCGTGCCTGGGCCCATGCCGATAGCAGCAGCCCGGCGGTCATGGCGGCGAGAAAGCCGGTGGACAACCACTGAGCCAAAGGCCGACCAATGGCGAAGTCGTGCATGATCGCTGGCAGGGCCACATTGATGCTGGTCGATGCCAGAATCATGGCCATGCTGGCCACCATCAATAATGTCAGCAGTAGACCGGGATAGCGGGAACCGAAGCGTTGCTGCAATGCTTGCAGGTCAACCCCCATCAGTTCTTTTCCAGGTTTCTCAGCACTTGCGCATGGACTTGCTGGCAACGCCGCAGTTCGTCTTCGTCGATACCGGCGAACACCTCCTGGCGCAGCTGAGCTGAAATGGCTTCGATTTTTTCGATCAGCGGCCGGGCCTCAGGGCACAAGGCAATTTTCTTGGCGCGGCGGTCTTCAGGCACGGCTTGTCGCGTCACCAGGCCTTGGGCTTCAAGGCTATCAAGCAAACGCGCCAAGGTCGGCCCTTCTACCCCAACGCTTTGCGCCAACTCGCGCTGAGTGGGCAACTCGGCAAAACGCCCCAGGTGCAACAGCACCAGCCAGCGCGCCTGGGAAAGCCCAAGCTCGACCAGACGACGGTCCAGCTCAGCGCGCCAGGCGCGTGATAATTGGGCTACTTGCATGGCAAAACGGTGTTGATCGGTATGCGACATGGACAGCGGCTCTTAACTATAAAAAACTAATTATTAGCCAGCTAACCATAATCGCTTTATCGAGGCAAGCCTGCTGCCGGACACAAGCGTTTCACCACTTTACGTATTGATCCTCTACAAAGCCCCACAGATTGTCGATGCGTACTTCTGGTCGGCCAAAGGGCCTTAAGACGCCGTTGAAGCGACCAAAAATTTGCTTGAAGTTGCTCGCCAACACACCCACGTTCAAGCGCTCTTTGTGCAGGCCATGCCCTGCAAACTGCAATTGCACCTGACCATCATGGGAGGTGATGGTCCAAGGCTGCAGCGGTTGATCGCGGTCGAAAGCGAAGCGCACGGTATCAACCTTGAGCAGTTCGCCATCCAGCCAGAAGCAGTTCTCGGTAAAGCTGGTTTCATTAACCCCGCAAGACAGGTTCAACCCCACGCGCTGTGCACCGGCCTGACCAGACAAGCAGGCCCAGTTCCAATGCGTTTCAGACCGCATATAACCGGCCGACCAATCGTGATGAGCAAAGGCTGCGATCTGCGCTAGGTCAAAATCCCCCAAAGCACTGCGCACCTGCCCCGTACAGCGGACCCCAGCGACCTTCTGGGCATAGACCCAACCATTAACGGCGGTCGGCGTATTGATGTACATCGGTTGAAAAGCCGGTTCAGCTTCGGAAAAACAAGCGTCGATGCGCGTGCCGTCATCCAGCTCCACCAGCAGGCGTTTTTCCCTTAATGCGGCGCTATTTTCCAGGCGCAGCAGATTGCGCCCAGCGCGCAGTTCGCACACGCCTTGATCGGGCTCCTGCGAAAACTGGCTACCAAAACCCAGCGGTAATTTGAACTGACGCGCGATCATCCGCCCGCTGGCTGGGTGAAACAGGTACACAAACCCCACGCCCAGCAGGCTCAGATTGGCCAGTGCGCAGCCACCAATCAGGTCATCACTGATCAAGCCAAAGTACTGAAACTGGTGAAAACGCCGCCATTTGGCCAGCGCGCCGAGCTTGCGCCCCATGGGTGAGCGAAAGTCAAAATCGCGGTAATTAATCAGCCCCGGCGCGCTGGGAAAAATGCCGTAATGTGGCTGGCCGTTGGCCTGAATCAGTCGGTCCATGGGTGGGCAATTCGCAGGATGGAAAGCACTCGATGCTAGCACTGAGGCATAAACACCAGCATTCACCGCACGCGCCACACTCAGCGGCAAAATCGGCCATTCATACGCAGGTTGAGTCCCAGGGCGACAACTTAACCGCACGACTTAATCTGGTATCGGTTTAGCGCCCCTTGGAGTGTCTGTTGCCGCGAAACACCAACAAACGCTAAACCACCACCTGATTGCGGCCAAAGGCCTTGGCTTCGTAAAGGGCGCGATCGGCGTGCTCATACAGTTTAGCCAGCGCATCGACCTGATCCGGTTGAATACAAGCCACGCCGATCGACATGGTCAGCACGCTGGCGGTTTTCGAGCCAGCATGTTCGATCTTGAGGTTTTGCAGCGCCAGGCGCAGCGCCTCGGCACGTTGCAAGGCCTCTTGATCACTGATGTCGTAAAGCAATACGGCAAACTCTTCGCCCCCCAAGCGCACCGCCATGTCCAAGGGGCGGCGGGCCGCCTCGTGCAGAACGCTGCCCACACGATGCAAAACGTTATCGCCAGCCTGATGGCCGTAATGATCGTTGTACGCTTTAAAGTAGTCGATATCACAGAGCAGTAACCCCAAGCATCGCTTCTCGCGCTGGGCCTGACGCCAAAGTCGCTCGAAATGCCGATTGAAACTGCGCCGATTGTGCAGCCCGGTAAGGCTGTCGTGATCGGCCAAAACACGCATCAGTCGGCTGATCAGAAAATGCTCGCGGGACTTGAACTCCAACAGGTAGCAGCCCACAGCCCCCATCAGATTGCCAAACAGCAAAAACAAGGCGTTGTTGATCAAGCGTGAACTGGGCAGTTGAGCCACAAACAACTCCACCGCGATATAAACCAGCAACACCAGCAGCGAGCAAGCCAACGCTTCCAGTAGACGCAGGCCCGCCAGGAAGTACGCTGCCATGCACACAAGCAGAAGGCCTTCATAGGGATAGCTGGGGTCAATTCGATGAGCGATGCCCACCACAAAAGAGGCCGCCGCGCCGAGGGCAAGCAAACTGACCAAGGTCAGCGGTTGCAATAAATACGTGTGTTTAGCCTGTATCAACAGCACGCCAAAGACACACAGCAGCAGCAAGACAGCGAGACGGATGGCCAGCATCCACCAGACCTCTGGCCCACTGATCAATACAAAATCAAAAACAGCGAAAGCCAGCCAAACCAGAATACCGACCACAAGGGCAATGCGTTTGAGTTCAAAGGTGTCATCGCGCAGGTAGTCGCGGTACTCCTGCTCCAGCGGGCGCGAGAAACGCAACAGGCGAAAGCCCAAAGCCAGTTGGTCTGCATAGGGGCTGGGGCGAACATCATCAAGCCACGCGGGGGGGAGGGACACAGAAACCTCTAAAGCAGAATGGCTGGTTAAACCTTAGCCCCTGAAAAGCAGCGCCACAAGGACAGCCCGAAGGCTTTCACCTGCAGCGCCCTGCATCTCAGATCTCAAATTCCGCCTGCAGCGCGGCACGCACGCAATGCAGCACACCCAACTCAACACGCCCGGCAAACTGCTCACCAATCGCGGCCGCCGTTGGCAGTTCGCCCTCGCCATCGAGGAATGCATCCTGAATTTCCGCCAGCAAGGCCTCAGGCAGATCAAGCGCGTGTTCTAGGCTCAACTGCTGCTGGGCGATGGCTTCAGCCAACATGCCGTAGACGTTCTTTTCACTGCATTTAAGCTGTGCGGCTATTTGCACAGGCGTCATACCGGCGCGCGCCAGGCTGACCAACTCGTGGCGCAAATCAAGGACAGCACGCGGCGCTTCATCGGCAGCACCCAGCACGTCCAGAAAAGCCTCGCCGTAACGATCCAGCTTACGCGCACCCACCCCACTGACCCGCGCCATCTCTGCCAGGGTACTGGGTTTGCTGCGCAGCATTTCCAGCAAGGTGGCATCAGGGAAGATCACATAAGGCGGCACCCCATGCTCTTCCGCCAACTTGCGCCGTAGCGTGCGCAGCGCTTCCCACTGGCTGCGTTCCTCACCACGCACCAACTGGCTGGCGGCGCTGCTGGAGGCTTTGGCGCTTTGTTGCGGTTTGAGATCGCGGCGCAGTTGCAGGCTCACTTCACCCTTGAGTAAAGGCCGGCAACTGTCGGCCAAACGCAAACCGCCAAATCCTTCAAGGTCGACATCAGCCAACCCGCGCGCCACCAACTGGCGAAACAACGAGCGCCATTCGCCTTCATTCAGGGCCTTGCCGATGCCGAATACAGCCAGATGCTGATGCCCTACAGCGCGAATCTTATCGTTGTCACGGCCCAGCAGCACATCCACCAAATGCCCCACGCCGTAGCGCTGGCCCGTGCGATAAATGGCCGATAGCGCCTGGCGCGCAGGCTCGGTGGCATCCCAGGTTTGCACACCGTCGATGCAGTTGTCGCAGTGCCCGCAGGGCTGTGGCATGTCTTCGTCGAAATAGGCGAGCAACGCCTGACGCCGGCAGCGGGTTTCCTCGCACAGCGCCAGCATGGCATCGAGCTTGTGCTGCTCAACGCGCTTGTGCCGCTCGTCGCCTTCGGAGTTGTTGAGCATCTGCTTGAGGAAAATCACATCCTGCAGGCCATA
>SXGS01563160.1_pt1 | contig 24317 bp, 15 predicted proteins | sample 3174681 | NCBI WGS metagenome assembly SXGS01 (sample SAMN11356861, study PRJNA531348) | freshwater metagenome | isolation source: freshwater sample F1-80 | place: China: Fuxian Lake, Yuxi | collected 2017-12-25
ACTGGTCTTGATTGTCTTGATGGGGTTGAACTGGTAGTGACCTGGCGCGGCTGGACAAGCCATATGATAAATCTGGTCAACTTCCAAGAAGACTGGCAGTGTTACATCATGGCGGATCAATTCGAAATTCGATTTCGACAACAAATGGGCCACATTGGATTTCTGGCTAGTGAAAAAATTGTCGAGACAAATAACATCGTGTCCTTCACCGACCAAGCGTTCGCATAGGTGTGAACCAAGAAACCCTGCACCGCCAGTTACGAGTATGCGTTTGATCTCTGCCACGGATTCCTCACGAAAGCACTAATGATGCCGATGAAAGAGCCGACCAGCGCAAAGCAATTCGACTTCGCCCCAATCTTGAATTATCGGAAGCATTCGCCAATTGCGTGTGCTCGAATCTCATCCAGCGCGCCATTGTTACAATCGTCGCAATCCGTCCTCTTTCATAGCGCAGGGAATTTCTTCGTCCACTTGGTCAATTCGCTTGAGAGTTTCAGTATCCAGAATCAAATCGCGAGCCTGGAGGCTTTCGGAGAGCTGCTGGACCGTGGTCGCACCGATAATCGTCGACGCAACGAAGTCATGCTGGCGACTCCAAGCAACCGCCATGGCGGTTAGAGTGATCCCAACATCCTTGGCAATTTGTGTCAGCCGTCGAGCGGTTTCGATCGTCCGAGGATTCACGAATCGCTGCGCCATCGATTTTTGGCGTGGTCCTCCGGTAGCCAAGTAATCTGTAAATCTGCCGCCAGGTGGCAAACCATCATTGTATTTGCCAGTCAACATACCACCTCCCAAAGGAGAGAATGGCAACAGACTGACGTTTTCGCGACGACATACTTGCGCTAGTTCACTCTCGCACCGGCGATTGATCAAGCTGAAGTTGTTCTGCACCGTATCGTAACGAGCGGTTCGATGCGAATGAGCCTCCCAGAGACTCTTCATCAAACCCCAACACGTTTCATTACTGCAACCGATCACACGAACTTTGCCTTGTTCAATCAGCCGCGTCAAGGCGCCGAGCACTTCCTCGTAACGCATGCCATGATCGGGCCAATGCGTTTGATAAAGGTCGATGTAATCGGTTTGCAAGCGACGCAGACTCTGGTCGATCGCCAAATTAATCTGGCGAGCATCCAGCGCGGCATGGCCGTTGCGAATTGGCGGCACAAACCAGCCGTGTGCAGGACCAGCCACTTTGGACGCAACGATGATTTGATCGCGAGGCTTAGTCTTCATCCACCGTCCGACATACTCTTCGGTCAAGCCGATCGTCTCCACCTTGGGCGGTACCGGGTACATCTCGGCCGAATCAAAGAAATCGATACCGGCATCGAAAGCGTGGTCCATAATTCGGTGCGACATAGGCTCGTCACATTGAGTACCGAACGTCATCGTCCCCATGCAAATATCGGACACGACTATTCCACTGCCACCTAATCGTCGACGCTGCATTGCTAGAAAACCTCACATCTTCAATGGAAACGTACTCTTCGACCAAATCTGCTGCCGAAATTCTCTGTTGGTATCCAGTGGACCACAATCAGGGACTGTTGTGTTTACACGATAGACATGTTTTAATGCCTCGCCAATAGTTGTGTGGCGAGTTCGCGGCGATGAATTTGAGCACGACGGAATTTCGTCTGCCCAGTTTGCACGAGTTTAGGGTGTTCGATGCTTGAACTGTTTAATCAAATTGAGGAAGCCTGCCAGTTTATTCGTGGTCACTGGAATCAAGTGCCCCACGCTGGAATTATTCTCGGAACCGGATTAGGGCCGCTGGTAGAACAAATCGAAGCCGAAGCGACGATCGACTACGAACAAATTCCGCACTTTCCAAAATCAACCGCCGTCAGTCATCGCGGGCGACTTGTATGTGGAAACTTGTGTGGATTGCCGGTGATGGTCATGGAGGGGCGATTTCACATGTACGAGGGTTATCCTCTCAAGAAAATAACGCTTCCAGTGCGCGTGATGCGACATTTGGGAGCACAATTGTTGATTGTGTCCAATGCTGCAGGTGGCATGAATCCGTATTTTGATTGTGGCGATATTGTCGTCATTGATGATCACATAAACTTGATGGGTGACAATCCGTTGATAGGAATCAACGATGACCGGCTAGGCCCTCGATTTCCAGATATGTGCGCTCCCTATGACCATGTCCTGATAAATAAGGCAATGGAAATCGCTCGGTCGAATAACATCGTGGCACACAAGGGAGTTTTTGTGGCAGTCGCAGGCCCAAATCTGGAAACACGCGCCGAATACCGATTTCTACGAGCGATTGGCGCCGATGTCGTTGGCATGTCCACAGTTCCAGAAGTTATCGTAGCAGTTCATTGCGGATTGCGGACGATTGGCTTTTCGGTAGTCACCGATATGTGTTTGCCAGACGCTCTGGAACCTGCGAACGTCGCAAAAATTATCGCGACCGCAAATGCGGCGGAACCCAGCTTGCGATCCTTGGTGATGGGCGTTCTGGATTTTGAGTTCCAGCGGTTGAACACCGACAATAAGTAATTTTCTGTTCTTACGCAACTTTTCATCGAAGCAATGCGAGATGGCATGAGCGAATTCGATTGTGCAGGTCAAGTTGACCAATCGATTGAATTCGTGCGTCGCCATTGCTCGATACAGCCTCGCGCCGCGATTGTTCTCGGCAGCGGATTGGGCGGACTAGCGACGGAAATCGAACATTCGGTTTCGATACCATACGCCGATATTCCTTTTTTTCCGACGGTTTCTGCAGTCGGACATGCCGGGAATTTGATTCTTGGACAACTCGCTGGAGTAAACGTCGTCGCGATGCAGGGCCGCGTTCATCGCTACGAAGGCTATAGTAACGATCAAGTTGCCTTTCCAGCAACTTGCATGCTTCAATTAGGTGCAAGAACTTTGATCGTCACCAACGCAGCCGGAGGATTGAATCCTAGGTTTCGCCGATGTGACGTAATGGCGATCGATCAACACATGCATTGGTTGTGGAATCAGCAAAACCAATTGCGAGACGTTGAATGTAACGTCGGCGTTCGATCGTCGAAAAGCTGTGTCACGAGTCAACCGGACGTTAGAGTAGCGAGATCGAATTCGCCCTATACCGAGAATTTGATTCAGGCAGCGACCGAATCGGCGTTGAGATCAGGACGAATTTTGCATCGCGGAACTTATCTGTCAACTCTCGGCCCAACCTATGAAACTCGGGCAGAATATCGGATGTTCCGCGCGATGGGTGCGGACGCGGTGGGCATGAGTACGACGCCTGAAGTCCTGGCAGCAACACGATTGCGGGTCAGCGTGCTTGGGTTATCGGTGATCACTAATGTAGCGTCTACCGACCTTCCTCAATCCACCACCCATGAAGAAGTGGTCGACTCTAGTCTACAAGCCGAACCACTGTTGAAATCGATTATCGGAGACGTCGTGCGAGATCTCGTACAAGCCTAGAAAATTCCGCCGCCACCGCCACTGCCAGCACCAAAACCACTGCCGGTACCACCTCCAAACCCGCCTTGCCCCTGTCCACCTGTGGTGCCGGTTCCGCCGCCAGTCTGTCCGGTCGAAGAATTAAATGTGAATATTTCCCCAATACCGTTAAAGAATGGCGTTGGTGAAATTCGCACATATCTGCGGTCAGCCGAGACTACACCCGATACGGAAAGATTGGCTCCTTCGCTGATCGTAGTAATCTGAGGTTCGTATCCAACAGCGCCACCTCGAATCGGAAAGCCGATGCCACCGAATCCGCCCAATTGTCGCTGGAGCGCGACGAATGGATTGGCTGCACCAGGATCGCTGCTAGAACCTATGAATTGCCCCAAGACGCTTCTCGCGGTCGCGAGTTGCTTTTGATGTACACTGGCCAAATGTGCCTGAGCGATGGGTTCGTCCCGATGTCCTTGTTTCACTGCAACATTGATTATGGCATCTTTCTCGTTCAATGCGATCTGATGCACAAAGCGTTTCTGATCTGCAGTACCGTAATCGGTAAGAATTTCGACTGTGGCTTTTCCACCGGAAACTTTGCCCCATACTCGTCGCAACAAAATATCGTATTGCCCCGCGAATCCTTGCGAGCAGACATAATATTCCGAATAACCGTTGACCGATCCCTTGCGACTGGCACTGGATTCGTCACCCAAGAACACGCCGCCACCAGTGGTCGCTTTGTTAGTCAAAGAACAAATAGTTCCGGCCGGCTCTTTGACACGGATGTCGATGTCGGCTTCACCAGTCCAAGTAACGCGGACAACCAAGTCGCGTCGCAACGCATCTTTGACCGCTGATTCAAATGACTGAGCTTCTACAACGCGTCCCTCTCTTTGCAAACGTACCACTGTGGCTCGCGCAAGCAGGTACGCATCCTGTGCTAATTTCGCATAGTCGTCTGGCCAAGCTTTGCTCAACACGCCAATGCAAGACCACCTCAGTGATTCCAGATCGTTCGTTTCACGGGCCAAGGGCAATGCTAGAGCAAATACGTCATACCGATGCGGTTCGACCATCGCGACATCATGCAGCAAACTCAACGCTTCACCCTTCATGCCGTGACGCGACAAATACTCTGCAATCTCGATCGACTTGCTGATAGATCCTTTGAAATCCAGCGAGCTTAACAGGACTCGTTCAATTTCTTCTGTCGGATATTCGCATGCTTGCATAGCCATGCTGAGCGCTGAATACATCCAAGGTTGCGGATATCCCGCGCACAACAGGCTGTTCACTAAGTCCACGACGCCCTGGAATTCCTCGCGCGCTCCGCTTGGGTTTTTGGCGGCAAGATGTTCTTTAGCCTTAGCAACCCGGTCGCGCACCATCTCGCGAACTTCGGAATCCAAAACTTCACGAGTCTTCTCATCAGCATTATCAAAACGGCTGATCAACGAATCCCAATTGGCGGTTGCCGACGAATCGCCATGATGAATCGGCAACTTGTTCTCTTTCACCGCTGGCGCTTGGACTTTAGCTGTACTAACTTGGGATGAACCTCTGGATGCTGGCTTCGCCGTGGTCCGCGCAGGCGATGCCTTCGCTGGTTGGTCTGGGACGGCAAACATACCTCCCATGCCTCCGCCCATTCCACCCATTCCCATACCGCCCATGCCTCCGCCCATTCCACCCATACCACCGCCCATACCACCGCCCATACCACCACCCATACCTCCCATGCCACCACCCATACCTCCCATCATTCCTCCTCCCATACCTCCCATCATGCCACCACCTGACATTGGCGGAACCACGATATCGCCGACTGGGTAGATTTTATTGATGGGCTTCGAGTCAGCGCTATCCTTGCTAGTGATTTTCAGGACTTCATCGCCAATAACGTAAGTCAATTCCAGTGGTTCGAGTATCAATCGCAGCGCAGAGCGAACGGACAATTTGGGAATTGACAAAGTGATTGGACTGTCCACTGACACGCCAAGAGTATCGAGTTCTAATTGATCAATCCAAATGTTAATATTCTGTTCTTCGGCGATTTGATTAAGCACAGTATTGAGCGGAGTTGCATTAAAATCTGGCGACGTATCCGCTTTGAGCGCTTGGTAGATCAAGCGCTCTGTCGGGCTCGACCCGGACGCCAAGTCAATCGCGCCATAACGCTCTTTGCGTCGCGCGGAAAGCGTCTGCCAAACATCGGCTGGTGGATAAACGATCGGAGGTTCGCCGGCGAACGGCACAGCCGCTTGCTCAACTCCTCGCATCGCATCGACAAACCCTTGCTCGCGCTCTTCGAACGCTTCAATCAATAACGCGTAGTTGGAAATAATCGAACTCTTCTCACGAATTACTGCATCCAACGTAGTTCTGCGAGCGATTCGGCTGACCGCTGGTGCAACTTCTTTGCTGGCTTCCAAAAAACGTTCTTCAGCCATTAAGAAATTGAACTGTTCCACCAATTGCTGCAAGGATGACTCGCGACGGGCCGTTTCCGCCAACAACCGTTCGCTGGCAGCGCGACTTGCATCAATGGCAATCGTGCGATTCACGCGGTCATTGAATTCAACTTCGCGTTGGGCCGCAATTTGAACTGCTGATTGCACGCGATCACGCAACTGTGAACGCAAACCCGGATCAAGGTCAACCGCCTGGTCAACGTTTTCTAACAAGGCTTTTAGACTGTTCTTGACGCCAACCGGATCCTTGGCCATTTTTTGCTGAGCATTATGTACCTGATTGCGAACATCTGTCTCCAATGCTTGAGCGCTCAAGCGGCGTGCTTCTTCCTCTTGAGCCAACAAATTGCCGGCACTTAGTGTCTCGTCAGACACTGGCGGCTGATCGACTAAGCCAGCCTGCGACACAACTGGTGCCTCAGCGACAACCGTAGGTGCAGTCGCAACTTCGCCTGCCGGCGCCGTGGCAGTCGCATCTTGTGCAAACGCATCGCCGGTGCTGACCTCGGACTCTGGAGCAGCAAACGGGTCCGCATTGGTAGTCTGCATGAACTTGCCAGCCGGTACGACTTTATCGAGCGATTTCTTAGCGGCGTTCAGCAAGCGTTCCGCTTCGGCGCTATTGGGATCTTGCTTTAATGCCTCTTCTGCGATCCGTAGAGCGGACTGGACATCGCCAGACTTCAAAGCGAATTCGGCTGATTCGACCAACGAATGTGAGGAATCCGCCAGGACTAGACTCATCGCCTTTAGGCCGGCTGAGCCCAGCAGAGGCACATTCAATCCACCATCTTTGCTCGCCAATTCCCAAACCTTGGGTAGAAATGCCATATCGAGATGGCTGGATTCAGGCGTCAATTTCCATTTCAGCGACACAGTCTTGTCTGCAACGCGAGTATGCACGATCAGGTTTTCTGGCTTCAGGTCACCCGACGCTTTGCCAACGATTACGGTATCACGGTCTACTCGCAGAGGCGGAAAGTTACTTGGGAAATGTTTGGCCAAGCTACCTGGCAATTCTGTTTTTTCAGGCCACATCACCGGCGTAGTCACACTTACTGCGAGCACACGACCAATTTCTTGCATCGACGCAGTGATTTCGTTTCGAGAAAGCAATACGCCACCGGTATGGTTGGAAATCGCGGCCAGCGTGGCAATGTCCACATAGGGGCCAATCGCCAACGAGCTGACGCAAATTCGCTGCTTCACCATTCGATCGATCAACAACCGGTGTTGGTCAGGCGTAAGAAACTTGGAACGATTGACTCCATCACCAACGTAAATCACCACGCGTTGGCTCGCTGAGGACGATGAAAATGTTGCCGCAGCTGTTTCGAGCGCAAGAGCTAGATTGGTCGTGCCCAAAGGAACGCGTTTCTTCAGTTTTGCGAATGCGGCTGACCACTCCGGACTGCCAGGTTGCACTAACCCAGTAGATAGCGCAACCGTTTTTAGATCGCAGGCCATCAGTGCGACCGTCGAGCTAGCCGGCAAATTGGCTGTGATTTCTTGAACAACTTCCAAACTATCATGACGAACTGGACCGGTTTGGGTTGCTGAGGTATCTACCACAATTACCACTTCATATCGGTCGGGTAGCGGGATTTCACCAACTAAGTTGGGTTGGAGCGATAACGCAAAATACTTCGCTCCCTCCGTATCTTCGTAAGTGGCCCAGCGACTAGCTCCACCGGCGCTTGGAGCGCCAGTAGCCATCGCAAGTTGCCCTGCCAAGCAAGTAAAACAAGCCACAACCAACGCGAAAAGATGCTTCGCTACCGACATTGCAAATTGCTCCCGAAATCCGAAGCTAGTTCAAAAGACGACTCGAAGAGAAATTCCCTCGACACTGCATTCTATTTGCTCTAGTCCACCATCGCCAATGGAAAACGATAAAAATGCAATGCGAGGGATTCTCATTTCTGTCGCAGACAAGATCTTCAACACTGCGATCAACTTCCCTCTTGCAAGCACTTCCCGTACCACATCATATTCGTAACCGGTGGCGTTAGTGAGGAAGACCAAATCGTTGCGACAAGAATCCCAAATTAGCCACGGTAACCCATCGTGTTTCAAACTTAGCAGACCATCAAACCAAATGTGTATTCAAAATTGGTTAATTGGTCGCGAGCTTGCCGCCCACGGGTTTAATTGCAGCACTTCATGTTCTAATCCAATACAGTTGCCGCAATCTGCTACATCACCCTGAAATAACTATAAAACTGCTGGAAAACTCAATGCGATCGCTACTGTCTTCCAAATTTACTCAATCCCTACAACCGCGCAAGCCGATAGATCGGAATGTGATGAAGTATTGGTCATGGTTTGCAGGAGCCCACCGGCTATGCCACGAGCAAATTCGTTTTTGTTGGTTCGACACGCGAATAAAGTGGCCTTTCTTCTACTGAGCATTATCCTACCAGTAACCGCACTGGCGCAGGGGCCAGGATGGCTCGACGACGCTGATGTCGAACGTGCAGCCTCGCAACGTACCGTCCGACGCGAACCTCAGCCAATTCGCTCTGGAGGATTCGTCCAACAGTTGCAATCATTCAGCGACGGTCTGTTCAGGTCCAAGGACTCGTCCACGCCACCAAGAAATGGTGGTCAACCTACTGGTGGTCCAGCTACGACAGCACAGAACCCATGGCTTCGCGCAGCCCAACGAGCCCGGCAAGATCCCAGCGCCATCCAAGATCGCCAAGTTATCCAAGCGCAGCGATTTACCGATGCGGATGCCGAAGAGCAAGATCACCCAGATGCATCGTCACGCGCTCGACATGGGCAATCGCAACTCACGCCCAAGGGAAATTACGCATCGGAGAGCCAAGCTAGAACGCAATCCTGGACTCAACAATCGGCTGTACCGCAAAAACGAACCCGCGATGGCGAATCCGCCATTACCAATGAGAACTCACCAAGCCCACCTGCTCTCGTTCGGCCTACTGGAGCGGCAGACAGATTCCGCACTTCAGAAAAGAAAAAGGCTCCATCAGATCGCGATTCAACGTCTTTTTCGGACCTCGCGCCACCCGAAGTTCGAATTTCAGAGTTCAACGCGAAGAAGCCATCGCGACCAAATCTAAAATTGAGTACGACAGAATCTGAACCGCCCCCGACTAGTTCTGCAAAAAAAACGCAATCACCCCAACTTGAATCACAGCCGGAACCCGCTCGCGAAGTGGCTCCCAAGGTCGCCAGGAAAACTCCTCCCAAACGTACCGCCGAGCCGGCGAATGTTACATCGAAAAATCTTACGGAATTCGTTGCTCCACCGCCAAGCCAAACAAAATCTGCACCACTTTCGACGACTTTATCATCCACGCCAGCGATCTCGCCAACAGAGAATCAACGTGATTCCACTTTGAGCAACTCGCAAAAGCCAACGGCTGGCAGCAGTCTTACTTTTCCACCGTCGCAAAACTTGACGTCGCCTCAAGCCACGATGAACAATTCTGGTCACTTGCGTGCGACCAACGAAACTGCCCGACCCGCAAATTCAAACTTGTCGCCAAGAATGCCTGCAACCGCTGCAAATTTGCGAACCGGACCCGCCAACTTCAGTTCTGCGGTGCCGGCGCTTAACTCGCCCTCCGCTCCCAGCTCGCCGAACACGTTAGGCAATTACTCTGCCAACATTCCGAACGTCCCTGACAACCGCAGCCTGCCCAACAGCAATTTGACAAACGGATTGAGCGTTTTGCCCCACACGACAAAGCAACCAACCAGCGAAGGTGATTCTTCGTCGCAACCGCTGCGTTCATCCTCCGCAACTCGAAGTTCATCGTCGAGCGCTCCGCATCCGCGCGGGTTGCTGAATATGGAGATACCGCATATTACTGTCCAGATGTTGGGACCCGCTGATTTACAAATGGGAACGCCCGCAGATTATCAGTTCATCGTACATAATCAAGACCGCATTGGCGTCAGCGGACTTCTGCTCAGCTTGGATATTCCGAGCGCCGTTGCGGTCGAGCGTTTGCCAACCAATCATGGCGAGGTTCGACTTGAAAAGTCGGACGATAATTCGACCATGCTTACTTGGATATTGCCTGAGATAGGTGCCAATACCATTGCAAAGTTACCGCTCCGTCTGACAGCTAGCGATGCGAGGAATTTCGCGGTAGCTATGGAATGGACGATTGTTCCCCAAGCTGGAAATAGACAGTTGGAAGTCCGACAGGCGCAGTTGCGATTGGCGCTCGAAGGCCCTAGCGAAGTTGAATACGGAATTCCCCATGTCTACCGCTTGCGAGTCAGCAATCCCGGAAACGCCCCTGCCAACAACGTAGTGGTCAACTTGAGTTCCGACTCAAACGGAACGAGCAGCTCGGAGATTGGCGAGATCGGTCCCGGTCAGGAACAGGTAGTAGACGTGGAACTGACCTTTCAGCACCGAGGAGCCGTTAGCATTGCCGCATCAGCAACTAGTGGTCCCAATTTGCGCACTCAATCGCAAATCGAAGTCCGCGTCCGACAAGCCGTTCTATCTGCGTCACTGATCGCTCCTGCGGTTGCCTTCCATGGCAGCGTCACCGCTTGTGAAGCTCGTATCACAAACACCGGTGACGCAGATGCTAAGAACATCGCAGCTTCCATCGTGGTCCCGGCTGGTTGTTCGTTGGTCTCCACACCCCAAGGCGCCACTGTCGAGGGCAACACACTCACTTGGACCATGCCTCGATTGGCCGCTGGCGAAACGGCGACCTACCCAATGCAGTTCAGTTCGACAAAGTCTGGAGTCCAGACAATCCAGTTTCATTGCGCCACTGCCAATGGTGTCGTATCTCGCAGCGATGCTAACTTTGAAGTCGAAGCCATCGCAGACCTGAAATTAGTGGTTAACGACCCACCTGCCCCAGCTCCGGTTAATTCGGAAGTAGTCTACGAATTGACCGTGACCAATCGCGGTTCGCGAGATGCCTCCAACGTAAAGATCCAAGCCCACTTCTCAGACGGCATTGAACCGGTGCGAGCGGAAGGTACCAGGAACAAAATAGTACCCGGCCAGGTATTGTTCGAGCCCATCAACAATATACAGCCGGGCCAAATCTTGCAGATGAAGGTCTACGCGAAAGCACTGACCGACGGTACGCATCGATTTCGCGCCGAAGTTCGCTGTGAAGAAAATGAAACTCGCTTGGTTCAAGAACTGTCCACCAGATTCCTCGATTCCGTTCGCCGAGTTGCTTCTCCTCCGCCCACGGCCACCTATCGCTAACTCGTCTAACGATCGTAGGATAAGCTGCCAGCTTGTCAGTATTTGGTCGAGACTCACCATCTATTGCAGATAATAATGACAAGCCGGAACCTTCGCCGATCGACCTGTCGAGCCAACAAGTGCGAAATAGCCCGAGAGTTCTCCGGGGGGCGGACTCTCGGGCATATCGCCTTTGCCCTGGCACTATGAACTTGATCGCATTCGACCAACTCGAGCGCACAATTAACATCGCTCGGACCTGCCACTCTTACATAGCGATTGCGCAGAGAGTATCATTCGACTCGGTCACCCAAGCACCGAGATGATAAAGAAGTGAACCGTTGGCGCTAGCCGCGGGCGTCGAAGAGGTTGCGTGGGGAATCTCAATTCGATGGACGAAATCATTAGGTGTTGGAACGCCATGCGTTCCTTGCGTCGCAACACCTTCGACGCCTGTGGCTAGCGCAACGGTTCACTTCTTATCAACCCACTCAAGCACCGGTAACGAAGCGACCGCTCACATGCATACTCAGCCGCAGCTCGAACTTTCTACTTCGGGTCGAATGTTGATCCTCACGACCGCCTTCCTTGGCTGGATGTGTGCAGGATTCCATTTGTCGATTACATCCGTTGCCATGCCACATGCGGTGAAGGACTTGCTGGACCGAGCCGGCGTGATCGATCGACTACAGTATGACTCAATGTTGAAAGCGGCCGGTCCGAGAAAGGACCTCTCGGCATCGAGCATTCCCAGGGAAGATCAGCCCAAATTTTTGAGCTGGAAATCAGCCCTCGCACGTTGGTTTGCTTGGACACAGTGTGCGATGCTGTTCGGTGCAGCACTAGGAGGTTGGTTTTTTGGAACGATTGGTGATCGTTTTGGACGTACCAAGGGAATGGGGCTGAGCATTCTGACCTATTCGATCATGTCTGGCGTGACTTCCTTCGCTAACTCGCCATTAACGTTATTGATTTACTGGTTTATGGCGTGCACCGGCGTAGGTGGCATGTGGCCCAATGGCGTCGCGCTGGTTGCAGAAGCATGGTCGACACTCTCTCGCCCGGTCGCCTCAGGCGTTATCGGGACCGCTGCCAATATCGGTATCTACATTCTATCCAGTATTGCGATTTGGAACCGACCCGATGCAACAAATTGGCATTGGATGATGATCTTTGGCGCGATGCCCGTCGTGCTGGCGATCTTTTCCTTGCTCGTGGTCCCTGAGTCGCCGCGCTGGATCTTGGCCAGAAACTCGGTCACAGGCCAGGATAGCGACTCCGCGCGCATAAACATTTTTCGACCGCCTCTACTGACCATAACGCTGATCGGTATTGCATTGGCGACGGTCCCTATCAACGGCGGTTGGGGAAGCGCAAATTGGATGGTGCCCTGGGCCGGCGAAGCGGTCATCGCCTCCGACAACCCCGACAATCCACTTGGCGAAAAAGTAAACCAAACGCGAGCGCTGACCGGTATTGTCGGCAGTTTTCTCGGAGGCTGGATCGCCAGTACTCTTGGTCGCAAGCAAACTTACTTGCTTGCGAGCGTCGGTGCGCTGGTCAGCTCGCAGTGGACGTTTTGGTTTATCTATCCGACAGACGCCAGTTTCCTTTGGTGGGTTGCCGCTCTGGGCATGTTCAACGGCATCTATTTTGGCTGGATGCCTTATTGTCTACCTGAACTATTTCCAACTCGAGCACGTTCCGCAGGTGCGGGTGTTAGTTTTAATTTTGGACGCATCTTGACCGCCATCACCGTTTTTACCACAGGTACACTCACTCAAGTTTTCGCAGGTGACTACGCAAGAATTGGTCGAGTAACCAGTGTGATCTTCCTGGTTGGGATTTTTCTTATCTACTTCATGCCTAACAAGTCCAGCCGCGAATTGACCGACTGACGCCATCAGCCGTGTAGGGTCAGCTATCATTGCTGTGCCCGTCCGCATGAACTAGGATTTTATTCTGCGCTTTTGTCCTTGATGAGCAAAATATGGAACAGCACTTTCACTCGACTACGGTTTTCAGTTGCTTGATGTTGCTGACCAGCTCGCTGCACTTGGTTGCACCGGATTTGATCGCATTGTTGAGCGTCAATACCCGCTTTGGAAATCGACAAAATCCTCATATTCCTGGAGTCATCGCCGCGCAGAAAGCGATTGCTCAGCAGGACCGGCGATGTGCCTATGTCGATACTGAAGGAGCCGAGACTCTTCCGCCAAGTCACACTCATTTCACCGCAAAAGGTACGTTAGACATCGGCCGCCGCTTCGCGGCCGCATTACTTACCTTCAGTAACTAATCCATCAGTACCCTTGAATATCCACCCACAACGCCGCATGCGTGACTCCAATCCATTTTCGACACCGGATAATCTCACGCAACAACCTGCGAGGTCATGGACACCGAAATCTTCGGCGCTCTGGATGACCATCGGATTCGGATTGTTTGCTTCACCGCCAGCCGCATTTGGGATCGTTGGCATGCAACAGCATTACGCCTACATTGCCACGCTCGCGCCAAATGAAGGCGCGTGCGGAACGGGAGCCATAATAGCGCTCGCAATGATGCTTGTAGTCGGCCCCATTTGCGGAGCGATTGGTGCAGCGGCAGGATGGACGGCTTGTAAATTGCTTGACGTGCGGTGAGGTGTGCAGCCAGCTCGCGATGATCGAAGTAACACGAGCCAGCCTGCTCACATCTGTCCACTTAGTCCCTATCCGTTGATCGTGTAGGACGGACGGGAAGGCCTTCCAATCAATCGGTTGGCTTCAGCATCATCGGGGAACTGTTGTGCCTTGGGGTCGAATTTGACTGTGCGACCGGTCAGCAGCGCGATATTCGCCAAATGGCAAGCGTTTACTGAGCGCACGTGGTCATGCACATTGGCAACGGGTTGGCGCCCGGAACGCACACAGTCAAAGAAGTTCTCCATGTGTCCCTTGGGCAATTCGCCGCCGTAGATTTTGGCCATCAGTTCTTCGATTTCCGCATTTGCTTTTGGATCGGCATTGATATCTTCGACGAGAAACTTCCGACGTCGAAGGCTGCGTAGAGAGCATTGGACACTCACAGCAGGAGACAGGTTGCGCGAGTTCGCCATAAGGCGAGCGGCAGAGGAGAGTCTACCGTAACCCGACGCGTGAGCGAGGTGATTCGCGTTGACTCCTCGCTCACGCGTCGGGTTACAATTGGTAACCTTGCATCTGCCGCTCGCCTAAGTGAAGATCGCACTGAGGCCACACTGCCGCTAGTTTCAAGTTAACCGCCTGCGTTGTTTGCGATCTACGCTCGATTGCATTATGGTAAGGTAGGGACCAGCGGAATTGAGTGTTCAACGGTGGTGAAGGAGTAAGATGTTGCGAGTACAACGCCGAAGTTTTCTTGGGCTGGGAATGGCCGGCGGTTTGAGTTTGCTGAACAACGGTCGCTCTTTCGCAAGCGGCGCTACCGGAAAGGGTCGGGCAAAGAATGTTCTTGTGATTCTCGAGCAGGGCGGCTTGTCACACATGGATACTTGGGATCCCAAGCCAGAGGCGCCTGCCGATCATCGCAGTATTTACCAACCCATCTCCACCAATGTCGCTGGTATGCAATTCACGGAATTGCTGACTCATACAGCCAGAGTGGCTGACAAGCTGACTGTGATTCGGTCGATGCATCACACGACCAACGTTGCGAATGGTCATCCCACTGGGACTCAATATGCGCTTTCTGGCGAGGTGCCTGGCGGGCCTGTGGAGATGCCCGATATCGGCTCAGTGGCAGCGCACACCATTGGTTCACGCTGCGATTATTTGCCCCCCTACATCATGATTCCAGGAAATCACGAACAAGCCAAGGAAACGCGACAAGGTTTTCTGCCGGCAGCGACAAAGGTCTTCAAGACCGGTGGCAAGAATCTCGCCGACCCAAACTGGACGGTTCCCAACCTCGGTCTCTTATCGGGTATCGACGACAGGCGGTTTCACGATCGACGTGATTTGCTCAGCAATCTCAACGTTGGCATATCCGGCAATCGTGACACGACTGCTCGTGCCCTAAACCAACTCGGTGATCAAGCTGCAGGATTGCTGACTAATCCTCGAACTCAACAAGCGTTTCGATTGCAAGACGAGACCGATGCAACGCGCGAGCGATATGGACGCGGTCATCGGGGTCAATGTTACTTGCTGGGACGCCGCATGATCGAGGCCGGCGTGCGCTTTGTGACGGTCGACGTCCGCGAACCGGAGACCGACGCCACCCCGGGCGGATCGAATATGAATTGGGATCACCACGATTACATCTACTCGTCAGGATCATGCGGAACCGTTCGCAATGCGGCGGGAGGTGAAGGGAGATATGGCATTGGCCATTGGGTGATGATGGGCAGCACCGATCGCGCTCTGGCGGCCTTGATCAGCGACTTGGACGAACGAGGATTGCTGGACGAAACACTCGTGTGCTTTGTGACAGAATTCGGACGAACGCCGCGCATGAACTACTTTCAAGGTCGCGACCACTGGGTGCACGGTTATTCGATTGCGATGGCCGGTGCTGGGGTCCCGGGAGGCCAAGTTGTCGGCGCGACGGACCGCGAAGGCGGATACGTCCAAGACCGACCCTATACTCCCAACGATTATGCCGCGACGATCTATGAGAAATTAGGAATCGATCGCAGCCAGCCGCTATACACACCGAGCAACCGTCCCGTCTTTATCGCGCATCATGCAACTCCGATTGCGGAGGTCATGTGATCACCTGCCAGTTCGATGCGCTGTGCCATGCCTATCGGGTCGCCGTGCAATCGGAGAAAAATGACGTTCATAGCATGACTGGCCAGCCTGGAAGTGCCTCGCTGTTGAAGTGGTTTTGCATGGCCTGGGTTTTGAGCTGGAATTGCGTTTATGCAAATCCTCCAGACGTGAGTTACACTTCCCCTCTGGCTCTAAAACCTGGTCGCGCTACTGAGCTGAAACTGTACGGAAACAAACTCAGCGATGCTACTCAGGCTTGGGTAGGTTGCCGTTCCAAGGTAACCAAGTTAACGAGCAGCTCCGACGAATGCTCGTCGATGAGCGTCGAAGTCGCGGGCGATGTCACAGTTGGCATCTATTCGCTGCGATTGGCCACGCGCTGCGGTGTTTCGCACCCTGCGATGCTGATGGTGGACGACCTGGAGAGCATTGCAGAGCACGGCGCCCATCGGACTCGGGAAACTGCGCAATTGATTGAATTTCCTTGTGCAGTCGACGGAGCTGGCGATGGACCGGCCAGCGATTTCTATACTCTTCGCGTGCAAGAGCATCAGTCGGTCACGATCGAAGTGGTGTCGGAACGGCTCGGTTATGCACTCGATGCCCGCGTCAAGGTTACCGACCAAGCCGGCCGGACACTAGCTGCTGCCGACGATTCTCCCGGCCTGGGCGGCGACTGCCGTGTGCGTTTTCGCTCGACTAGCAACCAACAGATCTTCATTGAAGTTGGAGAATCCAGCTACTCGAGCAGCACTCGCCATAAATACCGCTTGCGCATCGGAGATTTCCCGCTCGTAAGCTCGACGTTTCCGCTGGCAATTCAGATCGGTGGTATACGAAGTCCGTCCAGTAATTTGCCAACAGGACTACCGGCAGCGATTTCCTACTGCGCCGTTGATAATAATCCATTTGCGGTTGCACTTTACTCACTCGCCGACACCGCTCGTTCCACATTCCCAGTGGCTGCCAAGTATCCGTCGGGATCAGGTTCTGCGATGCTGCAAACGGCGATTAGCCCGCTTCCCAATATTGCTCTGCTCGATTATCAGCCTCACGATCAAAAGGAATTCGCGCTGGCGAGCAGGTACCCTGTTGCGTTTAATGGAACATTCTTCTCCGCGGAGAGCATCTATTATTATCGCTTGCCTTTGGCCGCGGACGATCGACTACGCATCACCGGCCTGGCGCGCAGCCTGGGTTCACCAGCCGACATGCTGGTGAAAGTGTTGTCGCCAGACGGAACTCAACTGGCTAGCCACGACGATAATGGCCTCGATGAGGCGACGTTTGAGTTCCATGCCAAGACCAAGGGTGATTATTTGTTGAGCGTTCAAGAAATCAATCGCCGTTTTGGACCTGAATACTCGTATCGTGTTGAGATTACAGATTCACAACCCAGCTTTGCACTTCACGCCAGTTCCGACCGAGTGATCATTGGGCACGGTGGCGTTGGCCTAGTTCCAATTCAATGCAAGCGCGAGAATTATACGGGGCCGATCACGCTGCGTTGCGAGGGTTCCACTAGCCACATTCGACTCGAGAACGAAGTAATCGCTGCGGGCTCTGACCAGACGCTGCTGAAACTGATACCCGATGCATCACTGCAAATTGGCGAGTTGCAGATGTTGCAATTGGTTGGCGTTGGCGAAACGGCAAATGGTGCTATCAGCTGTCCGGTCAGTATCGTGGAAGCTATTCGCACCTTGCGACCGACGTTGCATTACCCAGCAGGCGACGCCAGCGACCAGATTGCGGTATCAATCGCCGAATCACTCCCCAGTTTTTACAATCTTCGCTTGGCAACCGAGTCGGTAGTTTTCCCAAGAATCATCGGCGAAGCCTATTTCACTGTCCATTGTATCGATCGTTTGGCTGGATTTTCTGATCCGGTCCAACTCACTGCGGTAGGCTTGCCTAACGGTTTCTCAACATCGGAGAACGAGCGTCCCGTCGGTAACAGCAAAAACAGTGAATATCGATTTTCACTGCGCGGTCCGGCCGACTTTCCGGCTGGCAAGCACTTGATTTCGGTCCATGGAGTTGGAACCTTTCGAGGCCAGAACCAACAGGTAATCGTTGCGCAGATCCCGTTCGAAGTCGTCGAACCGTTAATAGTAACGTTGGTCGCTCAACCTGTTGCGAACCGGCCTCGCGAAATGGAACTGCGAGTTTCCACCAAACGATTCGTACCGCGCGCCGGTGGAGATCGCAAAGAGATTCACTGTACCTTTGCCGAACGTCCAGACTGGCTGCGCGCGCCAGAAAAATTTGTCATTGAAACTGGCAAGAACGAAGTTACCGTGCCTTTGACGATCGCTTCGTCAGTCGACTCCAACAGCGCAACGACATCCCGGCTGACCCTGACTTGCGAAACTACGGTTAAAGGACGCAGTGTCAAGGTTGCCAGCATCCCTATCGAGATCGAATATCCACGACCGTGACTCAATGCACAGGAGAGCGGCTGATGAGCCAAACAAACAGTGCGGCGGCGATCAGATCGGCCGTGGTACCAGGATTGCGGTGCTTGCAATCGATACGCAGGAAGCGGTCAAGTGATGCGACAGCGGCAACATCTGGTGGAGTTGCCATTGCTTGTGCGGCCATGCTCTGAACCTGCGTTGCGATCGTCATTCCACTTTTGCGGATGATCAGCCCGTCTGGTTCACGCGCTAGCCATCGGAGTTGTACTTGCGCGATTGCCTGTAACAAATTCGGGGGTTCGTTCATTGCGTCCTCAATCCATGGGACAAGCATATCGAAAACGTCTGCAAAGTTATTGATATACTGCCTCGCGACGGCGTCGTTGGATGCAGCCTGAGCCATGGCAGATCGCAAATTGGCTGGCGGCTTGCCCGAAACATCGTTGGTGGTCTGCGTACCCAATCCACCAGGATTGGCAAGCAATATCGCTTCATAGATTGCCGCCGAGTCATTGGCGTCCAGTTCATCGAGCGTGTGCGCGACCGCTGATCGCAATTGAGCTCGTGTGATCGGCAGGTCACTCGGTTGTGAAAGATCAGCACACAGCGGCTGACTGGATCGACGCCGGCAAGTGGCGACGGCAGTGGCGAGTGGCGCGAGCAGCAACAGCGTTCCTAAGTTCGTATTCATGCGCACTGCCTGGCGCGTAGCGTGGGTGGCAGTGAGCACAAGTTGGCCCACTCGAACCGAACCTGCGCGATCGAACACCGGTTGAATCGCGAGCGCACTGGCAAGGAAATCGGTGAACTGCATATCCGCGAAATTAGCTTGGGGGTGGACATTGCCAACTTTTGGTGCGGATGCTTCTAATCCACAAGCCAGCGCGGCAGCCTGGCCGATCGACCAAGGGTAACTCAGCCAACAGGTATTGTGTTCTGAATAAGCCATGTTGTCTTACTCGCTCAGGCAACTACGAATCTCGTCGATAACTTCGTGAGGTGCTTCTTCCATTACGTAATGGCCGACATCTTCTAAACGCCGCAATTTAGCTCCCGGCAGCAACTGAGCGATCCGAGTCATACATTCGGGTCGAAAGCACCAATCGCGCATTCCCCAAACAATGCGTGCTGGACGATCTGCGAGCTGCGCCATACTTTGTTCGATCGACTGCAGCAACTGCCATGTTGGCTGATTCGAACGACGAGGAATGTCCTGCACAAATCGCGCGATGGCGATGCGATCAGCCCATGAACCATAAGGCCCGATTAACCCCGCCACCACTTCGGGCGCCAACCGCCGCAAGCGATACAGCGTGATGCGCAAGGCCGCGAGTGCAAACACATTCGCTCCACGCATCGCTATATTCCCCAGCAGCGGAAACCGACAAACTGCGATTCTCCATGGAATATAGGGTGGAGGAAATACTGCCGTGTTCAACAACACGATGCGCTCGATTCTCGGCAGATTTTCCAAGGCCATACCCATTCCGATCGCTCCGCCCCAGTCATGTACAACCAACGTCACGCGTTGTAGATCGAGTTGCCTGACCAACGAAGATAGGTTGGCGATATGTTGCCGCAACGTGTAGGTATAGCGTTGCGGTTTATCGCTCAAGCCGCAACCGACATGATCGACGGCAACCACGCGAGCCTCATAGTGCAGTTCGGTGGCGATTGCTCGATAGGTGAACGACCAAGTCGGATTACCATGCACACACACGACGCTCTGATCGCCGCTGCCTTGATCGATATAGTGCATGCGTGGGCCACTGCTTGAGTCGCTGGCCTCATGCGAAGGAAGTTGGTGAAAGTGGGATTGGAACGGATAAATACTTCGCCAATCGGACGACATGTTGCTAATACTCGCGTTGCGACCATTACAATCATCCTACGCGGAACCATTAGTAAAGGCGGTTAGCCATCGAAAACTCTCCACATAGGACGCACTAGATAAGTTGAACAGTGCCACTTAAGTCAGCCGAAATGCACTGGCCTGCAGTATTGGCTCCTTGACCAAGCACCACGAGGCATCGTATCGCCAATCGACTGTTGACAGTAAAACCGGAGGCTAACGCCAATCGATTCACTAAAGTGGCGCTGTCCAATTAGAATGAAACTGAGAATCGCGACGAGCCCAAATTCGCAAGGCTTACTTGGTTTTCCCAAAGTTGTCCGCCTCATGCAGAGCAATTTCAAATTCCATCGGCTTGCCTCCTTTATTCTCATAAGTTGCGGAATGACTTTCGCAAACGCTGAAGAACCCGGGACAGTGCAGATTTCGTTCGTGGAAGAGGCAACTGCGAGACCCATCGCGTGCAGGTTGGAATTGGTCGGTCCCAATGGTCGACCGTTACGATTGAAGGGCCATTTGCAACGAGGGCCGTGGACACTGATCGAGAATGGTGAACTGGTCTACGAAGGCAAATCTGGAGACTATCGATTTCGAGTTTGGCACGGTCCTCAATTTCCTTCCGGCAGTGGCGGATTCACACTGGAGAAAGACGGCCAGGGAGCGGAGGTAGTCAAGCTGCCTCGGCATGCCGACCTGCGCGCCGAGGGCTGGCTTGGTGGCGACCTGCTCGCGTTTTCAACTCCGCGCGAAACTCAACGCTGGTTGGCCGCTGAAGAACTCGACATGGCTGTATGCATGAGTCGCAATTCCACGAAATTGTCAGACGCGGAGATCGTCAAAGACGAGTCGGGCGCCATTCCTTCAAGAAATGGAAAGGGCACTAAGTCAAACGAATCCGAGAACGCGGCCTGGGTTGAACAACATAGTTACATCGACGATCGGGTTGGCAGCGGTTTGGCATTGCATCACTGGCTGCCGCCGGCAGACGTGCCCGCTTGGGCTGCATCTTGCCGGTTGATGCAAATGGCCAAGCAGCAACCCGATACGCATATTGAAATCCAGAAGATGTGGGCGCGCGATGTTCCGCTGTGGTTAGCCACCGGAAAGGTCGATAGCATTCAACTGCTGTCGAATCACCTTACTTGGGATGGCAAAGGAGGCGTCCAGGCGAGCGAGATGTATAATCCTGATCCGCCGCGATTCCGAGGTGCGCGCGGGCCTGGCAGGTTAGTTGAGTATCTGTACTGGCAAGTTTTAGAAGCGGGTTTGCGCATCGCACCTTCCGCAGGCAGTGGGTTTGGGCGCCTGGATTCCCCGTTGGGATACAACCGAGTGTATGCCTTTGTAGAAAAAAATCTAGAATCAAAACAGTGGTGGCAAGCACTGCGCGAGGGCAGGACTTTTGTAACCAACGGACCTCTGCTTCGCCCAACCGTCAATGGCCAATTGCCTGGTTATGAATTCCAGATTCCAGACGGTGAGACCCTGGAACTGAATATTGGCTTGACGCTGACGGTGTCAGATCCAGTGGAGTATTTGGATGTAATCCTCAACGGCAAGACGCTATATCAAGCCAGGCTGGACGAATACGCGCGGCAAGGAGCCAGAATACCTTCACAATCGATTAAAGAAAGCGGGTGGTTGGTAATACGCGTCGTCACCGAGCGAGAACACTCTTATCGATTTGCTACCAGTGCGCCTTACTATTTCGTAGTTGGCGACCGACCTCGCGCCAGCCGCAGCGCGATCGAACTCTTTCAGCAATGGCTACATCAGTCGGCCACTCAAATAGCCAAACTGGACGAAAGGTCCGCTTCTGGGGCGCTGCCGTTCGTACAAGCTGCGTCAGATTTTTGGCAAGCTCGCTTGGCTGAGGCAACGGTTCCGTAATACTGCAGTGGCTGGCCCGATAGAAAGTGAACGGAAAGGCCATGGTGACAACAATTCTCGTGAGAAACTAGCAAACTTTGGCGCGATCGTTATAGTTTAACCATGGGAAATGACATCAAGCAGGAAGATTCACAAGAATTTGTGGTGCGCATTGGTGATCGCATCGGTCCGTACGCCATCCAGCGCAAGCTCGGCAGCGGCGGAATGGCCGAAGTCTTCTTCGCGATGCATGAAACGTTGCATCGTCCTGCAGCAATCAAAGTTCTAAAGCCATCGCTTGCATCGGACGAAGTTCATTTGCAACGGTTCATGCAAGAGGCGCGTGCGGCTGCTTCGCTTGCTCACCCAAACATTGTGCAAGTATATGACGTTGGGCAGGATGGCCCAATTCGCTACATCGCCCAGGAATATGTACCTGGAATTTCACTTAGGCAATATTTGCAACAACATGGCGCGATGGACTTTCGTCATGCCATGAGTGTCTTGTTGCAAGTTCTGGCAGCGCTCAAGAAGTCGAGCGGCAGCGGAATCGTTCATCGAGACATCAAGCCGGATAACATGCTGATCACCAGCGATGGCGAGGTCAAAGTGGCCGACTTTGGGCTGGCTAGGTTGCTGTTGCAGGATGACCCACAGTTAACGCGAGCTGGTACGACGCTGGGCACTCCGATGTACATGAGCCCAGAGCAGTTACAAGAAGATAACGTGGATGTTCGTAGCGATCTTTATTCGCTAGGCGTAACCATGTTTCACATTCTCGGTGGCCAGCCCCCGTTCAAAGGCGAAACGCCTCTGGCGCTGGCGATGCAACAAGTCCAATCGCCACCTCCAGAATTGAAGTCGATCCGTCCCGAAACTCCTGAAAAGTTGTGCGCAGTAGTACACAAATTACTAAGCAAGAAACCCGTGGATCGTTACGCTAGTCCCGACGAAGTACTGCAGGAACTTCGCGAATCTCGATCAACGGACTTGGCAGAATGCTGGCCTGATCAAACGATTGCGTTTCCCGGCGTTTCCAGCTCAGCGATCGGCCCGTCTCCAATTTCGCTGCAAGTGCAAGCGCAGATAATTGAGCAGAGAAAACTTGCGCGGCGGCGTATGCGCCAGTATTTCGTCTATGCACTTGGTGTCGCCGGATCGCTCGTTGCGGGTGCTAGTCTGGGGATGATCTTTAAAGTTGCTCCTCTACTAGATAACTCAAGCGAATTTGTAGTGGCCAAACAGAAGTCCGTCGAACAGCAATTTGCGTTAGCGCTGATCAGTCCCCCAGATCGACGCGCTGAATACTGGAAGGCCGTTCCAAGTTACTTTCCTCCCAGCGGTCCAGAATATTCGAACACAAATCAAGCCTATGCCGCCAAAGCAATGTTGCAACTAGCCCGGCATTACTTAGAAGTTGGGCAGACGCAAGAAGCAACGAAAGTATTGAAGAGCATTCTGGCGGACAAGCAATCCGCAGCACATATTCAAGCTATGGCGAGCGTCGAATTGGCCGCTATCGAACAAGAAGGAGGTTCGCGCGCCGAAGCGGACAAATTGATCCTCTCGGCCCGCGCTCTGCAACTGAATGAACGAGAACGCCAGATTCTCGAAAAACACATCGATCGATATCTGAAGTAGACAAAGGGAGAATGCTGCGGCACACCTCCGATCCGGGGCGATAAAAAGTGAAGTTTTGGAACTAGCCAACAAACGTGTGAAGTTCAACTGATCGAAATATTGAACAAGGCCCGAGCAATTAAGTCACTCTCGCAACAGGTGCGCAAGCTTCGTGCATTCGACTGGTTGATCATCGACGAGTTCGGCTTCGACAAGCTAGAGCGTAGCGAAATATCGGATGCATTGAGCCTTCTTTACAAAGTAATCGATGCACGGGTGGGCCGCTCGACAGCGGTCATAACCAACGTGGACTTCAAGGACTGGACCGACTACTTGGGAGACCCGCCAATCGTGATGGCCATGTTAGACCGACTGGTCTACCGATCTCAAATCGTAAAGTTCGACGGAAAGTCCTACCGAGCGGCAAGCAGGCCACAAGGAGCGAAAGGCAATGACATGGATTGACTATCGCGAGATCCGCGAGCGAGTGCGGATCGTGGACTTGTTAGAAGACCTCGGATGGCAAGCGACCCAGACCCGCGGAGATCAACTTCGCGGGTCTTGTCCGTTACCAGGTTGTAGAAGCCGGACAATTGGCGACAGACCGAGTCCATCACCACGTACATTCTCAGTGCAAAGTGATCTTAACATTTACCACTGCTTTCGTTGTGGATCGAAAGGAAGCGTAATCGACTTCTGGTCAGCGTATCGCGGTCT
>SXGS01255215.1_pt1 | contig 24313 bp, 16 predicted proteins | sample 3174681 | NCBI WGS metagenome assembly SXGS01 (sample SAMN11356861, study PRJNA531348) | freshwater metagenome | isolation source: freshwater sample F1-80 | place: China: Fuxian Lake, Yuxi | collected 2017-12-25
AGTGCTCGAAAAGACTAAGCTTCATAAGGAGGGGAATCCTTCTGGTTTGGAATTGGCTTCGAAATCCTATTTTAAGCCAGAAGCCCCTCCTTGCAACATAAAGAATAGTTATTGTTTCAATTGGTTTTGCAAGAGGCTCCCTTAAAAGAACCGTAGCGTATACGTAAACCGCATGCCGCGTCCGATCTCCGGGGCCAAATCTTTGATGAACGACAAATGGTTCCGGTACAACCGGTCGCCGGCGTTAAACAGATTCACTGAAAACACGTGAATTTCGTGCTGCCGCGCCAGAGTGTATGAGGCCCCCAGATTCACCATTGTGTAGCCCGCCGTCCTTGTCTCCGTCTCAAAGAACTGGTGCTGAGCGGCGGTCAGCATCACCTCCGGCTTCACGCTTAGCCCTTTGTAACGCGCGTCGAAACCCAGCCGTCCCCGCAGGGGCGGGATGCGTGGAAGCGCCGCGTTCGATCTCTTGAACTGCGCGTCCACGTAGTCCATGCCAAGGTTCAGCCACAGGTTCGGATTGAGTCCCAGGGCTACCTGCGATTCAGCGCCGGCAAACCGGGCGTCCGCTTGCCCGTAGCCGGCCTCGCGCAGGCCATCCTCGATCTCGCCCGTCGGCGCCAGATAAACGAAACGGCCGATGTCGTACCGGAACACCGTAGCCTGCACGCGCACGCGCGAGGCCTGATGACGCAACGACATCTCGACGCCATCGCTCCGCTCGCTCTTGAGATTCACATTACCGATCTCGAACGTCAAGTTCCCCACGTGCGGACCGCGGTTGTACAGTTCCTCAAGCGCCGGCGCCCTGAAAGAATGGTTGAAGTTCGTGACGAACGAACCTCCCCTCCACAGCGGAACCTGAATGCCGGCCGCGCCTGAAGCGCCTGTAAACGATTTGCTCGCCAGTCCCGTGGGATCGTAATGGTTCGTCTCCACGCGTCCGCCAAACTGAAGCTTGAAGCGCTCGAACGCCACCTCCTCCAGGGCAAACGCGGCGCCGCCATTCTGGAGGACTGGAGGCGCGAGCACCTCCTCGCCCTTCGCGGCGTAGTCCCGGTGCAACATGGAGAATCCGAAGCTGCCGGTCAGCCTCCCGGTTTTGCGCTGCTCGAACACTCCCCGGTAACTGAACTGTTTGTTTTTGAAAGTCGTCCCCGCTTCGCCGTCTTCCAATTCCTGATGCTGGTAGTCGCTGTAATTCAGCGTCATGCGGAACGCGTCCACCCATCTGCCGGTGTGCTGCTCGCCGGCTGTGAAGCGGAGGTTGTGGCGGCGCATTTCGAGATCGATCAGAGGCGCGGGGCCGTCCGAGCCGCCAAACTGGCCCGAATACGGCACGCCATAACGGCCCTCTTCGTAACCGTATCCCAAACTGAAATATCTCTTATTGCCAAAGTATCCGAAGCCGCCGGTGGAACTGGCAATTCTTGTTTTCGAATTCTCCACCACGCCCGTTCGTGCGCGATAATCACCTGTTCGTTGCGAACTGCCGTTCGCCCAAAGCAACCAGTCCTTAACGCCTACCTCGACGCCGGCGCTGCCCCCGCCATGCCCGTTATTGGTTCCTCCGACGGCGGTCACGTACCCACGCGCGCCCTCGTGGGGATGAGCTTCCGCCTGGTGATGTCCCGTCACGGCGTTGACCACGCCGCCGATGGCATTGCTACCGTAGAGCAGCGTTGCCGGCCCCTTCACCACTTCCAGGCGCTCAAGATTCATCACGTCGATTGACTCGCCGTGGTCGCCCGATTGCGACGATAGCGCTCCCGTTGACACGCCGTCCTGCATCACCAGCACGCGATCGCCGTCGAAGCCACGGATAACCGGACGCGACGCTCCCGGCCCAAAGCTCCGCTTCGCAATCCCCGGCTGATTGTTGAGCACTTCGCCGAGCGACGTCTCCGCTTTCTGCGCCAGGTCGAGCGTGTCGAGCGACACCACTGACTGGAACGATTCGAGCGCGGACTCCTCCTTCCCGCTCGCCGTAACCGTAATGTCGTTCTTCAATGCCGCGAGTCTCAGCTTGAAATTCGCCGTCGCCGTCCCGCCCGCTTCGATCCGAACCGTTTGGCTATCGTCGCTCAGCGCGTGCATGTGGGCCGTGACGGTGTAGGTTCCGGGAGGCAAGCCCTTCACTTCGTAAACCCCGAAATCGTCCGTCTCCGCCCGCCGGTTGAGCGGAGTCACCAGGATCGAAGCGTGGTGAAGGGCCGATCCCTTCGCTTCCAAAACGACCGTGCCCGTGAGAGTTCCGTTACTTTGTGCATAAACGGGGCCCGCGCACGCGGTTAGCCCCAATACCAGAATGAAGTGCTTATAAAATTGCATGGTCTTCCTTTTTCTTGAAATCAACGGCCCAACAACCGCGGGCCTGCGGATTACAAAGCGAAAAAGAAAGTGGGAGGACCCCGGGTGACGCCGGAAAGAAATAGCGGTTCGAGATACCGCTGAACGCGCGGGACATCGTAGTGACGGCCCGCACGAGCAAGCGAAACACCGGCCGGTGGAAGCTTGGGGCCCACGCCGGAGTTCTGCCCGAAGTGGCACAGCTCGCAGTGATGTCCGGAACTGCTTTGGCCTGGGTGCGCCGGGGACGCGGCGGCGAACATCACCGCGAGGGCGGCCCAGACGAGAAACGCGACCAGGGCGCGGCGTCTCATTTCGGCGGCTGCTCCTTAGTCTGGTCGTCGGGCAGCGCGTCTGGCGTTTCGAACTTGATCACGGCGTCGGTTTCAAACTTCCGGTACATTCGGAATTCGACATCGTTCTTCGTCAGGTACTTGGCCTCGCGCATATTAACCACGGCCTTCAGCGGGAGCATGAACTCCCGGTCGCCGATCTTAACAAGCTCATAGTCTAGCACAGTAGCGGCTTCCTGCACGGGGAACGACGGCGGGATTTCGCAATTCAAGGTAATGCGCAGGATGGTGTCGGTTTCCTTGTCCACGTAGATCAGGCCCGTGTAGGCGACCACAACCTGCTGCTTCCGCTGCCAGTCAATCCGGTACTTGGAGTTGAGCTGTGACACGTAAAATTTGTAGACGTGCGCCCTTTTGCCGCGCAGCGTGGCCCATCGTTCCCAACCGAATCGCGTCTGGCTTTCAGGTTCGAAAATTTCGCGCAGCATGCTGCCGAATTCGCCGGTCGAGGTCGCGCCACCCAGCGCATCGTACGATGCATCCGAAGGACGGTCATTCACCAGCATGACCTTGTAGTCCTCCTTTTGCTCGAAGTAGCTGAGCCTGGCCGTAATCACGTCCTGCGCCGCCCAGAATTGCATGCCTGTCCGATCCGCGTAGCGCCGCGTGACCTGAACGCAGATGAAGTTCGGCAGCGACTTCGAATAGTTCAGCGCGTACTCGCGAATTTCCTTTAGCACGCGCGCCTGCTCGGCGGCTGAAGGAGGAGGGATTGCCGCGGGCACCGGTTTGGGAGCGGGAGGCTTTGGCTTCGGCAGGTCTTTCGTCGCGTCCCTAAGCGCCTTTAGCGCCTCGACAGTTTTCGGCCCGGCGCCCATGCCCTGCATGTCTTCGATCGTAACGTCGTCGAGCTTCTCTTTGAGCCTCAGCTTAGAGATATAGACCGCCACCTGCTTGTCCGGGTGTTTCAATTCGACCGAGGATTTGACGAAGGAAAGGAGTTGCTCCACGCTCAGCGTCGTCTGCGCGGAGGCGGAGAGGCACACCGCCAGAAGAGCGGACGCAAGCCTGGAACTCATATCTGTTATTCTCTCACGGGAAGAGTCCACGGGCCGATCAACAGATCAGGCTCAACACATCTCGCCGTCTCAGCACACGGCAGGCCTCGCCCTCGTCCCACCTCGTGTTGGATAGGACCTCCGGTGGGCTGCGCGACATAGATAGTTTCCGTGTGAGAGCGACGCTATTCATTCGTACTTGGAGGAGCAGACGGGGACGACGACTCTAACGCCACTTTCTTTTAGGCAAAGAAAAGGCGAAACTAGAGAACTATGAAAACTCTTCCGTTTCCGGAGTTCCTGGAGCAGGCGGCCGCGCCGTCTAACCTCGATCTGGTGCTGTCGCGATTGCAGACACTCGCCGCGAAACCGGATTCCCCCATTCGCGCGATTCATCATCAGCCGGCACGGGCGGGTGCATTCCGCGATATTCCTGAGTCGGTCCACCCCAAGCTCAAGGCCGCCCTCGCAGCGCGCGGACTCACCAGCCTCTACAGTCATCAGGCGGAGTCCTTCGCGGCCACGACGGCGGGCAAGAACGCCGTCATCGTCACACCCACGGCGAGCGGCAAGACGCTCTGCTATAACCTGCCCGTTCTGAATCTCCTTCTCCGCGAACCGGAAGCGCGCGCCATCTATCTGTTTCCCACCAAGGCGCTAGCCGAAGATCAGTTGCACGAATTCCAGGCCGCCGTGGACCAAATGGGTTCGGAAATTCGCGCTTTCACATACGACGGCGACACGCCGCAGGACGCCCGCAAGGCCATTCGCCAGCGCGCGGGCGTCGTGATGACCAACCCGGACATGATGCACAGCGGCATCCTGCCGCATCACACCAAGTGGGCGAAACTGTTCGAGAATCTGCGCTATATCGTCATCGACGAGTTGCATTACTACCGGGGCGTCTACGGGAGCCACCTCGCGAACGTTTTGCGCCGTCTCAAGCGGATCTGCGAATTCTACGGGTCGAAGCCGCAATTTATTTGCTGCTCCGCGACGATCGCGAATCCCAGGGAATTGGCGGAGGGGCTAACCGCGCAGGCGTTCGAAGCGGTCGAGCGGAACGGCGCGCCAAGCGGCGACAAGTACATCGTGTTCTACAATCCGCCCGTGATCAACCGGCAACTGGGCATCCGCCGCAGCTACATTCACGAGGCGCGGCGAATGGCGCTCGAATTCATCGAGCACAATCATCAGACGCTGGTGTTCGCGAACAACAGGCTTGCCACGGAAGTCCTGATCACTTATCTCAAGGATGCTTGCGAGCGCGGGCCCCGCTCTCCGGAAACCGTGCGCGGGTACCGCGGCGGATATCTGCCGCGCGAACGGCGCGAGATCGAGCGCAAGCTGCGCGATGGAGAGATACGCGCGGTGGTGGCCACGAACGCGCTCGAGCTCGGGATCGACATCGGCTCGCTCGACGCGGTCGTGATGGCCGGATACCCGGGCACCATTGCTTCCACGTGGCAGCGGGCGGGACGCGCCGGCAGACGGTGCTCGACGTCGGCCGCAGTGCTCGTGGCGTCGAGCGCGCCGCTCGATCAGTTCGTGGTGGAGCACCCGGACTACTTTTTTTCCAGGCCGCCCGAAGGCGCGTTCATCAATCCGGACAATCTCGAAATCCTGCTGGGACACCTGAAGTGCGCTGCGTTTGAGTTGCCCATCCGGGACGGCGAGGCGTTCACGGGCGGTCCGGATCAGACGGCGCCGCTGTGCAGGTTTCTCGAAGAAGCCGGTTTTCTGCACCATGCGCCGGGCGGGTGGCATTGGACGTCGGACAGCTATCCCGCCGACGCCATCGGCCTGCGTTCGGTGACGAGCGACAATTTCGTGGTAGTGGATACGACCGGCGAGGCGAAAGTGATCGCGGAAGTCTCGTTTTCGGCCGCGCTCACGACGCTGCACGAGAAGGCCATCTACCTCCACGAAGCCCGGCAATATCACGTGGAGCGCTTCGACTACGAGGAGCGCAAGGCCTATGTGAAGCGTGTGGATTGCGACTATTTCACTGACGCGATCGATTACACGCAGGTGCGCGTGCTCGAGGAATTCGAGGGCGAGCCGGCGAATGGCTCGCGGCGCGCGTACGGCGACGTCCGCGTGACCACGCAGGTGGTGGGTTTCAAGAAGATCAAATTCTACACGCTCGAGAATGTTGGCGCGGGGAAGCTGGCAATGCCGGAGCAGGAAATGCACACGACGTCCTTCTGGCTGCATTTCCCTGAACCGTTTCTCGCCCGGTTCCCCGATCTCACGAGGGACGACAAGCAGAGCGGCCTGGCCGGTTTGGGCGCTGCGCTGCGGACGGTGGGCGCGTTGCTGCTGATGTGCGACCCGCGGGACTTGGGAATCGCGTTGACGGAGCAGGCCGCGCCCTCACTTGAAGTGTTCGAGCCGCATCTGCACCTTTACGACAACTATGCGGGCGGCATCGGCCAAAGCGCGCCGCTCTACAAACTGGCGGACCGGTTGCTTGCGGGCGCGCGCGATCTGATTGCTTCATGCCCGTGCGAGTCGGGCTGTCCCTCCTGCGTGGGGCCGGCGGGCGGGACTGGGGATCGCGCGAAGGCCGCCGCAGCGCGTATACTGGCGGAGTTGACAGGTTCGGAGGCCGCGTGAAAAGTAGCAAGTTGAAGTTCTGTTGCCCGGTTTGCAGGTCGGCGGACGTGTTTTATTCCTGCACGCCGAACTGCTGCTTCAATCACGTATGCGCAGCCTGCAACGCGACGTTCGAACCGGCGACGCGTGCGGAGGGCGGCACGGTGAGTGGGATGATTCCGCCCGACCCTTTGCCGGACTCGACAGAGGCGACGGTTGAATGCGCCAAATGCGGTTCGATCAAGGTGTATGAATGCGACGACGCACGCGTGGCCTGTTCGGCTTGCGGCGCGGTTCTGATCCTGGAATACACCGAAGTGGTGGAGGTGTAAATGGCCGCGGAACCATGGCTGCGGGGACCGCTCGAGGGCGTGGACCCCATGATCGCGCCGCTTTTTTGCAGTTTCCAACAGATTCGGGAGGATCTGGCGAAGCATACCGAAGGGATGACGGTGGAGCAGATCTGGAGCCGTCCCGGCGGGCTCGCGCCGCTCGGATTTCAGCTGCGCCACATCGCGGGCAGCGTCGAGCGGCTCGCTACGTATCTGAGGGGCGAACTACTTAATGAGGAACAGATTGCCGAATCGCAACGCGAATTCGAGCCGGGGGCCTCGCGGGAGGAACTGTTGTCGGCAATCGATCAATCGATGAAGTTGGCCGAAGAGGCCGCGCGCGAGGCGGCGCAAGGTTCGATGACAGAAGCGAGGGCGGTCGGGAGAATTCGCCTGCCGACAACCGTTGTAGGATTGATGGTCCACATTGCGGAACATTCCCAACGTCATCTAGGCGCCGCGATCGTGACGGCGCGGCTACTGCGCACATTACAGGAAGGCCAATTGGATAAGGCGAATTAGATAAGGGGAAACAAATGCCCAACGTAAAACCCATACCAGACGGCTATCGCACCGTCACTCCGTACCTCGTGGTGCCGGGAGTTGCGAAGCTGATCGATTTTCTGAGGCAGGCATTCGACGCAGTCGAGACGGGCCGCCATACACGCCCCGACGGCACGGTACAGCACGCCGGGGTCCGGATAGGAGACTCGATGGTGATGATGGGAGAGCCGGAGAACCCTTCGAAAGCCATGCCGGCGACGATCTGCCTTTATCTGGAGGATGCTGACGAGGCGTACCGGCGCGCGATTGAAGCGGGAGCCACGTCGATTCGCGAGCCATCCACGCAGTTCTATGGAGACCGCACGGGAGGCGTGCTCGACGCTTGCGGAAACCAGTGGTGGGTGTGCACGCACGTGGAAGATGTTTCGCAGGAAGAGCTTGAAAGGCGCGCGGCGGCACACGGCTAACCGTTTGTGCCCGTCGTAAAACCACTGTCGCAATTGGCGGCCGGTGGGCAGGCGATCTTTTTTTCGGCCTGCCACCTTCCGTGAAATGGAGATAACACGCACAAACACCAATGGCCTGCCCCACCCGCCCGGAACGATGACACGGCGAGCCGCCACTGTTCGGTGCGGGACCTGGAAAGTTTCCTGACGGGCGCTTTTAGGAGAGCTTGCACCGCCTCCCCAAACGTGCAAGGATGGGTGCAACTGGGGAATTTATGACTCGAAAACTTAGAATTGTAGGCGTTTTGATCGTCCTGTTGGCCGGAGCTGGTCTCGGACAACTTACGCGCGGCTTCTTTTCCGGCACCATTCAAGATGCAACTGGCTCACGTGTGGAGGGTGTCCGCGTCGTCGTTGTAAATCTCGCGACGAACGGGCGCCAGGAAACGTGACTCCGGCAAATTGCGCACGAACGCGTGCCGGTGAACGGCTACTGACGTTGGCTGCATCTCGCGCGGCTGCGCGGCAGCTAAGTTGTGTATAATAAATGCGAAGAGAGGTCTTTCCATGACATTGAGATCGCTGCCGCGTTTCGCGTTGGCTCTTTCGCTACTTGCACTGCCCGCAATGGCGCAAATCACCGGTGATGTTTCCGTTCGTGTGACCGATCAATCGGATGCCGCCGTTCCCGGCGCAAAGATAACGGTCAAGAGCCTGGCACAAGGGTCGATTCGGAGCTTGGTGAGCGACGCCAACGGAGTTGCCCGCTTCAATCTGCTAAACATCGGCGACTATGAGATTCGCGTGGAATTCACGGGCTTCGCGAGTACCACTACCCGCAGTGTCGTGAATTCGGGCGCCGTGCGGGAATTGAAGATGGTGCTCGAGGTTTCGGCCACGACGCAGGAGGTCGTCGTTGAAGAATCGACTTATTTGTCCATCAACACGGCAAGCGCCCAGATCCAGTCCAGCGTCGAGGCCAAGGCTATCACCCAGCTTTCTCTTCCGAACGGCGTGCTTTCGCTGGCAGGCACGACGCCGGGCGTGATCCCGGTGACGCCGCGGAACCCGTTCCTCGGCCAGGGAAGCTACAACTCCAACGGCGGCCGCGGCCGTGGGAACAACATCACGATCGACAACGCGAACGCGTCGGATGTGTCCGCCACCGGCGGCGCCGGCCTCGGCACCGTGCCACTGGACGCGATCAAGGAAGTCAACGTGATCTCGAACAACTTCAGCGCGGAGTTTGGCCGCAACGCCAGCTCGCAGTTCCAGATCGTCACCAAGAGCGGCACGAACGATTACCACGGCAGCCTGGTGCACTTTTTCAAGAACAACGTATTGAACGCTCGCGATTACTTCGACCGGACCGGGAAGGCCTCGGTTCTCCGCGACAACGACTGGGTCGTCAACGGCGGCGGGCGCGTTGTCCGTGACAAGCTCTTCTTCTATGGCACCTACGAACAGCAAAAGATCCGCGGTTCAGGCGGCACCCGTATCGCTGCCGTGCCGACGCCGGCGCAGGTGAGTGGCATCACGGACGCGGCCTCCCGCCAGCTCTTCGCCGCCGCGCAGGGCGTGAGCGCTACCGGAGGCACCGTCAGCAGCGCGGCTCCTCTGGGAACCAACAGCACCGCTTACTCCAGCAAGATCGACTGGAACATCACCGGCAGGGACAGCCTGTCCGGCCGCTATGGCTACCAGAAATCGGACAACAGAAGCCCTGGGCTTACGTTCATCTCCTCAAACCTTCCGGTAAACGGGGCGAGTTCGACGAACAAGCCGCAGAACGTCACTCTGAACTACACGCATGTCCACGGCCCTTCGCTCGTCATTAACAACATCGCCAGCCTCGGCCGCAGCAGGCCGAATTTCACGCCGCTTGTGAGCATCACGGCCCCCAGCGTTTTATTCCAAAACGGGCTGGCGGAATTGGGAAGCTGGTCCGGCATTCCGCAGGGCCGCACGCAGAACGTCTATAACAACCTGACGACGCTGACCAAGACCACCGGTCTTCACACGCTGAAGTTCGGATATAACATCGAGCGTATTCAAGCAAACAGCATCTTCGACTCGAACGTCCGCGGCAGTCTTACATTCGCCTCGTTTGAGACCTTTCAGACCGGTACCCCGGTGCTTTACTCGCAGCGCTTCGGCGGCTCCGTACGCGGTAATCGGGTGTGGAATCACGGTTTATTCTTCCAGGATGACTGGCGCGTTGGCCGGACGCTGACCCTCAACCTCGGTCTCCGCACGGAAGTAGCCGGCGGCGTCGCGGAGGTGAACAACCTCATTTCGAATCTCGACCTGAGCAGGCAGGCGGCACTGGGCGGCGCTGGCGCCGGCGCTCTCGGATCGATAGTGATCGGCGGCAAGTCGTTCAAGAACAATACCAACTGGGCACCCCGCCTCGGTTTGGCCTGGAATCCGAACGGGGGCAGGTGGAGTGTGCGAGGCGGATATGGACTGGCCTACGACTTCATATTCCTGAACCCGATCACCAACCTCCGTTTCGCGCCGCCGTTCATGTACAACTTCTCTACGACGGACTTCACTGGAGCCAACTCGCTGGCCAATCTCCTGTCGGGCGCCTCGCCGTTCCAGCAGGTAGGCCGCGCCACGGTAGGCAACTTCGGTACCACGGTCCGCAACTTTGGTTCCATCGCTCCGGTGGACCTTGGGATCGGCAACCCGCAAGTGCAGCAGTGGAGCCTGAACGTCGAGCGTCAACTCGGCAATGGCTTCCTGGCGCGCGTGGGCTACATCGGCACGAAAGGCAATTTCCTGCAGCGCGCCCGCGCCATAAATCTCACGCGGCCGGGTCTTGTGGTTCCTGCCACCTCGCTGGCCGATGAGCAAGCTCGCCTGGCCGACTATCGTGCCATCAACGCCGGGCTGAGCGCGCCGCCCACCGGCCAAACGAACCGCATCGACCCACGTTTTACCACAGTAACGTTGAATGAGTCGTCGGCGAATTCAAACTACCATTCGTTCCAAGCTTACCTGGCCCGTACGTTCCGTTCAGGTTTTGGATTCACCGCGGCGTATACGTGGTCGAAGTCCATTGACGACGTTTCCGACGTCCTGGGCGTGTTGGCGGCGGATACACCGGCGCAGCAGAATCCGCTTGACAACCGCAACAACCGTGGCCCGTCGGCCTTCGATGTACCGCAGCGTTTGGTGTTGACCCACAGCTACGACCTGCCGAAGCTGGCGAACGCCAACGCATTCGTGAAACAGACGGTGGGCGGCTGGAACCTCAGCGGCATCTTCCAGACCCAGAACGGCTATCCGGTGAACCTCTTGTCGGGCGCTCGTTTCGGGCTGCCCGATCCGCTGCTGCTCGGGGGAAATGGCGTGGTGCGCCCGAATCTGGATGGCACGTTAAATCTCGCTTTCGCGCCCAACCCGGGCACGGTTACGGCGGCGAACTTTAAGACCGCGAACCTGGGTCTGTCGCAGCCGCTCATCGGCAACTTCGGCACCGTGGGCCGTAACGTCATCCGGCAGAATGGCCTGACGCAATACGATCTGACGGTGCAGAAAAATTTCTCCATCCGTGAGCGCTTCACGCTTCAGTTCCAAAGCCAGTTCGCAAATCTGTTCAACAACACATCGTTCTCGCGGCCCGGCGCCAGCCTGGCGGCTCCGGCGACCTTCGGCTACTACCAGGATACCGACACCAACTCGCGATCCGTTACGCTGGTGCTGCGGCTTTCCTTCTAGCCGTACGATAGATTTTTGGCGAAGATCATCGTCGGCCCGGCGTTCCCTGCCTGCACTGACTCCCGCGCAGCGGGAGTCCCCGTTCTGGTAAGCCGATTCCTTATCTCGCCGTGCTCCATGTACGGCCTCACCAGCCGCGTCACCTGCGTCAGGCTCAGCTCCGTCACCCGCCTACCGCCGCAGCAATCCCCGCGTCCGCCTGCCCTGCTCATGGTATTGCACACCCTGATCGCGTCAAACGCATGGCCGCCCAGTGGGAGTCCTTGGCCAAACGAAATAACGTCATCCCGTGGATCTGGAGCCCACAGTTCGGCGAAACCGCCCCCGGCAAGGCGCCCGGCTGATCCTTGCGCCTAGTTTCCATTGAGGCTGCCTGCGGCGGAATTCATCTTTAAGGAGTCAATCATGTTGTCAGGACGGCAGTTCGCCGCATCGCTCGGCGCCAGTCTCTCAGCTCAGCCACAGCCCCAGCGTCCCAACATCATCCTCTATCTCGCCGATGATCACGGTTGGAATCTCGCCGGCTGCTACGGTCAGCCGGCCATTCAGACACCCCACCTCGACACGCTCGCCACACAGGGCATGCGGTTTACTCGCGCCTTTGCCGGTTCGCCCACCTGCAGTCCGTCCAGAGCCATCCTCTACACCGGCCTGCACTCGGCGCGCAACGGGCTCATGGGCAATCACACCGGCTGCCGCCCCGGCACTAAATCCATCGCCCACTACCTCAAGAATCAGGGCTATCGCGTCGTTCTGGCAAACAAGACCCACGTCAAACCCACTGAAGTGTTTGATTTCGAGTATGTCAATGCGACCCTGCCGCCCGTGCCCGGCCGCCTCCGTAAGTACCGCGGCGAAGGTCTCGATACCAAAGTCATCGACTCGCTCCTCGCCGACCATGCAAGGAACCGCTCCAGCCAGCCCCTTTGCCTCATCTGCGCCGATAACGGTCCACACGTCGTCTGGGAGAAGAACCGCATCTACAAGCCGGAATCCCTGCCCGTGCCCCCCATCACCATCGACACCCCCGTCACCCGCGCCGCCATGGCGAATTACTTCCAGGACATCACTTCCACGGACCAGCGCCTCGGCCAGGTGATGGCTTCCGCCTCCAGGCACGGCTTCGACTCCAACACCATGTTCATCTACACCAGCGACCAGGGCCCCGAATGGCCTCACTCCAAATGGACCGTCTACGACAGCGGCCTCCAGGTGCCCTTCGTCGTCCGCTGGCCAGGCCAAGTCCGGCCCAACTCAGTGACCGATGCCATGATCTCCTTCACTGACTTCACCCCCACTCTCGTCGATGCCGCAAGCGGATCGCCCATCGCCGGATTGGACGGGAGCAGCTTCAGGCAGGTCCTGCAAGGCAAGCGAAAAGAGTTCCGCAAGGAGATCTTCGCCAGCCACACCGGCGATGGCGAAATGAACAGGTTCCCCCAGCGCTGTGTCCGCGATCTCCGCTACAAGTACATCCTGAACCTCCACCCGGACCGGAAGTGGACAACCCACTTCACGCTTGTTGACGGCATTCCGGAAAGCCATCGGGATGTCTACGACTCTTGGCTCGATCGCGCCCGCGCCGATGCTGCCTCCGCGAAGCTCATTGAAACACTCGAGCGCCATCCCGCGGAAGAGTTGTACGACACCAAAAAAGACCCGTGGGAGTTGAACAATCTCGCCGCGCGACCGGAACTGGCAGCCACACTGACGAGGCTGCGCGGAAGGATGAAAGCAGTGCGCGAGCAACTGAACGATGGGAATGAATAGCAAGTAGAAGTAGCCATGCAGAGCCTGAAGTACGGTGGTCTCTGATTGCCGCAGCCGCCTGGGCTCAGTCGACCACAGACGCGATTGTCGGGAATGTCACCGATCCTGCGTCGGCGGGCGTTGGCGATCACATGCACCAGACCCACGATATCGCCCGGCATATGGGACAGTCATGGGAGTGGTCTGGCCATCGGAGCGGAGAGCTTGTCCGGCGATGCCGGGTGCAAAGCGGTGGAATCCCTCCAGCTTGTCAGCAGGCGCGACGCGCTCAAACGGCCAGGAAGCAACCTCGGCGGCTGCCAGACTTCCGCCATGAAACAGGAAGCGCTTGCCACTTCATTTCGGTTCTCCTGATCGGAGTGTCAATACTGCCGCGTACAACACGGCAACGATCACCAGCCAGCGAAGGCCATCCAGCGGCAGGGATTTTACGACGAAGGCGGCCAGTGGAACGCCGGCCAGGCCGCCAAGGGCGAGACCTAGCGCTACCGGCGCCGAGTAGGCTTTGCGCCTGACAAACTGGGCGCTCGCCACGGGCATGAGGAACGCCGAGGAGCCCATCATGATGGGGAAAGCGGCCGCCGGATTCATGCCCATCAGGCTGACCATTGTCATGCACGGGGCGTAGAAGCCGATGCCGAGGGTGCTGACGGCGCCGAACACGATGTTGGCGGCGACAGCGGCGAGCAGTTTCCAGCCAGTTAAGCCAAGGGCGTTTCCTCCGGCCGGAAAAAGTTCGAACTGGCGCATGAGCAGCGCGGCCGCGGCGATCAGGAGGGCGCCTCCGACGCACAACCGGACGGTGCGGAGCGAGAACCCGGCGACGGCCGCGGCTCCGAACCAGGCTCCGGCGACAGCCCCGGCAATGAGCGGTACCAGCGTCCGGGCCTCCACTTCGATGGCCGTGATGTAGACGAATGCCTGGAGGGCAGTGGGAAGAGTGTGGCCGGCGTTCAGAGTGCCGGGGATGAGGCGGTCCGGCACCATGGACCCGAACTTGAAGATTGCCGTTGTCGTGGCAAAAGAGCCTATGCCCAGGGTGTCGAGGAAGTTGGTAGCGAAGCCGGTGAGGGTGTGGATGGGCGAGGGTCTGGCGCCTTCCGAGGATCGGAGGAAGATGGCGCCGTAGAACACGGTGAGCGCTGCCAGTGCGAAGTAGGTTGCGGTGACCATGGGTTAGCGAGCCGGCGCTTCACGGGCGGCGGTGGCGACGATGTCGTTCGGGGATTTCATGGCAGCCGCTTCGCGCAACAGCGCCGTGCGTCCGCCCAGGCGGCTGAGCGCACGTACGGCCTCGGCCTGTGCGAGATAGCTATCGTCGGCGCGGAATCGCTCTTCGAAGAAAACGGCGAGCGATGCATCGCGAAGCTGGCCCAGCGCGGCCAGGGCGGCTGTGCGGACGGCCGATGAGCGGTCGTGCGTTGCGCGCAAACGGAGGAAACCGGCGTCGGCGGGGAAGATGGCATCCCGCCTCACGGCCCAGAATGGATCGTCCGCCGCAGACTTGCGAAGCGCAGCGGCCACCCGCTGCTCGACCGCGAACGGCTTCAATGCCGCCGCAGCCTCCATGCGGCCGATGACGTTGTCGTGCGCGAGTTGATAGAGCAGTTCCTCCTTCGACTTCTTGAAGTCCAATTCCTTCAGCAGCAACTCCTCCTCATCGAAGTGCACCAGGAGGGGTTTCTCCGGACATGGCAGGGAGAACGATTCGTCACGCTGACGTACCCATACTCTGTGGACTCGTTTACCGGCAGCGGTGGTGACTCCGACAGAAACCGGTAATGTGTGCAGAGCGGGCTGCTTCTGCCGCACGCTCAACTTCACGGATCTGGCTTCCCAGGTGTAGCTCACGTCCACAATAGGATGGCCCGCGCGGAAGATCCATTGGTCAAAGAACCAGTCGAGCCCCTGGCCCGAGGCTTCGCGGATGGCGGCCTGCAGGTCGTGCGTTTCCACAGAGCCGAATGCGTGTTTCCGCAGGTAATGGGTGATCGAGCGGCGGAAGGTTTCGTCCCCCAACAGAGAGCGCAGCATGGCGAGCACGACGCCGCCCTTCTGGTAGGTGTGGCGGTCGAAGTTGTCGTTCGGCCAGACCCAGCGGTCAAGCACGATGGGGCGCACGTACTTTTCACGCGCTTCGGCGAGGTAGGCGCGCTTTTTGCCGCGCAGGTTGAGAGCGCCTTCGTCCTCGCCGAGAAGGTGTTTCATGTAGATGTACTCGTAGTAGGTAGCGAAGCTTTCGTTGAGCCAGGTGTGGCTCCAATCGCGCATGGTGACGAGATTGCCCCACCATTGATGTGCGGCCTCGTGGGCGACGAGCCAGTGCGAAGGGAAGTCCTGATCCGCCCGGCCATCATGGATGGCTTTGCTGCCGATGACGGTGGCGTTGGTGCTCTCGGCACCGCCGCTAAAGTCGGGAATGGTGATCTGGTCGTACTTCGGCCATGGATAGGCGTAGCCGAGTTCGCGATTGAAAAACTCAATGATCTCGCGGGTCTTGCCGAAGCTCCGCTCGGCATCGGGTACCGCGGCGGGAAAGACCCAATAGGAGATGGGAAGCGGGCCTTTCTTGTCGGTCACCTGCGCGTAGGGCCCAGCGGCGAAGGCGAACAGGTAAGTGGAGTGCGGTTGGTTCTGCCGCCAGTGAAACGTCTTCTCGCCCTTCGCCCGATCCGCTGTGACGCCCTGAAGCACACCATTGGCGATGACCTGATAACTGGCGTCGACGGTGGCGATCAACTCGCTGGTGGCTTTGTCGTTGGGATGGTCGTAGCACGGGAACCAGTGGCGCGCACCTTCTGGAAACGAGAGGGTGTGGATGAGTCGCGGGTGATCGGGCGTCTCGGACTTAAAGGCGATGCCCAAGCCGTAGCCTTTCGGCATTCCGTGGCGCGTTGGATCGATGGCGACGTTTTCGGCGCGATAGGAAATAGTGACGGCGATTTCCTCATCCAAGCGGTAGGGCCGGTTCAGATGCACCGTGAGCTTGCCCGGGGTCTGCTCAAACCGCAAATGCTCAACGGCCGTGACGCGGAACGTTTCGGCATCGAGAACCAGCGTGTCGAAGTTGTCGATCAAGGGGCGTAACGAGATGCGGGTTTCGCCCTCCAGCGACCGCGCGGCATCGTTGAGCTTGAGCTGAATCCGGTAGTGCAGCACGTCGTACTGGCGGCTACGCTCGGCTCGGCGTGGACGCGCTTTGAGATCGACCTGTGCCTGCAGCAGTGCCGCAAGCCCGACCAGCAGGATGGGCCGTACCGTCGTCATGGATTGGTGGGCTTCCTCATCTGCAAGATGCCGTCTTCCCGCATAAGTTTTTCGATGGCGTCAGGCGTTGCCGGTAGGAAGTCCGTGAAGTTCTCGATACCGTTCGCCGTAACGGCAACCACATCCTCCATGCGGACATACAGGTTTTCTTCGGGAATCCAAAGCATGGGGTCGATGGAAAAGACGAGCCCGGCAGCGAATTCCTTGCGCTGGTAGCTGCCGACGTCGTGGACGGTCATGCCCACGGGGTGTGAGAGGTGGCCGCGGAAGCGCAGGGCCTCCTCGGCGCCTTTCCGATAAATCTCTTTGGTGAAGGTCAGCGTCTTGAGAAACTGCTCCATCTCCGGGCGCGCGCCTTCTAGAACCTGATCCGGCGTGACACCAGGGCGAATGCGCTTCAGCAGCGCCTCGCGGTAAGCGAGGATGAAGGCGCAGAGAGCCCTCTGGTCAGGCGTATATTTCCCATTCACCGGCCACATCCGGGTGACGTCACTTGTGTAGTAGCGATAGTCGGGAGCGTAGTCCAAGAGTACAAGGTCGCCGGCTTTCAGGACGCTGGCGTTGCGGAAGTAGTGGCCATACCAGGCGTTCTTGCCGCCCCCGATGATGGATGGATAGCCTTCGTGCTTCGCGCCGTTGAGCAGATATACGTATCGCGCCACTGCATCCAACTGGTATTCATAGACTCCGGGCTTGGTGCTGCGGATCGCTTCGATGATGGCGAGTCCGGCAATCTGGGAGGCGCGGCGGATCAGCGAGATCTCGCGCGGACTCTTAATCAGGCGTATCGGATCGAGCAGCGGCGAGAGGTCGCGTAGTTCGTAGGTCGGGAAGCGGTCGCGTAGCAGCGAAAGTAGTCGGCCGCTGCGGGAGGGCCGGCCGTCCCACGGGTCGGATGCGGCTTCGGCAACCTGGCGCAACATTTCGTCCCGGCTGCCCGTGGCGCCCTCCTGTGGGCTGAAAGGCACATGGAGACGGGGCGCCGGATGATGGATCTGCATGGGCGCGAGATGGCGGGCGAGCGCTTCGACTCCGAATACTTCATCCACCCCGGAGCGTTCTTTGATGACGGCTGCATCCTCCGCGCTCACCAGTGGGCCGATCTGGCGTTCGCGAGCCGGGTCGCGATGGGGCAGATACACGGTGGTTTTGCGGCTTCTGCCGTCGAGCAACAGATAGCAGTGCGGCGCTTCGATGCCGGTGAGATAGTAGAACTCGTTGGATTGCCTGAACACATGCAGTGAATCCACCGCCGAGGCGCCGGGAAAGAGGGCCAGGGCCTGCCGGCCGATGGCGTCAAAGACTTTCGCGCGGCGTTCCTGGAACTCGGACGCCGGAAAGTCATCCTGGTAGATGCCGTAGGGCTGCGCCGATGCGATGGCCGCCAGCAGAAATAGTGTGTGTCTCATGATTCGTATACCGCCTTGCCGAGGATTTCCATGCGCGGATTGATGCCCAACCCGGGTGTTTGCGGCGCGGCCAGCCGTCCGCCGTCGCGCTGAGGCGCGCCTTCCGCGATGCTCACCGTGACATAACTGTTGAAGTCGGTGGAAGAGAATAGTAGAGACGGCGGCGTGCTATGCGCAAGGTGGGCGATGGCGGCGGTGACGATGTCGCCGCCCCAGGTATCCTCAATGGTCATGGCGATGCCGAGCGAGACGCAGAGATCGCGGATCTGGCGCGCCTTTGTTAAGCCACCGACCTTGGAGATCTTGAGATTGATGACGTCCATCGCGCGGTCGTGGTGGCCGCGCAGGACCTGACCAATGTCGTCGATGACTTCGTCGAGAATGAAGGGGCGGTCCGTGTGTTCACGAACAGCAAGGCATTCTTCGTAGCGCATGCAGGGCTGTTCGATGTAGACGTCGACGGCGCGGACGGCATCCACTACGCGAATAGCCTCGTGCTGGGTCCAACCAGTGTTGGCGTCGGCCACCAGCACGTCGCCGCGTGTGAGCTGGGCGGATGCGAGGCGGATGCGCTCGATGTCGACGTCCGGATCGCCGCCCACCTTCAATTGAAATTTGGTATAGCCCTGACTGCGATAGACGCTGACCATCTCCGCCATCTTGCCCGGCGTATCCTGAGAGATGGCGCGATACAGCGCGAAGCTCTGACCGAACCGGCCGCCGAGCAGCGATACAACGGACTGGCCGCAGACCTTGCCGAGGATGTCCCAGCAGGCCACATCGATCGCGGACTTGACGTAGGGATGGCCTCGCATGGCGCCATCCATGGCCTGATTGATGAGGGCGAGCTGCGTCGGATCCAGACCGATCAAGCGCGGAGCGAGTTCAGCGATTCCGGCGCGAGCCCCGGCGGCGTACGCAGGCAGATAGGCTGCGCCGAGCGGGCAGATTTCGCCATACCCGGTAACGCCATCATTGGTCCGGACCTCGACCACAGTGGAGTCGAAGACTTCGACAGAGTTCCCGCCGGACCATTTGTAGCTGCCTTCGTGAAGGGGCAGCTCAACCCGGTAACACTTGATTTGTGTGATGACCATCTATTCTCCCAAATCCCTGCGTGGAGGACGAAACGCGAGATGCACATGCTTCTCCTCGTAATGTTGATCATTTCACGGTCAGAACAAAAACTTCAGCGCAAACTGGATCTGCCGCTGCGCGCGCTGGAATGTCTGTTCGCTGCCGGCGCTGGTTACGATGCCATAGGTCGGAGCTCCCACCGTGGCATTCGGGTTGTTAAACTGCGGTGTGTTTGCAAGGTTGAAGAATTCGGCGCGGAACTGCAACTGCTTGCCCTCGCGTACGGGAAAATGTTTGAAGATCGAGAAATCGAGTTGTTTGGTTCCCGGTCCAACCAGAACGCCCCGGCCGCCGTTGCCCCATTGGCGGAATCCGGGATTCACAAACGCCCCGGTCTCGAACCAGCGCGCGATTGAACGCTGGCCGCTGGGCAGATTGCCATTGCGTAAACGATCGGCGCGCACGCCTTCGCCGATGTTCAGCGTATTGGCTTGGGCGGCAGCGTCGAAAAAGAAGCCCGTGTACAGCGACAGCCCGCCGTTGATGCTCCAACCGCCTAGCACCGCATTGCCCCACGGGTCCAGAGTCCGCGGGAAAGCCTTGCCTCGGCCAATTGGGAGGTCGTAGCCGAAGGTCGCTCGCGCTTGATGGCGGATGTCGACTTGCGCGTTCCCCCTGTTCAACGACAGGTTATTGATCGGCGTCCCGAAGAACGTATTGCCGTCCGGATCCACCTCATCCAGGGCGTGACTCCAGGTGTAGGCCAATTGATAGTGCAGACTGTTTGAGAACCGCTTGGTTGCCAGCACCTGCAACGAATGATAAGCGGAGTTGCCGCGAGTGGTCTGCATCCGAACCGTGGCGTTCCGCGGGAAACGGCGACGCGCGTCCACCGGGCCGTCGCCGGGTACGGGCTGATTGATATTGATGGTTTGCAGCAAGTGCGTACCTTTCGTGCCGACGTAGCCAACGGTCAACTGCTGCTGCCCCGGCAACTGCCGCTGGATGGCCAGGTTCCATTGGTTCACCGAAGGCAGCACAAACTCCGAATCGATGCCCGTGTAATTCTGACCGGGAGCGTTGCGGTCGACGGTGCGCAACGGGCCGTCTGTGAGCGAGCGGGCGCCTGCGAAGTTCGCCTGGTCGTTCGTCACCAGGCTGTTCAGGAAGAAAGGCGGGTTGGTCGCGAGACCACGGTCGAGCGCGAATGGCTTCATTGCGAAGTACAGGCCCCAGGCGGCGCGCAACACGGTGCGCGACGTAATTTGATAGGCCATACCAGCGCGGGGGCCAAAATTGTTTCGGTCATTCCCGATGCCGCTGCGCTGCGAGAACTTGCCACGGCCCACGGGCACGGCCGTACCGGTTTCCAGATCGAACTGTGTCAGACGGTCGGCGACTTCCTGGTAGGGGTATCCAGCCGATAGATCGTACCGAAGTCCCAGATTGATCGTGAGCTTGCGGCTTACCTTCCAGTCGTCCTGAATGTAGGCGTCCCAATCGGTACGACGCAGGCCGCGCGTGCCATCAATACCGTTTACCTGAATCGTCTGCGGTTTGCCAAGCAGCAGGTCCGCGGGTCCGAATCCGGTTCCCGCCGCTTGCGCCGGGTTGTTGGTGTAGTTCGCGGCGAAGTTGAAGGTGCCGCGTGGCGTCTGCGCCTGGAAAATATTGGTCTGGCGCCGGACCACGTCGAAGCCAATCTTGATACTGTGATTGCCGCGCGTCATGTCCAGGTTATCGCTCAGCTCGTAGTTGTTCATGGCGATAATCGCGGGATTGAACGTCTGGTCGCCCATCACCGGATAGCCGACGACCTGAATCACGGGCAGGCCCGTGGTGAACGAACTGACGTTCACGTTGGCGATACCGAACTCCTGCGCCAAGTTGCGCCCGCCGTTCAGGGATAAGCTTTGCAGGTTCTGGCGCGAGATTCCAATACGCCCCTGATTCACGGTCCGCGGATTGAGGATGCGTGTATAGCTGGCTACCAATTGAGTGGCCGGCGCCTGAATGCCGAGGTACGGCGTCGCCACGGGGCCTAACAGATTCACCGGCCGGACGGTGTCGGCGTTGCCTTGGGTGTAGCGGACGAAGGCGCGCGAACCCGCGTTGAGTTCACGGTCAATCTTCGCCGTGCCCTGATTGGCGCTGACCGTGGAACGGTCCCCAACCAGGAGATTGGCGGCGAGTCCGGGCAGGTTCGGCGTTGGATAGAAATTCAACAGATTCCTGCCGGGAGTACTGAAGCGATTGGCGGGAATCACATTGTTCGGAAAAGCGTCGCGAATCAGCCCGGCGCCTGCCGGATTGGCGCGCGTCGTGAGGGGATCGTAGATCAAGGTGCGGCGCGCGGCAATCAACTCGCTGAAATCACCGGTGCGCATGGAGGCCGTCGGAACGGCGGAGATGGAGGTGACACCCTGCGCGGCCCGTTGCCCTTCATAGGATAAAAAGAAAAACGTTCGTGCATTTCTGCCGCCGAGCGGCCCGCCGAGCGTCGCCCCGAACTGGTTCCTACGCAGCGGAGACTTCGAGCCCGCGAAGAAGTTTCTCGCATCCAGCCTGTCGTTGCGGAGAAACTCGAATACCGCGCCATGGAACTGGTTCGTGCCAGATTTATAGGCGACGTTAATCGTCGCGCCGGGCCGTCCGAACCGCGCGTCCGGCACGGAAGTCGCGACACGGTACTGTTCGATCGCTTCCAGTTCCGGGAACACCATCACACCGTAGCCCTGATGATTCTCGTTGTTCTGAATGCCGTCGACGAGGAAGTTGTTGTCCTGAAAATCGACGCCGTTAACGCTATTTGTGGTGCTCCCACGGACGTTCGACAAGGCGAGGTTTCCCCGCTGGGCGTGCGCGGGTACGACGCCGGGGCTGTACCGGATGATCTCGGAGAACAGCCGGCCGTTATTGGGCAACTCGCGGATCTCACGGTCCGACCGAAGCATGCTGATGGTCGAATCCTCGGTCTGCAAAACAGGACCAAGAGCCTCCACCGTTACCGACTCGCTAACCGCGCCCACGGCAAGCGAGAAATCCACCGCTAGCCGCTCAGACAGATTCAGCGTGAGCTGCCGAGCCTGCGGCTGAAAGCCCGGCTGCTCCACGTCGATACGGTAAGGCCCGGTGGGCAACGGGGGTGACACATAGAGCCCGGCGGTGTTGGTTGTGAGATCGAGGCTATAGTTACTGGCGAGGTTCTTCAGCCTCACCCGAGCGTTGGGCACCACCGCGCCGGTGTTATCGTAGACGTGTCCGCTGAGCACGCCGGTGTCCACTTGCGCCAGGAGTGCCGCCGCCATAACGGCGGCCATTGTGAGGATTTGCAGGATTGCTCGATACATATTTTTCGTTCCTTTCGACCCGTGCCGCGCTATAACGGCGCAGCCGGATTCTGCTTCCATGCCTTTAGCCGGCCGGACAGACGCCGGACCACTTCCGGATTCTGTGCGGCGAGATTGTCGACTTCGAGGGAATTGCCGGCGATGTTGTAAAGCTCGACGTGTCCGCTATCGGGATTCAGCAACAGTTTCCAGGGGCCGTCACGAATGATCAGCTTGGGACTGCGGTTGATTAGATCGCCCACGGTGTCTTCGCGCAGGTCCCAGAACAGGGGACGCCGTCTCGTCACAGCGGCGCCTCTCAGCGCCCGCTCCATGTTCTCTCCGTCAAACTCCGCCGCGGGCGGGGTAGCCGCTCCAGCCAGCGCCGCCAGAGTGGGCAGGAAATCCACGGCGCCGAAGACGGTCGTCTCGTCTACCGTGCCGGCCGGCGTTCCCTTCGGCCAGCGCACCAGAAGCGGCACGCGGATTCCTCCTTCATAGCCGGAGCGTTTGCGCCCGCGGAAAGGGCCGGGGTGGCCGACGCCGTGCTCCTCCGTGTTGTCGATGGCGATGTCCTCGGGACCGTTGTCGCTACTGAACAGGAGGATTGTGTTCTCCGCCAGCCCGAGTTCGTCCAGGCGCCGCAACAGTCTCCCGATCTGGCGGTCGATGTCAGTGACCGAGCCGTAGTAGATTCGGTACGGCGAGCCGAACTTACCGTACGGCTCCATCTGCTGCGGCGTGGTTGTAAGCTTCGCGTGCGGGTCGAAGAACCACGAGTCGATATAAAACGACCGGTCTTTGTTCTGTTCGGCGAAGCGGATAGTCTCGTCAATGATCAGCTCATTCGAGCGGGCCTTCCACTCCGCCCAGCGCGGACCCGGAAGCGACTCTTTCCAGAGGTTCCAGCCCTCGCTGCCAGGTGGTAATCGCAACAGCCCGTCGCCATCATCCACCACCACGCGGTGGTCCTGGAATCCGTACTGAGCGGGCACAGGTGAATCCGGATCGTCTGAGGAGCATAGGTGCCACTTGCCGAAGTGGGCAGTGGCGTAGCCGGCATCGCGCAGCAGGCGGGGGAGAAGAGGCTGCCTGGGGTCGAGCCAGAGCGGCATCCCGCGCCGCAGGTTGTCTTGTTTCCCGCGAAAGTGCCGCACGACGCCGTGACGCGGCGTGAAGCGGCCCGTGAGGAAGCTCGCCCGGCTTGGAGAACACACCGCCGCCGCCGCGTAGAACTGTGTGAAGCGAGTCCCGTCTCGCGCCAACCTGTCGAGAACCGGCGTCTGGACACGGCGGTTGCCGTAGCAGCCCAAGTCACCCCAACCGAGATCGTCGGTGAGCAGGAAAATGATGTTGGGCGGCCGCTCCCGGCTCGTCTGAGTGCCGCCTTTAGCTGCCAGCGCCTGAGCGCCGGCGAGAAAATTCCGTCGAGTCATGTGTAGTTCCAGTCCTTGTTCCGCACTGGCGCCAGAATCTGCTGTACTGCCCGCACCAGGGCCGCATCGAACGGCTCATCGATCCAACGTACATTGCTGGTTACCAACTCCGGATCGGCTGAGCTGAACAAGGTGGTCGGAATGTCCGGATTTTGACTGGCGAATTGCAGCGCCAGCCGGCTGAGTGATATGCCTTGAGCGTGGCAGAAATCCGCCGCCGCGCGAAAAACAGCCCTGTCTCCAGCGGATGCCGGATGCCAGAACGCCGGTCCCCGCTCGGTGAGAAGCGCCGACCCGAACGGCGCCCCGTTGATAATCCCGATTCGCTTCTCCCGCGCCAACGGGAGAAGGCTCAGCAGCCGCGTGTCGTTTAAGCAATGGTGGTTGTGGACGAGCGCCGCGTCGATCTCGATCGAACAGAAGATGCGCTCCCACAGATCGACGGGGTAGGTCCCAAAGCTCACCGCGCCGGTGCGGCCTTCCTTCTTTAATTCGCAGACGGCGTCGTAACCCTCGCCGAAGGCCCACCCCGTATGCGATCGGCCCTGATACTCGATGTCGTGAATGTGGATGATGTCACCTGAGCTATGCGCTGTAGGAGGCGTCTCGGCAAAGTGAATTGAGAGCCAACCATTTGGGGACCCCGTTATCATGGGGTGAAACTGAAACTTTGCGGAGTCGCGAGCTTCGCAAGCCAACCGCATGGAGGCCACCCA
>SXGS01713196.1_pt1 | contig 24306 bp, 19 predicted proteins | sample 3174681 | NCBI WGS metagenome assembly SXGS01 (sample SAMN11356861, study PRJNA531348) | freshwater metagenome | isolation source: freshwater sample F1-80 | place: China: Fuxian Lake, Yuxi | collected 2017-12-25
CACGCCCGCCGTCTCGAGCGCAGCGCAGGCGTGGTGCAGCAGCCGCAGGGCGACCCCGGCGCGCGGCATCGGCACGCGAATCGCAATCACGAGCGCGTGAACGAGCGCCGTCGGGATCGCCCCGAGCAACGTCCCGACGACGACGACGCGAGCGCGCGGCACGCACGCGCCGAGCGCAGCAAAACGCCGCGATTTCTGCGGAACGCGCGGGCCGACCCCGTTCATTCGGGCTATCGTCCTCGGGATGCCGCGCCACAACAAGCTCCTCGTCCTCGTCACCGGCGAGCCCGTCGAGCGCGTGCGCGAGCGCCACGGCGACTTCGTGGCCATCGTGCACCGTGCGATCGCCGCGGCGTGGCCGTACCGGATCGACGCCGTCGACGCGCGCCAGGACGACTCGCTCGAGGCCGCGAGCGCAGATGCCGACGCCATCGTCATCACCGGCTCGGCCGCCAATGTGCATCACGGCGAGCCGTGGATGCTCCGCGCACAAGAGTTCCTTCGCGCCGAGCACGCGCGCGGCACTCCGATCCTCGGCCTCTGCTTCGGACACCAGCTCCTCGCGCAGGCCCTCGGCGGCGAGGTCACCCCGAACCCGAGGGGCCGCGAGCTCAGCACCGTGACGATCGAGCGCCTCGAGGCCGACCCGCTCTTCGATGGCATCGAGCCGCGATTCTCGGCAAACGCGTGCCACCTCGACACGGTGGCGAGATTGCCGGACGCGGCGCGGGTGCTCGCGCGCTCTCCGCTCGACGACCACCAGGTCCTGCGTTTCTCGGAGCGATGCTACGGGGTCCAGTTCCACCCGGAGTTCGACGGCGCCGTGATGCGTGGCTACGTCGAGGCGCGCAGCGAGCAGGCACGCGCAGAGGGCCTCGATCCCGACCACCTGGCGCGCGTCGCGAGCGACACGCCGGCTGGCCCGCGCATCCTCGCCAACTTCATCAGGACCTGCGTCGGCTGATGGCTTCGTCGCGCGCGCCCTTGGGAGTCCTGCTCGCGGGCACGCTCACGCTCGGCTGCGCCACGACCGTCGCCCCGCCCTCCGCACCGGAGTCCCGGCGCCCGACCGCGGCCACCGTCACGCCCGCGAACCCAGCCGGCGACGCGCTCGCGCCGGAGGACGCCGCCCTCACGCGTCTGCTCGAGGCGCCGCGCGGCAAGCGCACCGATCGCTTCCGCACGCTGGCATTTCATCTTCCGGACAGCGAAAAATGGAAGCGCGTGCGCATCTTCGGAAACCCAGCACGAACGACCCACCGCTACGGCGACGATCACTTCGCGGTGCAAGTCGTCGAGTACGCCGAGGCTGAGGACGACGCACCCCAGAGCTGCCTCGAGCACTTCTCGAGCCGCGTCACGACCGTCGCCGATGCGTTCGCGCTCGAGCTCGCGCCGTTCGAGCGAGGCCTCGCCCGCCACGCTCGCGGCGTCGAGTCGATCGACTGGAAACAACGCGAAGCCGGGGAGGCGCGCCGCGCCGAAGAGCGACGACGCGCGCGCGAGCAGCGGCGCAAAGAGCAGAGCGCGCCGCCGCCCAAGAAGGTCCGCATTCTTCCCACGACGCCGATCGTGCCCCGGCCGGCGGGCCTCGACGCGCTCCTCGAGAGAGGGCACTCGGAGCTGCGCGCCTGGTGGTACGCACCCGAGCCGCGGGGGTTGCCCGCCGCGACACCGCCCGCAAAAAAGCCCAGTTTTGCGCGGCGCGCCCATGCAGCGACCGAGCCCGAGCTCGGCTGGGCAGAGATGCCGTACCTTCGCACCAGCGGCACCTTCGCGACGCTGCTCAACGATGACACCTACGTGGGTGCCGCGGTGGCGTACCGCTCGTGGGCGGGCACGTGCCTCATCCAAGGGTTCGCCGTGCGCGTGGGCACCGACGAGGCGCTCGCCAAGCGCGTGGTCGATCGCTGGCTCACCGAGCTCGCGCCGCTGCTCTCCTGGAGCACGCGCCTGCGCGCGCGCCCGCCGATCGAGAACCGCTGACGGCCGCGTCGCTCCCCCCGATGACGACGCACGCCGGCGTTCGGGTTCGCCACACTATGACCCCCCGTGTCACAGCTCGGCCGCGACGCGCGACAGCGCATACAGGAGCACGGCCGCGAGCCAGCACCACTCGGAGCGCCGCCACTTGTTCGTCGCGGCCCAGTAGGGAGCGAGCGGCGGCACGAGCAGCGCAAGCGGCGCCCGGTAGCGTGGCTCGCGAGCGCCGAGCCGCACGACGATGACGACGTGCGCCGTCACGAGCGTCGCGAACGACACGAGCAAGCAGCCAAGGATCGCCGCGTCACGCACGCGCGGAGCCTACTCCGAAGGCGCGTCGCAGTGACCCCTCGCGTGTGGCGGTGTGTTGCAGCCGTGAAGGTTGCGTGCCTGCGCGCGCGGCGAAGGCGCTCGGCCGCAGGGAGCGCCCTCGGGCGAGTGGGGCCGCGACCGCCGGAAACGCCCGCAAAATGCGCTCGAGAGCCCCACGATTCGGGCTAAGCTGCCGCCCCCCGTGCGACGCTCGAATCCCCGCCGATTCTCCCTGCCCCTCGGCCTCGTGAGCGGAGCTGTCGTCGCGGGCGCGCTCGGCATGGCGCTGCGCGCACCGGCCGACGAGAAGTTCCTCAAGGTCGAGGACATCAAGCCGGGCATGAAGGGCCACGGCCTCACCGTGTTTCAGGGCGCGCGCCCGGAGCGGTTCGACGTCGAGATCGTGGGCACGCTGCACAACTTTCGCCCACGCCAGGATCTCATCCTCATCAAGGCGAAGCACCCACGCATCGACGTGGCGCGCACCGTCGCCGGCATGAGCGGCAGCCCCATCTACATCGACGGCAAGATGATCGGCGCCTACGCCTACGGCTGGATGTTCAACGTCGAGCCGATCGCGGGAGTGACGCCGATCCACGACATGCTCGCCGACCTGCGCCGCCCGCTGCCCACCGCGATTTCTCCGGGCGCCGGCAAGGCTCCGCTCCCGGGTCCCGGTGCGCGCGGTGCCGCGACGCAGGGTGCCGCGACGCAGGGTGCCGCGACGCAGGGTGCCGCGACGCGGGATGCCAGGACTCAGGGCGACGCCGGAGAGCAGCGCGGTGCGAGCCGCTCGCCTTGGCTCGATCACCCAAGCCGCTTCGCCGCGAGCCCGCTCGACTACGATCTGCGCGCGCACGCGGACCAGATCGCCTCGCTGAGCGCGGGCACGCTCGCGCCCCCGCACGGCACCTCGCTCGCGCCGGCGAGCACCGACCTCATCGTCGCCGGCCTCGGCGCACGTTCGCGAAAGCTCGCGGCCGAACTCTTCGAGCCCATGGGCATGACCGTGCTCGAGGGCGGCGGCACGGGACAAGGCACGGTCGCTGCGGGCGATCCGACGCGCTTCGTCGACGGCGGCGTCATCACGGTGCCGCTCCTGTCGGGCGACGTGTCGATGAGCGGGCTCGGCACCGTCACCTACGTCGAGGGCGACAAGCTCGTCGCCTTCGGCCACCCGATGATGCAGGGCGGCGCCTCGCACTTTCCGACCGCGCTCGGCACCGTGCACTGGGTGCTCGCGACGCAGAACCGCAGCTTCAAGATCGGCGAGCCTACCTTGCGCCTCGGCACGCTGGTCAACGATCGGCAAGCGTCGATCGTCGTCGACATGTCGCAGCGCGCGCCGACCTTTCCCATCGTCGTCGACGTGACCGGCGCGCCGGGAGCGCCGCACACCCACTGGACGCTGGAGGCCTCGAACGATCAGTTCCTCGCGCCCGGGATCGCGGCGATGGGGATCGGCTCGGCGCTCGAGACCACCGCGGGCGAGCGCAACGACAGCACCTGGCGCGCCACCAGCAAGTTGCACGTCAAAGGCCACGGCGTGCTCACCGTCGAGGACTTCGGCACGGGCGCGCAGTCGCCCATCGGCCCGGCGGACTTCGCTCGCTCACGCCTCGTGCGCGCGCTCGGGGCGCTGCTCAACAACCCCTGGGAGGTCGGCGGCATCGAGCGCATCGAGACCAAGGTCGACTTCGTCATGCGGCGCGACATCGTGACGCTGCGCGGCGTGAAGGTGCTCGATCCCGAGGTCGACGCCGGCGAGACGGCGCGCGTGCGGCTGACGCTCGCGAGCCACCTTGGGCCCGAGCGCACCGAGCTCCTCGAGATCCCGATGGCCAAGACGCTCGCCGGCCAGACCGTGCGCGTGCAGCTGCGCCCCGCGTACCTCGTCGATCGCACCGTCCCCGCGCCGGAGAACTACAACGACCTCGTGCGCGTGCTCGCCCGGATGGACTTTCCGGCCGAGGCCATCGTCGCGAGCTACGACCTGCCGAACGAAGCCACGGCGGCGTTCCGCGGCAAGCTCGCGAACCGAATGCCACCGGGGATGGTCGACATGCTCCGCTCGAGCGGCGACACGATCGCGCCCGAGCTCTTCTCCGCCCAGCGGCAGCACATCCACGCGATCCGCGGATTTTTAATCGGCGACGACACAGTTGAAATCAAGGTCCGCGCGCGGCTCGACTAGGCGCTGCTTACCCGACTCTCGATGCCCACCATGAACTCGAAGCTCGTTGCTCCCCTCCTCGGCGCCGCGCTCGCCCTCTTCGGCGCCGCACCCGCACTCGCGGTCGGCACCCGCACGTTCGTGCTCGACACGCTCGACTCCTTCAAAGGCGGCGAGCTCAAGGGGGTCGCGGTCGGCTCCGACGGCACCGTGCGCGCCGGCCTCAGCCTCGCGAATCTCCCCATCATCGAGGCGACGACCGCGTGGGACTCGCTGCTCTTGAGCGACGGCAGCGTCCTCATCGGCACGGGGCCGACGGGCCGCGTTCACCGCATCAAGGACGGCAAGGCGACCCTCGTCGCCGAGACCGACGCGCTCGGCGTGAGCACGCTCGTGCTCGGCTTCGACGGGCTGGCATTCGCGGGGAGCTTCCCGGACGGGAAGATCTTCAAGCTCGCGCCCGACACGAAGGACGCGAAGAAGCTCGAGCCGTGGGTCACCTTGCCCGAGACCGAGGACGTGTGGGAGCTCGCGTACGACGCGAAAAACAAGGCGCTCTACGCCGCGACGGGTCCCGAGGGGCGCCTCTATCGGATCGACGCGGCCGGCAAGGCCGAGGTCTACTTCGACAGCGAAGAGTCCCATCTCGTGAGCGTCGCGGTCGCCACCGATGGCAAGGTCTACGCCGGCTCGAGCGGCAAGGCGCTGCTCTACGAGATCACCGCCGTCGGTCGGGCGCGCGTGGTCCACGATTTCGAGGGCGACGACGTACGCGCGATCGCCATCGCGCAGACCGGCGCGCATGCCGGCGCGATCTACGCCGTCGCCAACGACTACCGCGGCGCGCTCAAGCAGCTGCGTCCCCCGAAGCGTGCGCGGATGGCGCCGTCGCCGAGTGACGACAAGTCGATGAAGGCTGGCCACGGCAGGCTCGTGCGCTTCGGCAAGGACGGCGTGCTGGAGCGCCTGCTCGACGACGACGAGACCCATTTCGCGTCGCTCGCGCTCGACGCGGCGGGCGCGCCCTACGTCGGCACCGGCGCCGAGGGCCGCATCTACACGGTCGACGACAACCACGTGACGCGCCTCGTCGCGGACACCGAAGAGCGGCAGATCACGGCCATCCTCCTCGGCGAAAAGAGCCGACACGTCATCGGCAGCGATCCGCTCGTCTACCATGACGTCACGGGTCAGGGTGGCGAGGCCGCCGTGTGGACGAGCAAGGTCCTCGACGCGGGGCTTCGCGCCCACTTCGGGCTGCTCGACCTCACCGCCGACGGGCAGCTCGAGATCGAGACGCGCTCCGGCAACACCGATCCGCCCGACGCCACCTGGAGCGAGTGGTCGAAGCCCCTCGCGACGAGCGGCAAGCTCGAGAGCCCGGCGGCGCGCTTCCTCCAGCTTCGGGCGCGTTTTGCGCGCGATCCGAGCGCCGTGCTGCGCGGGCTCCGCGTCGCGTTCGTGACCGACAACGCGCGCGCCGTCTTGACCGAGGTCGCGGCCGGCGAGAAGGACACCGACACCGGCAGCGCGTCCGTACCCGCGTCCGGCGCGCAGCCGAGCGAGCCGTCGAGCAAGCTCCGCCTGCAATGGAAGCTCGACAACCCCGATAGCGACGAGCTGCGGTTTCGCCTCTTCTTCCGCGGCGACAAGAGCCCGCGCTGGACCAGCCTGCTCGAGCCGCGCGAGGTGCTCACGAAGCGCGAGTACACCTGGGAGACGGCGGGGCTTCCCGAGGGCCGCTACCGCGTGCGCGTCGACGCGACCGACGAGCTCGCGAACGCGCCCGGGCAAGCGACGCAGCACAGCCTCGAGTCGCAGGTGGTCCTGGTCGACAACACGCCGCCGCGCCTCGAGAAGCTCTCGCTGAAGGGCAGCCGACTCGCCGGCCGCGCGACCGACGGCGTCGGCCCCATCCAGCGCGTCGAGCTCGCGCTCGTGGGCGACAACGCGTGGTATCCGCTGGTGCCGACCGACGGCGTGTTCGACGAGGCGACCGAGGACTTCGACCTCGACGTGAGCCAGGTCATCACGACCGGGCCGGACGTGTTCGTCGTCGTGCGCGCCTACGACGCCGCGGGCAACCGCATCAACGCGACGGTCCCGCGCCAGCCGTGAGCGCCAGGCGTGAGCGCCAGCCGTGAGCGCCAGCCGTGAGCGCCAGCCGTAAGCGCCAGCCGTAAGCGCCAGCCGTAAGCGCCAGCCGTAAGCGCCAGCCGTAAGCGCCAGCCGTAAGCGGCACGTCGGCGCCGGCCGCGAGCCGCCGCTCGGCCCCATGACATTGCCGTCGCGGTTTTACGCCGCGGGCGCGGCGAGCGACCGCAATCGAGCGCCATTTCGCGGGCACGTTTCGTGAATAGTTCACCGCGACCTGCTACTTTCCAGGAGTCTCGCTTGCCTTTCTCGTCCATGTCTCGCCTTCGCACGCTTCAGCTCGGCCTGATCGTCGCCGCGTCTGTCCTTCCCGGCGCGACGCTCCTCGGCGCCTGCGGCATGGCCAGTGAGGCGTCGACGCTCGCGCTCGGCGCGACCGGCGGCGCGGAATCGCCCGACGGCACCGGCGGCGGCGCGACCGGCGACGGAGTCGGCGGCTCGCAGAACATCGACTACACCGTCAGCGATGGCGGCGGGGCCGCGGGCGCCGCGCCGTCTCATCTCGGCTGCGGCACCGGCTGCATCCCGAGCACCGGCACGGAGAGCTCGTGCACCCTCGGCGAGGGCGGCGGCGAGGGCGGCGGCGGCGGCACGGCCACCGGCTCGTGCAAGCTCATCGTGAACAACGAGGGCGTCACCGGCGAGTGCACTTCCGACGGCGCCTCCGCGGACGGCGAGCCGTGCTTGACGGCGACGGACTGCGCCGCGGGCTTCGGCTGCGTCGAGAGCGGAACGTGCCGCGCCTATTGCTGCGGCGATCCCGAGGCTTGCCCCGGCGGTAGCTATTGTGCCGAGCGCCCCATCGTCGCGAAGGACGTCAGCTCGCCGATCATCACCGTGCCGAGCTTGCCGGTGTGCGCTCCGGTCGAGCCGTGCACGCTGCTCGACGACACGACCTGCAGCACGCCCGGCGACGCCTGCACGATCGTGCGCCTCGACGGCACGACGAGCTGCGTCGCGCCCGGGGCGGGGCTCCTCGACGAAGCGTGCCCGTGCGCCGCCGGATTCTTCTGCGCCGCGGACGCCACCTGCGAGAAGCTCTGCCGCACCGACCGCCCCGGCGACTGCCCGCCCGCCTTTCAGTGCAGCGGCGGCAGCAAGCAGTTCCCGAGCGGCTTCGGCGTCTGCGTGAAGCTCTGAGCTCCGTCGAGCCTGAGCCCTGCAGCCCAGAAGAAGCTCGGCGCCCCCGCAAAAAGCACGGCGGCCCGCAACAAGCTCGGCGCCCCGCAACAAGCTCGGCGCCCCGCAACAAGCTCGGCGCCCCGCAACAAGCTCGGCGCCCCGCAACAAGCTCGGCGCCCCGCAAAAAAACGGCCGCCTCTCCGGGTGAAGAGCCGGCCGCATCGAGCAGCAGGCGCGCTAGCGTCGAACGAGCCGAGTCTCGAGACGGTGAGCCGCCTCGCGATCGCTAGCCCAGGAGCGCGCGCGCCGTACTGCTTAGGCTCACATCCCGCCGCCGCCAGCGCCGCCCGAGAGGCCGTTCTCGCAGGTGTCCTTGAACGTCATGTTCAGGCCCTTGAGCGTGGTGACCGTCTTGCCGCAATCGCAGGGATTCACGAGCGCCTTGAGGGCCGGTGTCGCCTCGCAGGTCGAGATGCAGCCGTTCATCATGGAGCCGTTGAGCCAGAGATCTTTCTCGGCCGCCTCGCCGGAGAAGTCGCAGAGCTTCATGCCGCCGACCTCTTCGGTGCCGCAGTCGTAGAGCGCCGCGCACGCGCCCGCGCAGTCGAGCGTCGGCTTCTCGCAGCCGCCGCCCGCGCCGCCAGCGGAGCTGGTCGTCGTCGTGGCATCGCCGCCCGCGCCGCCGCCGGTCGTCGTCGTCGTCGTCGTCGACGCCGTCGTCGCCGAGCTGGTGCTGGTCTCCTCGTCGCCGCAGGCCACGCCGGTGAGAGCCGCGCCGCCGCCGAGCAGCGCCGCAAGGAACATCGAAGTACGCGCGTTCATGATGATCTCCAAGTGGATGGGAATTGATGGGTCGCCCCAGAGCGCAGGGACCACCCACGCCGAGAGGCCGGCTCTATAGCGCAATTCGCGCGTTTTTCAACCTTTACGGGTCGCCTGGCGCCGTCTGGGTGGGATCGACGACGGGGGGTCGCGGCGTCTCTCCACGCCCATGCACCACGGCCCCGCTCGAACCGGCCCTCCCCGAGAGGGTCGGGCGACGACGACGCGCGGCTCGCCGTCAGCCGTCGCGGCGGATCATGAAGTCGCCGAGCACCAAGAGGTCCATCTGGGTTCGCAAGAAGCAGGCGAGCGCCTCTTCCGGTCGGCACACGACGGGCTCGTTCTCGTTGAACGACGTGTTGAGCACGAGCGGCACTCCGGTAAGCTCGTAGAAGCACCGGATGAGCCGGTAGTAGCGCGGGTTCTGCTCCTCTCGCACCGTCTGCAGCCTCCCCGAGCCATCGACGTGCGTGACCGCAGGGATCCGCGCGCGCTTATCCTCGCGGATCGGAAACACCTTCATCATGAAGGGCACCTCGTCGTCGTCCTCGAACCACTCGGCGACGGCCTCCCGCAAGACCGAGGGCGCGAACGGGCGAAACGACTCGCGCCGCTTGATCTTGAGGTTGAGGATTTCCTTCATGTCGGCGCGCCGAGGGTCGCCGAGAATCGAGCGATTCCCGAGCGCGTGCGGCCCCCACTCGAGCCGCCCCTGAAACCACCCCACGACCTGGCCCTCCGCCACGCAGCGAGCCGCGCGCAAGCAGAGCTCGGCCTCGTCCTTCACCTCCTCGACGACGCACCGCGCCGCGGCGATCTCCGCGCGATGCTCCGCGACGCACGCCTCGAGCTCGGCGCGGCTGCTGCCGGGGCCCCAGTACGCGTGGCTCATCACGAAGCGCCTGCCCGCGCGCCACGCCTCGGCCCCGCCGCCTACGCTCGCGGACACGAGATCGCGATGGACCGCGAAGGCCGCCCCGAGCGCGCCGCCCGCATCGCCCGCCGCCGACTGCACGTAAACGCGAGAAAATGGCGTATTTCGCCGAACTCTGCCGTTCGCCACGGAGTTGTTGGCGCAGCCGCCCGCGAGCGCCACGGCGTCGACGCCGTACTTCGCGTGCACGGTGTTGAGCAGGCGAAAGAAGCACTCTTCGTAGCGAGCCTGCGCCGAGCGCGCGAGATCCTTGTGGCGCTGCGTGAGCGGCTCATCTGGCTTGCGGCGCGGACCGAGCAACTTGCACAGCTCGCCCGCGAACAAGTCTCCGAAGCTCGGCGCCCCGCCCTGCCACTCGAAGTCGAGCTTGTCGGTGTGGTGCCGAAAGTACGCGAGCTCGAGCTCGAAGGTGCCGTCCGATTTCGTGCGCACGATCTCGCGCATCGCGTCGAGAAAGCGCGGCTCGCCATACGGCGCGAGTCCCATCACCTTGTATTCGTCGCCATAGTGCGGGTACCCGAGGAACTGCGTGATGGCCGTGTAGAACGCGCCGAGCGAGTGCGGGAAATAGACCGCCGCGTCCACGCCGACGTTGCCGCCTTCCGCGAGTCCCCACGCCGCGCTCGCAAAATCGCCGAAGCCATCGACGCTCACGGCCGCGCAGCGCTCGAACGGCGCCACCAGGGCGGCCGAGGCGAGGTGCGCGCGGTGGTGCTCCACGTGATGCAGCTCGGCGCGCACGCGCTCCCCCGGGAAGGCGCGGCGTAGCTCGTCCAGGGCCCCGACCACCTTGGCGCGGTTCTTCAAACGCTCGGCGAGCTTGGCGAGGCTCGGCCGGCGCGCGACCAGGAACTTGAGCCGCGGTCCCCAGTTGGCCTGCGGATCGCGGTTGATGGCGACGTGGTCGACGTCAGCGAGCGTGATCCCCGCCTCCGCGACGCAGTACTTGATCGCCTCGCTCGGAAAGCCGGCCCAGTGTTTGATGCGCCGAAACCGCTCTTCTTCGACCGCGGCGACGAGCACGCCGCCGCGCACGAGGCAGGCCGCCGCATCGCCGTGATACGCGTTGATGCCGAGGATGGTCGCCATGAATCGTTCTTCCTGTCGTCGGCAACCTGGCTGGCGCGACGCAGTTATAGCGGAAACTGTTGCCCGCGAGAGGCACGCGATTCAGGCTCGGCGCGATGGTGTTCGTGACCGTAGGCACCGGGCTCGAGCCGATGATGCGCCTGCTCATGAAGGTCGATGAGCTCGCGGGCGCCGGCGTGCTCGATGACGTGTTCGTCCAGAGCGGCAACAACCCCGCGTTTCGCCCGCGGCACTGCAAGTGCGAGTCGCTGATGCCGCTCGAGCGCTTCGAGGCGATGGTCGCGACAGCCGAGCTCGTCATCTGTCACGCGGGCGCGGGCACCGCCATCCAGGTGCTGCGCGCCGGCAAGCAGGCGGTGATGATGCCGCGCCGCAAGAAGCACGGCGAGGTCGTCGACGATCATCAGCTCGAGCTCGTGCGCGCGCTCGCCGAGGAGGGTCGCGTCGTGCCCGTGTACGAGGCCGAGGAGCTCGAGCCGGCGATCGCCGAGGCCCGCCGCCGCGCGGCGATCCCGAGCGTCGCGGAGCCCGCCCGCATGATCGCGCTCGTCGAGGCCGCCTTGCTCGAGCTCGGCGGGCGCCACGCCAAGAAGAGCTCCTGAGCGATGCGCGACGAGACCGCGGAAGGCGACCCTCGCGACGTGCGCCCGGTGCCAACCCCGTGCGCGGGCGTCGCGCGGCGCACCAAGGTGGCCGACGCGCTCGCGATCCTCGAGCGGCGCATCTCCCCGCTCGCCGCCGAAGACGTCGCCGTGACGCTCTCTGCCGGCCGCGTCGCCGCGTGCGACGTCAATGCGAAGGTGGCCGTGCCGCATTTCGCGCGGTCGATGATGGATGGCTACGCCGTGGTCGCCGCGTCGACCCGCGGCGCGACCGAGCTCGAGCCGCGCCCGCTGACGGTGGTCGGCGAGGTGCGCGCCGGCGGAACGAACCCGCTGTCGCGGCCGCTCTCCGACGGGGAGGCCCTCCGCGTCACCACGGGCGCGCCGATCCCGGAGGGCGCGAACGCCGTGCTCATGGCCGAGCACGCGCTCCCGCTCGACGCGACCCACGTCGGCGCCACCCGTGCGGTCGAGGCGAACAAGCACGTCGGCCCGATCGGGGAGGACGTCGCGCTCGGCAGCCGCGTCGTCGTGCGCGGTCGCGTCTTGAGACCGCAGGACGCGGGCCTCATCGCGAGCGTGGGCGTGGGCGAGCTCTCGGTCGTCCGTCGGCCGCGCGTCATGATCCTCGTCACCGGCGACGAGCTGCTCCGTCCCGGAGAGCTGCCGCACGGCACGCGCATCGTCGACTCGAACAGCGTGGTCCTCACCGCCCTGGCCCAGCGCGACGGAGCAGGCGTCGTCGAGGTCGCGCGGCTCCGCGATGGCAAAGAGACGCTCGAGCGCGCGCTCGATGCCGTCGACGCCGACGTGGTGCTGCTCTCCGGCGGCTCGTCGGTCGGCCCGGAGGATCATGCGCCGCACGTCGTCGCCGCGCTCGGCGAGCTCGCGGTGCATGGCGTCGCGATGCGCCCGGCGAGCCCCGCGGGTTTTGGATTTCTTCCGCGCGCGCGCACGGTGTTCCTCCTGCCGGGCAACCCCGTCTCCTGCCTCTGCGCCTACGAGTTCTTCGCGGGCCCCAGCATTCGCGCGCTCGGTGGGCGCTCGCGCCGCTGGCCCCACCGCCAGGTGACCGCACCGCTCGCGACGAAGCTCGCCTCCGCGCTCGGCCGCACGGACTACGCGCGCGTTACGTTCGATGCCCAAGGGCGCGTGGTGCCGCTGATGACGAGCGGCGCGTCGCTCTTGCGCTCGACGACCGAGGCCACGGGCGCGGTGCTCGTCCCCGACGATCGCGAAGCCTACGACGCGGGCGAGCTCGTCACGGTGCGCCTCTACGACGAGCACGACGAGCCGAGTCGCTGACGACGAGCCGAGCCGCTGACACGAGCCGAGCGCCACGAGCGTGTGGATGCGCTCGGCACCGACGGGATCCCCACCAAGACACGCCGAGCCGCACGAGTCTGCCTCGCGCGTGCGGCGCGACCGTGGCGCGCGCGCATGCGCCGTCTTGGCGGCGCGTGACGGACGGGTGACGTAAAACCCGAAAAACGCGGCAGTTTTGCTAAATTCGCCGCGCGCCGACGCAACGCGCCGGCGCTCCCCGCTGTGCCGTCGCAGCTCGGCCGGCGCACGACCTCCCGGGGCATATCGCTTGCACCCGCCAAGCTCGCGCGTCCGGCAGCGGGCGCTCATCGGGGCGGAGCGGCCAGGCGCAATGCCAGGCCCATCACGCTCCGCGCGGTCGCGCGCCCATGCGGCGACCGGAATGCCAGCAACGCTCGTAGCGGAGGGAATCGAATGTCACGAAAGCTCACGACGGCCCTCGCGGCCCTGTCTCTCACGTTCGCCTGGGCATGCGCCGTCGCACCCGAGACCGAGTCCGAGGAGGTCAGCGAAGCCGAGGCGTTCCTCAGCGGCTCCGGCGGCAACAGCTGCGGCGGCAGCGGCAAGGTCGACATCTGCCACATCCCACCCGGCAACCCCGAGAACCAGCACACGATCACCGTCAGCGTGAACGCGATCCGAGCGCACCTCGCGCACGGCGACTACCTCGGTGAGTGCTCCCCCACGCGCGGCGACACCGATCCGACCCCGAACTGAGCGCACGACCCAGGTCGCGACACGAGCCGGCGAGCCACGTCGCGACACGAGCCACGTCGCGACACGAGCCGCGCGCGACCCGCGAAAGCGAGCCCAACAGCGCGCGTCAGCCGAGGAGCGTGCACGTCGCAAATTCGCGGTTGCCCGCGACGACGCACTCTCCTCGGCTGGCGATGAGCAGCCCGACGTCGATGGTCGTGTCGAACATCGACACAGCGCGCGCTCCGGCCGCGCTCGGGCTCATGCCCTCCGCGAGCCAGTCGTAGATCGCCTTGGCGAGCACGCGCCGCGCGATCTCCTCGCCGATCCCGGTCGCGGCCACGGCGCCGTGCGGGCCAGCGTAGAGACCGCAGCCGATGATGGGCGAGTCGCCGACGCGACCGCGCAGCATGTACACGGTGCCGCCAGTCGACGCCGTCGCGCAGAAGCCGCCCGAGCTATCGCGGACTACGGCGCCCACGGTGTCGCAGCCGCCGTTGCGACCGGGCGGGTTGCGCGAGAGCTCACCGCGCGGCACCTCGCTCGCGACCGCGGCGCTCAGCTGCGCGAGCAGGCTCGGCTCGCCGTCGAAATTCCAGTAGCGCGACGCGGCACCGCCGCGCCACGGCAGCGCGTCGTCGGCGAAGTAACCGTCGCCAGCGCCGGCGAGCTCCTGCATCGCCCGCGCGTGCTTGGCCCGCGCGGCCTCCGTCACGGGGTCGTAGTCCGGAAACCCGAGCCGCCTCGCGAACGCCGTCGCGCCCTCGCCCACGAGCACGAGGTGCGGCGTCTCCATGACGCGCGCCGCGACGAGCACCGGGTTCTGCACGCGCTCGATGCACGCGACGCCGCCGAAGCGCCCGTCGCTCGCCATCACCGCCGCGTCCATCTGCACCGTGCTGCCGTCGAGCCGCAGGTTCGAGCCCGTGCCGGCGTTGTAGCGCGGCTCGTCCTCGAGGAGCCGCGTCGCCTCGAGCGCCGCCGCAACCGCATCGCCACCGGCCACGAGCACAAGACGCGCGGCCGCCGCCGCTCGCTCGCACCCCGCTGCGTATTGCCTCGGGGTAGCGGCGCCACCATGCGTCACGATCGCCCAGCCAACGCTCGCGCTCAACGCGCCGGCTCCCCGCTCGTCGTCCCAGCCGAGCTCGCGCGCTCTTTGCCGTAGTAAATGACCTCTTTCCACGCGCTCACGGGCTCGTCGGCGAAGGCCACGACGAGGTCCATCGGCTCGGCCTCACCGAGCGCCCGACGGATCGCGGAGAGCTCGTCGAGCTCGATGCGGATCGCGGATCGTGCCAGCCCCGCGCTCTCGGCGCCGCGCGCGAGGATCGCCGCCGTCTCTCCGACCTCACGGCCGCGCAGGCTGTTGTCCTCTTTCAAGAAAAGAACGTCGAAGACGCCGCCCGCGATCCGTCCGAGCTCGAAGATGTCCTCATCGCGCCGATCGCCCGCGGCGCTCACGACCCCGAGCGCACGGCGCTTCCGCATGCTGCGCACGAGCTCGCCCATCGCCGCCATCGCCGCCGGGTTGTGCCCGTAGTCGACGATGACCCGAAACGGATGCTCGTCGAAGACGTTGCAGCGACCGGGCGCCTGAAAGAACGAGGTCGTGAAGGTGCGCAGGCCCTGCCGGATGTGCTCGAGCGATACCCCGAGCGCGTAGGCGATCGCCGCCGCCGCCAGCGCGTTCTCGACGTTGAACTGCGCCTTGCCCTCGAGCGTCGCCGGGATGAGGTGCGACCAGATGATCGGCATGTGGCGCTCGCCGTCGTAGAGCGTGAGCATGTCGCCGTTGACGCCCTTCTCGATGACGCTCGCGAGGCCGCCACCCTGCACGTGCTCGCGCACGAACTCGTCCTGCGGATTGCGCGAGAACCACATCACGCGGCTCTCGGTGCTCTTGGCCATCGCGCGCGTGAGCGGGTCGTCCGCGTTGAGCACGGTCGTCCCGTGGTCATGCACCACCTCGACCACGAGCTGCTTGATGAAGGCCATCTCCTCGACGGTGTCGACGCCGCGCAGCCCGAGGTGATCCGCGGAGACGTTGAGCACACAGCCGACGTCGCAGCGATCCCACCCGAGCCCCTCGCGCAAGATCCCGCCGCGCGCCGTCTCGAGCACCGCCGCCTCGAGCGTCGGATCCGTGAGCACGACGCGCGCGCTCCAGGGCCCGGTCATGTCGCCCGAGAGGACGCGCTCGCCGTCGACGTAGACCCCGTCCGTGGTCGTGAGGCCCACGCGCTTGCCGCTCATCTTGAGGATGTGCGCCACCATGCGGCTCGTCGTCGTCTTGCCGTTCGTGCCGGTGATGGCCGCCGTCGGGATGCGCGCTGGCGCTCCCTTCGGAAACAAGAGATCGATGACGGGACCCGCGACATTGCGCGGCTTTCCCTCGGTCGGCGCGACGTGCATGCGAAACCCTGGGGCCGCGTTCACCTCGACGATGACCCCGGGTTTTTCGCGCAGCGACTTCGAGATGTCCGCGCACACGATGTCGATGCCCGCGACGTCGAGCCCGACGACCTTGGCCGCGCGCACCGCGATCTCTGCGTTGTCCGGGTGAATCACGTCGGTGCGGTCGACCGCGGTCCCGCCGGTCGAGAGGTTGCCGGTCGAGCGCAACGCGAACATCTGCCCCGCCGGGAGCACCGTCTCGAGCGTGTGCCCGCCGAGCGCGAGCAGACGGCTCGCCTGGTGATCGATCTCGATGCGCGTGAGCACCTTCTCGTGCCCGACGCCGCGGCGCGGGTCGGAGTTCACGCGGTCGACGAGCGCCTTGATGGTGCTCGCGCCGTCGCCCACGACGTGCCCGGGGACGCGCTCGGCCACCGCGACCACGCGATCGCCGATGACCAGCACGCGGTGATCGTTGCCGAGGCAGTACTGCTCGACGAGCACGTAGTTCGTCAGCTCGTACGCCTTGTCGAAGGCGTCGCGCACCGCCGCCGCATCGGCGAGGTTCAGCGCGACGCCGCGGCCGTGCGAGAGATCCATGGGCTTGACGACCACCGGGTAGCCGATGCGCTCGGCGACCTCGACCGCCTCGTCCGCCGACTGCACGCGCTCGTGGCGCGGGGTCGGCAAACCGGCGCGCCCGAGCAGGCTCGCGGTCAGCTCCTTGTCCTGCGCGATCTCGACGCCGATGTGGCTCGTCTTGCTCGTGATCGTGGCTTGGATGCGCTGCTGGTGCACGCCCCACCCGAGCTGCACGAGGCTCAGCTCGTTGAGCCGCAAGGTCGGGATCCCGCGGCGCCGCGCCTCGTCCACGATGCTGCGCGTCGACGGTCCCAGCGCCACCTTTTCCGCGAGCCGCGTGAGCTGCTCGAGCTCTCCCTTGAGCTCCACCGGCGCGGCCCTGTCGGGAAATCCGTCGGGCAGGATGCTGCGCAAGAAGCGGAGCGCGAGATCGCACGCGCGCAGGCCGACGCGCTCTTCTTCGTAGCTGACGATGACGTGATAGACGCCGTCTTTGCCGGGCACGCCGCGCGTCTTGCCGTAGGTGACGGGCGTGCCGGCGAGGCACTGCAGCTCGAGCGCGACGTGCTCGGCGATGTGCCCGAACCAGGTACCGTCGTGAAGGCGCCGCACGAAGCCGCCCGGCTCGCCGTAGCAGCAGCCGTGCTCCTCGAGGGTCGGGACGCCGGTGAGCAGCCGCTCGACGAAGCCCGGGATCACGTGGCTCGGGTGCGCCTCGAGCTCCTCGAGATCGAGGGTCATGCGAACGACCGGGCGAAACCCGTACGGGCTGGGCCCGCGATACACGCGCGTTTCGAGGAGCTTCATGATCGTGCCTTGTCTGCGCCACCGCGCTTCGCGGTCCGCGGCTTCTGGCGTTCCTGGTCCGCGGCTCGCCCTCTCGCGCCGCCGTTCGTGGAGCGCGCGGTGTCGCTCACCGCGGTCGCACTGCCGTTCGCTGCGCTCGCGAGCGCGGGCGCTTGCCCATGGGCGCTGTCCGCCTCCTTCGACATGACGACGCGCCGGTCGGCGTCGTAGCCGTGGCCGTTGGTCAAGACGTGCACCGCGAGCCCGAGCACGGCCGCCGGAGCCTGGCTCGCGGTCTCGTGAATGTCCGTGTGCACGAGCCCGGAGCCGTCGATCACGGTCACCGTGCCGGCGCCGATGACGCGCATGCAGTTCTTCGCGTCGAGCACGATCGCGGTGTTCTCGTCGATGCCGACGCCGATGAGGAACGGGTTGAGCGCCACCGCCGAGAAGAGCCGGCCGATGCGGTGCCGCTGCGCGAAATGCTGATCGATCACGAGCCGCTTCGTCAGGCCGAGCCCAGGCGCCATCGTCACGCTGCTTCGCCGCGGCGCATATCCCGCCCTGCCCTGCGCGATCATGTGCTGGCAGATCACCGACGCCCCGGCCGACGTGCCGGCGACGATCATTCCATCGCGATGCGCGCGCCGCACGGCCTGCGCGAGCGGAGTGCCGCCGAGCAAGCTCACGATGCGCCCCTGCGCGCCGCCGGTGAAGAACGCGGCCGTGGTGCCCTCGAGGGCACGCAGCGTCGCGGGCGATCGGGCGTCGCTGCGCTCGCGAACGTGCACCGTGTGCACCTCGGCCCCCATGCGCTCGAAGATCCCGCGGTAGGTCGTGTCGAGCTCGTCGGGGATCTGCGAGCCGGTCGGAAAGAGCGCGATCGTCGCGCGCTCGCCGCCGGCCATCGCCACGAGCTGGCTCAAGATGGCGCGGCCGCCGACCTTGTCCTCGGCGCCGCCGATCGCCACGAGGGCGCCTCGCGACGTCGGGTCGGGCTCACGTCCCACGAGGAAGGTCGAGCTCGCGTGATTTCCGCGGCGGGGCGACACGAGGGCACCTTCCTACCACGGGCACCTCCACCGCGACAGTGGGGCAGGACCTCGCCAGGCCTCGCCTCGCCCTCCGCGCCCTATTTCGCGCGCTCGCTCGCCCGCTCGTAGGTGCCCATGAGCTCGGCCGTCGCGCCGCGGCCCCCCCAGGCGAGGAGGCACGGCAGAACCGCCGCGAGCGCCGCCTTGCGTGCCGGATCCGATCGGCCCATGTCGCAGGACGGATGCGCGCCGTTTTTTTGCAGCAACGGCGCCCCGGGCGACCCAAGGGAATCGCAGTGGCCATGCCCCGCGCGATGCGCTAATCGCCGCGCGATGACCGCAGCCGCTGCCGCGCGTGCCGACGGGTGGGGTCGCCCCGTCACCCTCGTTCGCAAGCTCGAGCGCGCGATCGCGCAGGGTCATCCGTGGCTCTGGCGAGAGGCCCTCGCGCCGTTCGAGGCGAGCCCCGGCGAGGTGCTCCGCATCGTCGACAAACGCGGGCGATTTCTCGCGCGCGGCCTCGCCGAGTCGGGCCCCATCGGCGCGCGCCTCTTCACGACCGAGGAGCGCGTAGCCGTCGACGAGCGCCTCGTCGCGCGGCGCATCGACGCCGCCTGCGCGCTACGCGATCGCGTGGTCCCCGCCGACACGACCGCCTACCGCCTGCTCCACGGCGAGGGGGATCGCCTCCCGGGCGTCGTCTGCGACGTCTACGGCGCCTACGCCGTGCTCCGCTTCGACGGCGAGGCGAGCCTCGCGTGGCGGGGCGTGGTCGTGGGCGCGCTCGAGGCCCCGCTCGCGGCGCGCGCCGTCGAGCACCTGCTCGTGCGCGGCACCCGCAAGGGCGGCGAGGGCGTCGAGCTCGCCTTCGGGACCCTCCCAAGCGAGCCCGTTCTCGTGCGCGAGCGCGGCATGAAGCTCCTCGCCGATCTCATTTCTGGCCAGAAAACCGGGCTATTTATCGATCACCGCGACTCCCGCGCGCGCGTCCGAGAGCTCGCCAAGAAGGCGCGCGTCCTGAACCTCTTCGGCTACACCGGCGGCTTCTCGGTCGCGGCCGGACTCGGCGGCGCGGCCCACGTCACGACCGTCGATCTCGCCGGCCCCGCGCTCGAGCTCGCCGCGCAGAGCTGGCAAGAGAACGATCTGGCGACCTCTCGGCACACCGTGCATCGCGGCGACGCGTTCGAGTTTCTCGCCGCCGCGCGCGAACGCCGCGAGTCTTTCGATCTCGTCGTCTCCGATCCGCCGAGCTTCGCGCCGAGCGAGTCGAGCGTACCCGCCGCGCTCGCGTCCTACGAGCGCCTCCACAAGGCGTGCCTCGCCACCGTCGCGCCGGGCGGGCTCTACCTCGCCGCCTCGTGCTCGAGCCACGTCCGCGCCGACCGCTTCGAAGAGACGGTGCTCGCCGCGGCCAAGCACCGCACGCTCCCCTTGCAGCTCCTCGACCGCTCGGGCGCCGCGGCCGATCACCCACGCCTCTTCGCGTTCCCCGAGGGCGACTACCTCAAGAGCGTCCTCGTGCGCGCCTGACGGAAGCGGAGCCGCACGCGCATGAAACACGAGCCCGAGTCGCACCTGCCCGAGCCACTCGAGCCCGGCAAGCACGCGACCGAGTCGCACCTGCCCGAGCCGCTCGTCGTGAACCCGCTCGGCGCCATCGTGCTCGTGGGCGGGGCGAGCGCCCGCATGGGCCGCCCGAAGGCGTGGCTGCCGTTCGGGCCAGGCGAGGTCCTGCTCACGCGCACCGTGCGCGTCTTGTCGGCGTGCGCGTCTCCCATCGTGGTCGTCGCCGCGCCGTCGCAGGAGCTGCCCGAGCTCCCGCGCGAGATCGTCGTCGTGCGCGACGCCACGGACGGCGAGGGACCGCTCGCGGGCTTCGTGACCGGCCTCGAGGCGCTCGCGCCCTACGGCTCGCACGCCTTCGTCACCGCCACCGACACGCCCTTCCTCGCGACCGCGCTCGTGACAAGCCTGCGCGCATACTGCGAAGGCCACGACGCCGCGGTGCCGTTCGTACACGGGCGCCATCACCCGCTCGCGGCCGTCTACGCGACCCGCCTCGTCAGCCGCGCGCGCGAGCTCTTCGACCACGGAGAGCGCCGCATGTGCGCCGTCGTCGCGCTCGGCACGACGCACCTCGTCACCGAAGCCGAGCTCCGCGCGGTCGATCCCGAGCTCCTCTCGCTCGAGAACCTCAACACGCCTGCGGACTACGAAGCGGCGCTCACGCGCTTGATGAACTCCGCGAACATTATTTCTACCAGCTCGATTCGCGCCTGATAGGCTCCCTCAACAATGCAGAGCATTCTTCGGGTGGGGGCAGCCCTCGGCCTGGCAGCCGCAGCCGCGTGGAGTTGTTCGAGCGACGAGTCGACGACCGTGGCGGGCGCGGGTGGCAGCACGAGCGGCCTCACGCTGAGCACCACGGGCACGGGCGGCAGCGGCACCGGCGGCACCTCGACGGCGAGCAGCATGAGCACCGGCGGCAACGGCTGCGTGCCGGTCGCGTGCGAGACCGACAAGGTGTACGCCTGCGCCGACTGCCTGGATAACGATGGCGACGGCAAGAACGACGCCGACGATCCCGACTGCCTCGGCCCCTGCCACAACAACGAGTCGGGCTTCGATCTGCTCATCCCCGGCGCAGGCAACCCGCCGTGCAAGCGCGACTGCTACTTCGACAAAGACAGCGGCGCCGGCAACGACGACTGCGACTGGGACATCCGCTGCGATCCGAAGGAGCCGCAAGGCGCGCTCTGCCCGTACGAAGACCCCCCAAAGCTCACGTGCCCCGATCCGCAGAGCACGACGTGTCATGACGTCTGCGGTCCGCTCACGCCGAACGGCTGTGACTGCTTCGGTTGCTGCGAGCTGCCCGCCGGCACCGGCAAGTTCGTCTTCATCGGCTCGACCGACGACGCCGACACCGGGACGTGCACGCTCGACGCCGTCGACGATGAGGCGAAGTGCCACCCGTGCACGCCGCTCCCCGATTGCCTCAACGGCTGCGACAAGTGCGAGCTCTGCCTCGGCAAGACGACGCTGCCGCCCGAGTGCCTGCCCGACGAGCAGTGCCCCGAGGAGCTCCAGGCCTGCGGACTCGTGGGCCAGGCGCCCTGCCCGGCTGGCGCCTACTGCATCACCGGCTGCTGCCAGTTCAAGCCCACCTGAGAGCCACGGCGGGGACAGGTGCTACCCTTTGAAAGTGCACGATGATGCGGCGCGCCGGCTCGAGGATGCCCTTGAGCTCGCAGATCTGGCCGAGCGAATGGTGCGTGCTCGCTTGAGACGAGAGCACCCAGTCTGGAGCGAAGCGGAGGTGAGCGCGCACGTGCTTGCCTGGCTTCACGATCGTCCAGGTCCGGTCGATGGTGATTCCTCCGGACAGCCGATTGAGCTGCCTCGTCGGTCATGAGGCGGATTGAAAGCGCACTGAGAGCGATCGTCGCGGATCTTCGGACGCTCGACCGTTCGTTCGCCTTGCTCGGCGGTTTCGCGGTGAGCGCTCGCACCGACCCTCGCACCACCAAAGATGTCGACGTTGCCGTTGTCGTCGACGATGACGCCGATGCCGAGCAGCTCGCCTTTCAGCTGTCGCAGCGTGGCTACCAAGTGCGCACGACGATCGAGCAGACGAGCACCGGAAGGCTCGCGACCATCCGTACCATCTCGCCACGCGGCGCCATCGTCGATGTCTTGTTTGCCTCTTCGGGAATCGAACCGGAGATCGTTGCCGCCGCCACCGACATCGACATTCTCGATGGTTTGATCGTCCCCGTCGCCACGACCGGACACCTGATTGCCATGAAGGTGTTGGCCCGGGACGACCGCGATCGCCCTCAAGATCGCCTTGACCTCCGGGCACTGTTCGCCGTTGCCACCGCTGACGACATCGACTCCGCGCGTGCGGCGCTGGAGCTCATCGCGGCAAGAGGCTACAGCCGAGGTCGAGAGCTATTGGCCGAGCTGGCGCGGGCCATGAGCGAGCTCCACGGACGGTCTATTTCGTGACCGGTGTATAGAACGACACGCCGCGCACGCTCTCGTCGATGACGAGCGGCACGTGCATCGGCGGAAAGACGCGCTGCTCGCAGTCGAGCCGCTCGCAGGTGCGGCACGTCACCCCGACGGGCGTCGCGGCCTCGAGGTTGTCGAGATCGACGCCGTCGGAGTAGACCATCTGCTTGGCGTGCCGCACCTCGCAGCCGAGGCCGATCGAGTGCACCGTGTGCGGCATGTTGTAGCCGCCGCTGTCGCGCCGCACCGTGCGCGCGATGCAGAAGTAGTTGTTCTTGTCCGGCATCCGCGACAGCTGCACGCGGATCATCCCCGGCGTGAGAAACGCCGCGTGCACGTTCCAGCGCGGGCACGCGCCGCTGAAGCGCGGCATGCGGATCCCGGACGACGAGAAGCTCTTGCTGATGTTGCCCGCGATGTCGATGCGGATGAAGTGCAGCGGGATCCCCTCGGCGCCCGGCCGTCCGAGCGTCGTCATGCGGTGACACACCTGCTCGAAGCTCGCGCCGTAGCGATGCGCCAAGAGCTCGATGTCGTAGCGGCTCGCGCGCGCCGCCTCGAGGAACGAGTGGTACGGCATGAGCACCGCCGCGGCGAAGTAGTTCGCCATCACCACGCGCGACAGCGAGCGCGCCGCATCGCTCGAGAGCTCGTCGAGTGAGCCGGCGGCGTCCAGCACGTCGCTCGCGAAGAGCAGGCCCACCTGGTGCGCGAGCTGAAAGCGTCGACTGCGCGGCGGCAACACCTCGCTCAGCGTGATGAGCCCGCGCTTCTTGTCGTAGCGGCGCATCGCCTGTCCCTCCGCCGCGCGCTCCACGCGCACGTCGGTCCCGCGCTTTTTCATGAACGCGATGAGCCCGCCGTACGGATCGTCCGCGTCGAGCCGCGCCTCCCGCCAGAGCGTCTCGGCCGCGTGCTCGAGCTCCGCGAAGTGGTTGTTGCGGCGCTGAACGAGGTCGTTGACCTCTTCGGTGGGATTGGCCGCGCGCATCGCGGCTCCGTGGCCGTGCCGCGCGAGCCCTTCGGCGAACGCCTCGGCGCTCTCCCGCTGGCTCTTGTAGCCGCGGTAGAGGTTCAGGATCGCGCGCGCGATCCCCGGCGACGCGGCGGCGAGCTCGCCGAGGTCGCCCGCGGTCACGCCCTCCCCCTCGAACAGCGGATCGCCGAAGACCTCGCGCAGCTCCGAGACGAGCCGCGCGTCCTCGTGCGGCGCGAAGCCCGCGAGCTCGATGTGAAACTCGTGCGCGAGCTTGAGGAGCATCGCCGCGGTGAGCGGACGCCGGTTGTTCTCGATCAGGTTGAGGTAGCTGGCGCTCACCCCGAGTCTCTCGGCCAACGCCGCCTGCGTGAGCCGCTCCCGCCGCCGGAGCGAGCGGACCTTGGCGCCTAATTTTGCGTCAGACATGCTTCGCCTCGACCTCGAAACCTTACATTCGTTACAACACCACAGCTGTACACAAACTAACAATGACAATCGTAACTACGCGACTTGTATATATTATTTGACGACGCGCCGCCCGCCATGAAAGTTATCGAGAGTCATGACGCAGCGCGCTGAAGTGTCCGCGGGTCGGGTGGTCGTTCGGGGACCGCGGGTCGCTGACGCGGCGCGCGTGCTGTCGACCGAGGCCCTGACGTTCCTCGCGCGGCTCGGGGTCGAGTTCGCCCCGCAGCTCGAGGCGCTGCTCGCTCGGCGGCGCGCGGTGCAGGCGAAGTACGACGCCGGAGCGTTGCCCGACTTTCTCCCCGAGACGGCCGCGGTCCGCGCGGGCGACTGGCGCATCGCGAAGCTGCCGCCGGCGCTCGAGCGACGGGTGGTCGAGATCACCTGCCCCGTCGATCGCACGATGATCATCAACGCGCTCAACTCGGGCGCCGACGTGTTCATGGCGGATTTCGAGGACTCGACCGCGCCGTCGTTCGAGAACGTCATCGCCGGCCAAGCCAACCTCGCGAGCGCCGTGCGCGGCACGCTCGAGCTCGTCGTCCCGGGCGGCGGCAAGACCTACCGGGTCGGCCCGAATCCCGCGCTCTTGATGGTGCGCCCACGCGGCCTGCACCTCGTCGAGTCGCACCTCACGCTCGACGGCCGCGCCCTGCCCGCGGCGCTCGTCGACTTCGGGCTGTTCTTCTTTCACAACGCGCGCGCCCTCGCGGCCGAGAAGCGAGGCCCATTCTTCTCCCTGCCGAAGCTCGAGAGCCACCTCGAGGCTCGGCTCTACGACACGATGTTCACCTTCGCCGAGCGCGCGCTCGACGTGCCGCACGGCGCGA